>Ga0137463_1000005_pt1 | contig 123820 bp, 94 predicted proteins | sample EasRivERMGT800_2_FD_102333 | JGI IMG/M metagenome (GOLD analysis project Ga0137463, IMG submission 102333) | Soil microbial communities from meander-bound floodplain in the East River, Colorado, USA - East River MetaG ERMGT800_2 | ecosystem: Environmental > Terrestrial > Soil > Floodplain ...
CGTGAAGTAGACGCTGATCTGCTCTTCGGGGTAGTCGCCGCGGCGCACGTGATAGGCGTTGGTGCGGGTTTCGACCATCAGGCGCCCCTGCAATCGGCAGGCGTCGTCGAGGGCGATGGTCATCGACGGTTCGTAGTTGATGACCTGCGACTTGGGGATATCCAGCATCCCTTCGAACGCCGTGCAGGTTCCCAACGCTTCGGCAACGAGCGCGTCGTGATTGCCGCGGTACGAGAAGTCGAATCCCATCATGCAATCGAGCGCCTCGCAATCGAGCGGGCTGATCGAGAGCATATAGGGAACGAGTTCCAGCACGAGCCGGTGCTGTTCCATTGCGTCGTCGATCGACTCAGGATTGACGTAGCCGCTGCACACGCGGCGCGATTCGATGCTGATCCAGCGGTAGTGCCCCTGCTCTTTGTCCTCTTCGAGGACGAAGTCCCCCGACTCGCGGGTGTAAAAATTCCGCATCGTGGGATAGGTCTTCTGCACGCGCTCAAAAAAACCGAGAATGGTCTCCCGGGTCGCCGGGAGGGCCATTTCGGTGTTCAGATTCATGTTGCAGTAGAAGTCGTCAGCCAGAGTGGAATAGTCGGCCATGAAATGGGCCCCGGTCGGTGAACGTGCTGGCGGGTTCGTCGAAAAATCGCCAGGTGATCGGCGTAGACTCGCCCGGGCACGCTCCGGGATTTATCTTTGTTAAAGGACTTCCTCAATCGTGTGGTGACCTTATTGGATCACATTTCAATTGTAAAGGGGTGGTGCAGATGGGTCAAAGTGGTTCTCGCGTGATTGACCGCCGCGGTGCAGCGCCGGGCCTTCCGAGTTTGTCGATTTTTCCGACGAATCTCGGATGGTTCGGTTTATTGGGAAGCGATTCGCGATTGTCTTCCGTCTGGATTGGACACGTTTCCGAAGAACAAGTTCGCCGCGCCGCACAACAGCGGCTGACCGCGATGGGAAAACCCGCCGACCTCCGCGAACTCGACTGGAATCCGAAACTGCGAACGCGGCTGGAACGGTACGCCGTCGGCGAGCGGGACGAGTTTAACGACGTCGCTCTGGATTTCCCCAGTCAGACCGAATTTCAGCAGCGCATTCTCGCGGTGACTCGGCGGATCCGTTACGGAAAGACGATGAGTTACGGCGACCTCGCAGCCAAAGCCGGCTATCCCCGCGCCGCGCGGGCGGTGGGAACTGTCATGTCGTCGAACTTGTTCCCGATCGTCATTCCGTGCCATCGCGTCGTCGCGGCGGGAGACAAGCCCGGGGGATACACGTCGCCCCAGGGAGTCAGTATGAAGCTGCGGCTCCTGGCGCTGGAAGCGGGATGAAGGCGGAATGAAGCGTCCATTGACCCTCCCCGGGCGGAATGAGAGAATCGGCTGCAGCTGATTGAGTTGACCTCTGCTGGACCTGCTTCTGAAACATGCCCGAACAATTCATCCTGATCCCCGGCCGCACCAGTCGTCAGGGTACGGCCCTCAACGAGGGGAAATACACTGCCGAATACATCACGGAAACGAATACTCTGCAGATTTGTGCCGAAGACATGCAGCGGCTCGGACTCGTCGAAGGGGACCAGATCCGAATGTGGAACGAGGTCGGCGACGTCACGATCCCCTGCAAGACCGCTCCACGCGACGAATTGCCTGCCGGGCTGCTCTTTATCAGCTATGGCGACGCATCGTGCCGGCTGATGGGAGGCGAGACTCACTGCAGTGGCATGCCCGACAGCAAGGGGATTGATGTGTACCTGGAGAAAGCCTGATGAGCACGGCAGAACTCACTGCACCGCCGGCGACCGAGTTGAAGATCGTCAAAGACGCCACCTGCACATTCTGCGGGTGCGTTTGCGACGACATGGAACTGACGGTCGAGGGTCAGACGATTACGAAGGCCAAAAATGCCTGCGTGCTGGGGAAGGCCTGGTTTCTCAATCACCATATCGAAGAGCGGCCGGTGGCGACGATCGAAGGCCAGCCAGCGACGCTGGAAGAAGGAGTCGAGCGGGCCGCCCGCATTCTGACCGAGGCGACCTTCCCCCTCACGTATGGATTGTCGGATACGACCTGCGAAGCGCAGCGCGTCGCCGTCGCGATCAGCGACTGGATCGGCGGCAATGTCGATACGACGACGTCGGTCTGCCACGGCCCGTCAGGCATGGCGTTCCAGGGGGTCGGAGAAGTGACCTGCTCGCTCGGCGAAATCAAGAACCGGGCCGACTTTCTGATTTTCTGGGGGGGCAATCCGGCCGAAAGTCATCCACGACACTTCACGAAATACAGTTTGATGCCCAAGGGGGAGTTCCTGCCGAACGGCCGCAAGGACCGAACTGCCGTGCTGATCGATGTCCGCAAGACGAAAAGCGCCAAGGCGGTCGATTACTTCTTGCAGGTGAAGCCGCGCTGCGATTTCGAACTGGCCTGGGCGATGCGCGGCCTGGCCGCCGGCGTCGAGATCGATCCGGCGATCGAACAATCGACCGGCATCAAGCTCGAGGTGCTCCAGGAAGTCGTACAGAAGATGAAGGAGGCCAAGTTCGGCGTGATCCTGTTCGGCATGGGGCTCACGATGACGCGCGGCAAACATCTCAACAGCGAGGCCGTACTGGCTCTCGCCCGCGATATGAACAAGTACACCCGCTTCACCGCCAAACCGATGCGCGGGCACGGAAACGTCACCGGCGCTGACAACGTTGTCACCTGGCAGACGGGGTATCCGTTTGGCGTCAACCTGAACCGCGGCTACCCGCGCTTCAATCCGGGCGAATTCACGACCTCCGACATGCTGGCCCGTGGCGAAGCCGATGCGGCGCTGATCATCGCATCGGACCCGATGTCGAACTTCAACCAGCCGGCCCGCGACCACCTGCGAAAGATCCCGACGGTCGTCCTGGACCCCAAGTTGAGCGAGACGGCCAAGGTGGCGACAGTGGCCTTTACGACGTCGGTGTATGGGATCAACGTTCCGGGAACGGTGTATCGTATGGATGACGTGCCGATCTCCTTGCGTCCGGCGTTCGACTCGCCGTACCCCAGCGACCTGGAGGTGCTCCAGAAGATCGAGAAGCGGGTCAAGGAACTGATTCAGGCCCGATTGCAGAATTGAGGCGTCGCCATGAGCACGGGTAGTCAGTTGAAGCTGGGAGTCGCCGATCACGGCCTCCGTGTGTCGTCGGAAGACTTCGCCGCCGCGACCTTTGACGAACCCTGGCGCTACGAACTTGTAAAAGGAAAACTGCTGGTCATGAGCCCGAACGGCGAGGAGCACGTAGCAGCTTACGAACCGTTTCGAGATGCATTCGTCGCCTATAAACTCGCACATCGCGAGCGCGTACACCGGGTCGTGAGCGAAGCCTGGATTTCGATCGACGATGACACTCAGCGCATTGCCGACCTGGCGGTCTACTTGAAAAGGCCCGGAGCCAGGGTGACTGTGCCGCGATCGACCCCCGATCTGGTGCTCGAAACCGTCAGCGGCGGAGGCGAAGACCGCAAACGTGACTATGTCGACAAGCGGGCTGAATACCTGCGGATCGGCGTGAAAGAATATCTGATCGTCGATCCGTTCCAGCACCGAGTCACCGTCCTGCGGCGCGGACGCGGCCGATTTGTCGAATCGAACCTGGGGCCTGAAGACACTTATTCGACGCCGCTCCTTCCCGGTTTGAAACTCGTGTTACACGGAATTATTTGAAGGATCCCTCGGCTTTCATGACCACGACCACCATCATCGGCCTCGAAGTTCATGTGCAGTTGCTCACGAAGAGCAAAATCTTCTGCGGCTGTTCGACCGAATTCAATCCGACGCAGCCCAATGTTCAGACTTGCCCGGTCTGCCTCGGGCTGCCCGGGTCGCTCCCGGTAATGAATCGGCAGGCGTTCGAACTGGCGGTCAAGACGGCAGTGGCCATCAACTGTGACATCGCCCCATTCACCAAGTGGGACCGCAAGCAGTATTACTACCCCGATCTTCCCAAGGGATACCAGATCAGCCAGTTCGACCTCCCGTTCAGCGACGACGGCTGGCTGGAAATCGACGTCTCGCCTGAAACCGGTGAAAAGCGGAAGATCGGCATCATTCGCGCCCATCTCGAAGAAGACGCCGGCAAAAACATGCACGACGAGTCGGGCCGCGGCACCGACAGCCAGGTTGACCTGAACCGGGCTGGAACGCCGCTGCTCGAGATCGTCTCGCAGCCCGACCTGCGCTCTCCCGCCGAGGCCAAACAGTATCTCGAAGAACTGCGGCTGTTGCTCACGTATCTCAACGTGTCGGACTGCAACATGCAGGAAGGAAGTCTGCGGTGCGATGCCAACGTCAACCTGCACATTCTCCAGGATGACGGTCACAAGATCGCCACGCCGATCGTGGAAGTCAAGAATCTCAACAGCTTCAGGAACGTCGAACTGGCGCTCGAATACGAAGTCCAACGGCAGGCCGAAGAATTTGCCAAGACAGGTCGAAAACTCGGCGACGTCCCCAAGGAGACCCGCGGCTGGGATGCGAACCGCGGCGTGACATTCGCGCAGCGCGGCAAGGAAGAAGCGTCGGACTATCGGTACTTTCCCGATCCCGACCTCGTGCCGGTCACGGTGAGCTCCGAGTTTCTCGATGCCATTCGCGCATCGCTCTGCGAGTTTCCTGCCGCGCGGCGGAAGCGCCTGCAATCGACGTATGGGTTGTCCGACTACGACGTGCGGGTGATCGTCGACCAGGGACAGGCCTTCGTCGATTATTTCGAGGAAGTCGCCGGACTCTGCGGCGATGGCAAGCAGGCCTGCAACTGGGTCACCCAGGACGTCCTGCGGGAAATGAACGAACGGCAACTCGTGATCGGCGCATTTCCGATCCGCGCCGCAGTCCTGGCGAACCTGCTCGAGCGGATCAACAAGAAACAGATCACGATCAAGAGCGCGCGGGAAGTGTTCCTGGAACTGCTCGTCGAAAATCACTCGAGACGGGTGATCTCTTCGGCGCATCTCGACCAGATCATTGCCGAGAAAGGGCTGGCGATTGTCACCGACACCGGCGAACTCGAACGGGTGATCGGCGAGATTGTGGGCAAGAACCCGAAGGCGGTGGCCGACTTCAAGGCGGGCAAGCAAGCCGCAGTCGGCGCGCTGATCGGCCAGGTGATGAAGCAGGTCAAGGGAGCCGATCCGCAGACGGTCCGCACGATGCTCGTCGAAAAGCTGAGTCAATAACGCCGTGTCCGCGAGCGATCTGGACCGGTGGAACGAGAAATACGCCGCGAAGGGGGTCCCCGCACGACTGGCCCCTGATGCGTGGCTGGTCAAGCAGGTCGCCGGTCTCCCTGCCGGTCGGGCTCTGGAACTGGCCTGCGGCGTGGGGCACAACGCCATCTGGCTCGCGCAGCAGGGCTGGCAGGTCGATGCAGTGGACGGCTCGCCGGTCGGCTTGTCGCTGGCACAGCAACTGGCAAATGAAAATCATGGCTCGGTAAATTGGATCGCTGCCGACCTCGATCAGTTCTCTCCCGAGAGCGACGCGTACGAGTTGGTGCTCGTGTTCCGCTTCCTGGACCGCACGCGGTTGCCAGGGATCATTCAGCAGGCTCTCAAGCCGGGTGGTCGCCTGCTCTACGAAACCTTCACGACAGCGCATCTGGCTCGGCCCGACAGCCACATGAAGAATCCCGCTTTCGCTCTGGCCGCGGGGGAATTGCCGAGCCTGTTCCCCGCCTGCGAAACCTGCGAGTTTGAGGAATGTTCGCTGCCCGACGGGGACGTGGCCCGGCTCGTTGCCCGCAAGTTGCAGCACTGAATGGTTAGGATCGGTCCGGCTCAAGCAGCGCGGTAACGCCTGCGGCGCCAACCCCAGACCATGGCGCACAGAGGAACTCCGAAGACACCGAACCAGGGAAGCAGGACCGCCCCGGCGATCACGAGCGATTTACCGGTTGTGACCAGCGCGTCCCACGAGCCGCCAAATGCGCGGCCGACGCGCGCGGTAAACGCCGGCGACTGCGGTGGCACATAGTCCCTGATTTCATCCACATGCAGCGTCACGGTCGCCAGTGCCGTCAAATCCTGGAGCACGCGCATCCGGCCCTCCATCCGTTCCAGTTTCTCGCGCACGCGGCTGACTTCACGCTCCACGGCGAGAATCTCTTCCAGTTTGCCTGTGCTCTGTTCCAGGTGCCGCAGGAGCCTCGCTTCCTCGGTCTGCTTATTCCTGATCCGCGACTGCAAGTCGTAATACTGCTCGGTGACATCCTGCGAATCGGCCGACAGGCCTTGCAGTTCGCCCAGAGTCCGGGCCGCCTGGAGGAATCCGGAATATCCGCCGAGCGGGATGCGAACCTTCCATTCCCCGCGACGCGGGTTGCCGGCCCGACTTTGAATTCGGTTGTGCGCCACAAAGCCTCCCGCTTCCTGCACCAGGTTTTCGACTTGGCGCGGAATTTCCTCGAAGTCGGTGACGAAAATCGTGACCACCGCGTCGTAGATGATCTGCCTTTTGAGCGCAGTTCCCGCTGCGGCCGGTTGATTTCCTGCATTCGCGGCACCACCTGGTAATTCGTCGGGCCCGCTCTGTCCGGCGGCGACCGGATCCGGGTCCTTTGAAATCAGTCCCGCCGAGTCAGGGGCAGCGCGCGGTTGCAGCGACGTCCCAACCTGCTCACCACAGCCGGCCAGACACAGAACGGCCAGCGTGACTCGAAACTTCGAGTGTCCAGACATTGTGGTTCCTCGCGTTCGCGTGACGCATTTGCAGTCACCCGGAAGTATCGATCCGCGGGGGCGCGAGTTTATTCCTACAGACTTGGAAAGATTCGCGGGTTCATCTATTGTCGAGCGAGACGAGCAGATGAAGATCAATCAATACCCAACGCCGAACGTTGCATGCGCACAGGCTCTTCCGAAACCTATCCCTTCACCGCCGAGCTGACGGTCGAAAGCTATCTGCATGGCGTGCGGATCGACAGCTTTCTCGTGCGCCATTTTCGCAACTACACGCCTTATCGGATGCAGCGCCTGGTTCGCGCCGGTCAGGTGCGGATTGAAGGCGTGCTCGCCAAGGCCGACGATCGGGTCTACCGCGGGCAGTCGGTCGCAGTGTCCCTGATCGAGCCCCCCGACCACCTGTTGCCGCCGGAACCTCGCGATCTTGAAATCATCTTCGAGGATTCGTGGCTGATCGTCGTCAACAAGCCTCCCGATATTGTTGTCCATCCGTGCGGAAATTATGTGACCGGATCGCTGGCCAACGCACTCCAGGCGCACTTCGATTGCCAGACGCAGCTCAAGGGGCTCGTCCGTCCGGGAGTCGTGCACCGTCTCGACCGGCTGACCAGCGGCGTGATGGTCTGCACGAAAGACCATCTGGCGCATCGCAAGCTGTCGATCCACTTTGAAGAAAGACGCGTGCTGAAGCACTACATCGCCCTGGTCCATGGCGTGATCCCCGAGGATCGTGGCGAGATCAACCTGCCGATCGGGGAGTGGCCTGCGGGAGGGACGATTCGCATGTCAACGGCTCCCGACGCCGTCGACGCGCGTCCATCACGAACGCTGTTCGAAGTCCTGGAGCGCTTTCACGACTATACGCTCGTCCGGGCCGAGCCGCACACGGGAAGACTTCACCAGATCCGCGTGCACCTGGCGGGAATCGGTTTTCCGGTCGTCGCCGACGAGTTTTACAGCCCGGCCAGCATGCTGCGCGCGAGCGACCTGTCGGCCGGGTCAGACGCCGGTGACGAAATCCTGCTCTCGCGGCAGGCGCTGCATGCCAATAGTCTGCGGTTCGTGCACCCGATCACGCGCGAGCTCGTCACGTTCGAGGCGCCGCTGGCGGCCGATATGCAGCGCACGCTCGACCTGCTGCGCGCCGCCCATCCGGCCCTCAGTACCGAACCACAACCGGTCGCCTGAGGGGGCGGCGGCGCTGCCGCCGTTACACGGCCACCATTTCAGCCGCCGCATCGCTGAGTTCGACGGCTTCGTCAGCCAGCTCCTGCTCAGGCTCTGAGACCGGCGCGAGAAACTGCTTGTCGAGATCGAGCTTGTTGAGGCCGTCGAAGGCCGCAACTTTGTAGCACTCGGCCATCGTCGGATAATTGAAGACGGTGTCGCGGAAGTAGTCGATCGTGCCGTCGAACGCCATCACCGACTGCCCGATGTGAATGATTTCCGTCGCCGTCTCCCCGATGCAGTGCACTCCCAGCAGCTTGCGCGTCGTGCGATGGAACAGGATCTTGAGCAGCCCGAGTTTGTCGCCGAGAATCTGGCCGCGGGCGATTTCGCGGAAGCGGGCGATGCCGACTTCATACGGGACCCGATCCTTGGTGAGCTGTTCTTCGCTTTTCCCGATCATCGAGATTTCGGGAATCGTATAGAGCCCGTACGGCATGTTCAGGCAGGCGTGGAACGGCTGACCGAAGGCGTGGCAAACCGCCCGGCGGCCCTGCTCCATCGAAACGCTGGCCAGTGCCGGAAATCCGACGACGTCGCCGGCGCCGTAAATGTGAGGTACCAGAGTGCGGTGATTTTCGTCGCACCACAGCCGGCCGCGGTCGTCGGGTTCCAGTCCGGCGGCCTGAAGGTTGAGATCGGCCGTGTCGCCGATCCGTCCACCGGTGAACAACACGCTGTCGCCGATCAGTCGCTTACCGCTTTCAAGCTGGAGGGCGACGCGGTCGGCATCGACGCGGTCGACGCCGATCACGTCTTCGCCGAGACGAAACACCATTCCCAATGATCGACCGTGAAACAGCAGCGAATCGACGATCTCGCGATCGCAGAATTCGAGGAGGCGTTCGCGACCGTCGACCACCGTCACCCGCACACCGAGCGTGGCGAACATAATGGCGTATTCCAGGCCGATGACTCCGCCGCCGACGACGATCAACGAGCGGGGAATCGTTTCGAGCTGGAGGATTTCGTCGGAATCAAACACGTGCTTCCCGTCGAAGGGAACGTTCGCCGGCCGGGCCGGGCGCGTGCCGCAGGCAATCAGCACATGGTCCGCCTGCAGGTGCTGAACCTCGTCGTGGCATTCGACGGCCAGGTCATGGGGACCGGTGAAACGGGCCTGGCCGCGGTACAGGTCGATTCCATTGCGGTCGAGCTGATCGTGAATGACGTCGAGTTCGTGCTCGACGACGTGCGCGACCTGGCGCTTGATGTCCTGCATCGTGATCCGGCGTTTGTCGCGGTAGCGTTCGCCAAACACGTCGCGCTGGCGAAACCCGGTCAGGTGCAGGATCGCCTCGCGCATTGTCTTCGACGGGATTGTCCCCGAGTGCAGGCACACGCCCCCGGGACCGAGCTGGCTGCGCTCGACAATCGCGACGCGCTTGTTCAGCTTGGCGGCGGCAATGGCCCCTTTTTGGCCGGCTGGACCACTGCCAATGACAACGAGATCGTAACGCATTCCAGATTTCCTTGTCCGCAGACAAGCCAATCCGTTGGCGTAACGTCATCCTGCCTTCTCCATCGAACCTGGTGCGGGTCGGGCAACATGGAAAGAGTTGCCCGATCGGGCAGTCTGGCCAATCAGCCTGTGAGCTGAATGCCTGTAGCGATTTTTCCGGCGGAGAGCGGGCCGTACAGACTCCCCAGCAATCCCGAATTCTCGACAAATGCAGGACGAAGCGTCAAATCGTGCCAGTCGTAACAGTTGCGAACAATGCGGTGTGGCGAGTGGTTCGAACGTCACGGCAGACTGCGAATGCTTCGCAAATCCGGGAGGTACTGCCGGCAGCTCGTGCGGAATCAAGGCTCGCTATCGAATGGAATCGGGCCGCCCGCGGGAAGAATGGCCCGGAGTGGACACTCTTCGCACTTCGGCTGCGGACCGCAGAAACGGCGCCCCACGTCGGACGTCCGTTTCCAGAGCCAGCGCAGGTCGACGCTCCCCTCGCGGGCAACGCGGGAAAAGAATGATTCCCACTCGTCGTATTCGGCGTCGAGGTCCAGCCAGCCATGACGCAACACAATCCGGCGGCTCCCCCGGTCGAGGGGAAAAACCGGACCGGCTCCGAGAGTGAGCAGAATCAGATCAGCCAGCTCCCAACTGACGCCGCGAATGCTTCGCAGTTGCGTCTGCCAATGCGGGAGCGACTGACCTGCGAGTACGACAGCCGGCTCGTCGTCGCCGATCTCGTCACGCCACCAGACGGCAAGCCGAACCAGGAGTCCCCTCTTTTTCTGCGAAAAACCGGCCGACTCCAGCGCCGTTTCCCACACCGGAGTCCCTGCCGCCACAGCTTCGCTCGCAGTTTCCAGACCTGAGCGTCCAATCCACGACCAGTCTCTGACGCCACTTGACATCGGCCGACCGTGCGTCAGGACGACTTTGACAAGTTCGGTCCAGCCGGCCGGCGGAAACTCCTCGTCCGTTTTGCCGAAGTGCCGCTCGAGGATTTCAGCGATCTGGTACGCGAGTTGGACCGTCATTGACTGCTGTCCCTATGTCAGATCGCGGTCAAAACAAGGCGTCTCGATCCCGGTCCGGCCGGTGATCTGGGTAGATTCTGACGTGTCCAAAGGGCAAGTCGGCCGGGAACTTCGGATTATGCTTGGCAGCCGAGGTTCAGGACGATACGCTGGGTAAGCATCTCAGTAGAGCCTCTCGATTTCAACGACGCGACTGAACCCTGGTAATTCCGCCATGGGCCGTGGGATTCGCCTTCTGATCGCCGCACTGGCAGCCACCTGGCTTGTCTCGACGGGGCTCTTGTCGCCACTGCCGACTCGCGGCGACGACATTCCCTGGCAACGATATCGGGGCAATCTGCACACGCACACTCTGTGGAGTGATGGCGACGATTATCCCGAGATGGTGGCGCTCTGGTATCGCGATCACGGCTACGACTTCGTTTCGTTTACCGATCATAATACGCTCTGGCGAAAAGAGCAGTGGGTCGATGCAGCGAACCCGCAGGGAGGCCTCGTCGCCTACAACAAGCTGAAGGCCCGCTTTCCGGAAGGCTGGATCGACGAGCGCACGACGGCCACCGGACGTCAGCAGATCAAACTCAAGATGTTTGACGAAGTCGCCAGCCGGGTCGGCAGTCCCGGACATTTCGTAATCATGCAGGGTGAAGAGATCACCGATCGCTTCCATCATTGCCCGATTCATTTCAATGCCACCAACCTCAAGGAACCGATTCCGCCGATGGGGGGCGACAGCGTTCGCGATGTCATTCAGCGCAATACAAACGCGCTGATTGCCCAGCGCGAGCGGACGGGTCAGCCGATGGCGATCCACGTCAACCATCCGAATTTTCAGTACGGGGTAACCGCCGAAGACATGGCGCGCGTCCACGGCGCGAATCTGTTTGAAGTCTACAACGGTCACACGCTGGTCAACAATGACGGCAGTGAGGATCGCGCCTCGGCAGAACGGATCTGGGACATCATCCTGACTCGACGAATCGCCGAGCTGCACTTGCCGCTGATCTACGGCCTGGCAACGGACGATGCGCACGAGTACCACAATATTCCGAGCCGGGCCAATGAACCGGGCCGCGGGTGGGTCGTGGTGATTGCCCGAGAACTGACTCCGGCGGCGATCATCAAGTCGCTGGAACGCGGCATGTTTTACTCATCGACCGGCGTCATGCTCGATCGCGTCGCTCCCTCTGCGCGCGGGATTGAAGTGCAGGTGCACGCTGAAGAGGCAGTCGATTATACAATCGATTTCATCGGGACACGCACCGGTTACGATCGCAGCAGTGAACCGGTCAAGACATCCAACGGCTTTATCATCCCGACGACGCGCCGCTACAGCAACGACATTGGACGCATCCTGAGAACGGAAACAGGCACACAGGCCGAGTACATCTTCGATCCCAGCGACCTTTACGTTCGGGCGCGAGTGACATCCACCAGGAAGCACCCGAACCCTTCGGTGACGGGTGAATACGAGCGGGCCTGGGGACAACCGGTTCGCGGTCCGGCCGGCTGGCGCTTCCGCCCCCGATAGGGTCGAGCTGCGGTCCAGGCCGTGCTCGAGGGTGTGCCTGCTCGAGGCTCCTGTCCGGGTGATCCTCGATTTCCGGCCGGCGATCAACTACCTTCTCGGGCCGGGCCACTTCGGCGTTCTGGACTTTGAATCACGCGCCCCGTATCCCGCACCGGCATGAATCTCTGGGAATTCTGGATCGACGTCGGCGGGACATTCACCGATTGCATCGCCCGCTCCCCGGACAACCGACTTGGCGAATGCAAGGTCTTGAGTTCCGGTGTGACCCGCCGACGGATTGGCGAGCGTCTCGGGCCGGCGCGATTTTGCAGCGATCTGGCCGGACATGACCCCGACAGGTTCTGGGTCGGCTACGAACTGCGGCTGCTCGATTCGGAGGGCAATCCGTGTTTTGTGAGTCGGGTAACCGGGTTCGACTCCCGCACCGGGAGCTTCACGACGGCGGCGCTGCTGCCGTCGACAGCCGAACCGGGCATGACATTCGAGCTGGCCTCCGGTGAAGAGTCCCCGATTCTTGCCATCCGGACGATTCTGGGGTTGCCGCTCGAGCAGCCGATTCCTCCGGTCTCGGTGCGGCTGGGAACGACGCGGGGAACGAACGCGCTCTTGACCCGCCGCGGCGCGCGAACGGCATTCGTCACGACTCGCGGGTTTGCCGATATTCTGTTGATCGCCAATCAGGATCGTCCCCGATTGTTCGACCTGGCGATCCGCAAACCGGAGCCGCTCTTTCAACACGTCGTGGAGATCGACGAGCGACTCGATGCAGAAGGAGGGGTACTCCGATCGCCCGACGAAACGACGGTCCGGTTGCAATTGGCCAAATTGCAGCAGCAGGGCGTCGAATCGATTGCCGTGTGTCTCTTGCATTCGTTCGCGAACCCGGCTCACGAACTGGCCGTTGAACGCTGGGCCCGGGAATCCGGATTCACCGAAGTCAGCGTCTCCAGCCGGTTGGCGCCGCTCATCAAGATCGTTTCGCGGGGCGACACGACCGTCGTCGATGCGTACCTCAATCCCGTCTTGCGGCAATACGTCGAGACGCTGAGGCGCTCGCTATCTGGCAGCCAACTGCGGCTGATGACTTCGGCCGGCGGGCTGGTCGATGCCGATCGATTCGTCGGAAAAGACAGCATTCTGTCAGGACCTGCCGGGGGCGTGATCGGCTTTTCGCGCATCGCTGAACGTGCCGGATTTTCCCGTTCGATCGGTTTCGATATGGGTGGCACGAGCACCGACGTCTCGCGATTCGATGGCCGATATGACCTCGAGTACGAGACGAAGAAGGCCGGGGTCCGTGTCGTGGCCCCGATGTTATCGATCGAAACGGTGGCCGCCGGGGGTGGGAGCATCTGTGGTTTCGATGGTGTCAAACTGGTGGTTGGCCCGGAGAGCGCCGGCGCCACTCCCGGCCCGGCCTGTTACGGTCGCGGCGGCCCCCTGACGGTCACCGACGTCAACCTGTACCTGGGGCGAATTGTCTCCCAGAAGTTTCCTCTCCCCCTCGACCGCGGCGCCGTCGAGCGGCATCTCGCAAAACTTTGCGACAAAATCGCACTGGCCCCTGGCGGAAGGCGCTACACCCCGGTCGAACTGGCCGAAGGGTTCGTGCAGGTTGCCAACGCCAACATGGTGCGCGCGATTCGGAACATCTCTGTCGCCCGCGGATACGATCCGCGCGACTATGTCCTGGTGACGTTTGGCGGAGCCGGCGGCCAGCACGCCTGTGCGCTGGCACGCGAGCTGGGAATCAAACAGGTGCTGTCGCACCCCTGGTCGGGCCTGCTGAGCGCGTTCGGCATTGGTCTGGCGGATATCCGCCGGTTCGGCCAGCAGGCCGTGCTTCGCCCCTGGTCCCCCGAACAGTTGGCCGCAATTGAACCGGTCTTCAAGCAGCTCGAGGCGCAAGCCAGGACCGAAGTCCTGGCCGAGGGATTGCTTGCCGACGACATCGCAGCCCCGTGCCGATCGCTCGATCTTCGTTATCAGGGTGTGGAGTCTACGATTACTGTCCCTTGCCCGCCGGACGGCGACTACGCCGCGCGGTATGCCGAGCTGCACCAGCAACTTTATGGGTACCAGCATCGAGGCCGGGCGGTTGAAATTGTCGCTGCGCGCGTGGAGGTGGTCGGGCGAACCCCCAACCCGCCCGATGCACCGGCCGTCTCCACTCCCCGGCGGCCTTCTCCCACAGATCAGACGACGACCTGGTTCGACGGCCAGGCACACTCCACCGGGGTCTTTTACCGCGAACAACTGCACCCGGGCGATGAGATCGCCGGACCGGCCATTTTTTGCGAGCCGACCTCAACGCTCGTCGTCGAGCCCGGGTTCTCGGCTGCAATTCTGCCCCGGGGCGAGATCCTGTTGACCGACGAGGGGACCGGTTCGCGGCGCGCCGTCTCAACCGCAGCCGACCCGGTGATGCTGGAAATCTTCAACAATCTGTTTGCCTCGATCGCCGAACAGATGGGGATCACGCTCCAGCGCACGTCGTTCTCGACGAATGTGAAGGAGCGGCTCGACTTCAGTTGTGCGATTTTTTCGCCGGGCGGCGACCTCGTCGTCAACGCTCCGCACATTCCGGTTCATCTGGGAGCCATGAGCGATTCTGTCAAGCGGGTCATCGCCGACAATCCGAACATCCGACCCGGGGATGTATTCGTCACCAATGATCCTTATCGCGGCGGCTCGCACCTCCCCGACGTCACGGTCGTCACGCCGGTGCACCAGGATCACTCCGGCGACCTGCTGTTCTTCACCGCCAGTCGCGCACATCATGCCGAGATCGGTGGGATTGTTCCCGGCAGCATGCCCCCGTTTTCGCGAAACCTCGGCGAAGAAGGAGTGCTGATCCGCAATTTCAAGCTGGTTGACGCCGGCCGGATGCGCGAGAGTGAACTCCGGGACCTGCTTCTGGCCGGCCCGTACCCGACGCGCTCGGTGCGCGACAATCTGGCCGACGTTTCGGCGCAGGTCGCCGCCAACAATACGGGTGTCGTTCGCCTGCGCGAGCTCGTCGAGCGCTACTCGCTGGAAGTCGTACAGGCTTACATGTTGCATATCCAGTCGGCGGCAGAACGGAAAATGCGGCTGGCCCTGGGGGCGATCCGGGACGGAACCTACCGGTTCACCGACCATCTCGACGGTGGTTCGCCGATTGTTGTCGCGATCACGATCACCGGCGACCGGGCCGTCATCGACTTTACCGGAACCGGGCCGATACTCACGCCTCCGGCTGGGCGCGCGGGGGAGGTGCCTGCCGCCGGCGGGTACAACCTGAACGCCAACCGCGCCATCGTCTCAGCGGCCGTCCTGTACGTTCTGCGCTGTCTGATCAGCGAGGACATTCCGCTCAACAGCGGCGTTCTCGCTCCGGTTGAGATCGTCATTCCGGAGTGCCTGCTGAATCCCCCGGAACACGACGACCCGGCCCAATGTGCCGCAATCGTGGGGGGCAACGTCGAAACTTCACAGCGCGTCGTCGACGTGCTCCTGGGCGCGCTCGGGGTGGCCGCGGCCAGCCAGGGAACCATGAACAACCTGACGTTTGGCGACGACACGTTCGGCTACTACGAAACCATCTGCGGCGGATCGGGAGCGACCCAGGGCGCCGACGGAGCCGACGCAGTGCACACGCACATGACGAATACGCGGCTCACAGACCCTGAAGTCATCGAGCGGCGCTATCCGGTGCGAGTCCTCGAATTCTCGATCCGCCGCGGTTCCGGTGGCGGACAGGGGACAGGCGGCGCGGAACAGCGACCGGCGCCAGCCAGTCATCGTGGTGGTGACGGAGTCATCCGGCGGCTCGAGTTCCTTCGCCCGCTGCGCGTTTCAATTCTCTCAGAGCGACGCGGACCTTATTCACCGTTTGGCCTCAATGCTGGCCCCTCCGGCGCGCTCGGCAAAAACACGCTCGAAAGGGCCGGGAGCGGGCAAGCTCAAGATCTCGGTGGCAAGGTGCAGATCAGGGTCGCAGCCGGCGACGTCCTGACGATCGCCACGCCCGGCGGAGGAGCATTTGGTTCCGGTTCGTGACCCTGGTCCCAAATAAATCGGCGATCCCGCAATAATAGCCCTATGTAGCGACGGGCTGCTTCTCGGGATGCAGGTAGATAAAACTCTTCCCCAGGCGGCCGCCGTAGTTGCCGGCCGAAATACGGACGAGTCCGGGAGTGTCAACGGCGGCGGTGATGGCCGCCTGCGTCGCCGCAATGATGCTCGCCAGATCGCGGCCGTTGATGATGATTTCCATGATCGACGCCACGCCGTCGGGAACAGCCGACTGCTGTCCCAGCTTTTCTTTGAGCGTCGGGCAGAACTTTTCATAGGTGCTGGCCACCGAAAACTTGTAGCGGCTGCCCGCTTTCGAACCGCTGGCTGCGACGCCCCCCGGGAACGGAGTGATCACTCCGGGCACGCTGGCGGCGGCTGCCTGGGCCTTCTCGGCAGCCAGGAGCGCTGCATCGAGCGTCCGGCCGAGGAACCAGAGGTTGCCGCCCATCAATCCGTCGTTGTAGCCGAATCGCCGATCGAGGCAGAATTCCCCTCCAAGAATGGGAATCACCCAGACCTTGCGACCGAACCGCACGTCGCGAAACTGCCAGCCGTCGCCGAAGAATGCAATCTTGCGGCCCAGCTTGAGGAATGGATCGGTGTCGAGCAGGTTGAAGCAGGCAGTCGTCGCGCAAGTCAGCACATTCTGGCTGATCCGCACCAGGAGCGAGCGTTCGAGCGCCTCGACGCGATCCTTGCGGAACCGCGGAACGTGCACCTGCACGATCGCCCCCGGCCGGCCGTCGGGAGTGGCAAATGATTCATCGCCACTGTGTCCTGCACCAGGACCGACGTAGCGATCAAGACCCGCTTCGCAATCGCAGAGAATCGTGCTCGATGCGTTTCCGGTACAACTGGCAACCGCATGATCGAGCCATTTGCGATCGCGGGCCGTGATCAGGAACTCGGCGTACAGGCTCCGGAACGCCTCGGCGTATGTGTCGTCAACGACGGCGCGCGACGAAGGATCGGCAACCACGGGTTACTTCTGCCTCCCGCGCCCCGGATAAACCGCCGACTCAGTGATGATTTTGTCCATGAACACATCGTGTTCCTGGGTGGGAATCTCGGGGAACAACTGGCACTCGAAGGCCAGGGCCACGAGCGGCGCGTCGGGGCGGGCGTGCTCGAGCAGCTTGTCGTAGTATCCCTTGCCGTGCCCCATCCGAGCGCCATCTTTGGTGAAAGCCACGCCCGGAACCATCACCAGGTCGAGTTCAGCGACGGGAACCTGCCGTTCCGGAAGCCCACGCAACTCGGGTCTGGGTTCGAGAATCTTGTACATGCCGACCGCCAGATCGTCCATGCTCTGCAGCCAGAACAATTCGAGTTCCCCCTGGGCGTTGCACCAGGGGACGATGATCTTTTTGCCGTGCCCCAGCGCCGTCGCCAGGTAATCACGCGTGCGCACTTCGGCCCGCACATCGACGTAAAACATGACCGCCCGGGCCGCTGTATATTCCGGCAGCGAGACAAACTTCTCGCAGATCGCGCGGCTCAGTTCATCTTTATTTTCCTGCTTGCGCCGGTTTTCATGCGCCTGTTCGCGAATGACTTTCTTCTTCTCCTGAACTCCGGCCGCGACTTCAACTGACATTTCCATTTCCTCGGGCGAATTGTTGAGAGCGATTCATTATTGAACGTGGGAAACGAATCGGCAACCGTCCTGCATCAGGACGATTTCGGTGACCATTTCAGCACCGGATTTCGTGCCGCCCGAACATCATCGGGCCGGCTGACCGGTGTTTCGTAGGGGGCCAGGTGCAGGAATTCGGGATCCTCGGCGACGATGGCACGAATGCTGGCGGCGAAAGCGTCGAGAGTTTCCTTGGATTCGGTCTCGGTGGGCTCGATCATCATCGCCTCGGAGACCACCAGCGGAAAATACACGGTCGGCGCATGAAATCCGAAATCGAGCAGCCGCTTCGCGATATCCATCGCCGAGATGCCGCGTGCATCCTTGAGGGGCTTGGCCGAGGCGACGAATTCGTGCATGCACCGATCCCCCTGAGGAACGGGGAGCACGTCTTTGAGCAGCGCCAGGAGGTAATTGGCATTGAGCACGGCATTCTCGCTCATCGCGCGAACCCCGGCAGCCCCCAGCGTGCGCAGGTAGCAGTAGCCGCGGACGAGAATGCCGATGTTGCCGAAGAACGTTCGGACCCGGCCGATCGATTTGGCGGGTTGTGACGATCGATAGACCGCTCGCCCGTTCTCTACCTGCCGGGTGATCACCGGACCGGGCAGGAAATCGGCCAGGAAGTCGCGGACGGCGATCGGGCCGGCGCCCGGCCCCCCCGCCCCGTGCGGTCCGGTAAACGTCTTGTGCACGTTGTAGTGCATCATGTCGCCGCCAAAATCCCCAGGCCGGGTAATTCCGGCGATCGCATTCATATTCGCCCCGTCGATATACACCAGCCCGCCGACGTCGTGGACGATTTGTGCAATCCGAGGAATCTCGCGTTCGAACATCCCGAGCGTGTTGGGGTTTGTCACCATGAACACGGCCGTCTGATCGTCCAGATGGCTCTGCAGTTCATCGAGATCGACATATCCCTGCGGCGTGCTCGCGAGCTGCACGCATTCAAACCCCGCCAGTGCGGCGCTGGCCGGATTTGTCCCGTGGGCGCTGTTGGGAAACAGCACCTTTGTCCGCCGCTCGCCCCGATCGCGAAACCAGGCCGAGGCCACGAGCAAGGCGGTAAACTCCCCCTGCGCCCCGGCGGCCGGTTGCAACGAAACGGCCGGCAACCCCGCAATTTCCCCGAGCATCTGCTGCAGGGTGAACAAGAGTTCGAGCATTCCCTGGGAATGTTCGTCGGTCTCGTTCGGATGCAGGTCGACGATCCCGGGAAGGCCGGCGAGCCGTTCGTGCCGCTTGGGGTTGTACTTCATCGTACAGCTCCCCAGTGGATAAAAGTGCGTGTCGACCGACATGTTCTTCGTCGACAGGTTGACGAAGTGGCGTATCACCTCAGGCTCTGTCACTTCGGGCAGTTCGGGTGGTGTCGTGGCCTGCTGGTCGCGCGGGATGAGATCTTCCAGCGGCCTGTCAGGCACGTCGCTGGCAGGAAACACGGCCGCGCGGCGTCCCGGTTGGGACAATTCAAACAGCAGTTGTGTCGCCTGAGTGTTACGCATGGCAATCCGTTGAATGCTTAAGAAGTCGTAGCAAACTCTGAAGAACCAAATCGAGGAGTCAACTTTGGCAACACTAATGCTTCAATGCGTCCGCCAGCCGATCGATCTCGGCGCGGGTCCGACGTTCGGTGATGGCTGCCAAGAGGCAGTTGGAAAGCGAATTTCGGACGGAAGCACCGTACCGACCAAAATCAGGCCCGATTGCAAAGCCAGCGGCACGAGCGCGCTCCGCCACCTGGGCCGCGTCCCCCTGAACGCGGAGCGCAAACTCCTTGAAGAATGCCTTGCCGGGAAATGCCAGCTCGAGATTTTTGATCTGGGTCAGCTTCTCCGCCGCGTAATGCGCTTTTCGCGTGCACAGTTCGGAGACCTCGCGCAAGCCGGCCTTTCCCAGGAGTGAAAGATAAACCGTGGCCCGCAGCGCCATCAGTCCCTGGTTGGTGCAGATATTGCTGGTCGCCTTGTCCCGGCGAATGTGCTGCTCCCGAGCCTGCAGATTGAGGACGAAACAGCGCCGTCCTTCGCGGTCAATTGTTTCCCCGATGAGCCGTCCCGGCATTTTGCGGACGAACTCATTCTTGCACGTCAGGATCCCCAGGTAGGGACCCCCATATTGCAGGGGGATCCCCAGCGACTGGCCTTCGGCGACCGCAATGTCGGCTCCGTAGTCACCCGGCCGCGCGAGGAGGCCCAGGCTGACTGGATCGAAACTGACAATCGACAAGGCGCCGGCCGCCTGGGCGATTTTCGTCAGTTCGCGAGCCTCTTCGAGACATCCGTAGAAATTGGGATGCTGCACCACCAGGCACGCCGCCTGGCCATCGAGCGCCTGGCGCACGGCATCCGGGTCGGCCGTTCCGTCGGGACACGGGACGACCACCAGTTCGCAATTGATCTGCCGCAGGTAAGTCTGGCAGATCTGGCGATACTCGGGGTGGACCGATTCGAGCATCACGACTTTCTGATGGCGATTTGTGACCCGCATCGCCATGAAAACCGCCTCGCTGACGGCCGTCCCGCCTTCGTAAAGGCTGGCATTCGAAACATCCATCCCCGTCAATTCGCAAATCAGGGTCTGAAATTCGAAGAACGCCTGCAGGCTCCCCTGGCTGGCTTCCGCCTGGTAGGGAGTGTAGGCCGTGTAGAATTCGCTGCGCGAGGCGACGGCATCGACCGCGGCCGGAATGAAGTGGTCGTAACTTCCGCCCCCCAGAAAACAGACCCGGCCGGTCGAGCCGCGATTGCGCGCCCCGAGGTCTTCAAGGTGGGCTTCGAGTTCAATTTCCGTGAGCGCCGGAGGGAGACTCAGGTCCCGATCGAGCAGGAGTGGCGCCGGAATCTGATCGAACAGTTCGGCGATCGACTTGACGCCGATGTCCGAGAGCATCTGCTGCTGCTGTTCGGGAGTGTTATACAAATATGCCACACAGATTCTCCGCGCCAACGGGAATGAATGCACAGCCTGGCTTTTCAGAGAGCACGCAACCGGAAATCAGGGGCCGCCGAGCCACAGGACCGGCGGAAGTTTCCGTCGCAGGGGGATTATTTTCGCTGGCGCTCGAAAATGCAAACCAGAGGCAGGTGCCCTGTGCTTCAGTCGCCCAGTCGCGGGAGCGGCGAAGGAGCGACGGCGATTGTGCCGTCGCGAACGAGGTCGTCGGCGATTTCGGCAATGTGCTCGTTCAGGTACTTCAGCAATTCCGGCGAATAGGCCGGATCGTACTTGTATTTCTGCATTTCGCGAAATACGAAGTCGGGCGATTTGCCCTGCACCAGCAGGCGATACAGCGCGACGACGCCGCCCGTCCGCTGGGCGCCGGCGACACAGTGCACCAGCACCGGTTTGTCTTCTCGCACGGCGCGGGCGACCGCCGCTACCGCCTGCGCATAGATATGTACATCCCCTGTTCCGTCAGCTTTCAGCGGGAACAACTGCCGTTCAATTCCCAGCTCGGTGATGGCCTGGAGTTCCGCCACATGGGTTTCATCAGCCGGGTCGTCGATCGTCAGATCCACGACCGACTGAATATGGTTCCGCTGCAGCGTTTCCTTGACGAGGTGCCGGGAGAGTTGTCCGCAGCGGAAAATCTTCCCTTCTTCGACGACTCCCCAGCGTTTGGGAACGAAGCGATCGCGGATGGCGGTCACTTGCCGGTGATTGATTGCGACGATGGCGGCCAGCGCAATCACTGCGAACAGGGTCAGTCGCTTGCGGCGGACAGACCACGCTGCGCGACCGGCAGGATTCTCCACCGCAGATCGCTCGGCGGCGACGGGTGCCTCAATCGTCATGTTTCGATCCCGATGCACGCGTTCGATACTCGGCGGAGCAGAGGTCTGTGCCGCGGCGCAACTGGCTGGCCGAACCGGCCAGAACCCGCGAATTTCGGCCGCCTTATAGCAGCCTGCGGCCGATCGGGTCCAGACCGATTGGCTGCCTCCAGGGCGGGTCGCTCTCGCTGAGTTCGAGCGGCCGGACTTCAGTGTGCCCGCGTTGACCAATGCTTCTCGTAGGCGGCGCGGTCCATCAGGTCGGCCGACAGCTTCGCGTCGGTCACTTTCAGCTTCAGGAGCCAGCCTGCACCGAAGGGATCTTTCGAGAGCGTCTCCAGGTCATCGGCCAGTCGCGAATTCGTTTCCACGACTTCACCGCTCACCGGCGCATACATGTCGCTGGCGGCCTTAACGCTTTCCACGACGCCAAAGGCATCGCCCGCCTGGAATTTCCGGCCGACGGGCGGCAGATCGATGTACACGAGGTCGGTGAGGGCCTTGACGGCAAAATCCGAGATTCCGACGGTGGCGATACTCCCGTCGAGGGATACCCATTCGTCCGACTTGGCGTACTTCAATGTGGCGGGGTCCATCGGATCAGTTTCGTCTTTCAACCGGTGCGATTCCGGAACCAGGTTTTCTCGAGCCGGCAGGCTGCACAAACTACGAACCGCCGGGGGCCTTTGCTTCCCCTTCGATGCGGCCGATTTTTTCGACCCGGCGAGCATGCCGCCCGGCTTCGAATTCGGTCTTCAGCCAGATCTCCACCATGCGATTCACCAGCCGGTCGCCGAGCAGGTCGGCCGACAGGCACAAAACGTTGGCGTCGTTATGGCGCCGGCTCATTTCGGCGGTCAGGTCGTCGTGGCAGGTGCAGGCGCGCACGTTCGGAAACTTGTTGGCCGTGATACACATCCCCATCCCTGTGCCGCAAATCAGAATTCCGCGCTCAACCGACTTCTCGGAAATCGCGCGGGCCACTTTCACCGCAAAGTCGGGGTAGTCGACGCTCTCCAGGGAATCGGTCCCCATATCGATCGCTTCGTGGCCGAGTTCCGCAATCAGGGCCAGGATCTTCCCTTTGATCGTGTAACCGCGATGGTCGCTGGCAATGGCAATTTTCATAATTGTGTTCAGTTTCCGTTTGCCGGCAGCTCCATCACAATTTCCCGCAAATAGCGCTCGATCTGATCGGCGCACCGCTGATATTCGTCCAGACCGGCCCCGATCGGGTCGATCACATCGGCGCCGTCGCGCGCCAGCAACTTGACTCGCCCGGCAATTTCCGGGAATTCCCGAACCAGGTGCTCGCGGTGACTGCGCGTCATCGTAAAGATCTGGTCAGCCTGCGACAATAGCTGCGGGGTGACCGGCTGGCTTTCGTGGGCACTCAGGTCCACCCCCCGCTCACGCAGAATGTCAACGGCTTCCGGGCTGGCGGGGCTTCCCGGGCCGGCGGCTACGCCGGCCGACGCCGCGATGAACCCACGATCGACGAGTTCGTCCTCGGCACAGTGGAGGCGCTCGGAAAGCAGTTTGCGGAAGATCCCTTCGGCCATTGGACTGCGGCACGTGTTGCCGGTGCAGACAAAGAGATACATATTCCCGGCTAACCGGTTCAGGGTCCGACTCGAAGCAACCCCCTCGTGGATGACTTCCCATTTGTCGCTCCACACGCGGACATGCGAGGTGGCCTGATCGAAACGGGCGCTTCCCGCGTCGATCACGAGCTCGAGTTCCTCACCCGCGAGGCTGACCAGAGCCTGGGCCGTTGCCAGCGACGGGCCAGCCGAGCGCAGTTCACCGCTCACGACCAGCGGCGCGGGCAAAAGCCGCAGGACGTTAAACGCCAGCTCGTGGGCCGGGACGCGCAAGGCCAGTTGATCGTCGGCTGCGACGGCGCGCCACACTTCTTGAGGCAGTGCCCCGCCCAACCCCGCCTCGCGGGCATCGGCAGGCGCAGGCACGTCGAATTGCAGCGTCACGGGTCCCGGCCAGAATCGACGAATCAGCTTCCGGCCCAGCCCCTCCATCCGGGGGACGTAATCGAGCGCCTCCTGCGGATTTTTCAGCGCCAGAACCAGCCGCTGGCTTCCCAGACGCCGTTGAACGTTCAGAATTCGTGCCGTGGCAGATGGCTGCAACGAGTGGGCCGCCGCGACGTAACCCGTTTCGGTGGGCAGCCCGATCAGCTTTCCTTCGGCCAGGGTCTGGACAGCCTGATGCACGACATCGCGCGGATCGTCGGCGGAGCGAATATCGACAATTCTCGGCATCCGGGGGCACAGACCGTTTTGAGGAACATACTTAGTCGCAAGCCGTCGATTGCGGCGCAGAGAGCAATCGTGCATTGTACAAATCGTGTCGGTCCGAATATAGTGTGCCGAATATCGTCGTTCAAGCGATCCGATTCACACATCCCCATGCGATGCAACGCGAATTGACAACGGCCCGAGAAGACCGCCGGCCGCCGAGGAAAACTCTGCGGCGCCTCGTTGAATTTCGGGGCATTTCGCGCGGCTCGGTGCAGCAATACCGGAACCGCATTCGCCACCTTTACGACGGCCCTGCGGGAGCGGTCCTGGTGTTCGGCAGCCTGATGTCGCTGCATGAACCGCTCGTCGGTCGAATGTTTCGCCGGCGCAAGTTTGACGTCTCAAGTTGCAAATCAATTCTCGACGTCGGATCTGGAGCCGGGCAGATTCTCGGCCATCTGCTGAAGCGCACCCATCCGCAAACGAGGCTGGTGGCGTTCGATCTGTCGCCCCAGATGTTGCGCCGCGCCCGGACTCGGCTCGACAGTGACCGGCCCAGTTATGTTTCGGGTGACCTGACGCAACTCCCCTTTGCCGACAATTCATTCGACTGTATCACCTGCGGATGGGTGATCGAGCACCTGCCCGACCCCCGGCCAGGCCTGCGAGAGCTGTGGCGCGTGCTCGAACCGGGAGGTCGGCTCCTCCTGCTGGCAACCGAAGATACTCTTCCCGGAATGGTCGTCAGCCGGACCTGGAAATGCCGCACTTACAACCGCCGCGAACTCCGCGCCACCTGCGAAGAAGTCGGTCTGCCGTGGCGATCGCAGCTCTGGTTTTCGCCGATCCACCGGTTCTTCAAAATGGGCGGCATTCTGGTGGAAGCCCAGAAGCCCTCGAGCGGCTAGCGTCGTGAACCGTCAGGCGCCATCCCTTCGCCCGACCGCTGCCGGCCCTTGTCGGATGATCGTCGATCCATCCCCTGCGACCGGCGCCTGGAACATGGCGGTCGACCAGGCGCTCCTCGAATCGGCCGTTGCCGGAGGGCCGCCGACGGTCCGCTGGTATCGCTGGATTCACCCCACGATCTCTGTGGGCTATTTTCAGTCACCGGGGGCGGCGCTGGTTGACGAGCGATTCCAGGGCTTGCCGGTCGTTCGACGACTCTCGGGGGGCGGTGCGATCGTGCACCACCATGAGTTGACGTATTCGTGCACGCTCCCTGCCGGCCACCCCCTGGCCGAGACGCAACGGGACCTGTACCTCGCGGTTCACGAGCGGATTATCGCCGTCCTGGCGGAATTCGGGTATCAGACACAGTTCCGCGGTCAGTCAGTTCCCGGCCGGGAGGGGGAATTCCTCTGCTTTCGGAGAGGCGACGACTTTGACGTCGTGATGGCCGGTGACAAGGTGCTGGGCAGCGCCCAGCGGCGCCGCAAGGGAGCCGTCCTGCAACACGGCAGCCTGATTCTCGAACGATCGGAATGGGCCCCGGAATTTCCGGGAGTTTTTGATTGTGCAGGACATGCCACCCCGGTCGCGGAATTGACCGACCGGCTGGCAGAATCAGTTGCCGGCCTGCTGGCGGCGACGAGGGTCATCGGTCGCCTGACGCCGGTCGAGCGGGCACGTGCCGAAAGGCATGCGGGTCAGGCAACTTGAACGGGGGTCCTGGCTCGTCCCGCCACAGGAAAATCGACCGGATCGGGAAGCTACTGAGGAGCCCGGCCGGAACCGCGACGCAGCTCAGCGATTGTGTTTGACATCTCGCGTGGCGAGTGATATTGTGGCCAGTATCAAGGTGTTCTCGGTACATTTTTCTCTCGCTGTACGATTCTTTCCTGTTGACTTGGCGTTGCTTCTTCCGATCAAGTGGAAGTGCATTTCAGTGCCAGTCGTTCTCTCGTAATCATATCGGGCCAGAATTCGTCAACAAATCGAAGCGCCCGCGCGATGTTGGAGAGTCGCGCGAGTGGCTGCGGGTTTTTGATCTGTCTGAAGGAGCAGTCGGTCGACGTTCAGGATGTCGTCGACGACTGACGAATTCTGCGGGAGCGCGAGCACTATGCTTGAGGTGGAGTTGAAAGTTCTCGAGGGGAAGCAGCAGGGAAAGACGATTCCTCTGAATGTGCGGCAGTTTCTGATCGGCCGCGAACAGGATTGCCATCTCAGGCCCAACAGCGACCTGGTCAGCCGACATCATTGCGTCTTCACGCTCGACGAATTCACAGTTCGTTTGCGTGACCTGGGGAGCACGAACGGCACGTTCGTGAACGGTGAACGCCTGCAGGGGCAGGTGGTACTGAAGCCCGGTGATCACGTCTCGGTGGGCAAACTCTCATTCGAGATCGTCGTCCGCCAGGGGGCATCGGCTGCCGGGTCCACGGGCGCTGCGGGAAAACCGGGAGTCGCAAATTCGGGCGCCGACGCGCCTGTGGCTGTCCCGCCCGATGTCGCTTCTTCTGAAACGTCTCTGAACGTCACAGATACGGTCGAATTGCCGGCCGTGGCCCAGGTCGATGACACCGCGGTCCTCGATTCATTCCAGGCAAATGCCGATCTGGCTGCACAGCAGGCTGCCGCAGCAGCGCAGCAACCTGCCTTCCTGCCGTCGGGGGCTTATCCACCCGGTTACGGGATGCCACCCGGTTACGGAATGCCGGGTTACCCCCCCGGGTATCCTGGTGGTTATCCGGGAATGCCCGGTTATCCTCCCGGTTACGGTGCTCCGCCGGGCTACATGCCCCCGGGATATGGAATGCCTCAAATGATGCCGGGGTATCCGGCCCCGCAGGCTCCTGCGGCCGCCGCGCCGCAGGCCGGTTCGGCGCGATCAACGATGGAGGCGCCTCCCGTCGTGCTCCCCGATCCTTCGCAGACCGGCGCCCGGGCGCCGGCCGCGCCGCCGCCGCCGGCCCCACCCCCGGCCGAAGGTGCCGCACCCGCTGCTGGTGATGCGGCTTCAAAGAATCCGTCGGATGCCGCGGCCGACATCATTCGCAGTCACCGCACGCGCCGCTCAACCTGACAGGCGCCACCCGTTCATTTCGCGAACCGCTGGGTCATCCACGGGCAATGGACCGGGGCCCTCCGCGAATTGCCGTATCGCGCCCAAATCGCGGTGATTCGTCGCTTGGCGCGCGCCACGCTGCATGCGACGATAGATCAGCTTGAATCATCCGGCTTGATGGACTTTCAGCTCTCAGAAAGGAGCCCGCGCTGTGGCCGACCCCAACGAAATTCAGAGGAATTACAAGGAGTTTCTCGACCTGCTCCCGCTGACGCTGTCGCTGGCGGGTTTGCCACGGAGCGATTCCGGCAAGTACTACACCGAAGAGCAGATTGAAGCACGCGTCTTTACGGTTCGCTACGCCTACAAGGCGGCACGCGCAGTGGCCCGCGATTGCATTCAGAAATAGGTCGTTCGTCCAGTCCGGGTCCACAGGATCAGGCCCGGGGCGGCCCGGAACCACCGGGCCTGGTGCCGGGATTTCATGGGGGACCTGGGAACTTCTGAAACCGGCTCATTTCTCCACGGGTATATCTGTTTGAGGATACTAAGTGTTCGTGCCCGAGGACGTTGAACTTGTCAGCGCCTGTCTCGCGGGGAATGCCGACGCATTTCGCGCGTTCGTCCGGCGCTTTCAGTCGGCGGTGTTCGGGCTCTGCTTTCGGATGTTGTCTCACCGCGAAGACGCCGAAGACGTTGCGCAGGAAGTCTTCCTGCGGGCGTTTCGCAAGCTCCAGCAGTGGGACTCGACACGTCCGCTGGCGCCTTGGCTGCTGACGATCGCCGCCAATCGCTGCCGGACATGGCTGGCAAATCGTGTGCGTCGGGACCTGCCGGCGGCATTTGCTGAAAACGTCGCAGACCGCCGGCCGACAGGTTCACAACTCGATCTTGCCGAAGAGCTGCAATTGGCACTCGATCGCCTGCGTGATGAATACCGGTTGTGCTTTACGTTGTACCATTTGAATGAAATGAGTCTGGCAGAGATCGCCGCGATAACGGGCAATCCCGAGGGCACGATCAAAACCTGGCTGCGCCGCGCCCGGCAGGAACTGGCCGAGCATCTGCAGCGCCGATCGGTTGTTCCGCAGGTGACCCATGAACTGCAGTGAATTCGAAACTCAGCTCGATGAACGGTTCGCAGCCTCCGGGTTGACCGAGTCGCCGGAACTGGCCGAGCACGCTGCGCAGTGTGTCGACTGCCAGATCCGATGGGCGCAGTATCGGCTGCTCGCTGAATCGATCGTCGTCTGGCGCGACCAGACCCCTGAAGCCGACCTGGTTGAATCCGTCATGGCCGCCCGGCAGATTTTCACCGATTGTTGCGATTCGGATGAAAATCGGGACCTGGCGGCCGTCTCTCGCGCCTTAATCGACGCCCGTTCGGCTTCGGCAGCCGCGGCAGCAACGCACACTGCTGCTCGTCAGCGCTGGCACATGCCGGCGAGATTTCCGGCGCTGGCCGGCCTTGCCGCTGTGCTGTGTGTGACGATTGCCATCTGGTTGCTGCGCGACAAACCCTCAACCGCTCCCACCGCAACGAATCATTCTGGCGATGACAACCCGGTCGCGGCAAATCGGACCCCAGCCACCGACCCATCTGCGGCGAACCGCCTGGCGTCGGCTCCTCGGACGGACGGCGCTGGCCGCGAGGGAACTGAACCGGAGCTGGCGCCCGAATTGGCTCCTTATTCAACTCTCGTTCAAATGGCCAGGAGCGCATTCAGTGAGGCCACTGTCCTGATCCTCCCGGACGCAATGGCCGCGCGAATGTCGCCGCGCGAAGCGCCGTCGCCCGAGGACGGGTCGGCCGAGCCGGATGGCTGGATCGACGGTCTCCAGCAGCAACTGCGGCCGGTGGGGCGCAGCCTCGGAGATGCCTTCGATTTCCTGTGGCAGGCGGGACAGTCAGTGGACGGCTGATCGGCTGCATGAGCGCCACAGGCCACACTGCCGGAAAAACCCCGCAATCCGCAAAATCTGCTGCAACCGCAAATCCTTCGTGGTTGTTAGAGTTCCCGCAAGCTCGCTGCCGATTTGACGAAGAGGAGTTACCCGGCGCCGTGTAGACTTCCCCTTGTCGACACCCTGTGAAGACATTCGGGGGAACCCGCCAGGCCTCGAATCGAGTCCTATCCGTCCCGCAGCGAGGAACAGCCACATGCCCCAGCTTGAACATGCCACCGAAGTTCTCATCACCAACCGCCGCGGAGGACTCCGCCGGGGAGTTGATCGCCGTGAGGCCAGCAGTGGTGCAGCCTGCCCCGAACAGGAACGCCGTGTCCTGCAGCGCCGCAAAGTCGAGCGTCGCCGCCAGATCGACCCGACCACCTGCGAACGCGACTACACACCGGATGAAATCGAATTCATGCGCGCCATGGACGAATACAAGCGCAAGAGCGGCCGGCAGTTCCCGACCTGGAGCGAAGTGCTGGAAGTCATCAAATCGATGGGTTACAAGCGCGATTGAGGACAAGGACGTTCCTCGACAAAGTCGCCTCACAGCAGACTGATCGTCCCGGAAAGCCGCGGGGTTGCATCCCCGCGGTACCCGGGCGGCCAGCGCACGGCGCTACGTCGCAGTCCGGCCGATCACCATCAGTGTGATGTCGTCGTTCTGCGGCCGTCCGTCGGCGTGCTTCTTGACGTCGTCGCGAATCACCTTCCCCAGCGCTTCGGGCAAAGGTGGATTCTTGGTGATGACGTCGCGCAGCCGCTCAACCGTATAGAGGTCGCTGGCGTGATTCATGGCTTCGCTCACGCCGTCGGTGTACAGGACGACCGTCTCCCCCGGCTCAAGCGTCCGCTTCACCACGTCGAACGACATCCCCGACACCACACCGAGCGGCATGCCCACAATCTCTTCCGGAAATTCTTCGGTCGTCCCGTCGACACGGCGGACGATGGGAGACATGTGCCCGGCAATCATCAGCGACATCTCGTGACTCTCGAGGTCGATGATTGCCAGCACAAACGTGACGAAGCGGCCCTCCACGGCGTGGGCGCACATGTGATCGTTGATTTTGGCCCCCGCGACACCAACGTCGGCTACGAACTCCATCGTGCTCTGCACCGCGCTCGATAGCCGCGAGACGACCAGTGCTGCCGGCACCCCCTTGCCCGCCACGTCTCCGAAAGCCAAGGCCACGCGCTTGCCCCCTGGCAACAGGAAGCAATCGTAGTAGTCGCCCCCGACCGCCTGCGCCGATTCATACGTGGCAAAAAACTGGTAGCCGGCGACTGTGGGCAGGGTCTCGGGAAGCAGCGCCCGCTGCACTCCCTGCGCGATCTGCATTTCGCTGTCCTGCTTCACCTTCTCGGTGTAGCTGACCACCAGCCGCGCGTTCTCGTACGACAGCGCCGCCTGACCGGCCACCGCCATCAACAGATCGAGATCCTCGCCCTGAAACTGCTTGAGCGGGTTCTGCGTATCGATATTGATCACCCCCAGCGGCTCGCCGTCGAGTCCCAGGAGCGGAACGCACATCATCGACCGGATCGTGAAATTCGCGATCGACTCGCTGGCCTTGAACCGGTCGTCGCTGGCTGCGTCGGCCGACAGAATGCCCTTCTTTTCCTTGAGCACCTGGTTGAGAATCGTGCGGCTGATCTTCACCGATTCGTCTTCACCGGCGCGGCGGTGCTTGATGGCCCGGGGAATCATCTGCCCGGCAGCCCCGTCCTTCAGCAGAATGCAGCCGCGGTCGGCGTTCGGAAAAATCGTCAGCAGCGTGTCGAGAATCTTGGGGAGCAGCGCATTGAGATCGACGGTTCCGGCCAGCGTCCGGCTGATTTCCAGAATCCCCTTGAGCTTGGCCGCCGGCTGCACGTCGAGCGCGCCGAACCGGCCTCCCGCGTCCATCGTCACCGAACCGGTGATCGTCGCGGAATCGTCGGCATCGTCGGCCAGATTAAAGGTAAACGCCGGCGCCGCGCTGGGGGCGGTCGCGCCGGGAACAGGTGTACTTGGCCGGCTGGCGGCAGCCGCGGAATCGACAAACCGGATCAGTATCGGGCCGAGCTTGACCCGGTCGTCATGAGCCAGGGGCGTGGCATTGACGATCCGCACCCCGTTGACGGTCGTCCCGTTCCCGCTCCCCATGTCCTCGACAAGAAATTTCGCGCCGTCGCGGAAGATCCGGGCGTGTTTCCGCGACACCATATTCGAGTCGATTTGAATCTGGCATTCGGGGTGCCGCCCGATCACGACTTCATCGCGGTTCAGATCGTGCGTCTGCGACTCACCCGCCTTGAGGATCACGATGCTGGGCATTGGTCCTGCCTGCCCTGACGGGCAGATTCTGCTCAAAAGATTCTGGCAATCGTTACCGGCGGGGAGGCCCGAGGCTTCGCGACGACGGACGAAACTGGCCCGGGACAAATCCGATCGGCTGAACTCATACTCGATTGTAAAACCCCGCTCTGCCGGCTGCAACCGCACCGGTACGCCCACGCTTTGCGTTCGCACGGCGTGGCTGGGGCCGTTCCCCGTTGAGCAGCGATCCTCGCCGATCACGCTCGCGAGCCACGTGACACAAAACCAGCCCGACAACGGATGCCCCAGGGCATTAACATCTGGGGCATCCGTTTCCGAGCAAGGATGCCGCCTGACCGCCTGTTCCCGGAACGAGCCGGCAGCCCCGAGAAAACGTGCCACTGCCCCAGCCACACGCGAGGATACGCCCCGCCTACGCCCGGGCCGGGAAGATCCGATCGACATTATCGCGCAGCACCGTTCTTCCCAGCGCCAGAGCCCGCTCTTCCGACCAGTTCCGGCCGATCACAAAATCGTCCGCCAGCGAGCGCGCCAGAACTTCCCGGTACATCGAAAACTTCGGCAGGGCGAATTCGAGCTTGTACATGTCGCTGTAATAGCCGATCTGTTTCGTCTGTGGCACCGCCGTGAGCCGCGTGCGGCAGTCGAGCTCGATATAGGCCGGCGTATTCGAGTACCACCAGTGGCCGTTCGTCGCCACGTTGGGGAAGATCCAGCTGTAGCTCACCAGTTCCTGATTCATCCCGTGCGACAGGACCGAGATCGGGAACATCACCTGCGGAAATGCGTTGAACAGCCGGCGATACTGAATCAGCGAGCAGCGGCTGTCGAACAGGTCCTGCCCCTGGTAAACGCCCGCTTCGTAAACGCGGCGGTTGACGCCGATCATCAGGTCAAACGGGAGCCGGAATTCGGCACACGCCTCGGCGAGCTTCCAGAAGACAAACTGCGACAGCACCCGCCGCTCTTCCACCGTCAGTTCCGACCCGGCGCGCAGCGCCCCGAAAAGCTGCCCGGCCGTCGCGGCCGGGACTGGAACCGGCTCAAAATCGGGAGGCAGTGAAATCGCGCAGGCCCTGGCCCCGTGACGGGTGAAATGCCCAAAGAGCACCCCGAGCGCGTCTTCCAGTTCGGCGGGATTGCCGACATCGATTTTTGTCGCCGCCGCCAGCCGCTGCCGCGTTTCAGGCCGCGTCATCTGGAAGACGAGGTCATCGGTCCGCAGACAGGGAATGTACCGCCCGGTATCGAAGCCGGTCAGCGGATCGTCGAAGTCGTTCGTGAGGAACACCGCGTCGAGACCCGACCGATCGAGCACCTGTTGCTCCCAATCGGGCTGCGCCAGGGTCTCCTGCGCCCGGTCGTAGAGCGCTTCCCAGTTCGACAGCGTGATCGTATCGGCTTCGAAATAGAAGAACGCCCGGCACAAACCGATCAGCCAGCTGTACTGGACCGTGTTTTCAATCTCGGCCAGCTTCGGGACCAGCCGGCCCACTTTCTCTTTCGGCGAGATCCCCGGTTCCTCAATCTGCTCTCGCGCGAGGCCAGCCGAATGCGCCAGCTCTGTGTAGTAATGGTAGCCCAGAATATCGGCCAGCGTCTTAGCTGCCGCCGCATGCGGATTGATATGCGAATGAGGGTCAACCAGCCGGATGCGGTTGAGCTCGGCGAGAATTCGATGTGTCAGTGCCTGCGACATCGTGAATGGTCCTGAGTTCGTTCGGCCAGGTGCGGGGAAATCGCGATGTCCATCTCACTGAGTCAATCTCACGGTCCAGAGGCATTTTATCATGCCACCAGTGATCGAAAAGCCAACCCCCGTCGGCCGTGGCAATCCACGTGGTCTGGGCCGGGTAATCTTTTTTTCCCGCAAGCCGGTTCCAGCCCTTGAAAACCTTTGCCAACCACCGGCGCGGAAGTTAGAATCAAGGAGTGCTGATACGACGATTTCACACCCCCTGCGCAGCCTTCATCACAATCACACCAGCCAGAACGATCCCACCCAACCTTTGACTGGCGGGAATTGAGCGTCGTTTCGGGGGCCATCCCCGATTGCTCGAGTCGCGTCAGTCGCACATTTTCGTGATGAAGCTGCCGGTATAATTGCACCTGCCACACGATTCGTTCTTAAGGATCAAGCAGCGTTCAGGATGACGCGACCCGGAGGAGTGAATTCCCCGGCCCCGCGGCATGGTCTGCTTATTCATCGGAAGGAAAAATCATGCTTCGAGCCCCGCGCCTCGTCTCGATATCCGGGCAATTTTCCACCCGACATCTCGTCGCCGGGCTGGCCGTCGTCGCCGCCTGTCTGCTCCCGAATTCGGCGCAGGCCCAGTTGCCCCAGGCCCGGCTGAATGCGGTCTTTCCGACCGGCGGGCAGCGCGGAGCCAGCTTCGACCTGACCCTGGCCGGTGGAACCGACCTCGACGAAGCCTCGCAGCTGTACTTTTCGCACCCGGGAATCACCGCCCAGCAGAAAACCCAAGCGGTCGAGGGGAAGGCAGTGCCTCTGGCCGGTCAATTCGTCGTGACGATCGCCGGAGACGTGCCGGTCGGTGTTTACGACATTCGCGCCCGCAGCATGTACGGCCTGAGCAACCCGCGCACGTTCAGCGTGGGTGACCGCAAGGAAATCAACGAGACCGAACCAAACAACACGCTCGACAAAGCCCAGCCGATCGAACTGAACCTGGTCGTCAACGGCCGATCCGACGGCGGCGCCGACATCGACTGGTACAAGTTCACCGCCCAGGCAGGCCAGCGGGTCATCATCGAGCTGCGCAGCAAGCAACTCGATTCGCGGATGGAAGGGGCGGTCGATCTCGTCAGTTCCGACGGGCGACGCCTGGTCCACCGCCGCACACTCGGACGCAATGAACCGGTTCTGGACTTCACGGTCCCCGCCGCTGGCGACTACTTCCTCAAAGTGTACGACTTTCTGTATGGAGGCAATGCCGAGTACGCTTATCGACTGGCGGTCCACACTGGCGCGTACCTCGACTTTGTCATCCCGGCCTCGGGAATCGCAGGCGCCTCGGGCGAGTACACGGTTTACGGTCGCAACCTGCCGGGCGGACAACCCTCGGCGCTGAAGGCTGCCGACGGACGAATCCTCGACCAGTTGAAGGTCCAGATCGCCCTGCCGGCCGATCCCACGCTGCTCGAACCGGGACAGCAGTTGCAGCCGGGCGAAGCGGGGATCGACGGCGTTTCCTGGTCGCTTCCCACACCTGCGGGAACGTCGAATCCGCTCACGATCTTCTTCGCGTCGGCCCCCACCGCAATCGAACAGGAACCGAATAACTCCCCGGACAAGGCACAAAAACTGACTCCGCCGCTCGAACTCACCGGCCAGTTTCAGGCCCGGGCCGACGTCGACCTGTACGAGATCGACGCCAAGGCCAACGACGTCCTCTGGATCGAAGTCTTCGGCGAGCGCAGCTTTTCGGCAGCCGATCCCGTACTGATCATCGATCAGGTCAAGAAGAACGACAAGGGGGAAGAAGCCCTGACTCGCGTGACGGCCCTGGACGACAACGCCACCAACATCGGCGGGGCTCTGTTCAACACGGCCAGTGACGATCCCGTCTTTCGCTTTGCCGCACCCGCCGACGGAACGTATCGCATTACGCTCCGCGACCGCGCCTTCGAAAGCCGCGGCGATCCCTCATTCGTGTATCGCCTGTCGATCCGTCGCGAAACGCCCGACTTTCGGCTGGTGGCGCTCCCCCCCTTCCCCACGACCGACCCAAACCAGGTCGCCGGTACGTGGGACCTGGGCCTGCGCAAGGGAGACAACGCCCAGTTGACGGTCATGGCATTTCGCCGCGACGCCTTTAACGGTGTCATTGACCTGACGGTCGAAGGGCTCCCCGAAGGGGTTACCTGCTCTGGAGCCAGCATCGGCCCCGGCCAGGTCTCTGCCGCACTGGTCTTCAGCGCGACCGAGCAGGCCGCCGAGTGGCATGGTGCCATTCGCATTTTGGGGAAAGGGCGACTCGAAGATGCAGCCCTGGTGAAGGGTGTGACCGACGCCGAGGCGGCTCGCCGGGGCGCACTGGCCCAGCTCTCGGCACTCGACAAAGCCGTGCTGACTGCAACCGAAACGCTCAAAGCGGCGACCGACAAGGCCACCGCCGCCAAAACCGCTCTCGACGGCGACGCCAACAACGAAACGCTCAAAAAGGCCAAAGCCGACGCCGATGCGGCCGTTGCCAAGGCTGACGAAGAGGCCAAAAAAGCGGCCGAAGCCAAAGCGGCCGGCGACAAAAAGATCGCCGACCTCTCGGCCGCGCTGGCCGCCGCCGTCACCGCGCGCGACCAGGCAGCGCGCGACGTCGTTCGCGCCGCCCGCGGTGGAACGATTGTCTGGGGAGGCAATCCCGGGGCACAACTCGCGTCGCAGTCGCGAATGTCGCGCACCGTCACGCTGGCGGTCCTCAAGGAAACCGCTCCCTATCAACTCGCTACCGACGTCACCCGCTTTAACGTCAGCCAGGGGAGCCAGATTCTGCTCCCGTTCAAACTCCTCAAGCGGGCCGGCTTCGATAACAACGTCAACCTGACGTTCGTCGCCCCGCCGCAGAACCTGCAGGTCGAAAATAAGCCGATCAACAAGGGTTCGGCCGAGCAGGTGTACCGTCTGTACGTGCAGAATAACGTCGCCCCCGGCACCTACACGGTCTTCGTGCAAAGCCAGGCCCAGGTTTCGTACACCCGCAATCCCGAAGCCGCCGCTGCCGCCGCCAAAGACAAAGAGGCAGGCGACAAGCTCGCCGCCGAAGCTGCCGAGGCCGCCAAGAAAGCAGTCGAAGCCAAGACGGCCGCCGACAAAAAGGCGGTCGACACCGCTGCCGAAATGAAGAAGACGGCCGACGCCAAACCCGCGGCCGACAAACTGGCCAGCGACACGGCCGCGGCCGCCAAGACTGCCGCCGATGAAAAGGCCGTCACCGACAAGGCCGCAGTGGACACCGACGCCGCCTCGAAAGCCGCCGTCGATGCAGCCGCCAAAGCCAAGACGGCCCTCGATGCCGACCCGAACAACGAAACCCTGAAAAAAGCGGGTGCCGACGCCGCCGCCCTCGTCGTCAAAACTGCCGACGATGCGAAGAAAGCGGTCGACGCCAAGGCGGTCGCCGACAAGAAGGCCACCGACGCCGCCGACGCCGCCAAGAAAGCGGCCGACGCCAAAGTCGCCAGCGACAAAGCCGCGGCAGATGCCGATGCCGCCGCGAAAGTCGCCGCAGAAGAAAAGGTCGCCGCCGATAAGCTCGCCGCCGAGACCGATCAGAAATCAAAGGCGGCCGCCGCCGCCAAAGCGGTCACCGACAAAAGGGCGACCGACACCGCCAACGTCGCCAAACCACAGAACATCAATACGTTCTTTCCGGCCGCGGCGATTTCGATCACCGTCAGACAAGGCCCTGGTACGCTCGCTCTCTCGGTTCCCAACAACGGCGCGCTGAAGCGCGGCGCCAATATTGAAGTGAAAGCCACCATCAACCGGGCCAACGGATTCGCCGGTCCGGTCGAACTGTCGCTGCCGCTCCCTCCGGGAGTCACCGGAGTGACAGCCGCGCCGGTTACCATCCCGGCCGACAAAAACGAAGGGACCCTCGTCATCCAGGCCGGCGGAGAGGCCACCATGGGGCAGTTGGCGAACATGGTGATTCGCGCCTCAATGGATTTCAACGGCCCTTCGGCGATCGACCAGCCGCTGGCGGTCAATGTGTCGCAATAGTCGATCTGCCAGACCTGGGCTGAAGCTGCATCAATCGGATTAATCGTAAATCGGGGGAGTCGCTCATGCGTCGTCAAATCGTCAAGTGCACGTTCGCGTTTTGCCTGGTGAGCCTGGCCGGCCTGACCGCCAATAGCCAGGAAGCAAAAGAACTCAAGGCCATCCAGCCGGTCGAAGCCAAACTGGGACGACCTGTCGATTTCGAACGCGACATTTATCCGATTCTCGATGCCAAGTGCGTCGCCTGCCACAACGTGGCGATTAATGAGAACGGACTGAACCTCGAAGACGTCAAAGGCATCCTCAAAGGAGGCAAACGCGGCCCTTCGGTCGTCGCGCAGGATCCCGACAAGAGCCTGCTCTACAAGCTCGTCGCGCGCGGCATGACGCCGGCCATGCCCCCCCTGCCCAACAAGGTCGAAGCAACCGCCGTCACCCCTCAGGAACTCGGGATCATCCGACAATGGATCCTCGAAGGAGCCAACATGGGGATGGGGGGCACCGGCAATGTCGTCAACTGGCAGCCGCTCCCCAAGGGAATTCATCCGATTTACTCGGTCGCGATCACTCCCGACGGACAGCTTGCCGCCGCCGGACGCGGCAACAAAGTGGTGATCTACCACGTCGCCACCGGCGACGTCGTCGCGGAACTGGCCGACCCCTCCCTGCTGAACATCCAGCACAACGGCAAGCCGATGTACGACGCCGGCTCGTCGCATCGCGACTTCGTCCACTCACTGGCGTTCAGCCCTTCGGGCAACATGCTCGCCTCGGGGAGCTACCGCGAAGTGAAGCTGTGGACCCGCTCAGAAAATCGGCAGCGCAGCAGTCTGGCCGCCTCGACCGCAGCCGTCCCGGCAGTCGCCGTCAGCCCGGATAACAAACTGATCGCCACCGCGTCGGCAGACAACTCGATCAAGATCTTCAACTTTGCTGACGGCCAGCTCGCACGAACGCTGGCAGGTCACGCTGGCGTCGTCAGCAGCCTGCAATTTTCAGCCGACGGTGCCCGGCTCTTTTCGGCCTCGCACGACAAATCGGTCCGCGTTTGGAACCTCGCCGACGGCACAACCGCCGCCCGGATCGATCTGTCGGCACCGCTCAACGCGCTTGCCGTCTCGCCTGATGGCACGAAGCTCACCGTGGGGTGTGCCGATAATCTCATTCGTGTCCTGACAGTTCCGACCTCCGCCGTCCCTCTGGCGGCTCCCGCGGCGCCAGTCCCGGCGATACGCGTCAGCCACGACCGCAAACTTTTGGCGCTCGCTGAAGCTGACGGCAAGATTACGCTGATCGATCTGGCAACCGGACAGCCGGTCAAACAGCTCGCCGGCCATACGGCGGCGGTCACCAGCCTGGCCTTCAACGCCAACTCGACCCGGCTTGTCACCGGCTCGGTCGACAAAACGATTCGCGTGTGGGACGTCGCCACGGGGGCGCCGGTCGCCACACTGACGGCCGCACCGCAGCCGGTCACCGCGGTCGCAATCCACCCGAACGGCAACCAGGTCACCTCCGGCGCCGCCGATGGTCAGACCGTCATCTGGAAGCTTGATGTCCCCGCCCCGCGCCCCCTGGCCGGTGACAACGGCATTCCCGCTGCCGTCGCCGCAGTGAGTGTCGATGGCAAGCAGTTGGCGACCGCTGGGACTGCCGACGGGAAGCACGTCATCTTCATCCGCGATGTGGCTTCCGGCAACGTCACGAAAGCACTCGCCGGCCATGAAGGGCCGATTACCGCCCTGGCTTTCAGCCCCGATGCGTCACGGATTCTCTCCGGCTCGGCCGACAAGACGGCCCGCGTCTGGAACCCCGCGGATGGGGCCGAGGTCGCCAAGTTCGCCGGCCATACGAATACTGTGAGCGCCGTTGTATTTGGCGTGAATGGCCAGCAGGCCGTGTCAGGCTCGGACGATCACTCGGTCAAGTTCTGGAACATCGCCGACGCCAAGGAGGTCGCCAACTGTGCCGGCCATACAGGCCCGATCACGGCAGTCGCCGTCACTCCCAACAACCAGGCGATCGTTTCCGCCTCTGCCGATCAGTCAATCCGCCTCTGGAACCCGGCCAACGGGCAGCAGACCGGCTCGATCGGCTTCGGCCAGCCGATTACTGCTCTGAGCCTGACTTTTGACGGCGGCAAACTCGCCGCCACCGGCTCCGACAACAACGTCCGCCTCTATCAGCTCGACGGCAAGCTCCTGTTCACGCTGGCCGGTCACGCCGCCGCGCCCAAGTCGGTGAGCTTCAGCATCGACAATCAGCGGCTCGTTTCGACAGGCGCCGACAACCAGGCGATCGTCTGGGACGCCAACTCGGGCCTCGTGCTCGAAAGCCTCTCGGTCGCCAAAGGCTTCACGTTCGCCCGATTCGGCACCGCTTCGAACAATCTGCTCCTGGGGAATGCCGAGAAGGCGATCACCCTGGTCTCGCTCCAGTTCGAGCGCCTCCTCTCGGGCAACACCAAAGCAATCACCGGCCTGGCTTACGCTCCCGGCGGCGAGGCAATCTACACGTCGTCAGAAGATGGCAACGTCCGCCGGTACCAGTCGGGTGACGGCAATCAGAACTGGGCACAGAACCACGGCGCGCCGATTCACGATCTGGCGCTCAGCCCCGACGGCAACCTGCTCGCCACCGCTGGCGAAAATAACCAGGTCCGCGTCTGGAACGCGGCCAACGGCGGCGGCGGTCCGCAACCGGCCCTGGCCGGCTTCACCGCACCCGTCAAGAGCGTCGCCTTCTCGCTCGATAACAATCACCTGGCGTCCGGCACCGCCAACAATCAGATTTTGGTTCACGACCTCAAGACCGGTGTCATCGAGCAGATCAATGCCGACCACGCCGGTGCGGTCGAAGCTCTGGCCAATGCCGGCGAGAACGGCCGTTTGTTCATCTCTTCCGGGGCCGAAAAATCGCTCCGCACCTTTGCGCTCGTCTTCGAACGTCAGATCGCCGGCCACGGCGGTCCCGTGACGTCGGTCGCCTTCGTGCCGCCGCAGGGAGCCCGGATCATCTCCGGCAGCGACGACGGCACCCTGCGCGTCTGGGAGGTCGCCAATGGAAATCAGGCCGCCTCGCTCGGTCACGGCGGACCCGTCACCTCCGTCGACGTTTCGTCCGACGGTCAGCGGTATGCCTCGGCTTCGGCGAACAACTCGGCGAAGCTCTGGAACGCGGGCAACAACCAGCAGATCGTCGAGATCAAGGGGGACGTCCGCAACCAGCGGATCGTCGCCGACCTCACCGCCGATGACGCCGAGACCAAAGCTGCCGTTTCTGTGGCGATGAACGCCATCCCGGCCGCCGAGAAGACACTCACCGAACGGACCGAAGCGCAGAAGAAGGCAACCGAAGCCAAAGCCGCCGCCGAGAAGACGGCCGGCGAAATGGCCGAGAAAGCCAAGACGGCCGCCGACGCAAAAGCCGTGGCCGACAAAGCCGCCACCGATACGGCCGCTGCTGCCAAGGTTGCGGCAGACGCCAAGGTCGCCGCCGACAAAGCCGTCGTCGATACGACGGCGGCCGCCAAAGCCGCCGTCGACGCCGCTGCCAAAGCCAAGGAGTCGCTCGACAAGGATCCGAACAACGAGAACCTTAAAAAGGCGAAATCCGACGCCGACGCACTTGTCACGAAAACCGCTGACGAGACCAAGAAGGCGGCCGACGCCAAGCCGGTGGCAGAAAAGGCCATGAACGACACGGCCGCCGCCGCTAAAACGGCGGCCGACGCCAAAGCAGCGGCCGACAAAGCGTTCACCGATGCTGCCGCCGCCGCCAAGAAAGCCGAGACCGACAAAGCCGCGGCGATCAAGTCACTCGAACAGGCCGATAAAGGAGTGAAAGAATCGACCGACGCAGTCGCCAAAGCCAAGGCCGATCATGAAGGTGCTGTGAACAAGCAGAAGGGGGTCGAGACGACTCTCAACGCCGCCAAGACGACTGCCACCGAGCGCGAAAAGCCGATCCGCGCGATTCGCTTCTCGCGCGACGGCAAGGAACTTGCCCTCGCCGGCGACGGCGGCACCGTTCAGACGTTCGACGGCCTGACGGGAACTCCCTGGCAGGTGCTCGACGGTCACACCGGCCCCGTCCTGTCGCTCGACTATGCCGCCGGCAAGGTTCTGGTTTCCGGTGCGGCCGATCAGACCGCCCGCACCTGGGACTTGAGCCCCGGCTGGTCGCTCGCCGGCGTCCTCGGGCCCAAGCCGGCCGCCCCGCTCGACCTCAACGATTCAGTATTCGTGAGTCGCGTCCTGTGTCTCGACTTCAGCCTCGACGGCAAACTGCTGGCGGCCGGCGGTGGGGATCCCTCCCGCTCGGGCGAACTAATCATCTGGGACGTCGCCAACCGCTCGATCTTCAAAAACCTCGAGCAGGCGCACAGCGACACGGTTTTCGGCGTCAAGTTTTCACGCGACGGCCAATATCTCCTCTCGGGAGCTGCCGATAAATTCGTCAAGATTCACTCGCTGGCGGACGGCAAACTCTTCCGCTCGTTCGAAGGGCACACCAATCACGTCCTGGGAGTCACCTGGAAGGGTGACGGCAAGCTCGTCGCCAGCGCCGGAGCCGACAACGCCATCAAGATCTGGAACGTCGAAACGGGCGAACAGGCCCGGACCATCGGCGGCTACGCCAAGCAGGTAACGGCGATCCAGTTCATGGGGCGCGGCCAGAACATGGTCAGTTGCGGCGGCGACAAAACCGTACGGTTCCACCAGGCCGACAACGGCAACAACTTCCGCAACTTCGCCGGCGCCACCGACTTCATGTTCGCCGCCGCCGCCTCGCAGAACGAACAGGTCGTGATCGCCGCCGGCCAGGACGGGGTCTTACGCGTCTGGAACGGCACCAACGGCCAGGTGATCCGCACGTTCGATCCGCCGAAACCGCCTGCGGCGAACGAACAGGCGCAGGCGAAGTAGCGATTTCCTTCCATGTGCCAAGAATTGAGTCTGATCGGTTCGCCTGTGACCTGACTTAAGACGGCCGATTCACGCGAACTATCGTTCCGGTGAGGTCGGGATCCCCCGAAATCGCAGCGTGAATCCGGTTGGCGAGCGCGACAAAATCTGCATCGTAAGTGCTGGCGACGATTCCGGCGTGATTCGGTCTTTCGCTGTGCAGCTTGATGAAGTGCTTGCGATTCAGGGTCAAAACGGCCCGTCCTTCGGAGATCGCGAACTCGAGCACCTGCACGTCGCTCATCTTCTGATTGGATTTGCCCGTTTCAGCGGCCGTGAGCAAGTCGTGTCCCAACCGTCGTAGCTCCCCGACGACCGGAAACGGGAAATTCTCGTTGGCGTACAGCCTGGCCACTTTACGCCTCGTTGTCGTGAATCTGCCGAACGATTTCTTCGCGGTGAGCATCGACATAGGCCCAGGCGTTCACGAGGTCCTCGGCCCGCAATGTCGGATTAGCGCGCAGCAGCTCGGCTTCGCTGCTTCCCAACTGACGTCCCCGCTCCAGGACCCATACAGGAATCCGCGTGCGGACGATACACGGCTCTCCGCCGCAGACGTCTGGCGACGTCTCAATCCCCGGAAAGGCGCCGCTCACGTCGCGCGCAACGTGCTGCAGGAGTTGGGCCTTCTCGCCAGGCGACAACAAAGCCAGTTGTTTTTCAAGTTCCTGCAATGGGCTCATTACCCGCGCCTCGCATTCGCTGTGCAACCGTTTCTACCTATCTTCATCGATTCTAGCATATTGAGCCCGTCTGGAAGTAACATATTGCCGAACAACTTTCCTGACCTGCACAGTTGCGTATTGATCCGCGATGCCCTTCCCCGTTGATATCAAGTTTGTGAACGACGCCGAAGCCAAGCTGGGCGTAAAGTTTCCCGCTGCGTTCGTCGTCAAAATGACAAAGCTGAACGGCGGTTCGGTGAACACCGGGACCGACACTTGGGAACTCTACCCGTTCCTGGATACGTCCGATCGCAAACGGCTCGCACGCACCTGCAACGATATCGTTCGTGAGACGCAGTTCTCGCGCCAGTGGTCGGGCTTCCCGCAAGACGCCATTTCAATTGGTGCCAATGGAGGGGGCGATAAACTCGTCCTGTTGCCAGATCCCCACGCGCCGACAGTCCTGTTGCATCAAGTGTTCTGGTGGGACCACGAAACCGGCGAAGTCCATCACGTTGCGGACGACTTCGCAGATCTTTGATGAGTTTTTACGGCGTTCTCAGTCAGGTTTGACCTGAAAACGTCGTTGTGACCGAGTAGTAAAACAGGCGGTGCGGACGATGGCTGAAGATTCACCAGTTCACGACTTCAAATTAGAGTGGTCGCTCTGGATGGCGCTGTACTGCCAGTGTGAGACGTGCGGCAAACGGGAGGATCTTTCGTCATTCAATCAGTTGCTTGAGTCTGACCCAATTGCCTGGGCGAAAGTCGTCACACCGATCGTTCAAGTAGCTGGCTGGTCGACTCCGGAGGAAGGAATCCTGCTGTGTGCGTCTTGCGCGTCGAAACGGAGTGTTTTGCAGCAATAATCTGAACCTGAACTTGCCGAAATAGGGTCAAGTGTTTGGAACTCTCCCAACCGTATTCTGACAAAATGAACGCCGTGCCAAACTCACCCCAGGCAACACTCGACAGACTCGTCGAGATTTTTCCGGACTTCGCGACGTACTGGCGCGACCCAGAAAACGTCTTTCGCAACGATGACGGGTCGTTTACGTATTGTGGCGCATTTTCAGAATTCAGCCACTACTTTCGGGACCGCTACGAAGAGCTTCACCCCGACTTCGTCGCCACTCTCGGAGTATTCATTTCGGAATGTGTTGCGTCCTCCAGCAATGAACTGGCTGACGCGGCGGCGACTTGCTTCCTGGAGAATGTCAGTGGCGAGCGGTTCAGCCGCGAGTTCGAGTGCCATTTGACTGGATCGGCATTGCAGTTCTACCAAGCCTGGAACGATGCCTGAATGCGTGGCATGCCTGCGGTCATCCGTCCGACCAGGACGTGAACCCGCATTCCCGGCGTCCAGCCGGCTCGGTAGAATGACTATATGAACGGTTCACCCGGGAATTGAATCATGCAGCGCCTGGTCATCCTGTTCGCGGCTTGCGTTCTCTGCGCCGCGTGGGTTGCGCGCTCCCAGGCTCTCCGTGACGAAATCGACTCCGCAGCAGTGGTATCGGCCAGATCCCCCCCTGACCCATCCAACGATCAGGCCGAAGCGCCGGAGCATTTCTTCCTTCGCGGCGAACAGTACGGGACAGACGACGACTACGAAGGCTACTGGTCCCAGCCGAATGCCGGTGAGCTACCCGAGGTCATCCTGCTGTCACGGGGCAACCGGGAGTACCGCGCAGGAGAGACCGCGCCGGCGCTTGAGGCCTGGCGAGAGGTCATCGCCCGCCACCCCAATACACCTGCGTGGAACATGGCGATCCTGAACGCCGGGGGGGCTTTGCAGGAGTCTGGCCGACACGCCGAAGCGATTGCCACACTCAATCTCCTCGTGAGCGACACCGCCAATTTTCAAAGGGTGAATAGTGCCAAATGGCTGGCCGATGAGCAAACGGACTCCACGCCGATGGACTCGTATCTCGACCCGTGGAACAACGACTGGTACGACGCGAGCAAGGCGATATCGGCAAGCTTCGAAGCTCTCCACGATCTCGAATCGGCGCAAGCGTATAACTTCCTGGCCCGGCACAAATTCTATTATCGATCGACGTGTGGACTTGCCGGCGCGTCCGAATATAGCCAACTGAACGACCGGATCACCGACCTGGCAGGAAAACTTCACGCGCCGCTCGAGATCGCGTACGTAGTCCTGAGCGTGGCCGCCGCGGCACTCGTGGTCTGGCTGGCGGTCCACTTCATCAACCGCAGACAATGGCGCCGCGCGATCGGCTCGGCACTGGCGGCCGCGGCCCTTCTGGTGGCCTACCCGCTGTCATTCGGTCCGGCATGCTGGATCGCCGCAGGGAGTCCGGTCTGTACCAGATTGGTCTCGACGGTCTACTTCCCGATCCTGCGCTGCGCAACCCGCTCACGTGAAGCCGCTGCCATCGCAATGTGGTACGCGCGACTCAGTGGACCAGACCATTCGATCCCGGCCTTTGACGGGGACGAACTCAACTGGTGGGAATTCGCTGGTGCTCCGGCTGAAACTGCCGGTTCAGACGCCCCGGAATCACTGAACGGTTTAATCGTCGCCGAAGAAGAACCAACGCCGAGCGACAGAACTCAATAACCCGCCAGTTCGTCTTGCAATGTTTGGCATTCAACGTGACTGGCACCGCAATCTTACTGCTGAAGCCATTGCCGCGTTGCTTCCGTCTGGAGCCGCGTGTTCTTCTAAATGGAGAATCCCATGCCAACGTCGTCCGCCAAATGTCGACTGCTGCTCATGGTTGTCGTTACGCTTGGATTGAGCGCCCCCTGGTTGCGGGTGCGCGCGAATGGTGATGATGCCAAGGCCGTACCACCGGATAAGACGCAAGGGGTCACAGTCACCGAACTTGAGCGGCAGCTCAAGGCTGGTATTTTCCAGCTCACCGAACCCGAGGTGGTGCTGCTGGCCGGTCCGCCCACTTCCTACAAACGGCCGGGGGATGCCGGGTCTGAACTCCAATTGCACTGGGAGTACTCCACCTTCATTCATGCCGCGTTCAAAGACGGAAAACTCACCGACGTGACCGGCGGTTTCTCGGCGTACCTGCCTGTGGAGCAGATCACTCTGGCCAATTTCAACAGGCTGCGCGTCGGCACAACCGAGGCGCAGACTGTTGAGATGCTCGGTGAGGGGAACGGGACGACCAAAGTCGGCAACACTGTCACTCGGTCCTGGGGCCGGACGGGACGCCTGTGGGTGTCAATCAACGCCAAGGGGAAAGTTTTCAATCCAGGCACGGAGCTGCGCAATGCCGTGTACCTCCCGCCGGGAACCCCCCTCCCCATCCCGGGCCTGGTACAACCATGAGTCCAGCGCATTCATCCACGAGACGCGGATCACTTTCTTGTTCGCCGGAACGAGTCTGCCAGCAACAGGTATAATTCGCCGATCTGGCTTGTTTCGGGACATCCCACGGCATTCGATCCCGCTACCCAGTGGCTTATTGTCCGGCGTAAAAACGCATCTTCTCGCACAAATCGCTGGGTGTGGAAACTGAACTGTTCTCCTGCCACAATGGGTGCAGGAGCTGAGGTGGTATGCCACGACTTCGGTTTGACCGGCTGATTCTCGCGTTTGCAGTGCTGACGACCGTCGCGCTGGCTCCGCAGACGACGTTGGCCGCGCCGCGCGGTGGGGCGCGAGTCATCTCGGAGTTTGAGGTCGGTGCCGAGGGGGATTTTCTGCTGCTCCCGCTGATCATCAATCAGCGGGAGTATCCGTTCCTCGTCAGCACGGGGCTCTCCACCACCGTCGTCGATCGGGCACTCGCCTCGAAACTCGATCTCCAGGAACTCAAGGGGTCGTTCGGCAAGGGGGCCAAGCCCCGCTTCGGCGGGCTGCACTCCATCCTCGGGGCCGCTGAACTCGAGTTTCCCGCCGGTGTCGAAGTCTCGGATTACTCGGCGATGCAGAACGGGCTTGAGCTCGATTTTCATGGCGAAATCGGGATGGACGTGCTTCGCAGCCAGATCGTCGAAATCGATTTTGACGCCGGGACGCTCCGTTTTCTCGCGGCGGTCCCGCCGGGCGCTGGCGAGATCATCAAGACGACGGCACCCAACGACGAAAGCGGAATCCCCACGCTGCCGGTCGTCTTTCCGGGATTCCCCGCGCACCGCTTTATCGTCTCGACGGCCCGGGCCGGCAACTCGCTCGACATCACCCAGAAGTTGCTCACGCAACTCGAAGACAAAAGCAAGGCGACCATCCTGGCCGAGGAAAAGGGAGTGACACGGTCCGGCACGCTGAATTTCAAGTCGGCCCGGGTCGAATCGATGCAGGTGGGCGCGTTTCATCACGATGGGATGATCGCCAACTCGTCGGAATTGAACGCCATCGGCCTCTCCTACCTGGCGCGGTACGTCGTCACGCTCGACTTTCCGCGGGGGCGCGTGTTTCTCAAGAAAGGGGCGCACTTCCGCGTTCCCGACAGCCGGCTCGAGATGTGGGCCGTCACCGTCTCGCGCGAGAACGGCACCGTGAGAGTCGAAACGGTCGGCCACGGACCCGCCGGCCGGCTCGGACTACGGCCGGGGGACATCCTCGAATCGGTGAACGGCCACGACGTCAGGCGGACGACCAACTGGTACCTCCGCCGGGTCCTTGGCCGATCCGATCTCTCCCTGACCGCGATCGTCCGCCGCGGCCGCGAGAAGCTGACGCTGACCTGCGAACCCAATCCGATCGCGGCAGACGTCACCGAAACGCGTGAGCCGGCGAAGTGAGGGGGCGTCGGCCGGCGATGACGACGAGAACCACAAAGTCTCGAAGGCACGAATAATATGAAATCAGAACCGCCGATGACGCAGATTTTCGCGGATGAGGCAGGATCAGGATGAATTTGCCCATCCGGGGTCAGGCTCAATTATTTCGCCGCTCCGCGGCTATCGCGACAGCGCGCCGACGAAGTGCAAATATGCCGTCACGCACAGCGTGACCTACCGTTTTCGTGTCTTTCGTGTATTTCGTGGTTCCTCGATTGCGTCATTCTTTTCATCTCGTCGGACGACACGGGGTCATGGTGAACTGGCCCATCCGCGGTCATCAGCGTCATCCGCGCTGACCTGTTCGTCCTTTGTGTCTTCGAGGCTTGGTGGTGAATCGCAATCGCAGCGAGCGTTACAACAGGATGAACTGACGGGCAGGTTGATAAACCTGCCCCACGACTCAACGACCTGACGGGTGGGTTGAAACCCACCCTACGAAAACGAAAAATCCCCCCGGTGTGAACACCGGAGGGATTTACGATTCAGCGCCGGCCCGCGCTTAGTGATTAAACAAGAACTCCTTCGTATTGATCAGCGCCCAGATAATGTCTTCCCATGCGTTTTTCTTGTTCTGCTGATGCTTCTCGAGGTGGGCCTTCGCGATGTTCATTTCTTCAGCATCCGGGTTGCGGGAGTAGACCCAGCGATACAGTTCCTGGATCCGCTCTTCGTCAGTCCGTTCCTTTTCGTTGGTCAGCATCGCGGCCCGGCCGGCGCCATTTGAAATCTTCCCCTGCACTTCGCCGCTGTTCAATAAGTGCAGGCTCTGCGCCAGGTTGGCTTCCTGCGAACGTTCGCACTCGCAGGCCGTATCTGCCTGCGGCTGACCGAACACCTTCAGGAAGTACGGTCCGACCGTCGGGTCGGGAAGCTGCAGGGCGTTCGTTCCCGCCGGCAGGCCGTTGTAACCCTGCGTCGTCGCCGTCACCTGATGCAGCGCATCGTACAGGACTTCAGCCTTCAAACGCCGCGGATAGTACCGCGAGAAATTCTGCTTGTCTTTGAGGTTGTAGTCGTTGGGGAGCGCACTGAGCTGATAGGTGTTCGATTTGCAGATCGTGCGGACCAGGTCTTTGAGGTCAAAGCCGTATTGCACGAAATGGTCGGCCAGCCCCTTGAGCAGTTCGGGATTGGTCGGCGGATTCGTTTCCCGCATGTCGTCTTCGGGTTCGACGATCCCGCGGTCGAAGAAATGCTTCCAGTAGCGGTTGGCCAGAGCCGCCGCGAAGAACCTGTTGTCTTTGCTCGACATCCAGTCCACGAGCAGGTGCCGCGGATCGCGATCGGCGGGAACCTCAACGGTCGGCGACCCGAGCCCCGTCGGCTTGAGGGCCTTGCTCGAACGGGGATTGGTGGAACTGGCCATCCCGTCGTTGTGGAAGACCCGCTGTTCGCGGGGGTTGTCGCCATTCTTTCGGCCGACCCGGCTGAAGAACGCCGAGAAGCCGTAATAGTCGTCCTGGCTCCACTTCTCGAATGGGTGATGGTGGCAACGGGCGCACTGAATTCTGAGACCCAAAAAGAGCTGCGCGGTGTCTTCCACCTGTTCGTTGGTCTGAGCCACTTCGCGGTACCAGGTAACCGGAGGATTGCTGGCGACGTCGCCCGAGGCCGTCAGGATCTCGCGGACGAACTGATCGAACGGCTTGTTGTCAGCCAGCGATTCGCGGATCCATTCATAGAAGGCATAAGTACCGCGGATGTCCTGCGGCTGCCGGCGCTTGTTCCGCAGCACCATGTTCCACTTGTTGGCGAACAGGTCGGCATAGCCCGGGCTGTCGACGAGCTGGTCGATCAGCTTGTCGCGCTTCTGCGGATCGGGGCTGGCCAGAAAGTCTCTCACTTCCTGATCGGTCGGCAACCGGCCTGCGATGTCGATCGACACCCGGCGGATGAACGTCGCGTCGTCGCACAGGGGCGACGGCGGAATTCCCAGCAGCTTGAGCTTGTTTTGCACGGCCAGGTCGATGAAGTTCTTCGGCTCGGGGAGCGCCCCGATCTCGGCACCCAGCGGAATCGTGGCCCGGAACGTCGAGACCTGCCCCTGGTAGCGTGCCATGACGGCGACTTCGCCGGAAAGGTCGAGCGTCTTCACCAGGCCGCCAACAGTGACCTCGGCCATCTCGGTGTCGTTCGGTTCATAGAGGGCCATCTGCGTGACGTCTTCGGTCGTGCCGTCGCTGTACATCGCCAGCGTCGTGATCTGCTGATCGCTGCCGCGATCCATGATCCGGCCATCGGGGAAGCACTTGATTCCCGTCACGACCGGGTCCTTGTCGGTTCCGTACGGCGTCCCCTGCTCGATCCAGCGGGAGATGAGCCGGTATTCGTACGAATCGACTTCCATCCGCTTTCCACCGCCGTGCGGCGAGCGGCCGACCGGCTTGGTGAGCAGCAGGCTCTGCCCTGGAGACGAGAGAAACAGACGCCGACCACGGGCTTCCTTCACGAGGAACTCATAGTCTTCGTCGGGATAGAATCCGAGGAGCGACAATTTGAAACCGTTCTGCCCGCTCGATTTGCCATGGCAGCCACCGCTGTTGCAACCCAGCTTGGTGAAGATCGGCACGATCTGGTTGGTAAAGTTGATCGGCAGTTCGCCCCCCATCCCCGAGACGGTCACCGGCAGCGTGCCGAACAGACCCGAGGCGGCGTCTTTGGCGGTGATCGTCGCGACCCCGTCGGCCAGCGGCGTCACCATCCCGGCGGCGTCAATCTTGACGATGCCCGCGGGCTCGGCTGTGAATTCGACTTTGCGGGTATGGTCGCGAAGCTGACCGGAAGCGTAGGCTCCCGTCGCGAAGATCTGCTGGCGCGAATCACGGCCGCGAATCGCAACCCCCTTCTCGCCGATATTCGGGTCGACCTTAATCGCGGTCAGCGCCCCCGGTTCACCGAGACCCTTAGGCTTTGCCGCCTGGGCCAGCAGTGTGCCGGTAGCGAACAGGCTACAGGCGCAACCGAAGCAGACGACAGCAGCCAATCGACTAAAGCGCAGCATTGTTTGTTCTCCCGGTCAGTCGAGCGAAGGTCCGTTTCGCGTGCGGCACAAGACAAAAGCGAAGGTTCGCGGCGGGAAGCCAGTGGGGAAATCTCAAACGGGGCTGGCTCAAAGCCTGTGTCGCGCCTCAAAGGTTGGAAAGCGTCTGGAAGGAGGCCCACTCTTCAACAATCATATCCAGCCAAGTTGATGAAAGCAACGAATTTACGCTATGCGTCAATATATCAACACTTGTTTGTTCGTCAAGCTTGTCGCAGCCACTATAATAGACCGCAAATCATGCCCGACTTTCAATACAGCACCATTGACGAAGTCCTCACCGCCCTGAAGGCGGGCCGAGTCGTCATCGTCGTCGACGCCGCCGAGCGGGAGAACGAGGGAGACTTCATCTGTGCCGCCGAGACGATCACTCCCGAGACCGTCAACTTCATGCTCGAAGTGGGGCGCGGGGTGATGTGCGTGCCGCTGACCCAGGAAACGGCCGACCGCCTGCACCTGGGCCCGATGGTTCCGGTCGATCAAAACACCGCCGCCATGCAGACCGCCTTCCTGATCCCAGTCGACCATCGCGACAGCGGCACGGGGGTCAGTGCCGAGAACCGGGCGCTGACGATCCGCGCTCTGGCCAATCAGACGTCGCAGGCGGGGGACTTCGTCCGGCCGGGGCACACGAATCCCCTGCTGGCCAAACCGGGGGGCGTGCTCAGGCGCGCCGGCCACACCGAAGCCACCGTCGATCTCCTGCGGATGGCCGATCTCAAGCCGGTCGGCGTCCTGATCGAAATCCTGAGCCGGCGCGGCGGCGGGATGGCCGATCATTCCGAATTCCAGGCGCTGTCTCAGGAATTCGGGCTGCCGATGATCTCGATCGAACAGTTGATCCGGCACCGTCGGTTGAGCGAGCGGCTCGTCCGCCGCGAAGTCGAGGCCAAGGTCCCCACGCGCTACGGCGAGGCGACCGTCATCGCCTATCACGTCGAGCACGACGAACAGGTCCCGCTGGCGATCGTGCTGGGGGACCTCAAGTCGTCCCCTGCCCCGCTCGTGCGCATGCATTCGTCATGCTTCACCGGCGACCTGCTGGCGTCGCTGCGCTGTGACTGCGGCGACCAGTTGCACATGGCTCTGGCGATGATCGCTGCCGAGGGGGCCGGCGCGCTGGTTTATCTGCCGCAGGAAGGGCGCGGGATTGGCCTCGTTCCCAAGCTCAAGGCGTACGTGCTTCAGGACCAGGGGCTCGACACGGTCGAAGCCAACCACAAGCTCGGCTTCAAAGCCGACATGCGCGACTACATGGTCGGCCTGCAGGTCCTCAAAGACCTCGGCCTCACCGAAGTGCGGCTGCTCACGAACAACCCGAAGAAGACGAACGCGTTCGTTTACTCGGGAGTCGAGCTGAAAGTGGTCGAGCAGATCCCGATCATCGCCGCCCCGGAAAAGCACCGCGAGCATTACCTGGCGACCAAGCGCGACAAACTCGGCCACATCCTGCCGTCGGATTAGGCCAGATGATGCGTCCAGCCCTTCGGCGCAGACGCACCGGCGGTTGAAGTGAACCAGCCAATCGACGATTGAATTGTCGGGTCATCGGTGATCTGAAATTCATCGGGGATCAATCCAGGGTAGCCCGGCAACGTCGGCGGAACCCTGGTGTATCCAACCAGCCGGCTAACGCCGGCCGCTCGCCGGGGCGATGGCGCAAGTGGCGCTCCAGTTAATACGACCCTGGCGAGCGGGGCGGCGTCAGCCCCCCCGGTTTCGTAGGAAGTCGACTGCATTCCTGGGTTCCTCACAGTCCCTGAAATGGCACGCCGCCGCCTTGTGCGGTCAACGGATTTCCTCCTTCCCCATTCCCGTCGTTCGTCTTTCGCCGTCGGTTCTTTCGTGTATTTCGTGGTTCTCCTCCCGTCCGTCCGTTCCCGGATTTTAACGCCCGCCTTCGATTCGTGCGCGTCGTCGCGCACAGCGTCACCCACCGGTTTTGCAAATTCGTGGCTCATTTCCAGCGCGCAATTTCCCTGACGATTTCGACAGATTCGGTGGTCGCTGGCCCACGGCGCGCCGCGTTTGCGCACCTGCCGACAATGCCCGATTACATTTCCGACAGTCGTTGCCCCGCTGCTCGCCAGTCGACGATTTACAGGGTTGAATGGTTGTAGGCAGTCACGAAATGAGTTTTCGACTGCCAGGGGACTTCATTCTCCTCGCAACATCTCTCCTGCACGAAGCAACTGGGCCATGAGCATCATCGAACTTCCGACAGAGTGCGGACTCCAATTCGAATCGATACCGCAGGACTGGGTCGGGGGCACGATGCCCGGCCTGTGCCGGCATGAACTGCTCCACGAAATCTTCGAAGAGCAGGCCGACCTGGCACCCGAGCGTCTGGCCGTTGTCGATGGCGAGCGCACAATTACCTACGGCGAACTCAACTGTCGGGCCAATCGACTGGCCCACCTGCTCTGCTCACGCGGCATCGGCCGCAGCTCGTTCGTCGGAATCCTGGTCGGCCGATCGATCGAAGCCTACGTCGCAATCCTCGGCTGCCTGAAATCGGGAGCCGCGTATGTGCCGCTCGACCGCGAGTACCCGGCCGATCGCGTGGCCTTCATCCTCAACGACTGCGGCGTCGCGCTCCTGCTGACAACTGCCGACTGCGCCCCACAGCACGCCGGATTCGCCGGCCCGGTTCTGATGATGGACGAACTCGCTGTCGCTGCACTCGTAGACGAAACCGACGAGAACCTCCCCCGCTCGGTCACCGACCTCTCCCCCGACGACCTATGCTACGTGATCTACACCTCCGGCTCGACGGGCAAACCGAAGGGGGTCGAAATCGAGCACCGCAGCGCGGCGCATCTGGTCCGTGCCGAACAATGGCTCTACGAAGTCGAACCCGACGACCGGATCTACCAGGGCTTCTCGCTTGCGTTCGATGCGTCGGTGGAAGAAGTCTGGATGGCGTTTTCGAATGGTGCGGCCCTCGTGACGGCGACTCCCGAAATGTCTCACGCCGGCCCGGCCCTCTCGGCACTCCTCACCGAGGCGCGAGTCACCGTCCTCTCGTGCGTTCCCACACTGCTGGCGATGCTGACCGATGATCTGCCGCTAGTGCGGCTCTTGATCGTCGGTGGTGAAGCCTGCCCTCCCGATCTGGTCCGCCGCTGGTCCACCGACAGTCGGCGGATGGTCAACACGTACGGCCCGACCGAAGCGACAGTCATCGCCACCTTTGCCGACTGTCACCCCGACCGCCCTGTGACGATCGGCCGCCCGCTCCCCAACTACACCGCCTACATTCTCGACGAACACCGCCGCCCCGTCGAAGAAGGCCAGACCGGCGAACTGTACCTGGGGGGCATCGGCCTCGCCCGCGGCTACGTCGGTCGCCCCGACCTGACGCAGGAACGCTTCGTCGTCAATCCGTTCTGCGACGGCGGTTCGGCCTCGCGGTTGTACAAGACCGGCGACCTCGCCCGCTTTGACGCCGACGGGAACATCGAATTCCACGGCCGGGCCGACCTCCAGATCAAGCTCCGCGGCTTCCGGGTCGAGCTGTCGGAAATCGAGTCGGCCCTGATCAAGTTTCCCGGAGTTCGCGCTGCGGCCTGCACCGTCCACGAACTCGCTCCCGGCCTCCAGCACCTGGTGGGCTACGTCGTCCCGCAGAATGGTGACCCGATCTCGCCGGAAAAAGTTCGCGCCGCTCTGCGAGTCGACCTGCCGGCCTACATGATTCCGACCTTCATCGAATGCATTCACGAATTCCCGACGCTCCCCAGCGGCAAGATCGATCGAAAACGGTTGCCAGTCCCCACGGTGCAGCCGGCAGACTCTGAAAGCGGCGCAGCTCCCCGCACCGACGGCGAACGGAAATTGCTGACCGTCTGGAAGGCGCTGCTGACTCCGATGCCCGTCGCCCTCGAGGATGACTTCTTTCTCGATCTGGGTGGCCATTCGCTCCTGGCGGCGCGGATGGTTTCGGAACTGCGGCAGGATCGGCAGTTCGCCCGGCTGTCGATGCTCGACGTTTACAATTATCCCACGATTGAAAAACTCGCCCCCCGGTTCCCCGATCCGGCCGCTGAAGTTTCCACAACACAACAGCGGAGACAGGGCGCGCCGGCCGTTGCCACTTTGGCCGAAGCCGCGCCTGTCTCCGCATTCCGGCACTTTTTCTGCGGCCTGGCCCAGGCGGCCGGGCTGTATTTCGTCGTCGGGTTCTTCGCTCTCCAGTGGCTGGCTCCGTACCTGGCCTACACCTGGATGTACGACGAAGAATACCCGATCGCCGAGGCGATGTTCGGCGCCCTGGCGAGCCTCGTGCTCGTCTACCCGGTGATGCTGACGCTGGCGGTGAGCGTCAAATGGCTCGTGCTCGGCCGCGTCAAACCGGGGCGCCATCGGCTGTGGGGCTTCTACTATTTCCGGTGGTGGCTGGCCAACGTGTTCCTCTCGATCGTCCCGATCGACTACCTCGCCGGCACGCCGCTCCTGGGATTGTATTACCGCCTGCTGGGGGCCCGGATCGGCGCCAATGTGCATCTGGCGACGGCCATCAGCACCGCCTACGACCTGATTTCCATCGACGACGACACGAGCATCGGCTCCGACGCCGCCGTGCTCGCCCACACCGTCCGCGACGGCTGGTTGATCCTCGATACCGTCACGATCGGCAAGCGCTGCTTCGTGGGGAACCGGTCGATCGTCGCCGGCGGCAGCACGCTGTCCGACGACGCGCGGCTCGAAGAACTCTCGCTCCTGCCGGCCGGTGAGACGATTCCCACTGGTCAGACGTGGCGCGGCTCACCAGCCCAGAGTGTCGGCGTTTCGGTCTGCGAAGACGAAGGCTCCGCTCGCCCCGCGGCCTTGACGCGGTTCGTGTTCGGCCTGCTCCATGCCATCGGCATCCTGGTCGTGCCGGTGTTTGTGATCTGCGCCATCTTCCCCGGCATGATGCTGATGCATTACCTGAATCAGATCGACGGTTACGACTATTACCTCGTCCTCGCGCCGCTGGTGGCTCTATCGTTCGTCGTGCTGCTGGCCCTCGAGATTGCGTTGTTCAAGTGGCTGCTTCTGGGACGGGTCCGTCCCGGCCGGTATTCGCTGTTCAGCGGGTTCTACCTCCGCAAGAAATTCGTCGACCAGTTGCTCGAGCTGAGCCTCGACGTTTTGAGCCCGCTCTATTCGACGATCTATCTGGCCCCCTGGTATCGGCTGCTGGGAGCCAAGCTCGGTCACCGGGCCGAGATTTCGACCGCCTCGTTCATCTCTCCCGATCTGCTCTCGATCGACGACGAAGGCTTCATCGCCGATTGCGTCTCGCTGGGTGCCGGGCGGGTCGATCGCAATACGGTCCAGATCGACCGCACGCACATCGGCCGCCGGTCGTTCATCGGCAACAGCGCCGTTTTGCCGCCGGGGACCGTCGTGGGAGACAACTGCCTGATCGGCTGCCTGTCGGCCCCTCCGCCGGGCGGACAGGCGGCGCTCCCCGGCACGTCGTGGCTGGGATCGCCCGGATTCTTTCTCCCGCAGCGGCAGAAACACGAGGAATTTTCGGAAGAAACGACGTTCAACCCGACCCCCAGGCTGCGGTTCCTGCGGGCGGGGATCGAGTTCTATCGGGTGATCGGCCCGTCGACTGGGTTCATCGTCCTGACATGCCTGTTGCTCGATTCGGTGATGGAATTGCGCGAGGCGGTTGGCGACGTCGCTTCCCTGCTCCTCTTTCCGCTGCTGTACGCCGGTTGCGGTGTCGGCGCGTGCGCCATCGTCATCGCGCTCAAGTGGCTGCTCCTGGGAAAATTTCGCCCAGGCGAAAAGCCCCTCTGGAGCACGTTCATCTGGCGGAACGAACTGGTCATCGCTCTGCACGAAAATCTCTCGGATCCATTTCTGGTCGACAAGCTCCGCGGCACCCCGTTCATCGCCTGGTTCTTCCGACTCCTGGGGGCGAAGATTGGCAAGCGGGCCTACATCGACACCACCTGCTTCACCGAGTACGACCTCGTGCGAATCGGCGACGACGTGGCCCTCAACCCGAACGCCACCGTCCAGACACACCTGTTCGAAGACCGCGTCATGAAAATGTCGGAAGTGCGGATTGAGAACAACTGCTCAGTCGGCGCCATGTCGCTCGTCCTCTACGACACGCGAATGCAGGCGGGTTCATCCCTGGGCGACCTCTCGCTCCTGATGAAAAACGAACAACTCCCCGCCGGTACCCGGTGGGAAGGCATCCCCGCCCGCCCGGTTGATCGCGCCGAAGCCAGACCGCTCCCAGCCACGGCGTAACAATTTGCAGCATCGTACGAGGTTCGCTGGGTGGCCCGGCCGTGTGCGGAGCACCGGCCGGGTCGCGCAGCGACAAGATTCGGCGCCATACGCAATCGAATGCCATCGACGGTCCAGCATCGCCAGACGCGGTCATCAGATTTCGTCCCAGGAAACCTTCTGTAGGAGTCCCCAGCTCTTGCCAAGCGAACGGTATCGGATCTTGTCCCGGCTCGCCGGGACCCAGCCGCCCGCCGGGGCGGGACGGCCGGGCCACCCGCGCCGAAAAAAACGCACCGTCCGTCGCGCCCGCACGCCTTGATCCACTGCCCCGCCAGATTTTGGTAAACTGATTGACGACGTATTGTGCCCGATTGAACCGACAATTTCATTCGACGGTCCGAATCACCAGGGCAATGTACGACGACCTTCCGAAGGCGATGCGACGCGTTCTGCGGGAACTGGCGGGCAAGGCCTTCGACCGGGAGCAGGAGAGGGAGCTCAAGAAACTGGGAACCGCATTTGACCGCTGGCGGAACGGAGAAATGGAGATTCCGGACCTGAACAAGGCGATCGAGAATCATGTCCGAGAGGGAAAGCGGCGCCGGTCATCGGATCTGTATTTCACCAACAGCATGCTGCATTTCGGCGTGGCTCACGCGATCGTGCGCGGCGTGCTGAAACCGGAAGAAGTCCCCGCCGAACTCCAGACGGCACTGGAAGGCTTGATCCAGTATTACAGACAGGGCTTGGCCGACGGCACAGTCAGCTTTGACGAGGAAGATTGAGGTTCTCCAACTCGACGACACCGAGGTGCCACTCACTTTCGCTGCACTAGCGGTCACTTACGGATTTTCCGGCCACACTTGGCGCAAATCAGCGGTTCCAAACACTTTGGGCACAAGGTCTCAAGGACGGCGGAATTCGTCTCCCACACATCGTCGATTGATTGGCGACTTTGACAAGCCTCAAGAAATGTCGATGCCAACCTGAGTGGCGTATGCGCGTGACCGCACTCGGCGGCTACGATTGCATATTCTCCATCCTTCGGCCGCATACGCATGTCAAAAGCGAAAAATGTTCCCCCGCCGTCGAACGCGAATGGCAGCAGGCCGGGCGACCGTTCCGGGACCAGATAGAGCAGCATCATGATGCGTACTCCGTGTTCCGGGTCGAGTGCCGGAAAGAACTGCATCAACCGATTACCATTGCGAAACTTTCCCCCGTCCGACCATTTGAGAAAACTGAGGTAGGTCCGTGGCAGCGCCCCTTCCGGGAGTTTCCACCGACCAGCATTGTCGCCCACCTCGGGGAGCTTTAGCTCTGCGGCTGTCAGCGGTTGCTGGACAGTCTTGACAAACTTCGAAATCTGCGCGGCGGATAATCCAGGACGGCGCTCGATCGTCATTTTAAAGACTTTATCCCAATTGACGCTTTCCACGCGAATCTCCCAAATGGCGCACCAACTTGTTCGTACCATTCCGCCAAGCGCCTGCCGCCGCGCTTAATCACCGGAAAACTCGATATACACGTGGACTTGGCCTTGCGCCCGCTCGACCAGGTCGATCACGTCCCGAAGGTGGGCTTTGATCTTCTGATCGGACTGCTCGGATTCGGACTCTTTCAGCTCGGCCAAAAGAATCGGAATCTGGGCCCGATTGAAAACGGCGTCGCCGTAGGGATCGACGAATCGCAAGCAAACGGAATCTAGACGCTCTGCCCAATCACTCGCCAGCAACTCGACGATCGATTTGGAGTCAATGACCTGCTCCAATGCCTCGCCTTGCTCGTCGATCAAATTGACATCAATCATTTCAACATCACTTGAACCGGGGTTAGGTGCTCCCCAGCGTGCATCATTTGACCACGACAGCGAAAGTCACTCAACCGGCACGACAATCGATCCCCACTCCACCGGGAGCGGGGCGGTGATTGTCAGGCTGTCGTAGCGGATCGGGTGCAGGATCGTCAGGCTGCGGGCGTGCAGGCCGATCGGTTCGTCACGCGGGTCGGGCTGGCGCAACGGAGCCAGCGGCTGCGTGGCACCGTATTGAAAGTCTCCCACGATCGGCCAGCCGCGGGCGGCCAGTTGGACGCGGATCTGATGCGTGCGGCCGGTGAGGGGTTCGATTTCGAGTAAGGCGCCGCCGTTTTGTATGAGAGCCGTGGGCTGATTGACGCTCTCACCCCCAGCCTGGCCTTGCTCCATCGAGGGGGAAGGAATTACGGACTGAGCTTGCACCACCCGATAGCGCAGCCGCGCTTCGCGGGCGCCGGGGGTGCCGGCGGGGACGATTTCGACGCGGGCCTCGTCAGGCGACTTGAGGAGCCAGTCGATCAGCTCGCCTTCGGGCGTTTCGGGGGCGTGTTCCACGAGCGCCCAGTAGATTTTTTTGACCTGCCGCTCGCGGAACTGTTCGGCCAGCCGCGCGGCGGCTTTCGAGTTGCGCGCAAAGACGACCACTCCCGAGACAGGGCGGTCGAGCCGGTGCGGAATGCCGAGGTAGACGTTGCCCGGCTTCTGGAATCGCTCCTTGAGATAGGCCTTCACCTCGCGCTCCAGCGTGGCGATTCCCGGTTTGGCCCCCAGCGTGAGCAACCCGGCGGGCTTGTTCACCGCCAGCACGGGGCCGTCGTCGCAGAGAATTTCGAGCGGCACAGCGCCCGATTCAGTCGGCATACCGCACCGGATTCCAGTCGCGGGCCACCTGGCACAGCGTCTTGAGGATCGCGCGGTCGGGGCTGGTGGCGATGATTCCCGGCAGACGCAACATGTTGGCCCGCTCGTCCATCCAGAGCTTGTCGAAGTTCACCGGCGTGTCATTGTGCACCCACAGCGAATCGCCGCCGGCAATCCGCGCCAGGTGCAGCGACGCGGGATAATCGTACACGTTCGGCGAATGAATCAGCGAACCGCCGTACTCGCCTGTCGCCATCAGTTCGTAGAGACAGCCGGGACAATCGTCAGCGGCGACTCCTTCGAGACCAGCCCTGGTCACCAGCTCGGCTTTCGCCCGGTCGTGCTGCTGAAAGCCGATCAGGTAGATTTTTTTGGACTTCGCCGGGGCTTTGATATTGCGCGGCGTCATCGCCTTCAGGACGTCGACGGCAGGGCGCTCGGGATCGTCAGGACCGCAGACGATGCGATCGCCAGACGCCATGACCCACGCGCCGTTCGCCCCCGACTCGGGGACGAAGACAAGCGTAAAGTGGACCGTCTGCGGCGAGCGGAGCGTGAGGATGGTCGAATAGCCGTTGCCAGTTTTGTCGCGGTATTGCTTGGTGCCGTCGATGGGGTCGAGCGCCAGGGTCAACTCGGCGTCGGTGGCGAAGCGGGCCAGGTCGCCGGTCGATTCCTCGGCTTCGATCCGGCACTGGCGGAACAGCCGATCGCCGTCGCGGAGCGCGCCGACGAGCAGTTCTTGCACCGTCAAATCAGCCAGGGTCAGGGCATCAGTGTTCGAGCTGCCGGAGTGTTTCCCTTCGAGGGCGATGTTGAAGCTGCGCATCCGGCGGGCGACGCTCCCGGCCCAGCGCATGGCGGGAGGGAGATGGAGGGCGAGGGAGGAGGTAATTTGGCGGAGGTTCATGGGTGCATTTCGATTAGGGTCGATGGCGCGTCGCACTCGGCTGCGCCTCGCGGCTAAACTTCTCGTTTTCGTTCGTGGGCCCGCTCGAGGCTGCTGATCAAGTCCTGGGCGACGTCGCAGTTCGCGACCCGGGCCAGGGCGCGCCAGCCGGGGACGCCGTTGACTTCGATCACGTACCCGGCCCCCAGACGATCGTAGAGGATATCAACTCCGGCGATCCGCGTCCCCACCGCCGCCGCGGCCCGCAGCGCCCAGTCGCGCTCGCGGTCGGTGAGTTCCACCGGCTCGGCCTGGGCCTGGCGGGAAACGTTGGTCCGAAAATCATGGGGGCTGCGGCGCTTCATCGCCGCCAGCACCCGGCCGTCGAGGACCATCACCCGCAGGTCGAAGCCTTCGTGTTCGATAAACTCTTGGAGATAGAGGATCGCGCCGATCCGCTCCAGCGTGCGAAACGTGCGGAGTGCGAGATCGGGGTCGCTCACGCGCAGGATCCCCCGCCCTTCGGCCCCGAAGACTGGCTTCACGACCACGTCGCCGCCAAGCTTCTCGAACGCTGCCTGTGCCGCTTCGGAATCTTCGCAGACGATCGTCCGCGGTACCGGCAGACTGGCATCGACGAGCCGCGCGGTGGTGAGGTATTTATCGACGGCGCATTCGATGGCCCGCGGCGGATTGACGACCTGCACGCCAGCCTGTTCGAGCCGGGCGAGCAGGTTCATCCGAAAGACGACCTGTTCGAGCGAGCCCGGCGGCATCGTACGGACGATCAGGGCGTCGATGGCAGAGAGTTCGGTATCGGTCCCCCAGACCTGAGCGCTGCCCGTGGCGACCGACGCCGAAAGTCGCTCGAAGGGGAGCGCCGTCACCCGATGCCCGCGATCGTGTGCCGCACGCTCCAGATCGCGGCGGTACCAGCTGGTGGGGTTGGAGAGGATGACGATGTGCATGGGGTGGCGAGTTGGAGGCGTGTGCCAGTTTCAAAGCAAGTTCGATTGTCCCGTAGCCGAATTCGTGAGAATTCGGACAGTTGGGGAAATCTGAATTCTCACGAATTCAGCTACTGCCAGGAATCCCGAACGACTGGGCGACGAGTTGCGGGGCAATTCTGCCGAAGACCTGGACTGTGCCCGTGTCGAGATTCTGGAAGGTGATTTCGGCGGGGCTGAAGAGGTGCGGGTCGATCTTGTAGAAGTCGTGGCCGGCTTTCTCGAAGATCTTGAGGAACGGCTCGCCGTAGCACGCGGCGGACATTGAAGGAATTTTCGGACCGATGGCGGCGATCGATTCGTCGTCGCCGCGGACCCAGATCGTCACGCGGCCGCCGTAGAGGATGGCGTCGTTGGTGCGGCCGATGCCGGTCAGGTCGTCGCGGGCGACGGGCGAGAGTGGGGCCGTTCCGGCCGCCGAGCGGATTCGAGTGACGTCGAAACCGACTTCAAACAGTTTGTGCAACGCCGTCTCGACGACCCGCGCCACCACCTGAAAGTTCCCCGCCATGCTGGCGGTCGGGGCGACCAGCAGCGTCGTGTGGGCCGGCGCGACGCCGGTTTTCTCGGCGATAAATTGAAAGACAGCCGGCGTCGGCAGCTTGCGCCCTTCGAGAACGCCGATCGCAGCGTCAGCCGTCTCGCGGTAATCGAACGTTTTAAAGACTTCTTCGCGGGCCGCCAGCGCCCGCATGGGACCTGAGCCCATGGCGAAGAACTTTTCGACACCGATCTGCCAGCCGGCGTACTGGCTGAAGAGGCAGGCGGGGACGGCATGGTCGGTCGCCACCAATACGTGCGGCCAGCCGCGGCCGGCGAGTTCCCCCTGCACCAGCGAAATTTCCGCCAAGCCCGCCGTGCAGGCTTGCGCCAAGGCAAGCCCCGCGCCAAGCCCCCCTTCGGCAGCTGCGCCGCAATCGATGACGCGTCCGCCCCCCGGCACGTCGTGCACTGCGATCCGCAGCGCCTGGGCCGAGGAGACGAACGATTCGCACAGGTGGGCCGCCCGCGTGTTGAGTTCCCAGCTCATTGAGTTTCGTGCTTTCCCGGTTTTTCTTTCGCGACGGCGTCAGTCTGGTTTCGTTTTGGCAGCGGGTGCCGCGGCCGGGCGCCGGCTGACGTCGGCCGGCAACTCCTGCGGGCGAAATCGCAGGCGCGTCGGTCCCTGGCAGCATTCGCAGTCTTTGATTTCGTACATCGGGATCGCACAGATGTCGCACCAGTAGTCGACGACGTTCCGCATTCCCTTTTCGTCGAAGGCATAGATCGAGAGGACCTGCACCCACGGCACGCCAGGCCGCCGATTGACGACGAGGTCGACAGGCCGGTCGCGGAGACGCTCATCCTGATAGAACGCCCTCCCCCGCCAGTCGGCGACGATCGGCACGAGTTCTCCTGCTTCGGTCACCAGCACAAACTGCCCCTTCGCCTCTTCGGGGTAACTCTTGACTCCCCGCTTTTTCAGTGCGTCCCACAGCGGGACGACTTTGCCGCTGACAATTTCCTTGATGGCGTCATCGGGAGGTTCGTCGCTGGTCGTCTCACCCTTCGGCTGAGCGGCCGGTTCAGCCTTCGCGGGCGCAGCGCTCTTCGCCCTGGCGGGAACCGGTTTCTCGGCCGGTTGGCCCGCGGCGCCGCGCGCGGCCAGCCAGGCCCCGCCTCCCAGCAGTCCGGCCAGCAGCGCCAGCGAGAGAATCCGCATGACATTCCTCAACCTTCCGACTTGCCGACGGTAACGACACTGAGCGGGATCGACACCTTCTGGTCGGCATCTTTGCCGCTGGCCATCGTCTGGAGAATCAGCAGATGCTTTTCGTCGTCGGCGACGACCGACGCCTGTTCGAATGGTTTGTCCGGCGGAGCGGTCAGCAGAAAGATCGCCGGGTGCGTGCTGCCGGAAGCGCCGGCGCTCAGCTTGAACAGGTCCTTGATGTCTTCGATGCGCTTGGGGCTGGAATCCTTGTCAGGAGGACAGCCCACGAGAAAGTCGCGAATGTCGCTGGTCCCCAGGTGATTGCCGTCGTCGGGCTGGAGGCCGTATCGCAGGGTGTAGGTCCCCGGTTTGAGGTCCTGGCCGCGGAAGTCGTTCGGCTTCGAGGTCGCGGGAAAACGGATCACGCCGATCAGTTCGCCGGTCTGAAACGGATACTTGATCCGCAGGCTGCTCTTGAATTTGGGCTTGAGCGGGATTTCTTTGGCGAGCCAGAGGTCGCAGATGACGCCATCTTTGCCGCTGATCCGTACGCCGCTGCTGTTAATCGCAGCCGCCACCTCGGCCGCGAGTCCCGGAGGAGCCTCTTTGAGCACGTCAACCTTCTGATCGGCGGCCCGCGCCGGGGTTGGCCGGCCGGCCAGCATGACGATCAGGCAACTGAGGTAAAGGAGGCGAAGTCTCATGCGGCGGGCTCCGGGGTGAGGCGGGTCGATGATCGGGCAAGTTGCCATTTTATGTGTCGGGCGCCTGAAAAACTACTGGTAATCGGTTCCCGGTCAAGGCACAATGGAGGTCATTGGCGGTCGCGGTGCAAGCAGCGGGCCATCGTTCCGAATCGTGATCATGCCGGGGCCGGGCCGCCCCGTGCGGCGAACCGTCAACAGCAATGGCAGGGCGGCCTGCGCGCACCTTGACTCAACGCGAACGAGAAGGACTCCCTCCATGACCACGACGGCGACATCACAACAAGTTGGCGGCGGCCCGATTTTCTCACGCGAAACGCGCGGCAGCACGTTGATTCTCAACCCTCTGATTCACCTGGGCAGCCTGCACGAACCTGAGATCGCCCACGAAACCGCCGAGCTGCTCGACATCATCGTCAATAGCCAGCGCGAGGAGCCGACGAACCTCGTGATCGATCTGGCGAACGGGGACTATCTGGGAACGGCGATGCTGGGTGCGATCGTCAAACTCTGGAAACGGGTCTCGCAGCGCGGCGGCCGGCTGGCGCTGTGCTGCGTCTCTGAAAATGTCGCGCAGGTGCTGCGGGTCACGAAGCTGTACACGGTCTGGCCGATCTACGGCAGCCGCGATCAGGCGCTGACATCGATCGGGGCCTGACGAAAAGAGTGCGGAATTCGGAGTTCGGAATGCGGAATGGGAAGCCGCGTTCCGTGTTCATTTCAAAGTCGATACTCCGAGTTTCTTTTTCGCTTCGCACGGTTGTAGGGTGCTGTCAAGCAGGCCCAAGCGTCGGTGCGTCGTCGCTCGCTGAGAAGCACTCTGATTCTCACGGCGTGTTGCCAGCACCGAACGCCGCCTGCGACGACGCACCATCGGCTGGCGCGAGCTAGACAGCACCCTACGGCACTCCGTGTGAATTCTTCCATAATTCCGCATTCCGCGTTCCGAATTCCGCATTCAGAACGCTTCCCACCCACTGCCTCGGTGTCCGAAGTCGGCCGATTGAGGATGCAGGATCTCGGCGAGGATTTCGACCGATTCGACGACGCGCGGTCCGGGGCGGTTGAAGAACTGATTGCCGTCGGTGAGGGCGACGCGGCCGTTCTTGACCGCTCGCAGATCGTGCCAGCCGGGGCGCTCGGTGAGTGAGTGCATCGCGTCGCGCGAGCGCGCGATGTCCCAGCCGCAAGGCATGACGATGATCACTTCGGGATCGCGCGCGGCGAGTTCTTCCCACGTCATCCAGGGGGAGTGCTTCCCCGCCGTGCCGAAGAGATTGATCCCGCCGGCCGCTTCGACCAGTTCAGGGACCCAGTTTCCTGCCGCCATCAGCGGGTCGATCCACTCGATGCAGGCCACTCCCGGGCGCGCGGCGGCTCCCGCGAACCGCCGGCGGATCGAATCGATCCGCTCCTGCAACTGCGCCACCAGGCGCGTCCCCTGCTCCGGCACACCGAGCGCATCAGCGATCTGATTGATGCTGGTCCAGATGCCGGCCAGGTCGTTCGGTTCGACCGATACGAGGCGCGGTTGTGAACCGACCAGATGACACAGCGCCTGCTCGACATCGCGCAGGCTGACGGCGCAGACGTCGCACTGTGTCTGCGTGATCACAAGATCGGGTTTGAGCTGCGCGAGCCGCTCGGCATCGATCGCATAAATCGAAACGGCCTGCGCCAGGAGCGATTTGACCTGCCGGTCGATCTCGACACTGGGGGCGTGCACATTGATCTTCGCACTGGTGCAGATTGGCAGACGGGTGATGCGCGAGGGATAATCGCACTCGTGCGACCGGCCGACGAGCCGATCTTCGCAACCAAGTGCAACGACCGTTTCCGTCGCACTGGCCAGCAGAGAAACGACACGGCTGGTGGGCATGGAATGAACTGCGGAGTCAGGGAAAAAGTTCGACGAACTGAGGGAAACCTTGTTTAACCCCGAGCCAACGGCGAGGCCCCAGCGTGAAAGCGCGTCGCCGTTGGCTCCGGGTTAAACGATCTGGCCTCGACCAATGTCTTCAAGAATCGGAATCGACTGTGGCGGCGCGCCGGAACGGCCTCTACGCCGGTGCCGGTTGGTCATGCCGGGCTGTCTCGATTTCCGTGGATCGCAGCGCTCGCACGTTGCGCTCAGCCCAGGCAAATCCGCCGAACAGGGCGCCGCTGTAGAGCGCCATCCCCAGCAGCGAATTGCGGAAGAACGGCAACGCCGCGACGTAGCACTCCGTCAGGCCGGCCACGGTGTGCGAGTAGTGATCAGAATGAATCGCCCAGACGGCGAAATTCGTGACGACAAAAAACATGGTCTCGCCGATCAGCCCGGCGCCCACGACGCCGGCGACCCCGTGCGCTCCCTGCCAGTTGCGAACCCGCGTTCCCAGCCAGACTGTCAACGCGAAGCAGGCGTAGACGACCGGCAGCGAGGGATAGACGGCGAAGTCCACGTCGCGCATGAGGAGGCCGATCCCCAGGTCGCTGAGAGCCAGCGCCAGGAGCGGGACGCCAAATGCCCAGCGCCGGTCGGCGAATCGGGCGCCGCCGAACAGGCAGAGCGCGCCGAGCGGCGTCATGTTCCAGAAGCTCACGAGCCCATCGTGGACGTTGGCATAGCCAAGAGCTTGCAGGACGTACGGAATCAAACGAAACGACGCGGCAACCAGAATCATTCCGGTCAGGAGCAGGTAACGGGGCTGAAGCATGCAGGAAGTTCCTTCTCAAGAATAATGCGACACGCCCGAATTCGTAGCAGATCAACGGTTGAAAGGGAACTGTGGGGAGGCTCTCCACCGACCCCGCGTCGGTGGGGGGCAGTCGAGGACCTTCCAGACTTGTTAGCATGCAGTCACTGGTTCCACCGGCACGAGGCCGGTGGGGACCATCCAACGAGTTTTCAGACGCACTTCAACCAAAATGGCGCGCTCCACTCCCCTTGCCATTCCCGTTCCGCCCCACGATGATTGTTTCATGAGCACATTCTGGTACTACTTCTGGGCCGTACTGTTCGTGCTCATCGATGTGGGCGCGCTGGCCTCGAACCTGCTGACTCTACCGGGCAACTGGATCATCGCCGTTACGACCGTCGTTTTCGCGCTCCTGATTCACCACCCGTCCCAGACCGAAACGAACTGGTGGTGCATCGGGCTGATGATCGGGCTGGCGCTGGTCGGCGAGTTGATCGAATTCGCCGCCGGAGCTGCCGGAGCCGCCAAATCAGGCGGCAGCCGCCGCGGCATGATCCTGGCGGTCGCGGGAGCCATGGGGGGCAGCATCATCGGCACAGTCCTGGGCACATTTCTGCCGATCCCGGTCATCGGCAACCTGATCGGCGCGATCACCGGAGGTGCCGCCGGCGCCTTCGGCGGAGCGTATCTGGGAGAGGCCTGGAAAGGGCGGACCGAGAACGAGCGGCTCACGATCAGCACGGCCGCGATGGTCGGCCGCGTGTTCGGAACCGTCGGGAAATTCGGCGTCGGGGCCGTCATGGTCGTCGTGTTCGCTGTCTATGCGTTCGTGAATTGAGGAACTATGCCGCGCCGACGGGAGCCCCCAGAGGGCGAGAATCCAGATGCGATCAAATCGGTTCCGCGCGGGCGGGTCCGTGCTGCTGCTGCGTTCCTCGTTATTGCCGTCTCTTTTTTCCTTTCTCATCAATCGCTGAGGGCCGGCCAGGCCGCTCCCGCGGCACCGGCCGACGAATGGCCCGAACTCGATCTCCAGCAACCGCGCCGTTCGTTTGAAGAGGGGGTATTCGCCGACGGCGACCGCGAGCCGCGGGGTTTGAGCAAAAGCCAGCTCTCCCGCTGGCTCGCTCCGATCACCGGACTGAACCACCAGCTCCACGAATCGCAGCGCGGACGGGGGATGGTCGCCGGGTTCGACGGCACGCTTCGGCTGCGCGCTCCGTGGCCGGCGGATGCCGTGCTGTCGCTGGCACCATTCGACCATCACAGCCTGGCGATCTATTTCTGGAACGGCAAACAAGGGGTCTCGCTGCACTATTATCAGCACCCGCGATCGATCTGGGTCGCCTACGCCACGACTCGTAAAGAAGCAGAGCCAGTACCAGCGACGTACGCCCTCGTCGCCACCGACAACGAAGTCTATGGCCGCACGCTGGGAGGAACGCTCGAGATCCGCCATCAGAACGGGTCGCTCGTCGTCAGCCGGGGAGACGTGCGACTGCTGACTGCTCCGCTGGCGGCGCCGCCGACGGAAGTCGATTTCGACAAGCGCGCCTGGTTGCGGGAATTCACGATGTACCGCAGCGCGCCGTTTCCAGAAACCGACGCAGACCCCGCCGCCGCCGAGCGCAATGTCCTGGCCAGCAGCACGCCCGCCAACCTCAACTGGACGGTCGCGCCGGCCGCCGGTTCGACACTCAAAAAGACTGCAGCCGGCGGCATCGAACTGACGAGCGAGAAGGATCCTCCGACCGCCTGGGCCGGACTGAAAGTCCCGCGGCCTGGCCTTTACGAAATCATCTTCCGGTTCGGCGACGTCGCTCCCGGCGGCGGATTCTACCTCGGCGACGATCAGGGGAAGCCGCTCTACGTCCTCGCCGTCCTGCGCGACCAGCGGACAAAACTGCCGATGGTCGCCCTGCACCGCCCCGACGTCAACTGGTTCGAAGCCGGTGGCGACATCAACAATCAGGCGGTCCACTTCATCGCCCCCGGGCAATGGTTTCGACTCGTCGCCGGCAGCGGCTCACTCAAATGCTGGACCAGCGGCGACGGCCGGAACTGGAGCCGGATCCTCGAACCGCAGCGCGGCCTGCGCGGCGGCTGGTCGCACGTGGGACTCATCAGTTGCAAATGGAATGAACCGCGGCGGATCACGCTCGACTCGCTGCGCATCGCCGAGCTGACGAACGTCGCCGAACTGGCGGACGAAAAACTGGCAGCCCAGGTCCCGGCGGCGGTCATCACCGGCGATCCCAACCCGACAGCCTGGCAAACGCGCGTGACCGAAAGCCTGCCAGCCGGCATCGATCTCGCACCCTGGCGCACGGCGTGCGCAATGCGCACACTGGCCGCCGTCCCTCCCGGCCAACTGGGGAATCTGCTTCTGAACGGGATGGCGGAAACGATCATCGCTCGCGCCGGTCCGATCGAGAAACGTCTCCAGGCCCTCGATCAACTCGCCGACCTCTACGACTCGTGGGATCAGCCCGACAGCTTTCGCTTGAGCCAGTTCTACGAACGGCTCGGGAAGAACCTGTTGCGCGAAGGGGATCGTGAACCGTGGTCGAAAGTCGGTAAGAAAATCGTCACCGCACCGATCTGGACGAACGCCCAGTTCCAGACGATGCCTGAGCCGCTCGCAAATGCCGAACTGCTCTTCGACATCTGTGCGGAAGACTGGGGCGCTGTCCGCCAGTTGTGCCGGCAGCTCACACTGCTCAATCGTCCCGGCCCGCCTGAGCAGGGCTGGCCCGATCACCGGCAGCGCGTGAAACTGCTCGTCGAATGGGCGTTTGCCAACGCCGGGCGAGCCCTCGTCGAAAAGAACCGCCAGGGAACCATCGCCGCCGCGGTGCCGTTTCACTGGCAGCATCCGCTGCTGGCGAACCTCAGCAAGGAAGGCTTCAACACGCTGGCCGATCTCGAAGCGACTCTGGGGGAGCAGTCGTATCGCGAGGCGTGCCAGATCATCACCTCGGCCAGGCCTGAGCTGGCGCTGGGGCTGCTCCCCGACGGGCGCGATCCGCGGCTCCTGCTCTCGTTGCCGCAGGCGGTCGATACGTCGATGCGCGATTACCCCGGTCTCAAAGCGACGATGGTCGAACAGTTCGGCACGGTGGGGCGGTTGCGATTGCAGCAGGCACTGGCCGAAGGCAACCCGCGGACGGTGCAGGCGCTGGCAGTGCAATTCTTCGGGACGACTGCTGCCGCCGCCGCGCATCAGTGGCTGGGAGATCGGGCGCTGGTCGTCGGTGAATTCCCCTGGGCCGCGTCGCAGTTCGAAGAAGCGCTGCGCAGTGCCGATCAGAACCAACAAGCTCCGCTGGCGGCACGGCTGCGTCTGGCCGCCGCCATGCTGGGCCGCGACGAGGGGAAACCAGTTGCGCAGGCGGTCGTCTTTCAGAACGCGCGGCTTGAACCAGATGCCTTCGAACGGCTCGTCGCCGAGATGAAGCAGCACGCCCTGGCCCGCCGCGGACCACACCTCGCGGCCGCCGAAGGGTCACGGGTCAGCGCCGTCAAGCCCGTTCGATATGAAGTCAAGCACCGCGCCTCGCAGCGAGGGGACGTCGGCGAGAATCCAGGCAATCCCGTGTCGGGGGATGTCGACTGGGTCGCCCGCCAGACCGCCGCCACACTCGCCGGCGAGATGCTCTACCTGACGAATCGGTTTCAGGTAACGGCGTTCAATGTGAAGTCCGGCAACCAGCTCTGGTCGCAACCGCTCGGTAAAGAGCAGGCGCTCGCTCATGGATGGAATCTGATGCCGTCGCGACCGGTGGTCGCCGGCGATCGGCTGTTCGTCCGCCGGCTGGCGAAAGCGAATCCCGAACTCGCCTGCCTCAACACGGCCAACGGCAACGTGCGCTGGGCGACGCGCAACACGGTGAATGTCGCCTCTGACCCGTTTCTGCTGCAGGATCGGCTGTACGTTTTCACCGCTGCAGCTCCGCACGAGAACGGAATGCTGACGCTCGATTTCTCGCTCGTCGATCCGGCGACCGGCGAAATCGCCGTGCAGCACCCGGTGATTCAGCTTCGCAATCTGTGGGATAAACAATTCGGCTGCCAAACGGCGGTTGTGGGACGCCGCATCATTGCGGTGGCCGGTGGAGCCGTCGTCTGCTGCGACGTCGCCGGCCGGCCGTTGTGGGTCCGTCGGCAACTCTGGATTCCCGCGTCGCAGGCGCTGGCGGCGAACGAACAATCTCCCGCCCTTCCCGTCGCTATCGGAAATCGGCTGTTCGTGATGCAGCCGGGAGTTTTCACTCTCGAGTGCCTCGATCTCGACACGGGCCGCCGCATCTGGCAGCAGCCGATTCCCGACCTGCGACGTCTGATCGGAATCGCCGGCCAGCGGCTGATCGTCGAGACCGCGCGCGGCTGGCAGGCTCACGCGACGGCGACAGGGCTGCCCCTCTGGCAGCACGACGGCGAACAGATTCTCGATGCGCAGGTCTGTCCCGCCAGCGGCGAACTGCTGGTCTCGCAGCGCGACCAACTTCAGGGAGACCAGTGGCGCCCCGTACTCGTGTGGCTCGATCCCGAAACGGGGCGCGAAACAGCCCGCTGGCCGCTCGAAGCGCTGGCCGACAAGCAGCCGATGGTCGGTCCGGTGATTGTCGACAGTGACAAGCTCTGGCTCCTGTTCGGCCGCAGCATTCGCGAGCCTCACCGCGACCTCTACGAACTCACCCCCACCGCCGACCCCGCCCATCCCCCAAAAGTCGCCGCCCGGCAGTGACGGCGGGCACCGCCAGGCAAACGCCGATCAGCTGACGGGTGCGCGTCGGCAATTGGTGGGACAGCCGCACGTTTCTATTCCGTTGCCCCCGAGATTGTCAGGTCGTATCCGCTGCGCGGTCGAGCGCAAATTGCGATCCCAGCAATGCGAACACTGAAAGTGTTCTGCAGCAAAGGCCAGGGTTGCCGACAAACGTCGGCTACCCTGGTTTACGATCAGAAAAAAGTCACCCCAATCCTGTAAGGATTGTGCAGACCGTCCACGATTGTCTCGGCCATCAAAAGGGGACTCACAGTGTCGCAGTCGCTCAGCCCGATCTACGTCAACATCTGCGGTCAGGAACCTCATCATCGAACGGAGTCGTTGCAGGACGAATTGCGGCGCCTGCATCGAGGAGTACGCAATTGGGTTCGACGAACACTAGATGTGGGATTGACGTTCTTCAGAATCCTTACAGGATTCGGTATTGTGTGGGACGGCCACCCCGGGGTAGGCCTCCTGCGTCTGCCAACCCCGGTCTGTGCTGCACAATCCCTTCGGGATAGACGTGCCCATCCGCTCTAAGGACAACTCCCGCCACCACGCGCCGGCAATCCCCATTCCGAATTCCGCACTCCGAATTTCCCGGTCAACGTGCCCGCAGTCATCACTCCCCTGCTCACTCGGGAAACTCAAACACAACCGTACTGTCGTCAAGCTCGATGATTAAGTAGACCCATTCGCCGTCCGGGACCCCCAGCGAACCCCACCAGGCGACGGCCGTCCCCAGCGACGACGGGGCGTACTGAGCTGACCAGAGGACCGGCAGATAAAACGCTGCGACGGTCGAGTTGCTGAACCAGCTCCGTGCCGTCAGCCAGATTGCCGGTCCGATGCTCAGCGGATATCCCACCAGCCCGGCAACGACCAGCGCCACCGCCAATCGCTTCGCCCACCGCTCGCGCCGATTGACAATCCGCACACCGAGCCAGATGCAGAACGCTGCCAGGGCGACGGCCAGAACCCCCAATCCGATGCGGCATGTCGTATCGGTGAGGTAAACCTGCCCGTCCTGCATGAGCATCGCCAGAATGTCCATGCCTCGATTCTAACCCACTGACGGGAGAGCGGGAATCAGTGGCAAGGTTTCAGACGCAGCTTAGCTCAACTGCAACCCCCATTCCGCACTCCGAATTCCGCACTCCGAATTCCGCACTCCGAATTTCCCGGTCCCCGGTCCCATTTCCCCGGTCCGCTTTCTCATCCGCACGAGGGCTGCCTGGTACAATTTCCGCTTTCCGCTCCTGAATCTTGTAACACTCCCCCGCTTCGCGCATTGATCTGGATGTGATGAGTGACGAGCCACTGTTAAGCGAAGAGCCCGCGGCGGATGACGATCTCGTCGTCCGTGCCCGGACCGATCGCGCGGCCTTTGGCCGGCTGTACGACCGCTGCTACCCGCATGTCGCACGCTACTGCCTGAGGCGCCTGTTCGACCGGACCCTGGCGGAAGATGTCGTTTCGGAAGTGTTTCTGCAGGTGGCCTCGCATCTGGGCGAGTTCGCCGGCCGGACCGAGACCGACTTCCGCCGCTGGTTGTTTCGCATTGCCACCAATGCCGTCAACGCCCACTTGCGCCAATCGCGGCGCAGAGCCGAGTTGTGGGAAGCGGCCGCACGGAGCCGGCAGGGGATGGGCAGCAGTGAATCGCATTCCTCTCAGGCGGAACACGAACTGCTCGACTGGCCTCTCGTTTATCAGCAGCTTTTAGCGCTCGACGAACGGGACCAGGCGATCGTCACGCTCCGCTTCTTCGGCGACTGTTCGCACGAAGAAATTGCAGATGTTGTCGGCAGCACCCCCGGTGCGGTCCGTACGGCTCTCAGTCGGGTCCTTTCCCGGCTGAGGGAAGAGTTCAATCCGGCAGTCCGGAAAACACCCGGCGGAAATGTTGTGCCTCAAGGTTGATGTATGAACGAGTTCGATCCGCACGAATCCGAATTTTCGCGGCTGCTCCAGGGAGTGCCCTGCGACGACGCTCCCGGTTCAGAACACCAACAGTCCCTGCGCGAGCGGGTGCTGGCGGAATACGACCGGGGGAGATCAGTCAGCAGGCCCCGTCCCCGGTGGCAGCGCGCCTTACAAAAAGGAAGAGAAATCATGCGACGTCCCCTCCCCCGATTGATTGCCTTCACCACTGCCTGTGCGGTCATCGCCGTCACGTGGCTGTTCGTTCCCGGCCCCCAGTCCACCGCCCAGGCGTTCAACCGGTTTGCTGAAGCGGTGGTGGCGGCCAAGAGCGCCAAGTTCACGATGGAAGTCAACATCGAAGGCCAGCCCAAACAGAAATTCCAGGCGTACTACCTCGCCCCCGACCGCTATCGCCAGGAGCTGCCGGGAATGGTCAATATCTCCGACTTCAAAGCCGGCAAGATGGTGAACATCATCGCTGCGACGAAGCAGGTGATGGTGATGAATCTCAAGGGAACTCCGGATAAGAAACAGACGAACAACTATTTCGACAAGCTCCGCGAATTGCTGGCCGACAGCCGCGGCGCCAAGGAAAACCAGTACGAGCGTCTGGCGGACAAAGAGATCGACGGCCGGAAGGTCGTCGGCTTCCGCTACGACTCGCCCGCCGACAGTGCCACGTTGTGGGGCGATCCGGCGACCGGCATGCCGATCCGGATCGAGACAGTCTGGAGCGGGGTGCCGCGGACGGAAGTGGTGATGGCCGACTTCGAAATCAACGTCGAGCTGAAGGCATCGCTGTTCGACACGACGCCGCCGGAAGGCTACAAAGTGTCGTCCATGGACGTCGATGCGTCCAAAGTCCGTGAAGAGGATCTGGCGCAGTCGTTCCAGGCATGCAGCGAAATCGGCGGCGGCGAGTTTCCGGAAACGCTGGATACCGCCGGGATTAACAAGCTGGTCCTGAAGTTCGCGATGGAACGGGTCAAGAACAAGCAGGAAGTTTCGGACGAAGTGGTTCAGGGACTGATGAAGAAGGCGATCACGGTCGGCCGCGGTTTTCAGTTTGCGCTGTCGCTCCCCGAGTCGGCCGACGCCCATTACGCTGGCAAGGGAGTGACGCGCGACACCAAGGATCGGCCGATCTTCTGGTACAAGCCGGAGAAGAGCGACAAATACCGCGTCCTCTACGCCGATCTGACGATCAAGGATGCCGACACCGCGCCGCAGGTCGAGGGGGCCAAGAGGATCGAAAAGTCTGGCAAGTCGAACAAGGCCGCTGACAAATGAATGTGCTGCCGCACACCCGTAGTGTGAAATTGGTTCAGGAAACCCAAGCGCCACCAAGACAGGGAGAAAGGCAGCTGCTGCGACCGCTCGGCACACGAAATACACGATCCCACTCCGACGTGATCTTTATCTTCCTTTCACCGAAGCAGAAATCGAAGGAGAAACTGCCCGTGGCCGGCACTTCATCGCAAGCGACGTGGAATAGCGGAAGGCCTTGGTTGATTTCTGTGACCGTCTTGTGTCTCCCTATTCTCCTCTTTGTGTCCTTGCACCTGTTTTACGTTTACGCTCCTGGCTGTCTGCCGGAGTTTCTCAGTCTGCCCCTAGTGTGGGTCGAAAGCCTGACAGGCATGTTCGGTGGCCTGACAACCATTGCAGCGTCCGTCGTGACAGTCGCAGCCACCTTCCAGCGACGTGTCAGTGTAAACGTCAAGGTCATCCTCTGGTCGTTCATAGCCCTGTCAGTCTTGGCCTGTTGGTACGGGTCGTACATTCCAACCTGACAGGCGGATGGGGGACGCCTCACAGAATCGCGACTACTCGCGTCACACGTGAAGAGCTCGATTTCGTGCTTGCGGCTCTGAAAGAAATGGATATCGGTGGCGACAAGTACCGCGTGCTCTACGCCGACCTGACGATCAAGGATGCCGACACGGCTCCGCAGGTCGAAGGAGCCAAGCGGATCGAAAAGGCGAGCCAGACGAACCAGCCGGCCGCGAAATAAGGAACCTGGGAATTGGAAACGCAGCTCTGCGGTCGCAGAGCTGCGTTTTTATTTGCCATCAGTCCCGACAGGTCGGAATGCCGTGGAGTGTCCAATGGCAGTCCATAGACCAGGGGGACTCGCACGCCGTTGGATCATTCAAAACGTTCGCCGCGGATGCGGCGGGATCGTTTAGCCTGGTGGCGCCAGCCCCCGGAAAGCCGTTCTCCGCCCCCCCCGGCCCGACTGGTCTAGCCCAGTTTGCCATTTCGAGGTACATCTACCGGCCATTGACCCGGCCCCAGGGGGGCGGAGTTCAGCCGCATGTCCGCCGCGGGGCGGGCCGGCCGGGTCTCACTGCAGAAAGGAATCTGCCCATGTCGACAGCGAATACGACAGCCACCACAACCACACAGCAACTCATCGATCAGCGTCTCGACGCCATCGACCGCGCCTTGCTGGGATTGCTCCCCCGCAACGAGCGTCTGGGTCTGGTCGCGCAGATCGAAGCGCAGGTTCGGGATGCCGCCGCCGCAAACCCGGGCTTCGAAAACCAATTGCCGTCGGCGGCTGACGACGAGAACAATTTGGATGGGCCTCATTCGGGCTCAGGCACAGGACATGGACCGCACCTGTTCGCAGCGCATCGTGGTGGTGCGGCTCAAGCGGGCAAGAAGCGTTCGCAACTGGCAATCACGGCCGGCGTTCTGGGAATCGTGGCCATCGGCCTCCTCTTCCTGACGCCGATCACGTACGCCATCGTCGGCACGATTGGCGACGCTGTGAACGAAATCGCCTTGTATGCAATCCTGGGAGGTCACGTCGGGGCCGTGGCCCTGGCCGGCGTCGCGGCGGTCGCGCTGGGAATCGTGGCTCTGATCCGATTCCGAAAACTGGGAGACGGTTTCACGGGACACGCCTGGGCGATCACCGGCCTGTGCACCGGCGCACTGCCGATGTTTATCGGCGGGCTGATCGCTCTCGTCGCCGGATTGCAGTTGATCAACGTCCAGGGGAGCTATTGTCAACCGGTGACCGAAGCGCCAGTGAACGCCGATGGACCGGTTGCCTACATGCCGCCCGGTCCCGATGGGATGCACCCTGCGGGGTATCCCACGCCCTACACGGCAATGCCCCCCGCGGCAATGACCGAAGGCGCGACGATTCAAAATGCAACCGACGACCTTCCGCGGCGGCCTTCCAGGCCGAGGCCGAATTCCGATGACGAACCGGGTCGCGCGTTCGTGCGACAGGCCGGCGATGAAGTCCCGGCGGGAAATCCGCAGCCACTGGCAGACAACCCACCACTGGAAGACAACCCAGACGACGAACCGGTCGAGCGGCTCCGTCCGCAACCTGCGCCGCAGCCGACTCCCCAGCCAGCCTCCAGTGCGCTCCCCCCGGCGGCCGGACAACCCTCACCGGCCGAGCCCCGCCCCAGCCCCGAAGGTCTGCAGCGTCAGTATCAGTAGAGGAGTTGGCGTACTGTTCGGAACGGCATGGCGGCGGTCGCGGAATTGACCATCAACGACGAACCCCGCCGGAGAGATCCGGCGGGGTTTTTGTTTGCGCTGGAGGGTACAATCGAGGGATGGGAAATCACCTGAAGGGATGCGGTTGCCGTCGATGCCGAAGTGGCATGCACACCAAGGCCGGCAGCAAGGCGCTCAAGAAGATCGTGCGCGGGGTTCGACGTGCGTCCAAACAGATCCTCCGTCGAGGCGATGAACCACCGCCCGCACGATCAGTTGAGTATACATCCTGACGGATAGCCTCCCGACGCTCCCTGACTTACGTAAAATCCCCTCGCTCCTCTCAAAGTGCGTTCCACACCCAAAGCGGGCCACGACCGCTCTCGGCTGCTGGTAGAGCACTGGCTCGCAATCTGTTATCGTGCGGTCGCGCCGATTTCTCGGTCAGGACAAATCATGCCCCCGGTTGCTCCCGTCGTCTTCCTCGTCGATGTCGATAACACCCTGCTCGACAACGACGCCGTCATCGCCGACCTGAAGCGGCATCTCACGCAGACGTTCGGCCGGGAACGGCAGGAATGCTTCTGGAAGATTTTCGAGGAGCGGCGGACGGAGTTCGGGTACGCCGATTACCTCGGCGCCCTCCAGCGCTACCGTACCGAGAACCCGCGCGACTCGCATTTTCTGGAGGTCTCACTCTTCCTGGTCGACTACCCCTTCAAATTCCGCCTCCTGCCCCTGGCACTCGACGTGATCAAGCGTCTCTCGACCTGGGGGCCGACTGTCATCCTCTCCGACGGCGATGCCGTCTTTCAGCCCCTCAAGGTGCAGCGCTCGGGAATCTTCGACGCCGTCGATCGGCATGTCCTCATCTATATTCACAAGGAGCTGGAACTCGACGACGTCCAGAAACATTTCCCGGCCGAGCACTACGTCCTGGTCGATGACAAGCTCCGGATCCTGACTGCGGTCAAGAAAATCTGGGGCTCACGACTGACGACGGTCTTCCCGCGGCAGGGACATTACGCCGAGGATCCGCGCGAGCTGGCTGCGTATCCCCCGGCCGACGTCACGATCGAACGGATCGGCGATCTGCTCCGCTACGATCTCCCGGCCCTGCTCGCCGCCGGCAAGTCGGCGCCGCCGCGCGGTACGTGAGTTTGCCCGAGTGCCTCCGTTTACCGGGGGCCGGCTAAACGAGAAGGGTGGCCCGGCCGCGTGCCGCGGGCACCGCCGCGAAGAGCGGTGGTCGCGGCCGGGTCGCGCAGCGACAAGATTCGGCGCCATGCGGGTCCAAATACCATCACTGCTAGAGCATCGCCGCACGCGCTCCCACGTTGCCGTCGATTCGAAAAGGATGCCATGAAAACTCAGCGACGATTCAGAATTCGGGCCGTGACAAACGTTGTGGGAGAGCCCAGTCTTTACAGAGCGAATCCGCCTGAGGCGGATCGAATCTTGTCCCGGCTCGCCGGGACCCAGCCGCCCTGGCCGGGACGGCTGGGCCACCCCCCGGTTAACGGATGCGCCTAGCCGGGGCGTGAGCCGCACCGTTCCATTCCCACGGCAACCCTGACTTCGTTAGAATCCCGGCCGAGGAAGAACTCCACAATTCCAACATTCGCCGTCCTTGCATAATGGGCCGATTATGCCAAGTCCGCTTGAGTTCTATCGTGGCGCTGAGATCCGGATCTATGAATCATTTGACGGCGCGGGCCCGCCCGGGAATATCGTCGTTCACTATTTCTGCTTCGTCAGCGCTCTGGGGATCATCCTGAGTGACGACTCGGTCGATGGGCTCAAGGCCAGGATCGACGCCGCGCTGGGCCTGACTCAGGCGTGAGTCACGCGTTCCTTCAGGAACAGCAGAGCCGCTGCTGCCGGGATTGAAACTCTCCACAGAGCGCCGCACTGGTTGCCGGTTCACAAACGACCGGCGCCTGGCCGCGCTCTCCCGAAACAGCCTGATTCCAGGCCGGTTCTGATCCTGGCAAATCTCTCAAAATCATTCCCGATTTCTCTTGGCGCGGCGGGATTGTCTCGGCATAATGAATAGGGTACATATGTATACTATAGAGAATTGTGAGGCAGAACGCCCGGCAGAGTCCTTCGATCGACAGAATCTCATGGAACTGTGACATGGCAGAACACGAACCCCCGAACGAAAGCACCCCGAATCCCGAGCCGCCCCCCCAGCCACCTGCTGCCGAACCACCGCAACCGGCGTCTGCTTACCGCGGGAACCCCCGGCCCGATTTGCCTCCCATTCCCAACGCCAGAATCAGCGACGATGGCGTCTTTACCGTTTCCGAAAACGACCAGGATCACTACGAAGTGCCGCGGCTCGATTTTTTTGACGTGCTGTTCGCGCGCAAGTCGATCGACTGGCTCTGGCCTGGTTACATCCCCCTCGGAAAAGTAACGTTGCTGGAGGGCGCCTCGGGGACCGGGAAATCGTACCTGGGGCTCGACATCGCAGCCCGTGTCAGCCGCGGCGCCCCCTGGCCGGGACAGGTTCAGGGGCCACAACAGGCCGGTCACGTCCTGCTCCTCGCCTCGGAAGATGGCCGGGACGATACGTTGCTGCCGCGGCTCACAACCATGGGAGCCGACTTCGATCGGTTCACCTGCTTGTCCGCTGTGCGGATGTGGACCTTCGGCGGCCCGCCGAATCGCCGCCAGGAAAGGCGCATCCAACTGCCGAAGGATCTGGGCCACGTCGAATATCTCGTCCGGTCGGTCGGTGACACGCGGCTGGTCCTGATCGACCCGCTCGCGGACTATTGCTCTGACCTGCGACAGACGACGGAAACGCTCGGGGGCCTGAGCGACCTGGCCGATCGTTGCGGAGTCGCGGTGGTCGTCATCGTGCGGCCCACCAGCCGGCTGCCACTCAATCGCTGTTATGACGCAGCCCGCTGCGCCTACCGCGTCCTGCTCGACCCGACCGATGAGCAGGAATCTCAGCGGTATCTCGCCCCGGTCCGCATGAACTTCAGTGCCGAGCCCGATCCGCTCCCGTTTTCGATCAACGCCGGGGGGCTCGCCTGGGGTGACCCGACCGAAACCTGTCCCGCCCTGGCGGTGTTCCAGGAGCCGGCCGCCGAAAAGGTGAGCGTCCTGCGGGAGGTCATGAGCTGGATCCGGGAGATGCTGGCGCCGGGCGATGAACCGGTGGCGGCAATTCGCAAGCAGGCCAGAGAGTGCGGGTATTCGTTTGCCACGCTCCGCCGCGCTCGCACGGCGCTGGGAGTTCGCACTTACCAGATGGAACATTTCGGTTCGCGAACCCATTTCTGGTCGATCAAGCCGGAAGAGAGTAATGGCGACTCCCAGGGCTCGGCCGGCGGGCACACGGGTAAGCCAGAGGACCCGCTGATGGCTTCGCTGCGGAGTTCGGCGCAAGCCCGGGAGATGATTGGTAACGTGCTGCACGGCAAATCGGGAGCTGACGACCAGGCACTGGCCCAGATGCTGAAGGAGTTCGACCGGCACAACCGCCAAGAGCCGCCCCGAGGGGAGAAGTCGTGAGCATGTTGAGCACCCTGAGCACCCTGTCAGATTTCCGGGAAATTGCACTGTTTTTGTTCGAGAGCTTGAGCACCCTCGTTGAGCACCCTGATCGTTGTTGAGCACCCAGTTTTGTACGTCAGGCTGTGCCTGACGCGAATCACCATACGGACCTGTTTGCAATTTCCGGCAGGCACAGCGTGCCCTACTGGTCGGTCCATCGATTATTATCAGGCCGGTGTGGCCAGGATGGAACCAACGGGAAGCCCCCAATCAGGGACGAGTGACGATGACTCTTTCGTCGACACGCTGCCGCGCGATGCAATCACGGTTTTTGAACCACCCCGGCAGGGGTGGAAGCAATTAGCTGGGGGTTGAGTCCGCGTTAAGCGGACGACACCCCCGGTTCGACGAAAATGAATTCATCACCCCGGCAGGGGTGACAGCGGTGTTCAGGATTGAAAGCGGGAGGCATATCGCATCGAGCATTGCACGAAATCGGTACCGTCGTGCGTGCGCGAACTGGTGCTGCGATCCCTCCGGGATCGACACAGTGCACTTCGTGCCAGACATTTTTTTCGTAGACACACCAGCAGGTCAGGCTGTGCCTGACGCGGGGCGCCTTGCCGACCTGTTTGCAAATTCCGGCAGGCACAGCCTGCCCTACGGTTCCCTCGCAAAGCTAAAAAAATCGATTTGAAACAGTCCTCTTCCTGGGTTCCTGCACTCCTGCCTTCCTGAATTCTTCCTGGGAATGCTGCAAGCGTCTGCCCGCGGCAAACGGCCGCTCCCTCCCGGGCCGCGGATCGGCTGATTGAGTCGAGTTTCCGATCTTGTTACGATTCGTTGCCAACCGGAACCAACCCTCGATCGGGCGTCCTCTGATGATCAAACCGTTCATTGCCGCGATTTGCTGCGTCACTCTCGTCGCGGCGCCGGCGCGCCTGTGTGCCGAGGGAGACTGGGAGATCACGCGCGAATCCGAGACGGCCCTCGAGCGCGGGCTCAAGTGGCTCTCTTCCAACCAGGGGCCCGAAGGGAACTGGGGCTCGAACGATCTGGGGCTGGTCGGGATGGGAGCGCTGGCGTTTCTTTCGGCCGGGCATTCTCCCGGCCACGGCCAGTTCGGCCCGCCGGTCGAAAAGGCGCTGAACTACGTCCTCAAGAACGCCAAGCCGTCGGGGCTGCTCAATATTTCCAACGCCCAGCGCGACATGTACAACCACGGGCTGGCGGCATTTGTCCTCGGTCAGGCGTACGGCATGACCAGCGACGCGCGGATCAGCCCCGTTCTCGACCGGGCCCTCAAGCTGATCGCCTACACGCAGTGCGAAGACGGCGGCTGGGACTACCAGGCCCGCCGGCAGAAGCGGGGCCACGATCTGTCGCTGGCGGTGATGCAAGCCAAGGCGCTGCGCAGCGCCGTCGACAGCGGCCTGGAAGTCTCCCCCGAAGTCATCAACCTCGCCATCAAGAGCGTCCGCGAGCACTACCGCGCCCAGAGCGGCAAGCTGAATTTCGACGACCCGGCGGTCCGCGCCGAGCCGGGGCAGTTCACTTACGACGGCAACCGCCCTTCCCTGGCGATGGCCGCCTGCGGTGTGGTCTGTCTCCAGGAATTCGGCGAGTACGAAGACTGGCGGATCGAAAAGAACATGGAGGTCATCGTCAAGCAGCTCTCGCAGATCAAGACCGACCCCAACCACAACGGCCGCCCCCCGCACGACGCCTACACCTTATATTATGCCGGACAGGCGCTGTACCAGGTGGGGGGCAAGTCGTGGGAAGAATGCTATCCCAAGCTCCGCGATGCGCTCGTGGCCACGCAGAACCTCGATGCCAACAATTTCCAGCAGGACGGCTGGTGGACCGACACTCAGCACGTGGGAGGCAAGGAAGGCCAGCTCTACGGCACCGCGGTCGCCTGCTTCATCCTGGCGATGCCCAACCGTTACCTGCCGATCCTCCAGGAAGGGAAGATCGACAGCCTGAAGCGCCAGCAGAAGAACTGACCCTCCGTTTCCAACTCCGCGACGTACACCCCGAGATTGCCCCATGCCCAGTTTCGCCGCCGGAGCGTTCGCCCTGGCGGGAGTCATTGCCGCCGCGGCGCCGCTGGTGATTCACCTCCTCAACCGGCGGCGGTATCGGGTCGTTGACTGGGCGGCGATGGAACTGCTTCGCGAGGCGCTGGCCCGAAACCGGCGGATTCTGCACCTGCGCGATCTCGTGCTCCTGGCATTGCGCACACTGTGCGTATTGCTGTTTGCCCTGGCGCTGGCCCGCCCCTATCTGACCAGCACCGGCGCCGCCAACGATCCGAACCAGCCCGTGCATGCCGTGCTGATCATCGACAACAGCCTCAGCATGGGCTACCAGCGACTCGACGGGACGCTGCTCGACGAGGCCAAAGCGCGCTTGAACGAATTCATCGACCGGTTGCCGCTGGGGAGCCGGATTTCGGTCCTTCCCGCCTGCGGCTCGTCGCAACCCTGGTCGCAGGATGTCTATCGCACCGCGTCGGACGCGCGCGAGGCGCTCGGCCGCATCGAAGTGGTCGATCGCTCGGCGCTGTTCTCGGCCGTCGCCGACCTCGCAGCCCAGGCCTGTGCCCTGGCTCCCGACGTGCCGACCAAGCGGGTCGTCTTCATCGGCGATCAGCAGCAGCTCAACTGGCCTGCCGGCGGCATCGAGGCGGCCCTCAAGACGCTCCCCGAACTCCAGATCGTGCAGGTCGGTCCCGGCGAAGCGCCGGCGAATGCCTGGATCGCCGATTTCAAATTGCAGGATGACATCGCCGACGTCGCAACGCCCGCCGTCTTCACCGCCGCGGTGCGGTACGACGGCCCGCTGCCGCGGAAGGCCGTGGAGGTGACTCTCACGATCGACGGCGCGCGGGTCGCCTCGCAGACGATCGACCTCGAGCCGGGGCAGTCTCGCCAGGTGCGGTTCGCCCACCAGTTCGACGTGACGGTCGAGCCGGGAGAAGCGGCATTCGCCAGCGCGGCAGTCGCGCTCGCTCCCGACCAGTTGCCAGCCGACGACGTGCGGTATCTCACCGTTCCCGTCGTCGCCGCCTTGCCGGTCCTGTTCGTCGATCAGTACGGCGCCACGGGCGAAAACCCAAACAAGAGCCGCTACGGTGAGACACTGCACCTCAGGCGTCTCCTGGCCCCCACCACCGTCACGGGCGAAGGCGGCAAATTCCTGGTCAGCCCCCGGCACGTCACCGCCGACCAGGTGGAACGCCAGGACCTGGAAGAATGCCGGCTCGTCGTCATGGCCGGGATCGAAACGCCGCAGAGCCTGGCGCCGCTCCTGCGCGAATACGTCGAACAGGGAGGCCAACTGTTCATCGCCGCCGGGGGCAATTTCGACCCGGCCGGCTGGACGGGGCGCGCCTGGCTCGACGGCGACGGAATCCTGCCGCTCCCGCTCAAAGATCAACCGATCGGCCGGCTTCCCGAGGAATCGGCCGACCGGCTCGATCCCTTTTTTCTCTCCCCCGAATCGATGACCGACGAGCGCTTTCTCATCGCCGACGCGTCGCGCGAAGAGCTCGCCGATCTGTACCGCACCCCGATCTTCTTCAAGGCGGTCGCCGCCGACACGTCGAAAGAAACACTCGAGGCCCTGCTCCGCGCCGACCAGCAGCGGCTGCTCGACGCCGAGCGCCGCCGCGCTAATGCTGCTAGCGGCGCTGACGCGACGCCCGCCGGCAAATCGGATCTCCTCGGGAACAGCCCCCCCGCGTGGCTGACCTGGGCGGCCGATCGCAATCTGTTTGAGTCGTCCGAATCGGCCGAGTACGCGGCCCGCAGGCAGCAGCCCAAGGTGCTCGCTGCGTATTCGAACGGCGCTCCGTTTCTGATCGAGCGGCACGTGGGCCGCGGAGACATTCTGTTCGCTTCGAGCGCGGTCTTCTCGGGCTGGAACAACCTGACCCGCACCAACGCCGTCGTCCTGTTCGACCGGCTGCTCCGGGGGATGGTGGCCCGAACCCTGCCACCGCGCAATTACGGGACGCAGGAACGGGTGATCATTCCCGTTCCGCCGGCCGATCGCCGGGCCGAGTTTACCCTCGAGCGTCCCGGCGGAATCAGCGAATCGCTGTTTGTCGATGCGGTCGGCCCCGACCGATTCGCCATCAACCTGCGCAGCCTGACGGTCCGCGGGCCATACCGGCTGGTGGCGGCGCGCCCCGCCGAACCGGCGGCTGCCGCACGTGCCGATTCGTCAACCGCTTCGGCGGCAGTCAAAGCGCCCCGGGCCGACCGCCTGTGGCGCATCGAACTGGCGGTCAACGGACCGGCTGCCGAATCGGAGCTCAAAACGGCTGGCGAAGCCGATCTGCGCGAGCGCCTCGCCGCGACTCCGGTGCGCTGGCTGGCGCGCGGCGAGCCGATTCATCTGGAAGGAGCCGCGGTCCGCGGGCAGGAATTCTGGAAATGGCTGATGGCCGGCGCTCTGGCCTGTCTCCTCGTTGAACTGCTGGTCCTGACGCTGCACCGCGGCGGGACAGCCAAAGCCACGAACTCGGCAACCACGACGGCGGGGCGCGGATTGGCCGCCTGAACCGGTGCGGCTGGCGGAACCTGGAACGCGGATTATGGAATTCTTCGGACGACTGCTCCAGATCGACAACCTCGAGTCCATCCAGGATCTCGATGTGTCGCTGGCTGCGCCCTGGGCGCAGGTGCACCAGGCGTGGCTCGTCCCCGGATGCCTCGGGTTGTGCATCATCGCCGGCTTCTTCTACCTGAAATTCCAACCGCGCGGGAAACGGGGACTCAGAGTGGCGCTGGCGGTCAGTCGCGCGCTATTGTTGTGCCTGCTGCTGCTGTTTCTGGCCGATCCCATTCTGATCGCCCGCATCTCGAATACTCCCCGCCCCTGGTTCTGGATCCTGTTCGACGACACCGACAGCATGGGGATCGAGGATGATTATCCCGAGACCGACCGCCGTCGAATCGATGAGGCGGTCGATCTGGCTTCTGCCGCGCGCCGCGACACCGAATCGACGTCGGCCAAACCGAGCCGCACCGCATACGTCCAGACCCTGCTGAAACAGCGCGACTCCAACCTGTTTCGCAAGTTGTCTGAAAAATACCGGCTCAAGGCATTTCGCTTCGAGCGGGCCGACGGCGCCGCCGCGTTGACCGGCCGCTTGACCGAAGACGAAGCGGTCGATCCCGGCAAATGGGCCGACCAGTTGACGACGGCCGGCAAGGTGACGGCACTCGGTCAGGCGCTCGAGGATCTCGCGAGCCGACAATCGACCGGCCAGGTCGCCGGGCTCTTGATTGTCAGCGATTTCGACCAGAACTCGGGCCCTCCCGCGGTCGCCGCAGCGCAGAAACTGGGAGTTCCGGTCTTTACGCTGGCGGTCGGGGCCGAGGCGGCAGTCGATCTGGCGATCGACCTCAAGGCGCCGCTGCTCCTCAAGAAGGCCGAACGCGCGACGCTCACGGCGACGCTGCACAGCACCGGACTGAAAGGGACAACGGCCAACGTCCGGCTCTCGGCCCGTGGAATCGCCGACGGAAGTGGCGAAGGTTCCAGCTCGGCGCCGACCGTCATTGAAGAGCGGCCGGTCCGCATCGAGTCGGACGAGCAGGCGGTGGAGTTCGTCTGGACGCCGTCGGAAACGGGACGCTTTCTCGTCGCCGCTGCGGCTGAACCCCTCCCCGGCGAACTGGTCACACAGAATAACGTCGCCGAGCGCGAAGTCAGCATCCGGGACGATTTTCTGCGGCTGATGTTCGTGGAATACGAACCGACGTGGGAATGGCGGTTCATCAAGGAAGTGTTTCACCGCGATAAACTGGTGGGGCAGCGCGGCTTCCGAACTTTCCTGCGTTCGGCCGATCCCAATGTGCGGCGCTCGAACGAACTGTTTCTCTCGACGCTGACTCCCAAGCGCAGCGAATTCTTCGCCAACGACGTGATCTTTCTGGGGGACATGCCTGCCTCGGCGCTGGGGCAGCGCTTCAGTGAAATGACGCGCGAATTCGTTTCGAAATTCGGAGGGGGGCTGGTGGTTGTCGCCGGCCCGCGGTTCGGGCCGGGCCAGCTCGCCGGCACCCCCCTGGCCGACATGCTCCCGGTCGTCGTCGACCAGGGAGCCAAACCGCGCGACGAGCACCCCTTCGCGCTGCAGTTGACTCCCTACGCCGCCGCCGAAGATTTCATGCAACTCGGCGCGAACGAGCGCGAGAACACCCAGGCCTGGAGCAATCTGGGAACCCTTCCCTGGTATCAGCCGGTGCTCCGCCGGCATCCCGACGCGACGGTGCTGGCGCAGCACCCGACCGATAAGTGCGTCGACGGCACGACTCCGCAGCCGATCATTGCCATCCGCAAGTTCGGTAAAGGCGAAGTGATCTATCTCGGCTTCAACGAAACGTGGCGCCTGCGAAAGAAATACGGCGAACTGTACTACCGCCAGTTCTGGGGGCAGATGATCCACCGCCTGGGATTGTCGCATGCCCTGGGGAGCCAGAAGCGGTTCGTCGTCCGGACCGACCGCCAGCAGTACCAGCCCGACGACAAAGTGCTCGTTTCCGTCGAAGCGTACAACGCCAACTACGAGCCCCTGGCGGCCGACGACCTGGCAGGCCACGCCTTGTCGGCTGTGCTCACGATCCCCGGCACCTCTGCCGAAGGGAGGCGGACGCAGCCCTTTTCCATTCCCCAGTTTCGCGAAGGTCGCTTCGAAACCGAACTCTCAGCCGTTGTTCCGGGGGAACATCGGATCACCGTCAAGGACCCGGTGACTGCGGAGCAATCAGAAGTGTTCTTCCACGTCGCCAACGTGACGGTCGAACGCCGCAGCGCCGTGCGGAATACGCCGCTGGCGCGCGAGCTGGCGCTGGCCACCGGCGCACAAAGCTACGATCTGACAAATGTTCATTCGCTGCTGGACGACTTCCATCCCGAACCGCGAACCGAAACGTCGATCCGCGTCTTCGCTCTGTGGGACAACTGGCTGGCATTCACGCTCGTCATCGCGCTCATGATCGGCGAATGGCTGATCCGCAAACTGATGAACCTGGCATAAGGAGCGGTATCGCGGGTGCATCCGTTCGGCGGGGGTACTCTTCAATATTTTGGAACCCGACGCTCGGCCGAGCGGCCTGGTAGCCCGACGCGTGAGCGAGTTTCCCGTTATCAGGAAATGATTGCGTGATTGCCGGAGGCGCACTCGACACTAGCGCGGGACGGCAATCAATATCCATCCTGAAAGCCGCGGAGCGGCGAAAGAATGTAGCCAGTGGCGCGAGCCACTGGTTCCGTCCAATGTAGGATACAAAGCCCCGGAGGGGCGACATGGACTTGTCGTTTGATCGGAAGCTCGTGGTTTCTCCATGCCGCCCCTCCGGGGCTGCGCTCATCAGGCGCTTGAACCAGTGACTTACGTCACTGGCTACATTATGCCACCCCTCCGGGGTTAACAATTCAGATTAAGCGGCGTCCACTCCGCTAGCGCAATTGCCTGCTACTCCTGAGCGTGCTACAACCATCCATCAAAGGATACTGATCTCCTATGCCGGCCCAGCTCACAGCTTTGCGATCCCAGTTGGCCGCCCTGCAGCGCCAGCGGTGGCTGGTTCGCGTCGCCGACGGCGTCGCCGGGCTCACGCTGACGTTGCTGGCGGCGCTGGTTGTCGATTTCCTGGGTGACTGGGGGATGGGTTTCAGTCGCGGACAACGGCTGGCCTTGCTGGCGGGGTTTGTGATCCTCGCGCTGTGGGGCCTCAAGCGCTTTGTCTGGCCGCCACTCCTGACCGTGGAATCGATCATTGACCTCGCGCTCCAGGTCGAACGCCGCCAGGGAATCGACAGCGACCTCGTTGCGGCGCTGCAGTTTGAATCGGCCGCTGCGCGCTCCTGGGGTTCAGCGCAACTGGAAACGGCAACCGTCGAGCAGGTCGCCTCGGCGAGTAGCAACTGGACCATTGATCCCGGCCCCTCCGACGTCCGCCTCCGGCGACGGCTGGGGATGCTGGCCACAGCCGCGGTGGCGGTGGGGCTGGCCGTTGCCAGTTTCCCGGACTTCGCCACGGCCTTTCTCAATCGATTCCTGCTCGGATCTGCCCATTACCCGACGCGGACCACGATCACGCGGGTCGTCATCAACGGCCTCGAGGCCTTCGGTCCGCAGGCGACGGAAGCCGCCCGACACATTCCGTTCGGCAGCACACTGAAAATTGAAGTCGAATCGGCAGGCGAAGCGCCCGACGCAGCCGAGCTGCGGCTGCTGGCCCAGAATGGCGGCGCCGCGACGATGATTCCGCTGGTCGCGATCGATCGCACGGCAGCCGGCGATGATCTCCCTGCCGTCCAGGCACCACGACCAGGCACCGCACCCGGCCAGGCCACAGCCAGCGGATTTTACCGCGGAGAGATTCCCCGCCTGACCGAGAACGTTTCGTTTCAAATCCTTGTCGGCGATGCCTGGACCGAGCCGGCGCTCCTGGAGGTGATTTCCCCGCCGGTGGTCACGCTCGAACTGGAACACACGCCGCCACCCTACGCAGCGACCGCCCGGTCGGCGCGCCGGGGGGCCGGATCGCGGCAGCTTTCGGTTATCGAAGGGTCGGCGGTGTTTGTCACTGTGCGCTCTGCGAATAAGCCTCTCGCGAAAGCCGAGCTGGTGATCGGTTCGGAGCGGTTTTCGTTCGCAGCCCAGGACGCCGAGCGCCGGGTCTGGAAGCTCCCTTCAGAAACACCGCTGGCGCGGGTGGTCGAGCCGGTGGCGTTTGACGTCGAGGTGGTCGATGGAGATGGCATGGCTCCCGAGCAGCCTCTGCACGGGCACATCTATATCGAAGCCGATCGCGCACCCCGGGTGGCTGCCGCCATCGTCACCGAGCGGGTCCTCCCCGGAGCGCATCCGGGGATCGCCTGGGGCGCCGCGGACGATTACGGGCTGACCGAAGTGCGGCTGTTACTGCAGGTGACGCGGCCCGGCGGTGATGTCGAGCAGCGCACACAAATCGTCCGCACTGTTCCCGGGTCAGAGCAGCCCCAGCCGGCACTGCGCGGGAAATTCGTACTCGATCTGAAACCATTGAAGCTGTCCAAAGGGGACGAAGTTCGTGTTACACTGGAAGCAGTCGATTACCGGGGGGACCAGCCGGGTACTGCCGCCCGGAGCGACCCGCTGCTGCTCACCGTGACCGACGAAAGCGGAATTCTGGCCGGCCTGATCGAGGCCGACGAGAAATCAGCCCGCCAGCTCGATCAGATCATTACCCGTCAACTGGGAATCGGCGAAGGGCGCTGACGCGAAAGGAATTGAGACATGAAACCTGCAAGTCCACAGTCTCAGGTGGCCGGCTCACGGTTCCGCATTCTGTTCCCGGTCCTGCTGATCGTGCTCACGGCGGCCACCTCCCCGGCCCGCGCCGTCGATTCCGACGCGCTGCGGCGCAAGCAGGACGCACAGGAGCGGGCACGCGACATGGCCCGCCAACTCGTCACCGGGATTCTCGACGTGCAGTTGCAGCAGCTCGAAGAAAACGGCCTCAAAGACCTGCCCCTCTACCGCGACATCGCCAGCATGAAGAAAAACATCGGCGCTCTGGTCGATAAGGAGATGGAACAGGCGGTCGAGATGCTCGTCAAAGCGCAGCGCGGCACCGAAACCGAGCGCGACGCCGCCTTCCGCCAGGCACGCCAGATGATCCGTCAGATCGTGACGCGCCTGGCTGCTGAACGCCAGAATCTGCTGCGCCGGCTGAAGTCGGCCGAACTGACGGCCCAGGTGCAGCGACTGGTGAATATGGAAACCAAAGTCTGGCAGGCGACGAAAACCCTGCCCGAACAATTGCCGTCGAAGCAGGAGACGATTGCACTGGCGGCGATCGAAGATCAGGGAGACGTCAAGCAGCTCTTTCTGCAACTGATCGACACACTGGTCGACGTCAGCCAGTGGGAGGGGCCGCTGGGGGCCGGCGCCGCCGACGGTCTGCGGATCCTGCAGGCCGCGTCGGTTGGAACGGAACTCGATCAGGCCGGCCGTCTGCTCAACGAACTGCGCTACCCCGACGCCGCCAAAAGCCAGCAACTGGTGATCAAGGGGCTGCGCCTGTTGCTCGAGAAGCTCGCCGAGACGCAGGGGCTCGTCGCTGGCGACAATCAATCCACTCTGGCACTCGCCCGCGAGTTGATCGAAAAACAGGAAAAGCTCCGCGACCAGACGAAACAGGCCGATCTGACGCAACCTGAGGCCGAGCGCCTCGTGGAACAGCAGGCGGCGATCCGCAAGGAATTGAACCAGCTCGCGCAGGCGATCGGTACGATGCCGGCGGCAGAGACGCTGCTCGAGCAGGCCAAATCGGCCGCCTACGAGGCGACAGGCCGGCTGTTCGACGCCAAGGCCGAAGAAGCCGTTGCCGAACAGGGTAAAGTCCTGGCCAATCTCGCCAGCGTGGCCGAGCAGCTCGCGCAGAACTCTGTGGCCGAGCACTCAGACAAGAGCGCCGCCGAACTGGCCCGCCAGGTGCGCGACCTGGAGCAGGCGCGGGCTGACGTCGCCCGCCTGCGTGCCGAGCAGGCGCAGGTCGATCGCACGGCGATGCAGGACGCCCCTCAGGCCGGTCGCCAGGAACAGCAGGTGGCGCAGGGCCTGGCGAAAGTCGACGACAACCGCGACCTGCCCAAGGCGGTCGTTTCGCGGCTGGCCTCTGCCGAGCAGGCGCTCGCCGCCGCCGCCAAGGCGCTGGCGCTGCAGAATGCCGCCAAACCGGCCGACGAGATGCAGAAACAATCGGTGCAGAACGCCGATCGGGCGCTCGAACGCGCCGCCGCCGAAATCGCGGCCGCCCTCGACGACGCAAAACGTCGGGCCGCGGGGGTCGAGATCGGCGAACTGGCCCGCGCTGCCGAAACGCTCGAACGAGCCGCCGCCGCTGAGCGCGACATTTCGCGCGCGGCCCAGACGGCTGCAGGCGACAAGGGGCTGGCGGCCGACGCTGCCAAACAGCTTGCCGAACGCCAGGGCGAAATCGAAAAGATCGCGCAGCGCGTCGGGCAGGCGGTCGAACAGAGCGCCGGCGAAGCCTCAAAGACTGCCCAGGCCGCCGCTCAAGCTGCAGCCGCCAGCCGCAGGCAGCTCGAACAGGCTGCCGGCAAGCCGGGAGCCGATTCGAAACCGGCCGCACAGGAAGCAGCCAAATCGTCTGCGACGGCGGCTGACAAGTTGTCGCAGGCGGCCGCCGAACTTCGAAAGCAGATCGGCAAAAGCGCCGAGTCGCTGGTCGCCGAAAGTTCACAACAGTTGAGCAAAGTCTCGCCGGTCCGCGAAGCGGTCGATCAGGCGGTCGCCAAATCGGACTCGGCCGCAGGCGACAAAATGGAGCGGCTGGCCCTGGCCGAACGCGCTGTCCGGAATGCCATGGCCTCTCAGGAACGGGCGGCGGGACGCCCCGCCGCCGCCGATGCCATGCAACTGGCTGAAGGAACGCGCGAAGCGCTCACCGAACAGGCGCGGGCCGAAGTCGCCGCTCAGCAATTCGCGCAAGGACAACTCTCCTCACCTCTCGAAGCGATCAGCCGCGAGCAGGGAGTCGCCGAAAAATCATCCAAGCTGGCCGAAGCCGCCGCCAAACGACCGCAGGCGCAGGCGGCAAAGACCGAGGGAAAGCCTGACCCGCTGACTGATTCACTCAACGAGGCGGCGCGCGCCGCTGCCAAGGCAGCCCGCGCCGAGCTCGACGGCAATCAGTCGCAGGCCCGCGCCGCACGCGATCAGGCCCGAGCGTCTCTCGAGCAGGCCGCACAGGCAGCCGCGGGGGAAGCCGAACAATCGTCCAAAGCGCCCGCCGGCAAGCCCGACGCGGCAGCACAGAAACAGGTCGGCAAAGAGATCGCCGAAGCCTCGAAGCTGGCCGATCCCGATGCGCCCCCGGCGGCCCAATCGCTGGCTGATGCCGGGAAGTCGTCGGGTGAAGCTCAGCAGCAGGCCGAGTCGGGCAATAGCGACAAGGCCCGCGGGGCGCAACAGCAAACCGGAAAGTCGCTGAAGTCGGCGGCCGAGCAGCTTAAAGCCGCCCGCGAGCAATTGGCCGGAGAGCAGTCGCGCCAGCTTGCACAACAGGCCAAACAGGCGGACGAACTGGCCAACCAGTCAGCCGGTGTCGATCCGGCGGCGCTGGCCGCGCTGCGCGATGCACAATCGCGCGCCGCGCGGGCCGGCAAGGATCAGCCGGCCGAAAAGTCCAGTCGGGGGAGCGAAGCCCAGTCGCAGGCGCGCCGTGATTTCGAGCGGGCCGCCGCCAACCTCTCCGGGCGCGAACAGCGCATCGAACGCGACAAGGCGATCGCTGAAGCCGTTCGCGACATGGCCCGCGACCAGCAACAGGCTTCCGACGACATTGCCCGCCGCAGCAAAGACTTGCTGGCCGAGCCGCAAGAGGGTGACTCGACCGACGAACCGGCCGCCGGTTCCAACTCCGGCAAGGAACCGGGCGAGGGAGCGAGCGAAAAGGGGAATCGCCCGGGCAAATCCGGCAAGCCGTCGCGCAGCCGCCAGGCCGCCGAAGCCCTGGCCCAGGCGCAGCGCCGCTTCTCGCAGAATCAGCGCGCCACCGGCGAGGCGGCCGAAGAAGTCGCCGCCCAGTCACAAATTGCCAATCGGCCGCTGCGCGAGGCGATGGATCTGGCGTCAAAACTTCCGGTGCAGGCGCCGCCAGATTCCCCGGCCGCCAGCAGCGGCTCGCTGCCGCCGGGCGACCTCGCGAATGCTCAAGCGGTCCCCGCCGACGAAAATTCGGGGCTCGGCACCGGTTTCATTCCGAACTCCCCCGAGGCGACCGCCCGAATGATTGCGGGAGAAGAGGCGGCGGCCCGCGCCGCGGCGCTCCTGGGCAATGAATTCGCCGCCCGCCTGGAGGGTCTGGGCAGTGGCCAGGATGCCGAGCCGGGCGATCAACCGGGCGACAGCGAAGCCGGCCAGGCGAAAAGTGCACGGCAGGGACAATCGCGCGGCAAGCACCAGGCGAAATCCAGCTCGAGTGGATCGTCAGCCGGGACTTCCAAGGATGGCGAAACACCAAACAATCCCGAATTGAAGCAGGGTCCGCTGGAAGTCGCAGCGAACGCGGCCAAGTCGGGGGACAGCAAATCAGGCTCGGCCGCCCGCGATGCCGACTCGCAGGCGCGCAATAGTCCCGGTCAGGAAGCGTGGTTTGCCCGACTCCCCCCCGACCTGCGCAAGGCGATTCGCGCCAAGGCCCAGCGCCCCCCGCCCCGCAGTTACGAAGACAAGCTCCAGCGCTACTTCCAGAGTCTTGATTAATACGCCGACCGGTCGTGGGTCATTATTCAAACTGACCCACTGCCCACCGACCTGACGGCGATTTTCACGAAGACCATGATCGCGGATGACACTGATCGACGCGGATGACGGACGGAAGGACGCGACGACTGCGGGGAACGCTGATCGACGCTAATTGTCACTAATCGATGAGCGAAGATCAGTGGCGATGAGTGTTCTATTAATCGTGTCTTTCGTCCGTCAACGCTGAAGGCGTTGCACCAGCAAAGCCCAGGGTTGCCCGCTTTCGGGCTACCCTGGGTTACGATCCCATCAATTGAAACGAACCCTGACGGGGTTCCACAGGATGTACCAAAGAGGAGAAAGAGACGAACCGCGGATGGTACCGATGGATGCGAATAGCAACGCTGGTTGCCATCCCGGCAACCAGCGTGCGCGTTTCTGTCACGAATTCATTAGCACTATTTCTTCTCGCGTTTGGCTTCCCAGTCGCGGCTCTGCTTTTGGCCGTCGCGCTCGGATTCGGAAGTCCCCTTGATCGTGTCGCCGTCGATCTTGCCGCGGTAAGTGGTCGTGAACTTGTTGCCGTTCCGCTCGCGGGTATACGAAAACGAAACTTCGTTGTCTTTGAACTTGGCGTCGTCGATGGCCACCTCTTCGTTGTTGCGGTTGAGCATCGTACCGGTCAGTTTGTCTCCGTCGAGTTTCAGCTTGAGCGTATTTTCGCGCGTATTGTTATTGATCGTGACACTCCACTTCCAGGTGCCGGTCGGGTCGGCTTTGTCGGCGGCACGCGAGACGCCGATGAGTACAGTGCAAACGAGAACAAGTGCGGCGGCTGTCGATCGCATTTTCATGGATGTTCCTTCAAGGTTTGAGGAGAGATGAAGTACCGAACCGGCTGCCAGAAACGGCCCGCCACGGAAACGGGCCGAGCCAATTTTCCAACAGTATACCAGAACGGGGGCCCGAAGGTTCAACCAACGGACGCGGTTTCCGAAGGGGCGCCGCGTTCCGTCTTTCTGTAGGTCATGCTGTGCATGACTGGACGCGGAACGCCGTTGTCGCAGTCGCAGAAACGGAAGTCTCACGAGTTCCGCTACATTTTGCCGCTACGCACAAACTGGAAGCGCTCTAGAATGATGTGAACTGCGACCACTCGTCTGGAAAGTGAAATGGTACTGACGTCACGCAGTGAAGCAATCTCTGACGGTCACGCAATTCGGTTCGTCATCGAACTGGATTCGTCGCCACTTTCGTATGCCCAGGCCATGCGTCGTTGGCGAGAGGATGAGGAGTTTCGTTCGCTGTTCATCGCATTGTTGGCCAATGCTCCGTTCGCTGCGTTTCGCTGGGAGACCCCGCCAATTACAGCCGCGACGGCGACGCGGCCATTCGAATTCGTCGTGCTGAATAGCCCGGACCTGGCGGGCACGGCGTCCGCCGATGCGTTTGCCAGGCATTTCGATCCGGCCGCAATGCGCCGAGGAGTCGTCGAGTTTGCAAATCTGGGAAAGGACGCAATCCTTGTGGTTCCGTGTCCGAGCGGTTCGCTGCACACCTATGGGCACCTCGCGGCATTCGTCCGTGAGGCTCCCGAAAAGCAACGGCACGATTTGTGGGAGTTGGTCGGAGAGGCGGCGGAACGGAGGCTCGGGGCAAAACCCGTCTGGATCAGTACCGCTGGAGCCGGAGTCCCCTGGTTACATGTCAGACTCGATGACCAGCCGAAATACTATCGCCACGGGCCATATCGGGAACATCCGTAGATCCCGCGTCGAGGAAAGATTCCAGGAAAGAGACTGGTCCTCCCCCGCGCGAATTTGCCAGGCCGGCGCTTGGCCGCCGGATCAATCGTTTGCACCGTGACCGGAGCGAATGGTACAACCGTCGTCGATTGGGCAATCCCGGGCCGTGAAACTCGATACAAAAAAAATACAAGGAGCACAACATGCAACGGCGAATGGAATCTGGCCTGGCACTGGTGGCGATCCTCGGTTTGACGGCGATGTGGTCGTTCGCCGAAGAGAGCAAGAGCATCCCTCCCAACAAGCTTCCCAAGAAAGTCCAGGAGGGGGTCAAGACCGAATACCCGAAGGCGAAAATCACGGACGCGATGGAAGTTGTCAACGATAAGAAGGAGACGATCTACACCTTCGATCTCGAGGAAGGAGAAGGTGCCAAAAAGGCGAAATGGGGAGCCAGTTTCAGTGCCAGCGGGAAACTGATCGAGACCATGGAACAGGTCAACCTGGCCGAAATCCCCAAGCCGGTCCTGGGCGCGCTCGAAAAGAAATATCCACTCATCAAGAGTCCGCTGGCGGACAAAATCACCGAATATGAAGGCAAGGCGACCAAGGTCTCGTACTCCCTGCGAATTGCCCTGCGCGTCAAGATTTCACCGGCCGGCAAGATCGTCGGCGAAGAGGAGCTGGTTCTGTCTGATGACGACGAGGCCGATTCGAAATAGTCCCGGCGCGATTGTCCCCGCGCCGCAAGCCGTGGCATAATGAATTCAGATCTTTCCCGACTCCTCGGAGGTGGCAGACGATGTCCAACGAGCATTTGCAGTCGAACCGGCGACAATTCCTGAAGCAGACCGGCAGCCTGGCGGCAGGGATGGGGCTGACAGCCGCGCTGCCGACAATCTTCGCCGCCAATCACGCCAGCGCCGCCGAGTCTGACTCGCCCAATGAGCAGATTCGGATCGGGTGTATTGGCGTGGGGAACCAGGGGCGCGGGAATATGGGACAGTTCATCAAGAACGTCGTGGCCGTCTGCGAAGTGGACAAAACCCGCCTCGGCGAAGCGCGGGAAAAGGTCGAAGGGACGACCAAAAAGTCGTGTGCCGCCTACGGCGACTACCGCCAGTTGCTGGATGACAAGACCGTCGATGCGGTGGTGGTCACGACTCCCGATCACTGGCATGCGCTGATCACGATCGCCGCCTGCGCCGCCGGCAAGGATGTCTATTGCGAGAAGCCCTTGACGCTCACGATCGCCGAAGGGCAGGCGATGGTCCGCGCGGCCCGCCAGCACGGGCGGATCGTGCAGACCGGCAGCCAGCAACGGTCGGATGACCGTTTTCGACTGGCGTGCGAGCTCGTCCGCAACGGCAGGCTGGGAAAGGTGCACACGATCAAAGTCGGCATACCGAAAGTCAATTTCTCAGGGCCCGCAGTGGCCGACAGCGAACCACCGGCGACGCTCGACTACGACTTCTGGCTGGGGCCCGCCCCGCTCAAACCCTATAACGAAAAGCACGTCCATTACCTGTTCCGCTTCTTCTGGGACTACTCGGGGGGGCAACTGACCAACTTTGGCGCGCACCATCTCGATATCGTGCAGTGGGCTCTCGGGACCGATCAGAGCGGCCCCGTCGCGATCGAGGCCCAGGCCCGCTTCCACCAGCAGGGCTGGTTCGAGGTCCCGGAATGGTTCGCGATTACCTACAAGTACGCCAACGGCCCGACCGTCCTTTGTGGTCAGGACTATCCCGGCGGCGTGACTTTCGAAGGGGAGAAAGGGACGCTGTTTGTGGACCGCGGCAAAATCGAGTCGAAGCCGGGCGAGATCGCGAAGGAGATCGTGACCGACGCCGACGTGCGGCTGTACGTCAGCAAAAATCACCACAAGAACTGGCTGGAGTGCATCAGGAGCCGCAAGGCGCCGATCTGCGACGTCGAGATCGGGCACCGGTCGGCGAGCGTCTGCCACCTCGGTAACATCGCGGTCCGGACCGGCCGGGCGATCACCTGGGACCCGGTGAAGGAACAGATCCTCGGCGATCCGGAAGCTGCGGCCATGCTGAGTCGGCCGTATCGCACTCCGTGGCAGTTGCCGACTGGTTAGATTCGCATTGCGGACGTGAAGGCCAGCGGTTCTGAATCAGCCTGGAGCAGACGTCCCCCTGTCCTCCAACGTTTCATTTCTTCGCGTTCCGCGTAAATCTTCAGTTTGGAAAAGAGAATGTTTGTAAAAGACGACGGGATTGGAACACTAATCAGCACTAATCGACGCTAATTGATTAGTGACAATTAGCGTCGATTAGTGTTCCTTATCGTCCGTTCGTTTTTATCTGTGTTCATCTGCGTAATCTGCGGATCAGATTCTTTCTTCTTCGTCCACCTTCGTGTCTTCGAGCCTTCGTGGTCATTCGTGGGTTTTCCATTCACCACAAAGTCACAAAGGCACGAAGAGATCCACAGATTACGCGGATTGACGCAGATTGCGCCCCCAACCCGACTTCTTAATCTGTGTCCATCCGTGTCGATCTGTGGCTCAATATTTTGGTTGCGGCCGAAGGCCGCGTTGGGTGTGGTCCCCTGGTCGTTCGAATCTTATGCTGCACGCTGCCAAGCGACGGGTGATTGCTGAATGGCTGACCCGAGTCGCGCTGCTCCTGGTCGCGGTAGGCGCGCTCGGCGGAACGGCGGCCCGCGGCGCTGACCAGTGTAATGACGACCAGCAATCCGCTCCCGCGTGGAAAGCGGGGATCGCCCGCGCGGTGATCACTCCGGAAAAAGCGGTCTGGCTCGCCGGTTATGGAACGAAACGCTCCCCCGACGGCAAGCTGCATGACCTGTGGATGAAGGCCCTCGCGCTGGAGGATGCCGGTGGCCGCCGTGCGGTGCTCGTGACCAGTGATTTCCAGGGAATTCCCAGGGGGGTCAGCGACCAGGTCTTCGAGCGTCTGCAGAAAAAGTTCGGCCTCGAACGCAGCCAGGTCATGCTCACCTTCTCGCATAACCACTGCGGACCGCGTCTCGGCGATGATCTGGTTGATTACTATCCCGTCGAAGCCGAGCAGGTCGCGCTGGTTGAAGACTACAGCGCGCAGATCGTCACCAGACTGGTCGATGCTGTAGGCACGGCTCTCTCGAAGCTGGCCCCGGCGAGCCTGAGCCTGGGGGAGGGACGCGCGACGTTTGCCGTGAATCGTCGGAACAACCGCGAAGCCGACGTCCCGGCACTCCTCGAAAAAGGCGAGCCCTTGGTCGGACCGGTCGATCACGCGGTCCCTGTGCTGACTGTGACGAGGCCGGACGGGAAGCTGGAGGCCATTCTCTTCGGCTATGCGTGCCATCCGACGACGCTCAACTTTTTCACCTGGTGTGGCGACTACCCGGGGTTCGCACAGCTCGAGCTGGAACAGAGCCATCCGGGAGCAACGGCCATGTTTGTCAACACGTGCGGCGGCGATCAGAATCCGCTCCCGCGCCGCAGCGTGGAGCTCTGCCGGCGATACGGGCATCTGCTCGCCGAGGGGGTAGACGAGGCGCTCAAATTGCCAAAGAGAACGGTTTCCGGCGGGCTGCGGACTGCATTTGAATACGTCGAGTTGGCGTACCTGCACGTGATGACCCGCGACGAACTTGCCGCCGCGCTCCAGGATGCGAATGCGATTAAGGCGCGGTGGGCGGCTCGGATGCTGGGGAAACTCGACGCGGGAGAAACTTTCGCGCCGTCGTACCCCTACCCGGTGCATGCCTGGCGGCTGGGGCGCGAACTCTTGATGATCGGCCAGGGGGCCGAAACCGTCGTCGACTATGCGCTGCGATACAAGACGGAATTTGGACCGGGGACGTGGGTCTGCGGCTATGTGGACGACATGATCGCCTACATCCCCTCCCGCCGAGTGTGGGAAGAGGGAGGTTACGAGGGAGGTTCCAATCTGTTCGAATACGGTCGCCCGGCGTTACGCTGGGGGGGCGACGTGGAGGACCGGATCGTCGCCTCGGTCCGCAAACTGGTAAAACAGGTAGGCGAATAGATGAGCCGCAGCCGTGGCGGCGCATTCCTGTTCTTCAATCGCATCCATCAACCGCACATGCTCACCGCCGTTTCCCGAACGAACCGACTGCGATCTGCGATGTTGATCGTCGCAGCCGCGGCGTGGCTGGCGCTCACTCAGCATGCGACCCTCCGGGCCGCCGGCGAAGAACGGGAAGTGGTTGAGGATTCCTACATCGAAGAATTGGGAGTACGGATTCTCACTGCACAACCTCGATCGAGCGTCGCCAACGAACTGTTCGATAAACTGGTCTTCGGCGCCACCGGGGCCGATGCCGTCGCGGCCGCGCGCCGCCGACTCGATGGGCTGTTGCAAGAGAAAATCGGCCTGCTGGAACGTGTCTGCGATCTGGACGAATCCCAGACGCACAAACTGCGATTGGCAGGGCGCGGCGATATCCAGCGGCTCCTGGACGGGATCGACAAACGCAGAGAGGCGATTCGATTCGTCCAGGATGACGGAATCACTCCCGAAGTCCGTCAGCAACTGGTGGAACTGGGAATGCCCCTGCGCCAATCGCTGCAAGCCGGTCCGTTCGACAACCAATCGCTGCTTGCCAAAACTCTCCGCCAAAGCCTGTCGGGCAGCCAGTTGGCCGGCTATGAGGCAGTCCGCGAATTCGAGCTTGCCGGCGGGAAAGTCACCGGGGCGCCTAAGGGACCTGGGCAAAGCGACCTGGTCAATCACGTGCGTCTGCCGTCTACCGGACAGGAAGACCATTTGCTGAATTACTTGAGCCGTATCCCACGGCTGACATACCTGGATCTCGAAGGGACGCAGGTCAACGACGACAGCCTGGCGGCTCTGGACCGGCTCACCAGCCTGCAGAGTCTCGTCCTGCGCCGCACCCGGGTGAGCGGATCCGGTCTCGCGTATCTGGCGGCCTTAAGCGAATTGACGGCGCTCGATCTGCTCGATACGGAATTGACCGATGCGGCACTTGTCCACCTGGCGCCATTCAAGCACCTCGATTCGCTGACACTCGGGGGAACCCGAGTGAGCGACGCCGGAATGGAGACGCTCGCCAGATTGACGAGCCTCCGGCGCCTGCTGCTCGACGGGACGACGATTACGGACGTGGGGCTCGTGCGCATTGCCCGCATGACCGAGCTGACTGAGCTCAGTCTGGCCGGAACGGCGATCACCGACGTGGGCCTCGCCCGCCTGCGGACCTTGAAAAACCTGCGACGGCTCAACCTGGTGGGCACTCCGGTCAGTGACGCGGGATTGGCCGAACTGCGATCCCTGCCGAGTCTGGAAATGGTCCTCTTGGTCAAGACCCGGGTGACTGTCGAGGGGGTGATCGATTTGAAAGCGAAGATGCCGGGGCTGCGCGTTGGTTTTTGATTTTGGCGGGCCGCGGCGCCGCAGGGTGCGTCAAGCCGCACCGGCACAGCGGACGACAATTGGATTCGATGGCTTCGTGGTGAATTGGAAAGGTACGAATTACCACGAAGGCACCAAGACACGAAGACGGACGAAAAAGAAAGAATCTGATCCGCAGATTACGCAGATGAACACAGATTAGGAAATCTGTTTTGGCGCTTAATCTGCGGGCTGCCGGCTGCATGAACGCTGAAAGCGTTCCATTCCAAAGCCCAGGGTTCGGCCTTTTGCCGAACCCTGGGAAGGCGCCACCAAATTCAACGACAACTCTGAAAGAGTTGCACCTGTTTCGGAGTACGGGGTGGAACTCTTTCAGAGTTCGGGCCTGTCGTATCCGACTACCCAGCGTTGCCCGACGCGTCGGGCAACACTGGGCTTTAGAGTGGAACGCCGTTGGCGTTCAGCTTCGCAGAGTGAAGAGAGCTGCGAAGCATCGACGGACGGAATGAGGGAACGCGAAGCGGGAGCTGGGGAACGAGGGAAATGCGACGACCCCCGCCTCACGGATGCACCCGCCTCAGACCCGTTTGACAAATGAGAGCGACTGCTGAAGAATCTCTCGTGCCGGGTACACGGCACACGTGCCCCGCTGGCGGGCATTACGAACATGAACATCTCTGATAGTGAGTGCCGATGACCGACCAGACGAATCCCGATGATGTCGCCGCCGTAAAACATTGCGAACAGACCTGCCAGAAGCTGCGTGCTGAGCTGGCCAAAGTCATCATCGGCCAGGACACGGTCATCGAGCAGGTGCTGGTGGCAATCTGTGCCCGCGGGCACGCGCTGCTCGAAGGAGTGCCCGGGCTGGCCAAGACGCTGCTCGTCAGTTCGCTGGCGGAGGCCATGCATCTGTCGTTCAAGCGGGTGCAGTTCACGCCCGACCTGATGCCCAGCGACGTCACCGGAACCGACATCATTCAGGAAAACGTGCAATCCGGCGCCCGCGAGTACAGATTTCTCCCCGGGCCGCTGTTCGCCAATCTGATCCTCGCCGATGAAATCAACCGGACGCCTCCCAAGACGCAGGCGGCGATGCTGGAGGCGATGCAGGAACGCCAGATCACGACCGGCGGGACGGTTCACAAGCTGCCGTCGCCGTTTTTTGTGCTGGCCACGCAGAACCCGCTCGAGCAGGAGGGAACCTATCCCCTGCCGGAAGCGCAGCTCGACCGGTTTCTCCTGTACATCAAGCTCGACTACCCGAGCGCTACTGAAGAATGGGACATCGCCCGCCGGATCACGACGGGACAATCCGGAACGATCCAGCCGGTGCTGTCGAGCGACGACATCCACTCGATGCAGCAACTGGTGACCCGCGTTCCCGTCAGCGACCAGGTTCTGGGTTATGCCCACGCTCTGGTCCGGGCCACGCGCCCCGGCGCCAAGGAGGCACCTGAATTCGTCAATCGCTGGTTGAGCTGGGGTGCCGGTCCGCGCGGCGTGCTCACGCTGGTCACGTGCGCCAAGGCCCGCGCGATTCTGCACGGCCGCTATCATGCCACCGTCGGCGACGTGCAGGCGGTGCTCAAGCCGGCCCTGCGCCACCGGATCGCGGGCAACTACGCCGCTCAGGCCGCGAATATGGGGAACGAACAACTGCTCAACATGCTGCTCGAAGCCGTCCCCGCCGACCGCAAGTATGAAAAGCCCTGATGATCCGCTCCAGCGTCCTCTCCCGATATCTTGATCCGGCCGTGCTGTCGCGCATGGCAGAGCGGCACATCGAACCGCGCGGACTGGTGCTCGGCAATCTGGCCGGTTCGCACAAATCGCCATTGTCGGGCTTTGCCGTGGAATTTGCCGGGCATCGCGAATACGTGCGGGGCGACGATCCCAAGCACATCGACTGGCGGCTGTATTTCAAGCGCGACAAATACTTCATCAAGCAGTACGAGATGGAAACGAACTTCGTGTGCCATCTGGTGCTCGATGTCAGCGCGTCAATGCGGTACGGCGAGGGGGCCGAGCAGAAGCTGCTGTACGCCGCCAAGGCCGCAGTCACGCTGGGCCACGCCGTCGTGCGGCAGAGCGATCAGGTCTCGCTGACAACGTTCGACGAGGAGCTGCGCGGATCGGTTCCCAGGGGGAATTCGATGGCACAGGTCGTGCGACTCACCGAGCACCTCGATTCGATCGAACCGGTGCACAAAACCCGCATGGGGGATTGCCTCGTGGAAATCGCCGGCCGGATCGGCCGGCGGGAGATCGTCATGATCTTCAGCGATTTCCTGACCGACCTCGCGGCGCTCGAGCAGGCGCTCCAGCGGATGCGTTACAACCACCACGAAGTGGTGCTGTTCCAGGTCCTGCACCACCACGAGCTGGCGTTTGATTTTCAGGGACCGATCAAATTTGTCGGACTCGAAGTCCCGGACGAACTCCTGGCGCAGCCTGAAGACTTGCGGGCCGCCTATCTGGCAGCCGTCGGCCGGTTCACCACACGGCTCGAAGAGGTCTGCCGTAATAACCGCGTCGAGCGGGTCGAAGTCGACACGAGCCGCGACCTGGCCGAGGTTCTGATCGACTACCTCAACCAGCGGAGCCTGCTCAACCGTGGGAGGTAAGAGTGGAATTCGTCAGTTGTCGCCGGATGCGGCTCACTTTGTCAGTTGTCGCCGGATGCGGCTCACTTTGTCAGTTGTCGCCGGACCCGGCTCACAATGGCTTCCACCAGGGCCGCCGCCCGTTCGGGCTGGCCTTCGGTATGGCGGCTGACATGCATCAGCAGTTGATCGCGACAATCGAGGAATTCAGGATGGAAGCCCCCTAGATCCGGGCGTCGTTCGAGCAATAATTCGATCAGCACCAGGTAATCGAGGATCATTGAGGCCTGATGAGCCGAGACTCCTTCACCACCTGAAAACCAGCGGCGCCCCCCCTGCCCGATCGTGTAAACTGCTTTCTTGAGCTTCTGCACGACCTCGGTGCTGTAATCGGCAGCCAGTTTCCGATCGACCCAGTCAGAGTCAACGCGGGCGCCGAGCCAGAGATCAGCCGCCGAATCCCCCGGATGGCGGATCCCGGGTGCCGAGCGATTCCAGCGAGTTTCATTTTCGACCGTGGCCGTCGAATCAGCACGATTCATCGGAGAACACCCTTCTGGTTGGAGTCGGGACGACGAAAGCCGTAGAATGCAGCCTCCAGTGGCCGGCGCTCTGCCAGCCCTGCCTCAAGAATAAATAACAATCAATCCAAGTCAATAGATAAAAATACTCACGGCTGCGATTTCCCGAACTTGGCAGCCGACAATTCCCGTTTCCCGGCCGGGTCAGCGCGCCGGTTCCCGTTCTGACCGTCGAGACGTAACTCCATGTCACGTAAAGACGACGACATCGAATTCCAGGCCCAGGTCGCTGCCTGGCTGTTCGACAAAATGCACTTCAAGCAGGAACAGATCGCCGAGCACCTGGGGATCAGGCAGCCCGACGTTTCGCGCCGCCTGAAACTCGCGGAAGAGCGCGGCTGGCTGTCGCGGCCGGTCTTTATCCGCTCGAAAGACATCTCCGAACAGCGGCTGACAGAAATCGAGAATGCCTTCTATCAGAAGCTGCCCGAACTGAGGCGCGGCATCGAGCGTCTTTCCCGGCGGAACCAGCCCAATGCGGATCCCCCGCAGGTGCACGTCTTCTTCAGCGGACCGACGGCCACCGACAAAGCAGGCTACCACAAGCGTCAGCAGTTATTCGGCTGGAACGCCGCGCTCTACGTCCGCGAACTCGTCCCCAAAATGCATCGCATCGGAGTCGCCTGGGGAAAGACGATTGCGCGGCTGATCGACGGAATGCGGCCGCTGCATCCGAAATTCGAGCGCGGAACATTGTTCTATCCTGTGAGCGGGGAACCGCTGCGGGAGCACGGCGAAGAAAACTCGGCGACGATGCTGGCCGCCGGCCTGCAGGCTTTTGTGGGGGGGAGTCCGGCCGAAGGCCCGGGGCTCAACATGGTCATTCCCTGCATACCTGATCGCTTCAGCCGGGACGTTACGGACGAAATCAAGCGCTCGCTCCTGGGTCAGGTGGAAGGCTATCAGCGGATTTTTCTCGGCGAGGCAGGTCAGTCACCGCTGATCGACGAAATGGATACGCTGATTACCGGCGTCGGGACAGCGTCGAAAACCAGCACTGACCCGTGGTTGATCGAACGGGTGAACTCGATGCGCGACCAGCCGCCACTGACCCGCGAAGATTTTGAAGCCTACACCTTCGGGGATATCGGCGGAGTTTATCTCTTGCGACCAGACCTGGTGAAAATCATCACATCCCGTCATGGCAAAAACGGCGGGGCTGGCAACGGCAAGGGGCCGCGCGAGCGCGGCGTCTCGGTCGAGGCGAAGATCCGGCGAATCAACGACCAGTGGACCGGGATCCAGCGCGAACACGTCGCCCGCTGCGCCGAACGGGCACGGACCACGGGCCAGACCGCCGGGGTCATCGTGCTGGCGATCGGCCGGGCGAAATCCGGGACAGTGATCGAGGCGGTCAACCAATCGCTCGTCAATCACCTGTTGATCGATCAGGACCTGGCCGACGCCCTCGTCGACGATTTGCAGTCGTGATATGAAAAGCGCGTTGTAGTCCGTTCAGAAAATCGCCTGAGGCAGAGGCGGACCACGTGAAACGATCGCCGCCTGCCGCAGGTCACGAGGCAACACATACAGGGGCACCGTCTGATGGAACCAATTCTCGTCGTCCTTGGTCTGGCAGCGATCGCCTGGCTGCTCCTGGGGCCGATCCTGGTCATCGTCATGTGGACCAGAATGAGCCGGTTAGATGAGAAAGTGCACAAACTGGAGATCGCGCAGGGTGTGCTCAAGGCGTCCCGCGAGCGCCTGCCAGCGGCCGAGACTGGCGTCTCACCCGTAATTCAACCCGGGAAAGTCACCCCGAGTCCAGAACGAGCCGCGCCGGCTTCGTTCTGGATTGAAGAGCCTGAGCCTGACCAGGCGGTCGGCACCGGGCCCGCAACCGGATCGGTTGCGTCACCGAAAAGTCCAATCGCCAAGTCTCAGGATTCGAAAGCCCCGGTTGCCAAAGAAGCCTTTTCCCTGGAAGAGCTCCTGGCCGGGAAATGGATGACCTGGGTCGGCGCCGCGGCGGTCGTGATCGGAGCCGGTTTTGGATTCAAGTATGCCGTCGACAATGAGTACCTCGGCCCGACTGGTCGCGTCGTGCTCGGAATCTTCGCGGGAATGGCCTGCTTCGCAGGCGGAGCATTCGCCATGCTCCGCAAGTACCGTTTTCTCGGTCAAGGCCTGGTCGGGGCCGCGCTGGGCATCTTGTATGCTTCGCTGGTTTCCGCGGACCGCTGGTATGGAATCATTCCACAACAGGCCGCCTTTCTCGGGATGCTCGTCGTGACGATCGCGGGCTTGTCGTTTTCCACGATCTTCAGCGCCCAGCCGACAGCCTGTCTGGGGCTCCTGGGCGGATTCCTGGCGCCTGTGATGCTGGCCCGTGGCACCGACGAACGCTGGGTCCTGTTCCCGTACATTCTGGTTCTCGACCTGGGTGTTCTCGGCATTGCCGCGTTCCGAAAGTGGCGACCGCTCCAGAACCTGGCATTCGCCTTAACGGTCCTGATGTGGATGGGCTGGTTCTCTCAGCACTACGCGCCCGAAAAATTCGCCGATACGGTCATCCTGCTGACGCCGTTTTTCCTGATCTTCGCGCTGCTGGGAATCTTTCACAACGTGCTGCGCCGGACTCCTGCCGAAGCCGCCGATTTCTTTCTGATCCTGGCGACACCGGTTGCGTATTTCGCGGCACTGTACGGCATCACCAACCGCGATTACTCCGCCTGGCAAGGATTGCTGGCGGTTGGCATGGCAGCGGTGTATCTCGGATTTGCATTCTTCGCCATGCAGCGGAATCCTGCCGGGCGGAAGATCGTGATTGCGCTGGCCGGGGTCGGGGCGTCGTTCCTGACGCTGGCCGTTCCACTCCAGTTGACCGGTCACTGGATCGCGATCGCCTGGGCCGCCGAGGCGGTGCTCCTGGTTGAGCTCGGCCTGCGGTTCGGTGAGGCCCGGCTGCGGCAGACAGGATTCGGCCTGCTGGCAGTCGTCCAGTTGATTCTGGTCATCTATTCCCTGGAAACATTCGCCGACCCGCGTGCGTTCGATACGCGCTTCCAGCGAAGTTTTGGCGAACCCGCGGTCGTCCCGATGGAATTTTCGGCGGTTGCCGGCGGGACGCCGACCGCTGTTCCTGAGCCCCCCTCCTGGACGAGCGTGTTCAATGGTCGCTCGCTCAGCTTTCTGGGAAGCGCATTGGCAATGGGGATTCTCGCCTGGGAATACCGGCGACGGCAGCCCCTGCCGCCAGCAGCGATCCCGGCGACCGAACCGCTCGCGCCATCCTGGTCGGCACAGAACGTGGCAACCGCAGCCGGATGGCTGGTGGCAGCCGTCCCGCTGACAGTGCTGGCGCTGTTGATCGTCGAGTCGTTCTCGTTTGGCAGGCTCCACGATTGGCTGTTTCCGACATTCGTCGGACTGTTCATGACCTGGACGTCTGTGGCTGTGGTCGTCGTCTTTTTCGCAGCCACGACCTGCGGCCCGCGGTGGCTGCAGCGGGTCGGTATGGGCCTCGTTTCCCTGCTGGCCGTATTCATTGCCGTAACGCTGGTGGGCACACTCGCCGGCTGGAGCCATGAATGGACATCGTACAGGAGCCAGGATCCCGGTGCGGCCGACTCGATCTGGACCTGGGCCCTGTTCAATCCGCGCGGGTTCGGTCTGGCTGTGGCCGTGGCGGCCGCCAGTCTGGCCGCCTGGATTCTTTCCCGGGTTGAACCGGGCAACGGCACTGGTCTCGGGACCCCTTCAGGTGGCATCGGGACTGCCCAGCAACTGGGTGTGTTTGCGCACCTCACCGGACTCGCGCTGGTGACTTCCGAGATCTATGCGCAGGGAATTATTCGTGAGTGGCACACCGGGACCAGCCTGGCGGTCACGCTCAGTTGGACCGTCTATGCGGTTGGCACGCTCGTCGCTGGAATCTATTTCCGGACGGCAACCGTCCGCATCCTGGCTCTGGTGCTGTTTGCCCTGACGACCGGCAAGGTCTTTCTGTTCGACGTCTGGCAATTGAGTACCGTGATCCGCACTTTTGCGTTTGTCGCGCTCGGTGCGTCTCTCCTGCTCGTGTCGTTCCTGTACCGGCGCTATCGCGACCGGATTCGAGCCTGGATCACGACGACACCGGTCCTCCTGGCAGTCCTCTGGTACCCGGGGCCAGATCAGGCTCGTGCAGCCGATGAGCCGACGGTCGCCAGTACGACGATCCACCAACTGTCGTTTCGCTGGCCGATTGAGAATTCCGCCCGACCCGCTGCCGGCTCGGGCGTTCCTGAGAGCCAGAGAACATTTGTCAGGCTGACCTTGCCAGTCGAAATTTATAGCGCCGCTCGCCCGCACCTGGCCGATCTTCGCATCTTCTCAATGGCGAACACCGGAGCGGGAGTCACCGAGGTTCCCTACCTGCTGATCCACCCGCACGACAGCTCGCAGATCGTCGAGCGCACCACGCCGCTCTTGAACCTTTCTGAAATTGCCGGCAATACCGAGTTCCTGCTCGATCTGGGAGACGCAATTGAGCCGGTGAACCGTCTGACAATTCAAATCGAAGATGCCGACCGGAATTACGAACGCAGCGTCACCATCGCCGGAGCCGAGCGCCGTGACGCGGCAGACTGGAATACTGTGTCTCGAACGGGCTACCTGCTCGATGTGACTCGAGCCGGCCACCGGTTGACTGTCGGTTCCGTCGACTTCCCGCAGAGCCGGTTCCACTTTTACAAGATTACGATCAACAACCAGGGAAAACCCCCGCTCCATGTAACCGGAGCCAGGCTTTTCGACCGCGTCGAGACTCGCGCCGAACGCCGCCGACAAGAGGCCAGGATCGTCTCGAGTGATCACGATTCAAAAACAAAGCAGACCCGTGTCATTTTTGATCTGCTGAACGATCGGCTCCCCAGTGTGGGTTTGACCCTCGACGTCAACTTTGACGGCTTCTATTACCGTCCGATCATGCTCGAGGCTACCGATGAGATTACTCCGCGCACGAATTGGCGCCCGGTTGCCTCGGGCCAGGTCTACCGGATTGATCGCCAGGGTGTAGCCGCCGAAGTCCGGCACATCGACTACCCGGCAGCTACCGGCCGTTATCTGCGGCTCACCATTACTGATGGTGATGACCGCCCCCTCGACGTGACTGGCGCAACAGCTTTCAGCATTGAGACGGTGCTTGTTGCCGAAGGACGACATTTCCAGGACCCGGCAAATACTGCCGCGCTGTTTGCAGGAAACCCACGGCTCGGCACACCTAGCTACGACCTTGCCAGGACAGCCGGTTCGATTGCAGTCAATTCGCTGCCGGAGCTGCACTTGGGGCCCCGCGAATCCAATCCCCTGTTTAAAGGTCCATCGATTGCTGAAGGCCCGTGGACCGAACAGCATCAGCCGATCCTGTGGACTGGCGTGATTGTCGGAGTTCTCATCCTCGGCGGGCTCACGGTACTGTTGCTGAAGCGCTCAGCTTCAATTTCGGGCAACAACGAGGGAATGTGAACCTCTGTGAACGCCCAAACTGACCAGCCACTCTCAGGCGTGCGTGGCTTGAGATTTGCGCATGTCAATTATTAACAGTCACTTACGGTGATCTTGTCGCGTTTTCGATGAAACATGGGCTGCGAACTTCTCCCGGCCTTCACAATATCTTAACAATCGGCAGTTAGCATCTCGCCTCCTTCACAGGCTGATCAAGTTGCATCGTGAGGCTACGACTACAGCGGTTCCAGGCTGGCTGTAGCGGAACTCGTGAGAGTTCCCAACGGAAGTCTCACGACTTCCGCTACATTTTGCCGCTACACACGAACTGGAAGCGCTCTAAGGGGGCTATCCGTGATGAATTCTGGACGAGACCATTTCGGCCTTTGGGCCGTTGCCGTCATCCTCGGACTCCTCACCGGCTGCGGGCCGCAGGCCGGCAGTCCGACGACTAAGCCCCGTCTGGACGCCTTGAAATCCGGCGACACCGGTGCAGGGTCGACCGACTCTGCACGCGCGCCTGTCGACCTCTCGGGCCTGTCGGGTGCAATCAGCATCAACGGATCGAGCACGCTGGAGCCTGTGAGCGAAGCGGTTGCCGAAGAGTTCCAGAACGCGACGAAGCGCAGCGTCAAGGTGAAGGTCGGAATTGCCGGAACCGGCGGGGGCTTCAAAAAATTCTACCGTGGCGAGATCGACATCTGTGACGCGTCGCGTCCGATCCTCACGGAAGAAATGAATTTCGCACGTGAGGCCGGGATCGAATATATCGAGCTCCCGGTCTGTTTCGATGCGCTGACCGTCGCCGTGCATCCCTCGAACAAGTTGTCTTCCATCAACGTGGCCCAGTTGAAGACGATGTGGGAACCGGCAGCCGAGAAGAAGATTACCCGCTGGAATCAGGTGAATCCCGACTGGCCCGATGCCGAGCTGGCGCTTTTCGGCGCGGGCCTCGATTCCGGGACCTTTGACTACTTTACTGAAGCGATTGTCGGCAAAGCCAAACAATGCCGAAGTGACTTTACCCCCAACGAAGACGACAACGCGCTGGTCCAGGGAATCGCTGGCAACAAACATGCTCTGGGATTCATTCCCTTCGCCTACTATGAACCGAACAAAGACAAGCTCAAAGCGCTGGCCATCAACTGGGAGAAGAATGATGCCGGCCCGGTCCTGCCCAGTCTCGAAAACGTCGTTGCCGGAAAATACAACCCGCTCTCGCGCCCCCTCTTCATCTACGTGAATCGCAAATCGGCCGACCGGCCTGAAGTGAAGGCGTTCGTAGAATTCTACCTGCAGCACGCCCGGGAGCTGGTGACCGAAGTCAAATACCTGCCACTCCCCGCACAGGCGTACGAAGGAGGGCTGGCGCGGTTCGCCAAACTGCAAACTGGAACAGCGTTCGGGGGTCAGCTCGAAATCGGGCTGCCCGTCGAGGAAATCCTGAAGCGTGAGCCGAAACAGTAGTCACACAACCCCAGCAGCGCTCCCATGCCCGCAGGCTTGAGTTCACCCCCGAGGCGCGAGAAGCCCGCCGAGGGTCCCCCTGCGCAGGGGGCCGCGCACCTGATGCTGGGGCCGGGAAAGCGCTACTGGAAAGACCGCATCATCCGCGGCTTGCTCTTTCTGGCAGCCGCGTCGTCAGTGGTCGTCACGACTGGGATCGTGGCGATTCTGCTGGCCGAGTCGATGGTCTTCTTCCGTCAGGCCCCGCTGTGGGAATTCCTGACCGGAACCAACTGGGCCCCCCGCAACGGCCACTTCGGGATTCTGCCGCTCGTCTCAGGCACGCTCGTGACAACCGCCGTTGCGCTTGCCGTGGCCCTTCCCGTCGGAACGATTATCGCCATCTACCTGAGCGAATACGCACCCTTTGCACTGCGTGAAATCATCAAGCCGGTGCTCGAATTGCTTTCGGCCGTCCCGACAGTGATCTATGGTTACTTCGCCTTGCTGTTTGTGACACCGCAATTGCAGAAAATCTTTCCGAACCTGCAGACGTTCAGCATGCTGAGTGCCGGAATCGTTATGGGCATCATGATCATTCCCTACGTAAGCTCGCTCAGCGAAGACGCGATGCGGGCCGTCCCCATGCTGCTTCGCGAAGGGGCCTACGCGCTGGGGGCCAATAAAATGATCACCTCGATTAAGGTCGTCTATCCGGCAGCCCTGTCGGGGATTGGCGCGGCCTACATTCTGGGAATCTCGCGGGCCATCGGCGAAACGATGATCGTCTCGATTGCCGCCGGTACGGGGCCCAGATTGACGTGGAACCCCGCTGAGCCCGCCGCCACCATAACGGCCTACATTGTGCAGGTCTGCCAGGGTGACTTACCTCACGGGAGCGTCGGGTATCAGTCGATTTTTGCAGCGGGGTTGACGCTGTTTCTGATGACACTCGGGTTCAATATCCTGGGCCACATTCTTCGCAAGCGGTTCCGTGAAGCCTACTGAAAAAAATCATCCGCCGCAGATCGACACCGCCCGGCTGATTGCGCGGCGCAAACGCCAGGATCTGGTCTTCAACATCCTGGGTGTGGTCTGCATGCTGATCGGCGTCGTGACGCTGGGCGCCTTGCTGTTCGACCTCGCAGCCGACGGCCTGAGCCTGGTCAACTGGCAGTTTCTCACCTCGTACCCGTCTCGGCGCGCAGCCAGCGCGGGAGTCCTGTCGGCGTGGGTCGGTTCGCTGCTCTTGATGCTGGTGACGGTTTCGCTGGCCGTGCCGCTGGGGGTTGCCGCCGGTGTTTACCTCGAGGAATACGCCCGCAAGAACTGGCTGACGACGGTGATTGAAATCAATATCGCCAACCTGGCAGGTGTGCCGTCGATCATCTACGGGCTGATGGCCCTGGGCGTGCTGGTGTATCAGTTTCACCTGGGGGAAACGCTCCTCGTGGGCGGAATCACGCTGGCGCTGCTCATTCTGCCCATTGTGATCGTGGCGACCCGCGAGGCACTGCGGGCAATTCCCAATGGGATTCGGGAGGCAGCGTACGCCCTGGGGGCCACCCGCTGGCAGGTGGTCAAAGATCACCTGATTCCCTACTCGGCCGGTGGGATCGCGACCGGCACGATCATCGCCATGTCGCGCGCCATTGGCGAAACGGCCCCGCTCGCTTTGATCGGCGCCTTGACGTTTGTCGCCTTTCTCCCTCCCGCGCCGGTGCAATCGCGGTTTCCGTTTGTGAATTTCAAATGGCTGAACTCCGATTTTACGGCTCTGCCGATCCAGATGTTCAACTGGGTCTCCCGTCCGGGTGCCGACTTTCAGCACAATGCGGCGGCAGCCGGGCTCGTGCTGATCATCATGACCCTCTCGCTGAACGCGGCGGCGATCGCCATTCGGTACCGGCTCAGAAAGAGGATCAAATGGTAACTGACCTCGCCGCCACCGCCGCCCCGCCGGAGATCAAGGCCGAGATCAAAGCCCTGAGCTTTTTCTACGGTGAACATCAGGCGCTCAAGAATATCGATCTGGCTCTTCCGGTGAACGCGGTCACCGCCCTGATCGGGCCGTCGGGCTGCGGCAAGACGACGCTGCTGCGGTGCTTCAATCGCATGCATGACCTGTACCCGGGAAATCGCTACGTGGGGGAGATCGTGCTCCGGCCGGGCAATCTCAACATCGTCAGCCCGCGAGTCGACCCGATGGAAATGCGCCTCAGGGTGGGAATGGTTTTTCAGAAGCCCAATCCATTTCCCAAGTCGATTTACGAGAACGTTGCGTTCGGCCTCAGGCTCAAGGCGATCCGCGACCGACAGCTGATCGCCGAGCGGGTTGAAACCGCCCTGCGTTCGGCCGCGCTGTGGGACGAAGTCAAGGACCGGATGGAACAATCGGCCTATACGCTGTCGGGCGGGCAGCAGCAACGCTTGTGTATCGCGCGAGCGCTGGCGCCCGAACCAGAAATGCTGCTGTTTGACGAGCCGACGTCAGCCCTCGACCCGGCCGCAACCGCCCACATTGAAGACCTGATTTACCAGCTCAAGGACCGCCTGACGATCGTCATCGTGACCCATAACATGCAGCAGGCGGCCCGGGTTTCCGACGAAACCGTCTTTCTCTATCACGGTGAGGTGATCGAGGCCGACAAGACCTCAACGATGTTTGAGAACCCCTCGAAAGAACTGACGTCGGAGTACCTGACGGGCCGGTTCGGATAGAGTTCGAATCGCGATTACGGCTGCATTACCGCCACCAGGCTGACCGCGCGATCGCTCCGAATGCAGAAGCCCGGCCAGCGACGCTGACTTTCGCACGCTCGCGCGGTACATTCCATCCTGCGACGCGCCGATCCGCCGGAGTTCGTTTCAGGAGTTGATGCCGTGGCATTCTTTACGTCGATTCCGTCCGTTCGGCAATCTGACAGTCCACACTGTCGCACGCTTCAAGATTTTGCGTTGAGGATCTCGGTTCGGCACAGCCGTCGGCGATTCGGGCGACTGATCCTGTGCGGAATCGCTGCAGCTTCTTTACTGACGGCGCACCTGCCGGCTGGGCCGCCTCCGGCAACCGAATCGTCGTTCATCCCCGACCCGGCAACGGTGACGCGCCAAGGTCCCGCCTGGCGCTATCCGCAGGCGGGCTGGCATGTCGTCCATATCGCCGGTTCGCCCTACGAGCGCGGCTTTCAGCACGGAAAGCTGCTGGCGGGAGAGATCGTCGAGTACATCGAGGCTCTGGCCGCAATTCGCAGCCATAAGGCCCCTCACGAAGCCTGGCGCGAACTGCGCACGCTCGCCAACGCGCTCTTTCTGAGGCGGTACGACGTTGAGTATCTCGAAGAAATGAAGGGGATCGCCGACGGCGCCGCCTCGGCAGGGGGCGAATTCGACGATCGCCGGCTCGATCTGATCGACATCGTCACGCTGAATTCGGACTTCGAGCTGGCCTATCTCGACCCGGGCCTGGAAGCCAGCGCCACCGGCCTCGACCGCACGAAATTCCAGCATCCGCAGTATTCGCATCCGAAGGCACGCTCACAGGAGCACTGCAGTGCTTTTGTCGCCACCGGTCCAGCCACGGCTGACGGCAAAATCCTGGCCGGCCATATCACGATGTCGGACATTGAATACGTACCCTATTACAACGTCTGGCTCGATATCGAACCGGCCGCCGGAAATCGAATCGTGATGCAGACCTTTCCCGGCGGTATCTTCAGCGGGCTCGACTACCACATCAGTTCCGGCGGACTGATCCTGACGGAAACGACGATCGAGCAGACGAAGTTCAACCCGCAGGGCAAATCGCTCGCATCGCGGACTCGGCGGGCCATCCAATACGCCGATTCGATCGACCGGGCCGTCGAGATCCTGGCCGACGAAAGCAACGGCCTCTATACCAATCAATGGCTGCTGGCCGACATCAAGACGAACGAAATCGCCATGTTCGAACTGGGGACCGCGCGGACAAAACTGTGGCGGAGCAGTCGCAACGAGTGGTTCGGCGGGATGAAAGGTTTCTACTGGGGCTGCAATAACAGCCACGATCTCGGCGTGCTCAAGGAAACCGTTCCCGACCTGGCAGGCAAGCCGGCCAACCTGGTGCGGTACCCCAGGACGCGCGACAAGGCTTGGCTGGCCCTGTTCGAAAAGCATGGCCGAAAAGTCGGCGAGGCATTCGCACGGGAGGCCTTCTCGACCTCTCCGCTGGCGGCGTATCCGTCATGCGACGCCAAGTTCACGAATACCACTCTGGCCGAACGACTCGAATCATGGGCTCTGTTCGGTCCGCCACTGGGCCGCACCTGGGACCCAACCTCGGCCGACCGCAAGAAGTATCCCGACGTGGCGCCCCTCGTCAGCAACGACTGGACGCTGCTGAAGGTCGATCCGCCGACCGGCACGCCAGCCCGTGAGTCGGTCGACCTCGAGCCCTTCCCTGAAGACGAGAAGGAAGCCGGCGTCAAATTCGACGCAGTGCATCCGTTTGCCTGGCGGGGAACGCTGCTGCCGAAAACCGACGGCGACGTGTGGCTGGCGTCTGCATTTGCGGAATACGAAAAGGTGATCTCCCTCGAAAGGGCTCTCGATCGCGCCGCCCGCGAGCGAACTTCGGAATCAAAAACGTCAAAGTCTGCGGCTCGCGATCTGGTCGACCTGGCCCTCTTTGAGCATGAATCGAAATGGCTGTTTGCAGCCCGGCGGACGGGGCACGACGTTCCCCTGGGACAGACGACCTCTGACATAGCGCACGCGGAATGGTATGACATCGCGAAAGGGAAAGGTGTGATGCTCCTGGCCGCACTCCGGAAGGCGCTGGGAGCAGAGCCCTTCGATCGGCTGCTGGACGAATTCGGACAGGCCCATGCCGGACAAGCCGTCACGACCGACGAGTTTAAGGCCCACTGCGACAAGACCGCCGGCAAGCCGGCCCTGGAACTGTTGCAGACCTGGCTCGGCCCCGGAGCAGTTCCCAGCGCTTCCAGCACCAACATCTGGACGATCTATTCGTTTGAAACCGAACCCGAACAGGCGCTGATCATCTATGGGACAGCCGCCGACCAGGCAGCACAAAAGGAGGCCGCCCAGTTGCTGCAGAAGAACCTGGCCCGCCGTTTCCACAATTTTTCGGTGTCGATCAAGGCCGATCGGGATGTTAAAGAGGCCGATTTGAACTCACGGCATCTGGTTCTGGTCGGGCGGCCAGCCACTAACAAGATTGCAGCGCGGACCTGTGACAATCTGTCTGTTTCATTCACACCCGGATCGTTCACGGTGCGAGGCAAGACGTACTCCCACCCCGATTCGGCGGTGATCGCCGCCGGCGAAAACCCGCTGAATTCGCGGTATTCTGTCGTCATTTACGCCGGCCTGGGGGCCAAGTCGACGTGGAAATGTGTGCAGCATATTGATCCGGAAGAGTTGCCCCCGCCAGAGGTTCTGTTGCTTGCGGCGGGGCGAAAACCGGCCCGTTTCCGGGTGGTCTCGAAGCCAGAGAATGTTGTTCGCCCCTAGGATTCGTCGATTGCCCGATTCCGGCCGGCGCGTATAATGAAAACGGTTACAGCACCGGAGTTCTGCGACACGATGTCGCGGCGGTCGGCGCAAGGTTCGGGGCGGATGATCTACGGGAAGATTGCCATTATGCCGAGCGAAAACGACAAGTGTGCTAACCTGGCGGCCGGCGAACTCGAAGGGGGATACCGGCTGGGCGCCCTGCGGAAACGGTCGCAGCTCGATTTTGAGATAGAGTTCTTCGAACGGATCCTCAGCCGCGACCCGAATTATCTTGAAGTTCTGATCAACCTCGGCGATCTCTTTACGCAGAAGGGTTGCCACCGTCGCGCCCTGCAGGTTGACCTGCGGCTGGCCCAGTTGAAGCCCAAGAGCGATACGGTGATGTATAACCTGGCGTGCAGCCATGCCGTTCTGAATCAGAAGTCTGAGGCATTGGAAGCACTGCGGCGGGCGATCAGCCTGGGATATTGTGACCTGGAATTTCTGGCGAACGATTCCGATCTGGCATCTTTGCATTCGCACCCCGAGTTTCAACGGATTCTGAAGTATCTCGCGGAGCGCCCCGGGACCCAGCACGTTCTCTGAAGGGTCCTCGTCCCGGGAAAGATCGTGACCGACCTGCGTCTGAAGATCGAAGAGGCCGCCCGTACGGTCCGCCGGCATTCTCGCCAGAGCCCCCGCGTCGGGATTATTCTGGGGACCGGGCTGGGAAGTCTTGCCGCCCAGATCGAGACGGCGGCGACGATTCCTTACGCTGAAATTCCCCACTTCCCGATCTCGACGGTCGAGGGGCATGCCGGCCAGCTCGTTTGCGGCGTCCTGCGAGGTATCCCGGTCGTGGCGATGGAAGGGCGGTTCCACTTCTATGAAGGCTACTCGCTCCAGGAGGTGACTTTCCCGGTTCGCGTGATGCGCGCCCTGGGAGTTGAGATCCTGATCGTGACCAACGCGGCCGGAGGGATGAATCCACACTTCGACCTGGCAGACGTCGTGATCATCGAAGACCATATCAATCTGATCGGCGATAATCCGCTGCGCGGCCCGAATGATGATTCCCTCGGACCGCGATTCCCCGATATGTCCTGTCCCTACGATCCGGCCCTGGTCGCATTGGCGCAAGAGACCGCACTCGAACTGGCCATTCCCTGCCGAAAAGGTGTGTTCGTGGCCGTTGCAGGTCCGAATCTCGAAACCCGGGCCGAGTACCGCATGTTGCGAGGCATGGGTGCCGACGTCGTGGGCATGTCGACCGTTCCCGAAGTCATCGTCGCGACGCACGCCGGTCTGCGCGTGCTGGGGTTCTCGATCGTGACCGATCGTTGCCTGCCGGATGCACTTCAACCCGCGAACATCGCCCAGATCATCGAAGTGGCCGGACGCGGTGGGGAACGACTCTCGCGGCTCATTCCACGGATCCTGGAACGGCTGTAGCGCTCAGGTCTCGGCGGGATCAGCGCTCGAGGGTCAATTCCACGCGGTAGTTTGTGGCGGCCTGGTGCTTGTCGAGAACCTCAGCCGGCAGGACCTTTAAGCTTCCGGCAATCGGGATCCGGGCCCGATACACCGTGATCCGCGGATTGCCGCTCTGGACCTGGCGCAGACCGTAATATTTCGCCAGAAAGCCGACCAGCCGCTGCGGATTGCCGGTCGTTCCCAGGAACGTGATCCGCCGCATGCGAGGCCGTTCGTCAAAATAATATGTCAGGCTGCCGGCCAGATCGTTGTCGGCCGTTCCGGTGACCAGGGGAACTCGATAGCCTTGCAAATGAGCGTCGCTGAGCCCGGTGGAAACCCGGCTCCAGCGCCGGGCGATTCCCTGCGGGGTGAGATCGAATCGAAAGATCGTTCCCAGATCGGTCACCTCGGGCCCGGGAACGGCGACCACTTCTTCCTTCGGGGCGGCGGCTAACCGCTCGACCTCTGGCGGTCCCGCAGCCGCCGCGCCTTCCGCCCCTTCCTCGGAGACCCAAGCTGCCGGCGACAGGTTCTTCACCAGATCGCCGTGCGAGTACAAGTAACTCGCTCCGGCAGCGGCGAATACGACGGCGGCGGGCAACGATCGCATACACAAACTCGACAGGGACCAGGCGCAACGCTTCTCTGGTCCTTATCGGTCCCGGCGACGGCCGGCGTTTAGACGGCAGGTTTCGCGCGGCGATCGCGCTCCATCCGGCAACAGCCGTTGAAACAGGACCGCTTGCCCCACCCTTCCGCTCGCGAGTGCGTAAGCGACACGCCCGACCCAAACCCGTTCGTCGGGTCATGGGGTGCGCAGCACATCCGGCACAATCACCACTTCCAGCCGGCGTGGCCCGCCTTCAGGTTCTGGACGCAGCCTTCAGGCCAGCGCCCCTGCGACAGCCCGACGATGATCTCGGCACACATCTTCGACGTGTCGTACGCCGAATCGTCATCGAGACCCGCAACGTGGCCGCTGACCAGAACGTTGTCGAGAGCCAGCAGCGGACTGTCGAGCGGCAACGGCTCGACCTCAAAGACATCCAGACCGGCAGCAGCCACCTGCCCCGATTTGAGCGCTGCACACAGGTCGGCCTCGTTGATCAAGGGGCCCCGGGCCGTATTGACGAGCATGACTCCCCGCTTCATCCGGGAGAGTCGCTCGCGATTGATCACATGATGATTTTCGCGGGTCATCGGGAGATGCAACGAGACGAAATCACTTCGGGCCAGCGCTGTCTCCAGGTCGACCAGCTCGACGTTCCATTGTCGGACGAATTCCGCGTTCGGAAATGGCTCCACGGCCACGACTTTCATTCCCAGACCGACAGCGCGGGTGGCAACCGCCTGCCCGATGCGCCCCAATCCGAGCACCGCCAGCGTTTTTCCCATCACGCGAGGGAAGCTGCGTCGGTTCCAGCGATTCTGCCGCACTTTGCGATCGAGTTCCGGAAACCCGCGAGCGATCGTCATGAGCAGCGCAATTGTATGCTCGGCAACCGAGTGGTGATTGACCCCCGGCGTCGTGCAGACCGGAATCCGAGCGGCGTCGCAGGCGGCCAGATCGATCGCGTCGTAACCGACACCGGCACGGACGATGGCCCGCAACCGCGGCAGCGATTCGATGATTCGCCGGGTGAATGGTTCCGATCCGGCCAGGACAGCTTCGACATCCTTGAGCTGGTCGATCAACTGGTCTTCTTCAAAAACGTCACAATTCGACGGAGGGAAAGCTACCGAGAACCCGCCCGCCGCAAGAATCTCGTTGTGGGGTCCTTCGGGATTGATCTTGGCGGTGACGACGACCTTGGGCATGAATAGAATCTCTCTGCATCACAAACCATCAGGGACTGGAAAGGAATGGCCCAAGTTAGCGAACCGGGACCAAACTCGCCACTCTATCTCACACGGCGATTCACGGCTTGAGGATGGATGCCGGAAAGTCACGGCGCCCGGCGAGGCGGAGGGCAAAACAATCGTCCACCGGCGCTCACTAGAGCCGGCGCCGCGCCATTCCAGATGACCCGCGGGCCCACTCCGCCGCTTACAGCTTGGGCCACTTGAACTCGGGATCTTTGGCGATCCGGTCATACCGCGGGTCGCGGAACCAATCGACAAACCTCATCCCGAAGCCCTGGCGGAGTTCGTATTCGGCACGACTGGCCCAAGGGGTGTGCGGATGTGTTTTCTGGACAAACTCAAACTGGGCCTTGGCCGCTTCCAACTGCGATTTCAATTCCTGCATATCGACTTTGGTCAGCTTGATCTGGCGATCGGTCGGAACGAGCATTTCATGCACGCGGCGCATGTTCCAGATGTTGTTCTTCGGGTTCTTCGGCTGCGGAAAATTATTGAGGAACGCATCCTGCTGCAACAGGAACTGAAAGAGTCGCACGCGGTACGCCAGGACCTGAGCATACGCCAGGTCAAAATTGGCTCGCCACCGCTGCGAATCTTCCTTGTCACGCAAAGGCTTGACTCGTTCGAGCATCTGCACCGCCTGGTTGAGCAACCCCATGGCGCGCATTCCGCGGCTAAAGGCTTCGTCCGCCGCCGGTTTGAATTTGGCCTGTTCGTTCGAGTACCAGTCCTCCTGGATCCGCAACTTTTCGTCGGTGAATGGATTCAGCAGTTTCACGACATCCGCCACGGCCGATCGCAACTTGCTCTTCGCTCGCAACTCTTCGTACTTTCGCCGCGAGACCAGTTCGGGAGTGTATTCCTTGAGGTCCAGGAACTGGAACCTCCGCCTGTCAATTTCGTCCCGAGTGTGAAGGGACTGTTCTTCGTGCGGCAGGACGAAGAAAATGCCGCCCGTTTCCTGAGTCAACCGCGCCTGCTCGTAGGGCGCAAACCCGCTGGACTGGGCATCCCAGCGTTCGTGCAGGCCGTCGAATTGCAGCGCCTCGGGCATGGCCGTCTCAGGACCGCGGTTGATCGACAGCCAATGCTCCAGGCCGTACTTGGGATCGATCCACTTCATTTTGGCGATCGGGAACCCGAACATCGATTCACGCCCCAGCACGTAGACGGGCGACGGATGGCCTCCCCCCGACTTGGCCTTCGCAATCACGTCGTCAATCAACTGCCCGTCGTCTCCCGATTCGTCGGTTACGATGATCACAACCAGTTTGCGTTTCTGGCGGTTCGCGATCGGCTTATAGTGATCGAGCACCTTCATCAATGCGGTAAACGTATTCTCGATGCCGCTCTTGTCGACTTCGATCTTGTCGATGGCAGAGCGAATCTCGGCAATATCTGCCGTTGGCTTGGGAGTGATGGCTCGGGTTGATTCACCAAAACTGTGAACCGCCGTCAGGAGCGTTTCCTTGTCGGCGCGCATCTTGGCGTCGCGCTCGGTCATGATTCCCAGTTCCTCATAAACTTTGTGAAACTGGTCCCGAATCTCCTTCTGGTCGTCCTTCATCGATTCCGATTCGTCGAACAGCCAGACGACGAGCAGTTTTTCATCCCGGAGCATCCGCAGCAGCTCCTGAGTCACGCGCCCCAGAGCGGCACCGTACCCTTCGGAGACTGCCGTTGGCTCGCCCCGGATCATCCCTTCACCGAGGTCAGTCCCGAGCTGGTCGATGCCGGGAAGACCGGGAGCGCCGTCGCCGAGATTCACCGTCGGATCGCGGAACTGCCCGGAAGAGTCGATCTTGCCGCTGGCGCCCCCACCCAGGCCCCCCGCGCCTCCGCCACCACCCCCGCCGCCCCCTCCCGAAAGTGAAGCCGCCACGGCGCTCGCTGCGCCGGCGCCCCCCGGCGTGATGTTCAGCGTTTCGGAAACTTCGGTGTCGGAGTTCAACTCGCGAGTGAACTCCTCAGGCTGGCGCTCGGCGTCGAAAATCGTTTCGATCGAGAGCTTGAGATCTTCGGCCTGCTGCTGGAAGTGGAAGAAGGCCAGAGCCACGCCGGTAACTGCGTGGAATGTCAGCGACAGGACCAGGCCTGAGAGCTCGATGCCACGAAATTTCAACATGGTTTACCGGCCGCCTTTCGGCCCGCAATTACAGCTTCGGCTTTTCGCGCTGCGGCGCCGGCGGCCGCGAAGCGGCCGCAGCCTTGGCCTTTTCATCAGCGAGGCGAATCTGCTTCTTGGCCTCTTCAGGACTCGTGTTCGCGGCCAGCAGCATCGAATTCTTGAATTCTTTCCACTCCCAACCCATCGGGGTCGAAAGTTCGCGTTCGGCAATCATGGCCCACGGCGTTCCCGCGTGCTCATCGATCACCCGCTTCAGGTACATCGACGCCTCCTTTTCGAGCTTCTTGACCGGCTGGCCCGCATTGATCGTCTTCGACGGCTCGATCTTCCACTGGTTGCTGTCTTTCTTCTGGAACGATTTCGGCGTGGCCTTCATTTCGGCCAGCATGGCGTTATAGCCGAACGCCCTGACCTTCATCGCCTTGGCGCGGCCGATCGCCAGATCGTAGGCGGCGCGCCACCTTGGCTCGCTGACCTTTTCGCGATCCTTTTCCCCTTGCGTGAGAACTTCCACGAGGCGATCGATCTTGTAGATCATTTCCGCCGCCGGCTTCTGCGATTCGGTAATCGTCTCGCGCAGAATGTTGTCGTTGTAGGCCGGGAACTCCAGCCTGGGGATGGCCACGTTTTCGAGCTTGGTCGCTTTGGCGGCCATGATCAGCGATGACTTCGCCTTGTTCTTTTCAATGCTCTTGACGTAGTCCTTGATCGGCCGGTAATCGGGCTGGTAATTCCGCATGATCGCCGGGTCGAAACGTTGGGCCTTGGCATCGGCTTGCGCAATCAGGTACTGACCGCCGGTTTCCTTGCACAGGCGGGTCAGCGCATACGGGCCGTAACCTGACGACATGCGGGACAGATCTGGTCCACGTCCGCCCCAGAATCCCAGGACGAGTGCTTCGGGCTCAACGGTCTCGGGGCCGGCATCGACCTCGATGTCTTCAGTCGTGCCATCAGGGTACTTCCAGTTCACATAGCCCTTTTCCAACCCGAACAGCGCCGCATTTCCCACGACGTACACCTTGATCGCCTGCTTCCTGCAAAGATTGATCGTGTCCTCGAGATGCTTTTCGGCGTCGTCCCCCTTTTCATCGGTGATGATGAAAATCATGATCGAGCGGCTCTTATCTCGCTCTTTCTTGAGTTTTGCAACAAGCTGGTTGACCGCGGCAAAGACGTTCTCCTTGCTCGAATTCGGGTCGTCGGGGATCGCGCGCACTTTGGCAATCAGAGTTTTGACATCTTCAACGGGTTTGTCGGTGACAAGATTAAAGCCTTCGCCGTAAGTTGCCACGATCGTCTGCAGCGCTCCCTTGCCCCCTTCTTCGAGCGACTCGAGCTGACGATAAACGTTCTCGAACCGTTCAGCGATTGCAATGCGACGTTCTTTGAGCGATTGCGAATGGTCGAACAGCCAAGCGACGGTTGTCTTTTTTTCGTGCAGGGCCTGGGCGATCTCCCACGTCAACCGGTCGATAGCTCCGCCGACATTGTCTCCCATGCCAGAAAGATCCTCACCCTGGCCGCCGGTAATAGAGGGACCTTTCCCGCCCGGTCCCGCATCAATGACCTCGGTCAACTTACCGGGGAGCATTGCGAGATCGTCGACGGTCACTTTGACCTCTGGCGACTTGAACCCGTCGTCAACGCGGTTCTGAGTTTCCTGCTCGACGCTCTGGCCGCTCGAAGCGGCCGCGACGCTCGCCGACGATGTCGACATGGCCGAAAGAGACGTCACGTCGTGTGAGATCCCCTCCTGATCGTTTGTCGACGGTTCGAACTCGGTTTCGTTCTGGATATCCTCGAGCGAACTGGTCAGCAGCGACGCTTCCGTCACTGTCTGCGCCGAAATCTTCACTGCCAGGAGGGCGATCATCACGAGAATGTGGACCCCCACGCTGATCAGCCAGCCCGGCGCATCGCTCATCGACAATTTCCCGAAAAAGCCCTGGCCACTCGCCTGGACCTCACGGGAGGCTCTGCGGGGTGCGGGTTTTGTCGCGACCGGATCGGCAGAAATGATTGCGCTCACTGCGTTACTCCTGCTCAGCCAGGAACGGGAAGGCGGCCCTTGTCATATTACCGTAAGTTTAACGTTGATTTGATGTAAAGGAAACTCTTCTCGTTGAAAAACGCGTCAGTTCGCAACTCACGCTGCGCAATTTGCCGCACTGTCGCAAAAAGGCACAATCAGCGACATCGACCGGGTTTCCCACGCTACGATGCAAATCTGCCGGAAATGCCTGATTCTGGAAGGAATTCGGCTGCATATCAGCGGGCTGTGCATCAGCGGTACACGGCACTCGAGTTCGCTCTCACCCATATCCAAAGCACCCCGCGTGCCAATTCGAAGTGATCCGAAACGGGCGGGTCTCGGACGCTACTTCCAGGTCAGAATCCACAGGTTGGTCGTACCGGCCGGCCGGCCCGGATAGGGTTCCCGGACCAGGACTCGGTGCTCCTGCTGAAACGGGGACTTGGCAAGTAGTTCCAAGAAGGCATCCGCATGGTGCCTCCCCGGGTCGGATATCCAGGCCTCGCCGCTCCTGGCCAGCATTGTTTCGAGCAAACCCAGGATCGGGCGGTGGTTCTGCGTCTCGTAAATGACGTCACACCCGAAAATCACCGGAAACTGTCGATCGATCGGCTGCCGCCAGTCGATCAGCAA
>Ga0137463_1000006_pt1 | contig 122052 bp, 91 predicted proteins | sample EasRivERMGT800_2_FD_102333 | JGI IMG/M metagenome (GOLD analysis project Ga0137463, IMG submission 102333) | Soil microbial communities from meander-bound floodplain in the East River, Colorado, USA - East River MetaG ERMGT800_2 | ecosystem: Environmental > Terrestrial > Soil > Floodplain ...
AGAAAGAAGAGACCATTTACGTCATCCCCGGCTCCGACGCCGAAGACCACGTCGCCCGTCGGTTCCCGAACAAAAGAACGAAGCGGGTCGGAAACGGACTGCGCGTCCGCACGATTGCTTCGTTCCTGCGGGGACTGTCCCTGACATTCCAGTCGGGCAAATCCAAAGGACTGGATGCCGTCTATCATTTCTCCTTTACAGGGAAAGAACAGAGCCTGGCGACCGTTACGATTCGCGACGGCAAGCTGAAGGTCGAGCCTGGGCACGTCGGTACGGCCAACCTCCGCATCACCGCCGACTGCGAAACGTGGCTCGGTTTTCTGGCGAAAGAACGAAGCCTGCTGTGGGCCGTTCTGCGCCGCAGGATCCGCATCAAAGGGTCGCCGCGGCTGCTGCTGGCGTTCGGCAAATGCTTCCCGTCGTGAGGAATGTCTGCTCCAATGAAATGGGAGACCGGGGGCTCAAATCGTTCGTTCAGCCCGGGATGTCACCGGCGCTGCCGTGCTTGCCTTCTTCCGGGCGGAGCAATTTCCTGAAGCAGACGAGCTGGCCGGCGCCTTCGTAGCCGATTGCGCGGTGGGCGGATTGGCTGATGCTGTTCTCCAGCATCGCGTCGGAAGCCATCTCGATGCAGCCCTCGTTGCGGGCCCATTCTTCAGCGGCGGCGACCAGCGCCCGGCCGACTCCCTGCCGGCGATCGTGCGCGCGGACGTACCAGCCTTCGATGTAACCGACCGGCCCGGTCCGGCAGCCGACGGCGAATGGACGGAGCGAGGCCTCCAGAAACCCCAGGACCTGGCCGGTCAGCGATTCGGCGACCAGGCAGACCTGCCCCTCGGCAGCGAGGGTTTCGTCGATTTCGGCGATGTGCTCATCGCGAGAGCACTCGGACCACAGTGCCTGCCGCATGGCGAGCCAGGACTCGCGGTCGGCGGAGGTGGCACGGCGGATTGTCGGGTAGTGCGGCAACGAACAACTCAGCGGTCGATTTCGCCCATGACGACGTCGAGTGAGCCGACGATGGCGGGGATGTCGGCGATCAGGCAGCCAGCGCAGAGGGGACCGGTGACCGAGAGGTTGCAGAACGACGAGCTCTTGGCCCGCGCCCGCAGGGGAATGGCCGCGTCGTTCCCGATCACGTAGAAACCCATCTGCCCGCGCGGGCATTCGGTTTCGAGATACGCTTCGCCACGGGGGAGCTTGGTCGCCATCTTGAAGGGAACGCGATACGTCCCTTCGGCTTTCGGATAACGATCGAGCGCCTGCCGCACGAGGCGAATCGCCTGGTTGACTTCGCGCATCCGGACGTAGAACCGGCACCAGTTGTCTCCCAGCACCACTTCGGGCGGGGCATTTTCGAACGGCGCCACGGGGATGTCGAAATCGTATCCCTTATACATGCGGGTGTAGATCGGCTCGCCATCGCGGCGCAGGTCGTGATCGACCCCCGATCCGCGGAGGACAGGCCCTGTACAGCCGAAGTCGATCGCCATCTCGCGCGACATGATCCCCAGCGCAGCGGTGCGCCGGATGAAGATCTGGTTTTCTGTGAGCAGCGTGTGGTATTCAAAGATCCGCTTTTCGAGCCAGTCGAGAAAGATCCGGCAGGCGTCGATCCACGACAGCGTTTCGCTCATGCTGCGGCCGGTGAGCGCCGCCAGGCCCGGAGGAATCGTGATTTGCGCCGGCAGATCGTGCGTCGAACCGCCGATCGTGATGTAGCTGTACGTCAGCCGTGCGCCGCAGACTTCTTCGAACAGGTCGAGAATAATCTCCCGTTCGCGGAAGGCATAGAGGAACGGGCTGAACGATCCCAGATCAAGCCCGTAGGCGCCCATGCCCACCAGGTGGCTGGCGATGCGCCCCATCTCGGCGATCGCCACGCGCAGGACCATCGCCTTTTCGGGGACCTCCATCTTGACCAGCTTCTCGACCGCCAGCGACCAGCCCAGGTTCATATTCATCCCGGCCAGATAGTCCATCCGGTCGGTGTAGGGAATCCACTGCTGGGGGGCGAGATTTTCGCCGATCTTCTCGGCACAACGGTGCAGGTAGCCGATGTGGGGAGTCACTTCGTGAATGACTTCGCCGTCTGTCTTCAGCAACAGACGCAACACGCCGTGCGTGCTCGGGTGCTGGGGCCCCATGTTGACGAGCATTTCGTCGGTGCGAACGTCGAACTCGATGATTCGGGGATCTTCCAGTTGCAGGCTCATCTCATTCCTCGTTCGCTGCGCGATTGCTGTTTCTGATCGTGTTTCGCTGTGCTGCTCGACTGATGTCACACCGACAGGTCGAGACTACCGTGCGCGGACTCCGTGATACTCGAGCGGGAACTCATAGTCTTTCCGCAAGGGATGGCCTTCCCAGTCTTCGGCACAGAGAATGCGCCGCAGGTTCGGATGGCCGGTGAAATTGATGCCGACCAGATCGAAGGCTTCGCGCTCGTGCCAGTCGGCAATCGCCCAGACGGCGGCCACCGACGGCACATCGGGCAACTTCCCGGTCTGATTCCCCTGCCAGCGGGGGAGTTTCACCTTGACGACCAGGCTGTGCCGGTGCGTGTAGCTGTAGAGGTGATAGACAACTTCGACGTGCGGCTCGTGCCCGAACTTGGCCAGCTTCTTGGCGTCGGGCTCGAAGTAGTCGACTCCCGAAAGATTGTTGAGCGCGTCGAACGCGAGTGCGGATTCGGTCTTGAGAAAGCCGGCCACTTCGGCAATCGCGGCCGGAGCGACTTCGATCCACGGGTCCATGGCTTCGAGATTCGCCCCGGTGATTTTGTCGCCGAATTTCGCGACCAGCGTCTTGTGGATGTCTGCAGGAGTCATGCCGGCAATCTTTCCGAATCGATAATCCAGGAGTAACGTTTTCCGCTGCCCCGCCGCATTGTTCTTCAACCGACCGGCCTTCAGCCCACCGGTTCCAGCTTGCGATCGGTGGAGGCGACGCCAGTGGGGGGCCGGGCAGCCGCGTCTTTCTGCCCCTTGGCCTGGCTGATGGCCCGCACCCAGTCAAGGTCGCCGCGCTTCCAGACGTACGCAAACGCCACGAGCAGCACGCCGAAGAAGACGAGGATGTCGACCAGGCCCGTCATTGCCAGGCTGTGCGCCGCCGCCGGAGTGATGACGTTTTCAGCAGCCAGCGTGCCGGCCGGGTGATTCAGCAGCTTTTCGCTGAGCTGCACGCGGGCTTCGCTGGTGAGGCGTGCGTCGAGCAACTGCGTTGCCCCGCCGAAGATCGCCGCCCACGGAAAGAAGAACGCAACTTCCACGTCGAAAATGATGAACAATAGTGCCACGACGTAAAAACGCAGGTCGAACTGAATGTAGCTGGAACCGATCGTCGGCTCGCCGCACTCATAGGCCGCCAGTTTCTCGGTCGTCGGGTTGGTCGGCCGAACGAAGAGGCCAATCACCAGCGGGAGCAGCAGGAATACCACCCCTAAGACAGTGAACAGCAGAAAGTGCCCGACCAGATCTGTCATGTTTCGCCCCGCCTCTGCCAACGCAAATTCAAATCCGAATGATCAGCCACCCACAGCTAGCCCGGATTGGCTCCATTATCACCCGGCTCCTGATCCGACGCCGATCCTGCCAAGAGCGACTGCCGCCCGGCAAAGCCCGCGTCCAGCTCATGCCAGTGGCCGACCTCCTCTTCCCCGAGCAGCCAGCACAGGTACACTTCGCGGCCATCCATCAGCGAACGGAAATCGATGAGACCGCGGCTGATGTCCTTGAGCTCGACTCCCAGCTTTTCGAGCTCGTCGATGAACTCCTGCAGCCGGGCGATTTCCTTATCGAGCTCTTCTTCGACCTGGGCCAGCTCTTCGCCGTACAGGTCGCGTGAACCCCGATCCTTCGCGGGCCGCGTAGCCCGAATCTGATCGAGCCGCGCCTTGCGTTCGCTGACTTCGCCGTACTTGGCAACGATGTCGGCGACGATGGCCCGCACGAGAGGCAACGCGTTGTTGGCCTCTTCGAGGGTGTAGTATTTCTTCGGTTCCGACGTCTCCATAGCCGAACTCCCCTCTGGAACTCTCGCACCGGCTTACCGGGCTGAACTCATTGGCCCCATCTCATTGTGCCGAGTGCTCGAACGGGCTTGGTTCTCCCTTGACCCAGACCGGTTCGAACAGCGCTTTCGATTCGGCCACCGCCGTCGGGTTGAGGGTCGTCTGGCCCCAGGCGACCTCCAACGGCAGCTTTGCATAGTCCACGATACATCCGTCGCGGCTGTAACAGCTCAGGTCGAAATTCGAACCCATGAAGATACAATCGACCGGGCAAGGTTCGACGCACAGGGCGCAGAACATGCACTTGGTGTAGTCGATCGTAAATCCATCGAGCCGAAAGCCCTTGCCGGTCGCCGCTTTCGTCTTGTCGATATAGATACAGTCGACCGGGCAGGCGACGGCGCATTTGTCGCACCCGATGCAGGTCGTCAGGTCGTAACGGTGGAAGCCGCGATACCGCGCTTTCACGGGGACCGGCACTTCAGGATATTCGTAGATCTGGGTGAACGCCTTGCGCTGATAGGTTTTCCCCATCGTGAGCAGCGTGATCCACATCCCCTGCAGGACGGTCGAGACCGCAATCCACACATTGCGGAACCATTCGCGCATAGCATCCTCGGCCTGATGAATTTCGAACGAAATCGGCAATTCCATTCGAAATTATAGGAAACCGGGGGCCGGTCGCAAGGGACTCGGATTGCGGCCGCTTGCTGAATTCCCGCCGGTGGGAAATGCCGGGTGATGGGGATGATTGGTGCAGGGTGCCGTCAAGCTCGCGCAAGTCCAGCGTGGTGCATGACAAGCCGCCTGCAGTGCCGGACAGGCGCTGCCACGAATCGTAACGGTTTCAAGCGAGTGACGACGCACCGACGCCTGGGACTGCTCGACACATACAGCAATGTGAATGTGCCGAACTGGCGAGCGACCGCTCAGTTCCGGCTCGAAGTACCGGCCGCCTTTTTGCCTTTAGCGGGGTCGGCCGAGGCGTCGGCACTGCGGTCGGGGCTGTCGCCGCCGGTGCGGCCTTTCGTCGTCGGGGTGCTGACCGGCTTGGCCTGCGGGAGGGATTTGTCCAGCTGCGCGGCCGAGGGCTTATCGTTGAGGATCTGCTTGTAACCCCACAGGTTCGGCTTGAAGGGGTTGGACAGCCAGTTCCCCGGTGGATTCACTTCGACATTGGTGAATTTGTGGACAGTTTCGGCCCCTGAGGGACCCACAAGTTTGACCGCATTGGGGACGAACCGCTTGGCGTCGATGATGATCACCGCCTTCTGCCAGTTCGAGGCGTCTTCGGGGAGCCGCGGCAAAACTTCGATCTGGATCTCAGTATCAGTCCGCTTGATCAGCGTGATCTTCTTATACCGCTTTTTGGCACGTTCGGCCTTCATCCCGAACAGGAACGGCAGCGGGCCATCGATGATATTCTGCCCCTGACCTTCGGGAGGAATCGGCGCCTTTTCGTAGGTCTTTTCCTTTTCGTCGATCTTGATCACTTCCTTGCCGGTGCAGACCCAGCGCTCGGACAAATCAGCCTTCATTTCATAGGGACTGCCGTCCTTGCCGATCTTTTTGCTGACGATGCCTTTGACGTCGACTCCCTTAATCTCGTAGTTCCCCTTGTCGGGCGCTTCGTACACAAATTTTCCCTCGGCCCGGAATTCGACTTCGAAGACCGGGTCGTATTTCATGCGGACGAAGGTGCCGCTGAGCTTCTTGAACGCCGACGTTACGGTTTCCCAATCTTTGAGGATCTTTTCGACCTCGGGATCGAGGTTTTGGATTCGCATCCCTTCGACCTGCGGGCGTTCTTCTTTGCCTGCAGGCGTTTTGCTGGTACCCGATTTTGCACCCTCAACCAGAGGCCTCGGGCGAGCCTTCACCGGGGGGAGTTCGAGTTCGTCGTTGCTCTCTTCTTCATCCGCCTGGATCTGGCGAATCGGCTGCTTTTTGGGCGCGGCCGTCTTCGCCGGTGCTGCGCCCGATTTCGCTTGGGGCGGGTTTGATTTCGATCCGGTCTGAGCGGGGATTTCGGCAATGAAAGACAGGGACAAGCTGCTGATGGCTAGGCCCGCCACAGCCGGTTTCAACAAGCGTGACATCGATACCTTCATCCTTCCCAGCAAACCTCGACCGAGGATTGGAGCCACGGCGGGGATGCTAACAGAGGAGGCAAAATGCGGCTATACCGTTTCCGACCGACAAAATGTGGGTGTCGGCACGACCTGGCCGGGGCTGAATATTGGCGCCGGCACTGGTCCCGAGACACCACAACTGGAACCGACACAGGATTCCTTGCTGCTTGATGGGAAGCAACGGAGGCCGCCGAGCGAGCGAGGATTAAGGCCGACGGCGGTAGCTGTCTTGCAAAACTGACGATGGGGGTGGGAATCCCGGCGTGCGGGGAGTCGTCCCCTGCCCCGGCGCTCCCCCGCAGAGTGGGGAGCGAAAAGATTTCTTTTCGAATCGCCCAGATGCCTGGTGGTTTTTATCTCTGGACATGACGATCGATGCTGCGGAACTTGTTGCTCGGCGCGGTCGTCGAGTGTGATTCTCACCGGTGAGAAATCCCCAAAAGCGGTGACTTGACACCCTGCAAAACCAGAATTACGATGCAACCGAAACGCGGGGTTTTCACCCCGAAAAACGGCCAATTCCGAGAGAAAGGACTTTGAGTAATGACTCACGTGGTCGCCGAGCCGTGCTTTGGCTGCAAATATACGGATTGCGTCGTTGTCTGCCCCGTCGAATGCTTCTACGAAGGGGAGTCGATGCTCTACATCCACCCCGAAGAATGCATCGACTGTGAGGCGTGCGTTCCGGAATGCCCGGTCGAAGCCATTTTCCACGAAGACAACCTTCCCGAAGAATGGAAGGAATACACAAAACTCAACGCCGAACTGGCCACCCAGTGTCCGGTGATTACCGAGAAGAAAGAGCCGCTGGCTGGCAAGTAAGACCACCGGCCGGTCGTCGGTTGACGTCGGCTTCAATCTGTATTTACTGAACCCCATGCTCGCATCGCGAGCGCGGGGTTTTTCTTTTCTGGCTGAAGCGCTGGATCGCCCAACAGTTGTGGGTGTGATCGGGTGATTGCTGCTAAAGGCTAGCGCCGTTCGTCGGTCTTCCTGCTGGCGGTCGGCTGATCGAAGAACTGTGGCGGCGCCACGCGCTTCATGTCGCGGGCTTCCAGTTGTTTGTCCCAGTGATGGATGACCGCCATGTTGTCCCCATCCAATGTCCAGCTGAATTTATGTTCGGCCTGCACGTTCAGTCCATTCTGCTGATCGGTCTGCAGCGTGACTTTGATCGGGAGCAGTTGCCGCCGGCGGAGCGCCTCGTTGACCGCCAGCCGCGGCTCGGGAAGCATCGACTGTGACTGCGTCACGCATTTGAGGCGGGCGGCCCAGTCGGCATAGTTGAGATACGCCTCGATGTGCGCCGGCGTGGCGTCGCTGGCGCATTTGACCTCGTAAGAGAGAAACGGACTGGTCATGTGCAGGACGTTGCGCTTTTCGTCGTACGATTCCTGGAACTTGGGGTTCAACTGGAATTGCAACAGGCCGATCGCTGCCCGCGGCGCCTTAGCCGCCGCCGGGGCAGCCAGGAAGGCCTGCGCCTTCTTGCGAATCTGGAACAGCCGATCTTCAACATACTGAAATGAGACGACCGTCTTGATCCGCCGTCCGCCGTCGATGAACACGAATTGCTCGTGCGCCGGCTCGAAGATCGTCATCTGCCCGCTGCCGTCGTCGTAGTCGTACACTTTTTTGGCGTGGAAGACCGATTCGCAGAACCCGACCAGCTTGGGGCGATGGGGTTCCTTGCCGGCCGGTCCGGCGCCGCTCAGATCGAAGATCTGGGTCGAGACGTGAAAGTCCTGGGCCGGGGCGGCGGCGCAGGCTAACAGCAGCACGATTCCGGCCAGACCGGAAACCGGTTTGTGGAACATGAGATGTTCGAGTCGAATTGTCGGTGGGAAACTTGAGAGACGTTTGGGGGGCGGAGAATACATCCAATCGCCAAGCGATGCAAGCCGAATTTTCGCGTGCTGAAGGCCTGCTGACAGGACACGCAGGTCCGTTGCTCTTGCACCGGGCAGGCTGCGCGAATTATCGTTAGCGCCGTTGTCGAATGAATCGTTCAGCCTCTTCTTCCCGCGAGGATTCTCATGTTGCGATTGCCACGGATGTTCGGCACGCTGCCACTTCTGATTTGCCTCTCGGCAGTGTCGGTCCGCGCCGGCGATACCGGGACGTCGGCGGCAGATTGGCCGCAATGGCGCGGTCCGCATCGGGACGGCGTTTCGGAAGAACAGGGGCTGCTCCAGCACTGGACCGCCAAGGGACCGCCGCTCGACTGGAAGACCGCCGGCCTGGGAGAGGGCTACGCCAGCCTCGTCATCTCCGACGGGACCATTTACACGATGGGGAAGCGTAACAACTCGTCGGCTGTCATCGCACTGGATGGAAAGGACGGACGGAAGCTCTGGGAAACCCCGATCGGTGGCGGCGGCGAGGGGCCCAGCAGCACCCCCACGGTCGACGGCGATCGCATCTATGCTGTCGGACCCGAAGGAGACCTCGCCTGCGTGCAAACGGACGGCAAGGTCCTGTGGAAGAAGAGCTTCACGAAGGATTTCGGCGGTTCGGTTCCGACCTGGAAGTTCTGCGAGTCGCCTCTCGTCGATGGTGATCGGCTGATCTGCACCCCCGGCGGCAAGGACGCCACCATCGTCGCCCTCAATAAACTTTCTGGCGAAGTGGTCTGGCAATGTGCCGTCCCCAGCGGCGCGGGGAATGGTTCGGGGTATTCGTCCACCGTCATCTCGAACGGCGGGGGCATCAAACAATACGTACAGCTCATGGGAGTGGGAACGGGCTGCGTCGGCGTTGCAGCCGAGGATGGGAAGTTTCTGTGGAGCTACCCGCGCGTCGGGAACGGCACCGCGACGATTCCCACTCCGATCGTCCATGACGACTATGTCTTCTGCTCCTCCGGATATGAAACCGGCTCGGCCCTGCTCAAATTGTCGCGTTCGGGGAACGGCGTGAAAGCCGAAGAAGTCTACTTCCTCAATCCTAAAGTGTTGCAGAATCATCACGGTGGGCTGGTGCTCGTCGGTGACTACGTCTATTGCGGCCACGGCCACAATAATGGGTTCCCCACCTGCGTCGAACTGAAGACCGGCAAGATCAAGTGGGGGGGCAAGCGGGGCCCGGGCCAGGAATCGGCCGCCGTCGTCTATGCCGACAAGCAACTCTATTTCCGCTATCAGAACGGTACGATGGCGCTGATTTCAGCCAGCCCTGCCAGCTACAAGATGAACGGAAAATTCGAAATCCCCAACGTTTCCAAACCGAGCTGGTCGCACCCGGTGGTCGCCGGAGGCAAGCTCTATCTGCGCGAGCAGGACAACCTGTTCGTCTACAACTTAAAGGGGAAGTAGCGGCAGGGAAGGCGACGTGTGAGCCAATCCCCCTAGTCAACGGCCCGCACGCTGTATAGAGTATGTCAGCCGGGCTTGGACACCATTAGGGCGTTTTCCCGGCGGATTCGTCAGGCAAGTAAGCCTGACTCGCGTCAGCAGGTCTTATGCTCTGTCCGTTCTGCCGTCAGACCGAAACGAAGGTCATCGACTCGCGCGCCAGCGAAGAGTTTGTGATCCGCCGTCGGCGTGAATGCCTGAATCTCAAGTGCGGCCGGCGCTTCACGACGTACGAAAAGATCGAGGAAGCGGCGCTGAAGGTCGTGAAGAAAGACGGCTCGCGCGTTCCGTTTGACCGTGAAAAGATCCGCTCCGGCCTCGAAAAGGCCTGCTACAAACGGCCTGTCAGCGACGAACAGATCGAGCGGATCATCAGCGAAGTCGAAACCGATATCTACCAGAACTTCGACCGCGAAGTCCCCTCGCGCTGCATCGGCGAACGGGTGTTCAACATGCTCCGCGACGTCGATCAGGTGGCGTTTGTGCGATTCGCCTCGGTCTACCGCGAGTTCAAGGACGTCAACGACTTCGTCGAAGAGCTCGAACCGATGCTCCGCGAATCAGGCCGGCGGTAGCGCTGCCGGCTGCAGTTGCAGTGGCGTCGTCTTTCCGACCGACAGCAACGTCTTGAGCGCGTCGCTCACCGTCATCGCCAGGGGAGTCGTGTGCGCGGCGTCGATCACGATCAGCCGGCCGATCGTCGGGTTGGGCGCGCCGGGAACAAATACAACCAGCTTTGTCGCTCCCGCAGCATCGACCGTTTCATTCGTGACCAGACCCAGTTCCGACCCGTCGGGCTCGCTGCCGCGGATCAGCACCACGCGCACGAAGATCGCGTCCTTCCCTTCACCGTAGCCGACGATCTGCTTGAGGGTCTGATACAGCCGGCCCAGCGCCGGCAGACTGTCGAACAGCCGATCGACCCGGTTCCAGAGCCAGCGTCCCAGAAACGTCGAGACTGTCAGGCCGATGAGGTAAATGAGCGCTCCCGTAGCCAGCAAACCCAGCCCCGGGAAGTACCAAGGCTGTTTGGCCAGCCAGGAACCTGCCAGCAGCGACTCGAGATAGGCGACTGTGACGACGAAACCGCCGATCGGGAGCAAGGCGACAATGCCGGCCAGAAAGCAGCGCGAGACGTGTTTTGTGATCATTTGCAACCCGCAGGGCGATTGACGTAAGCTTCCCTCTGCCAAAGCAAACGTCACTTTACCGGGCTCGGATCAGAATTTCACTATGCCGCAATTTGCACCCGTTTCGGAACAACTGGCTCTCATTCGCCGCGGGGTCGAAAAGATCGTCCCCGAAAGTGAGCTCGCTCAGCGGCTCGAGCAGAGCCGGAAAACGGGAACGCCGCTGCGCGTCAAATACGGGATCGATCCCACTGGTATCGACGTGCACCTGGGGCACACCGTCCCCTTGCGCAAGATTCGCCAGTTCCAGGAACTGGGGCACCAGGCGGTGATTATCATCGGCAACTACACGGCCCTTGTCGGCGACCCCAGCGGCCGCGACCAGACTCGTGCCCGGCTGACGCAGGCTCAGGTCGAGGAGAACGCCAAGGACTATCTCACGCAGGTGGGCAAGGTGGTCGATCTGTCGCGGGCCGAGGTGGTCCGCAATGGCGACTGGTTTTCGGCGATGAGCTTTCTCGACGTCCTGGAATTGTGCAGCAAGGTGACGGTGGCGCAGCTTCTGACGCGGGAAGATTTCGCCAAACGCTACAAGGCCGAGCAGCCGATTTTCCTGCATGAATGCCTGTACTCCGTCATGCAGGCTTGGGACTCGGTGAAGATCCGGGCCGACATTGAATTGGGGGGGACCGAGCAGCTCTACAGCTTCATGCTGGCCCGTGACCTGCAGCGCGACCAGGGGCTCGCGCAGCAGATCGGCATGATGTCGCCGATTCTGGTCGGTCTCGACGGCGTGCGGCGGATGGGGAAGAGTCTGGGGAATTACATCGGGATCAACGAGCCGCCGTACGAGATGATGAAGAAATTCATGCAGATCCCGGACGCGGTGATGCGCATGTACTTCGAATTGCTCACGAACCTGCCGCTCGACGAGGTAAATACTTTGCTGGCCGGCCATCCGAAGGAAGCCAAGGTCGTGCTGGCCAAAGCGGTGATCGGCGAGTACCACACCGCCGGTGCCGCCGCCGAAGCCGCCGCCAAGTGGCAGCGCGAGATCGGCGAAAAAGGGCTACCGGAAGATATTCCCGCCGTGGCGATTGCGCGGAGCGAACTGGCCGACGGGAAAATCCAGGCGGCGCGACTGATTGTTCTGGCCGGTCTGTGCGGCACCACCAGCGACGCCCGCCGGTCGATCGCCCAGGGAGGTGCTTACCTCGGCGAGAACAAGGAGCGCATCGAAAAGCACGACGCGCTGATCGCGGTCGAACCGGGCCTCCTGCTCTGGGTCGGCAAGAAACGGGTCGTGCGGCTGGAAGTTACCGGGTGACTTGCCGCCCCCCTCCCGCGAGAGCAGTATAGTTGGAGGTCACTCATCCAGTATCAGCAGTTCTCATGAGACCGAATGAATGTCGGTCGCGGCGTGCAGGAAACTCCGATTGGCTTATCTTCTGGCAGCCTATGGCCTGCTGGTCCCGCTGATGCTGCACATCCTGTTGACCGGCAGAGATTCATTGATCGGCAATGGATTTGCACTCGCCTGGACGGTCTCGGTCACGATGGCCTGTGCATACGATGCCGCCTCGCTCGGGCGGCCGTGGACTTTGGGAACGCGTTTTCCCTTCTGGCTCTGCTTACCGGTCACGTTACCCCTGTATGTTGTCCGGGCGCACGGGTGGTGGGGGGTGCTGTTCCTGTTCCTGCACTTCGCTTTGCTGTTTGTGGCCGCGTTTATCTGGGCCTTCATTGCCGTGGCCCGCGGCATGCCGCTGCCGCAGTAACCGATTTTCCGAAATAGAATCGCTGGCGCTTGTTCACGACAGGCGATATCTGCACAATCGGTGCTGCACCGCGAGCCGCAATCGCGGTCATCCTATTGTTGCGACGTAACGCAACAGGCCTCGGAATATTCCGTTACAGGAGCCCCGGAGGGGCGCCATATTTTAGCCTGCGGGACCACCGCTCTTCGCGGCGGTGCCCGCCGCAGGTCAACGTCTGTCAGGAGAACCAAGCCCCAGCGGGGCGACATGGAAACACGGTATGTCGCCCCGCTGGGGCTCTTGCAACGAATTCCCAATGATTCCTGGGGCTGGCGCCACCAGGCTAAAATATGCCGCCGCATCCGCGGCTAGCTCATTCCAATTTCGGACGTTATGCGGATCGCCTCGCCAGACCGAGAGCGCTAAACATCCTCTGTTTCAGACACACGCAAGAATTCACAACACATGACCAAAACCGGATTCGGCATTGTCGGCTGCGGGATGATCGCCGGCTTTCATGCGCGGGCGATCAATGATATCCGCGGGGCGAAGACGGTCGCCCTGTTCACGTCGAAGCCCGAGAATGGGCGGAAGATCGCCGAGGTCGCCGGCGGCGGGTGCGCGATCTACACCGACTACGACAAGTTCCTCAAGGCGCCCGGTCTCGACATCGTCAATATCTGCACGCCCAGCGGAGCGCACCTGGAGCCGGCAGTCGCTGCTGCCGCGGCGGGGAAGCACGTGGTTGTCGAAAAGCCTCTCGAGATCACGCTGGCCCGCTGCGACAAACTGATCGCCGCCTGTCGCAAGCACGCCGTCAAACTCTGCACGATCTTTCCCTCACGGTTCAGCCCCGCCAACCAGGTGCTCAAAGAAGCGATCGACGAAGGGCGCTTCGGCAAACTCACTCTGGGAGATTCGTACGTGAAATGGTGGCGCACCCAGCAGTACTACGACGGCGGCGGCTGGCGCGGCACCTGGAAGCTCGACGGCGGCGGCGCCTACATGAACCAGGCGATTCATAACGTGGACCTCCTGCAATGGTTCATGGGAGAAGTCGCCGAGGTGACTGGCTTTACCGGCACGCTGGCGCACGAGCGGATCGAAGTCGAAGACACGGGAGTCGCCGCCGTCCGCTTCAGGAACGGCGCGCTGGGGGTGATCGAAGCCACCACCAGTGCCTTCCCCGGGCTGCTCAAAAAGACCGAAATCCACGGGACCCACGGCTCGGCGATCGTCGAACAGGACGACGTGCTGCTGTGGCACTTCGAATCGGCCACACGGAAAGACGCCGCGATCCGCAAGAAATTCGCCCGCCGGATCGGCGGTGGCGGGGGTGCTGCCGACCCCAAAGCCATTTCCTACCTGGGACACTACGAACAACTCAAAGACTTCGTCCGCGCCGTGCAAACGGGAACGAAGCCGCTCGTCGACGGCGAGGAGGGGCGCAAGAGCGTCGAGATCATTCTCGCGATCTACAGGGCTGCCGCGTCGGGCCGAGCCGTCATGCTGCCGCTCAAGAAATGATCGGGTCCGAGTGGCCGCCGTTTGTCAGAAACTCTTCACGAGCCGGATGCGGCTCAAGCGTTCCAGCTTGGTGATGATATCGGCCGATTTGGCGCTCTCGGGGACTCGCAGGACGATCACTCCGCCGTCTTCTTCGACCGTCCAGTCGTGGCCACCGGAGGAATAGGCGCCGGTTTCGCTGCCACGGCTGTGGCGCGATCCGGTGAAATCGGCCAGTTCGCAGCCCGACCCCAGGAGTCGTTCAATCGTGCTCTGGCGGATCGTCTGCGGGAATTGGGCTCGATCGTCGAAGAAGAGTTTGAACGAGACGATCTTTGTGCCGGGTGGCGGAGCGGCGGGTGCCGGATCGGCCGGTTCGGAGCGAGCCAGGAGCAGGGGCATAAACCCGGCAACTGACACGAACCCGACGATGGCAACTCCCCACCACCATTGTGTGCGACCCATGTTGTCCCCTCGCTTGAGCAGAGTTGGCGGCATACGCTGAAACCTTAGCTCGCAGAATTGGAGAGCGCTCGCGAATCCAAATCGTTGGCCAAAAATTTTCCAATCGATCGTGTGCCGTTGCTTTTCCGAGGCGCTGCGCAACCTTTTTGCAACGACGAGTTGTGGTACGAACGCAACAACGATGAGGCGTTTCACCCATGTCGAGCCGCGGCTCGATAGGGAGCAGAAGAACGACAAATCGGTTCTGTCGATTGATCAAGCTGCCCGGCCGGGGCACTTTCTCGAACTGGCCCGGCAGTCTGACAGACTGACGTACTCCTCACACAGGCGGGCGACGCATTCCACTTCGCATCTCAATAGATCTGGATCATCTTGATTCGGCTCATGAGTTCCAGTTTGTCGGCAACCGCACGCCGTCTGGCATTCTGCGGAGCGCGGAGCGTGATCACACCGCCGTCGATATAGATCCGGCGATCCCGGAAGTCCGAGGGGTCTGACTCAGCATCGCGCCAACGAACGGCTCGCGACTCGCCACCTGCGACGAGTTGATATTCCGGCCCGAGCAGGAAGTCGATCGTCGTCTGGCGGATCGTCTGCGGAAACCGCGTCCGGTCGTAGAAAAAGAGCTTCAATGAAATGAGCTTTTCGGCCGGTGGAGGTTCGGGGGCTTCGGCAAGGGCCAGCACCAGCGGCACAAATCCGAAGATGGAGGCGAACACAATGAAGACGACACCCCACAACATTTGCGCCCGAAGCATGTTGTCCCCTCGCTGAACCAGATCTCAAGGCCCGCGATTGACGTCATCTGCAAGAACAGCCGGCACCCGGGATAACAACCCGCTGGCCAAAAGTTTGCCAATCGGATATCGGCATTTGGCGATCCGGAAGCCGACGCACTTTTTTTGCCCGAGCGCTGCGCACTGCATATATCGTCATTGGTGCACCAAATAATTTCCCACCCCACAACTCGTGAACTCATTTCGTGCGCAAATGAGCTGGAAAAACCCCTCCTGTCCAGGTGTAAGCAGCACAATCCGCACGAATCTGAAATGACGATCACGGGCCTTCAGGCGATGCAAAACGAGTTCGCAGGCCGAATGCGAGGTGTTCTACTCTTTTCGGGTCGTGCGTTCGGAACGACTCGCCGCTGACCGCACGAACACGGCGATCCCCGCTCAGGGACGACGAGGAAGCCAGGTAGGCAGGAGACGGACGTGAAGCAAGTCAGAGGCGCAACGGCGCGTTGGCTTGCTCGACAGGACCCTGCCGAAACACGAACAGGTCTGACGAATAGTATCGCGGCGATCTACGCCGAAGCTGCCGGCAGACCGAGGGAGCGGCGTTTGTCGTCGATGAACTTCGCGTGGTGCGGGATGTGATTGGTGATCCGTTCCAGCAGCACCTGCAACGACAAAGGCCCGTCGGCGCTGTGTTTGCCCGTCCGGGCAAAATCCGACTCGGGGAGCGTCTTCAGAATGCGCGCCATCTGCGAGCGGACCGTCCCGATCAGGGTCAGCTCCTCGGCGACGTCGCGGACGCCGTACGCCAGCCGGGCCTGGAATCTGTCGGGATCGCCGCTGAGCAAGAGCGGGTTGTCTTCAGCGATCACTCGTTTCATCCGATCGGCGTAGACCGGCTCGAAGTCGGCGATGTGGCACACGACTTCCAGGGTACTCCACTTGCCGGTGACGGGGTGGGCGGCGAATTGTTCACGCGTCATCCCGGCGACCGCCTTGCGCAATTTGGACGGTCCTGAAAGATACTGGTCAATGAGAGATGCGATCGACATGGTTGTCTGTCTCCAGTTCCTGGTGTTGCGTCTGGATAACTTCGCTTGTCGGAGCAGCCACCAAACGGGTTCCCTCTCCCAGAGGGCGAGGAGAAACGTTGCGACGCAGCCGACTCACGGGGCCTTCGCCAGCCCATCGCCAGCGATACAGTACAGAATCGTGTTTGAGCGGGCGAAGAGCTTACCGTCGTACGGCGTCAGCGAAGCGCGGAACATTTCACTCTGTGCCCCGAGCGAATTCCGCTGCACGACGTCGAGTTTCGGGCCCGGTTTGATGAGCACCGTTTCCCCCTTCTCATCCTGGAAATAGGCCAACCCGCCGGCGGCGAACGGCGATGACGAAATCGCCTCGCAGACCCGCTCTTTCCAGTATTCGCGCCCGGTTTCACTGTCGTAGCAGGTGGCGATCCCCTTCATGTCAACCACGACGATATATTTGTCGATCACGATCGGCGAGGGAGTATCGCGGCCGCCGCGGCGCGGCGTGTGCCAGGCCATACGTGATGCCGTCACATCCCCCTCCCCTCCCGGGCGAATGGCGTAGATGTCTCCCGCCAGTCCGTTGACGGCACACAGGACGTTCCCCGCGGGCGTAATCGTCGGCTCGCCGCGGCCGTTGAAGCTCTTGCAGAACCAGAGCTGCTTGCCCGTCGCCGGATTGTAAGCCGTGACGCCAGTGGGGCCGTTGAGCACCAGTTCCTGCCGGCCTGCCGCTTCGATCACGATCGGCGTGCTCCAGCCGCGATCGTTCTTGCGAGGCGTCGTCCAGATCGTTTTTCCCGTGCGTTTATCGAGCCCCATCACGAACGCGTTGACGTCGGCATCGCCGTTCTGCACGACGAGGTCTCCCACGATCACCGGGCAGGCTGCCGTTCCCCAGGGACCTTCGAACGGCCCCAGATCGCGCGACCAGAGATGGCTGCCGTCGAGCGTGTAAGCGTGCAAACCGCCTTTTCCGAAAAACGCGACGACAACTTCGCCGTCGGTGACGCACGAAGCCGAGGCCCAACTGTTCCAGTCGTGGATCGGTTCCGGGTCGCCGGTCCAGGCGGTTTTTTCCCAGAGGAGATGGCCGTCGGACGCGTCGACGCAGAACACGAGCCGCTGCCGGCCCTGATCCAGAGCCGACGTCAGAAAAATGCGGCCGTTCCAGATGATCGGCGACGACTGGCCGACCCCCTTGAGGGGAACTTTCCAGGCCACCGATTTGGCATTCCAGCGAGCCGGGACATTCTGCTGAGGCACCTGACCGTCACCCTTTGGTCCGCGCCAGCGCGGCCAGTTCGCATCGGCGGCATGCAGGGCTGGAGCCACGAAGACCGCCAGCAACGCAGCAGTCAGCCAGACGACAGTTCGGCGTCTCACAAGGTCGATCATCAGCGTCATCCCGGGATTCAGGTCAGGAACGATCGTGAGGAGAACATCTTACGCGAACAGCCCACGAATGTGGAGCGCGGACGCCGCACTCGGCGCGATGACGATCAAGAAGCGTCTGCCCAGCGAGCCGGTGGGTTTATCCCACCGGGATCGAGTCCAACGGCGCGTGCGGTACCGCACAACATCTCGACTCGTCGCAGGCGCTTCGCGAGTTTGGAAGTCGAACTGCAACTCCGACCGTGAAAGCGATTCACCCGATCCCGCAGGGATAAAACCCTGCGGCTCGCTGGGTCAAACCATCGCTCACTTCCAACTCTGTTGCGACAAACCCTATCACGCGCGCTTGACCGGCAGCCCGGTGATGTTCTTGAGGATCGCCAGATTCGCTTCGAAGTTCGCCTCGCTGTTCCCCTGCCAGACGAGGACCGGGCCTCCTTTGACGTGTCGCAGGCGCAACTGGTAGTTCCCTCCCAACCACGGCACCACCCAGTCGAAGAAATGCGACCAGAGCCAGAGGGCCGGCCCGATCACGAGAGCCCAGCCGACGTTCATCCCCTGTTCATATTTCGTTTCAATGTCGGTAAACCGCTCGAGCTGCCAGCGTTTGAGTTTGAGCGGGATGAAGAACATCACCATCCGCCGTTCGAACCAGCCGTCGTTGATGCGGGCGATCCGGTAGCTTCCCAGAAAGAACGCCATCCAGAAGCAGAAGCCGACTTTCGAAGGCCATCTGGCATGTGAAATCGAAATGAATGCCGCCAACGCCGCCAGAAGGGCCACACGCCAGGCAATTCGCGGAATGGGATGCAGGTACGTGGGCATGGGCGGAAAAATGCGGAGTTCGGAATGCGGAATGCGGAATAAGCCTGACGCGCCGGACCCAACATCGCAAGCCATCTGGGTTCAGTAATCTGTTTGATCCGCGTCGATCGGCGCCATCCGCGGTTCTCGTCGTTTCTCCTCTCTCCTCTCCACTATCACCTCACTCGCGCAGCGTCTTCGGTGGCAACATCCCGCCCGCCGTGCTAGTCTGACTCGGGCCATGTCAGCCGCTGATCTTTCTGCCGTTTCCACCGCTGCCGGCGAGAGTGAATTACTCGCCGTGATCCGCCGGCATTGGGGGTTTGATTCGCTCCGGCCGCTCCAGTCGGCCGCCATGCGCACGTTTCTCGACGGTCGCGACTCGCTCCTCGTTTTGCCGACCGGGGGGGGCAAATCGCTTTGTTATCAGGCCCCGGCCATCGTACGTGGGGACACGACCGTCGTCGTCTCGCCCCTGATTGCGTTGATGAAAGACCAGGTCGACGGCCTGGCCGCCTGCGGCGTCCCGGCGGTGCAGCTCAATAGTTCGCAGTCGCCCGACGAGCAGCGGGCTGCCGAGCGGGCCGTGATCGATGGCTCGGCCAAACTGCTGTTCGCCTCTCCCGAACGGCTGGCGACCAGCGCGTTCCGCTCGCTCCTGAAGCAGATCGACGTCCGCCGCTTCGCGATCGACGAAGCCCACTGCATCAGCCACTGGGGGCACGATTTTCGCCCCGAATATCGCCAGTTGGGGGAACTCAAGAAGCATTTTCCCAGAGCGTCAATTCACGGCTTCACCGCGACGGCGACCGAACAGGTGCGGGCCGACATCGCCTCGCAACTGGGATTGCAGAACCCCGAGATCATGGTCGGCAATTTCGACCGCCCCAACCTGATGTACAGCATCGTGTCGCGCCACGATCAGTACGCGCAAACCTTCGAAGTCGTGCGGCGTCACAAGGGGGAAGCGGGGATCATCTATTGCCTGCGCCGCCGCGACGTCGATGAACTGACCAGCGCCCTCAAAGCCGCCCGGATCAACGCCGTTCCGTATCACGCCGGGATGGAAGCCCCCGAGCGCAAGCGGGTGCATGATTTGTTTACAGAAGAAAAGTGCGACGTCGTGGTGGCGACGGTCGCCTTCGGCATGGGGATCGACCGCTCGAACATCCGCTACGTCCTGCACACGGGCATGCCCAAGTCGATCGAACATTACCAGCAGGAAACGGGCCGCGCGGGGCGCGACGGCCTGGAAGCTGAATGCGTACTCCTGTACTCCGCCGGCGACAGCGTGCTGTGGAAGAAGATCATGCAGAAGTCGGTCGCCGAGTCGGAATCGGAGATCGACCCGCAGTTTCTCGACAACGCCTACCGGCACCTGGGGGACATGGAAAACTACTGCCGGCCTGTCACTTGCCGGCACCGATCCCTCGTCGAATATTTCGGCCAGCAGTACGAGTCCGACAATTGCGGTGCGTGCGACCTGTGCGTCGGCGAGGCCGAACTCGTCCCCGAGGCCGAGACGATCGCCAAAAAGATCCTTTCCTGCGTCTACCGCGTGAATGAAAGCTTCGGCATCGCGCACGTCGCGTCGATCCTGCGCGGGGCTGACACGGCGGCGATCCGCGACCGCGGCCACGACGGACTCACCACATACGGCCTGCTCAAGGAGTTCTCGCAGCGGCAGCTCGCCGACTGGATCGGCCAACTCATCGGCCAGGGGCTCGTCGATCAGCAGGGGCACGAATACCCGGTCCTGAAACTGAACGCCGCGTCGTGGGAAGTCATGAAAGACGAGCGCCCGGTGCGGCTGCGCGCCATTCCGGCCGCGACGGCCGCGCCCAACGAGCCGGCGCGCCCAAAATCGCGAAAGTCGAAGGCCGAGGCCGTCTCGTGGGAAGGGGTCGATCGCGAACTGTTCGAATACCTGCGAACGGTCCGACTCAACCTGGCCGCGGCGCGGGGAGTTCCGCCGTATCTCATCTTCGGCGATGCGACGCTCCGCGAGCTGGCCCGCGTCCGCCCGTCGTCGGTCGAGCAGATGGCGCATGTGTACGGCATCGGCGAGGTGAAGCTGCGCGATTTCGGGCAGGTGTTTTTCGACGCACTGGAAGCGGAGTGCCTGGCCCGGCAGTTATCGCGCGACGTGGAAGACGCGGCGAAGAGAGCCAACCCGGCCGAGCCGGCACCGGGGGCGACGATCATTGGGGCCGAACTGTTTCGCAAGGGAACGATGCTGGATGATGCGGCAAAGCAGTTAGGCCGCGCCCGCAGCACAGTCGTGCAATACCTCTGCGACTTTTTGAAGGCCGAGCCGCAGGCGTCGATTACTCCGTGGGTCTCGACGGAGACGTTTGCGGCGGTCGCCGAAGCAGCCGGGCGCGTGGGGACCGATCGGCTCAGGCCGATCTTCGACGCGCTGGAGGGAAAAGTTTCTTATGACGAAATCCGGATCGTCGTTACGCAGTTGAACGCGACCGGCGGATGATTGTCGTCTTTCGCTCCGCGAAAGCACGGTTATGCCATGTAGGGTGGACTTCAGTCCACCCGTGATGTCGTACAGCGAGAATTCTTCGAGCACGGAATCGATCACAGAAAAATTGTCGCCAAAATTTCAACTCTCCTAACGCAGAATTTCGGGTGGATTGAAATCCACCCTACAAAAACGACGTTCTTTCGCGGAGCGAAAGACGACAATAGACAACCATCAAGGAATGAACCGCCATGAGTACCGAACAATACTTTCCCGGCCTCGAAGGAGTCATCGCCGGCGAAACGAAGATTTCGACGATCACCGGGGGCTTAAGCTACCGCGGCTATTCGATCACCGACCTGGCCGAGCAATCGACGTTTCCCGAAGTGGCCTACCTCCTGCTCTACGGCGATTTGCCGAACGAAGAGCAGCTGGCAGACTTCAAAACAGTGCTCGACGAAGCGGCGAGCGTCGACGAATCGATCATCAGTTTTCTGCGTGCGATTCCGCTGCACGTGGGTTCCATGGACGTGCTGCGCACCGGGATCAGCGCGCTGGCCCATTTTGATTCACAGCTCGACGAGAATTCGACTTCCGCCAATATCGGCAAGACGATTCGCCTGCTGGCCCAGATTCCGATTCTGATCGCCGCCCGGCACCGGCTGCAAAAAGGCTTGCCATTGCTCGAACCCGATTCGGGGCTGAGTTTCGCCGGCAATCTGCTCTACCTGATCAACGGCCAGGTCCCGTCGTCGGTCCAGGAACGGGCGATGGACGTGTCGCTGATCCTGTACGCCGAACATGAATTCAACGCGTCCACCTTCACGGCCCGGGTCGTGACGTCCACGCAGTCCGACCTTTACTCGGCGATCGTGGCGGCGGTCGGCGCGCTCAAAGGCCCGCTGCACGGCGGCGCCAACGAACGGGTCCTCGAAGTGCTGGAAGAAGTCGGCTCTCCGCAGAATTCTGAAGCGTGGGTGCGGCAGGCGCTGGCTCAGAAACGGCGGATCATGGGGTTTGGCCACCGCGTCTATAAGGATGGCGATCCGCGCGCTGTCATTCTGCGCGATTTCTGTGCCGACCTGGCGCTGGCCCGCGGCGATTCGTCTCTCGAACAGATCGCCGACACGATCGAGCGGGTCGTCCGCGAAGAGAAAGGCCTTCCGCCGAATCTCGACTGGCCGAGCGCCCGGCTCTACAAGTACCTCGGCCTGGAGGTCGATCTTTATACGCCGCTGTTTGTCGCCAGCCGCGTTGTCGGCTGGGCGGCCCACGTGATTGAGCAGTCCGAAAACAACCGCCTGATCCGCCCGCGCAGCAAATACACCGGCCCAGCGGCCCGCGATTACGTCCCGCTGGACGATCGCGGATAAGACGGCAGGCGTCCGCAAACAGCCCCAACGGGGCGAGATTCGATAGCCCAGGGCGCAGCGAAGCGCAGCCCTGGGTAACGGATCATTGAGTTTGCCTGAGCCCTGAAGGGGCGAGATTCCATCAGATAAATTGCCCACCACCTCCGGGAATCTCGCCCCGTTGGGGCTGGGAAATATTTTTGCGATTCGACCCCTGGGGCTTACGCGCCCCAGGCTATCGAATCCCGCCCCCGTTGGGGCTCAACCATTCGTCCGCGTTCATCCAACCCGAGCCATTCGGGCGGCACATTTTGCCGCAGACACACCACGACGCAAATCCAAAAATGGGCACCAACTGACGCGTCGTAAGTCGCGCGGCGAATCCCTGGAAATGGTCAAAAAAGATGAATAATCTCAGTGTGAATAAATCCCAGGAACGCGCAGTTTGCGTTTTCATTCTGCGCGTTGACGCATCAGCCTGATCGTCAGCACCTTATGGCAACAGAACCGCGACTGACTCGAATCGCAAGAAAATGCTGATCAGAGGGCCAAATCATCGCAACGTCTTGCGACAGAATGGGCAGCGGCGCGATGAGCCTTATTCATTCGGTCCAAAACGTTATTCATCATTTTTATCTGACCACTTACGTCACAAGTCTCCCCATTTTCACTGGGGACTTAGTGCGATGATCGCGAGGCTGGTGGTTTCGACGTTGGCCAGGCCGACGGGCTTGCGCTTCGCATCGTAGTCGGTGATCCAGCCGCCGTCTTTGGCCTGCATCGCGAGGAGCTGTTCCAGGATCGCCGGTTTTTGTTCGAGCGTGACTTTGAGCTTCCTGGCGGCGATCAGCGCCAGGGCGAGCTTGTAGGTGGCGTATCGATGCAGTTTCGTGGTGGCCGGGTCATTGAAGCCGATGCCGTCCCACAACTTCATTCCGGCCTCCAGGTGCCGTTGCGCTGGCTGCGGATCGGTTTCCGCGAGTGCCGCCAGGAACAACAAGTCGGCATACCCCTCCCACCCTTTGAGAATCGTCTCTGTCACGATTTCGGTCTTGATGATTTTCTTGTCGACCTTTTTGACGTCGATCAGTTCGTACTGGCGGAACGGGAGCGGCTGTTTGGATTCGCCGAACACGATCTCGATTTTCCCGGAGTGCTCATAGCCAAACCGCGCCAGCGCCCCCTTGATCTTGCCGGCCAGGTCGGGATTCGAATCGGCCAGAACCTTGGCCGCCAGGTAGTTGTCGTGAAACAGCCAGTAGACCTCGGACCCCCGATATTCGGGGAGCAGGTCGAAGGTGGGATCGAACAGCGATTCGAGAAATCGCCGCCCCCGCTCCGCCGCCTCTGAAAGCTTGGTGCTCGCCGGCTCCTCGGCCAGCAGGTCGGCAGAGAGCCAGTCCAGCAGACAGACAGAGGCTCCAAAGGTGCCGAGAAAGCGGCGGCGTGATAGGCAAGTCATAGTTCTTTGGTCCCGTTCAAAACTCCAGTCTACGGCACGTCGTGGTAGATTTCGACGCTAGGGCTGCGTCGGTCGGCCAATTGGGGACGTACATTGCAGCCGCCCAGACCATCGGCCGGGTTTGCCTTAGGCTGATCTGGCCGCAATTCGCCGTTGCAGCATATGATCACCGCTGCCGACGATTATGGTCGGGACCGGAACTTTGTTTAAAGGACCGTCGCCAATGCGTCTCTTCAGCGCTACCTTCCTGATATGTGCCGCGCTGTTTCTCTCGGTTTGCCGCAATTCGCTGTCGGCGGGTGACGATCCATCGAAGACTCAGCAACCTGCCGGCCAGACTGAGAAGCCGACGAGCACGACAAGCTCGGTTGAAAAGGCTGTCGTTAAGGAGATCGTCTATGGCCTGGAAGAGGACGAGAATCGGCTGTACCTCACGTCGCAGCCCCTCGACGGTGCTGATCGGCAATTGAAACGGGTCGAGCTGAAGTTTGCGGTTGCCAAAAATGGCCGGATCGTTGAGCTGTCACTGGCCAAGTTGAACGGCAAGAACCTCATGGCCGTGATCAAGGTGAAGCGCGACGATGAATACGATTTCCATTGCCTGACGTTCATCGGCCCGTGGGGTGGAGGGCACATTCGAGACCGGTTCGGCTTTCACGAGGCGAAATTCTTCACCACCCGCGACGATCTCAAGATTCTCGCTGTCGGTGGCAAACACTTCGGCGGGTCGGTCTTCATCGTCCTGGGAAACATGGGTCCTGGCGAAAAAGATGAAACGTGGGTGACCGAAGGGACGTTTTATTTTAGCGGCTGCCCGTGGCCCCCCAGCGACGGAGTCTTGTCCCATTTCCGCGTGACGGACGCCCCGCAAAAGCCTGGAACTGAATGAGGATCAGGCGGCATGTCGAAATTCGTCGAACGCAGATGGAGAATTGCCAGCGGCGTCGGATTCGCTGTCGTCTTGATATTCGACCTGATCGGGAAGCACGTTGCGGCAGAGCGCGTTCAGGAAATCGCGAAACGGACTGCCGGTTTGCCGATCGAGCCCGGCGGATGGCTGGCGGCGAATGTGTCGTTCGATTTTATATTCGCCCTTGAGCTCCTCATTGCGGCCGTCGCGGCGGTCTGTTGGGCGATCTCGGCGTGGCGGAGTGAGCCGGGATCATCATTCCCAGTCGTACTTCTGGTTGCGCTGTGCTTCCTTTCCTTCTTTATCATGGTGTAGCACGCGCTGCCGATACGCCGGTTGCGGAATTGCCAAGCGTACATACGCCAAGGACAAGGGTGGCATATCATGAGAGAAGTGGACACACCGTGTCGAAAAACGGCGTGTCAACGAGCGCTGGCGTACATCCGGCGTCCGGCCGTGACGTTCTGGGGGACCATCACAGCGATAGCGCTATATCTCCTTTCGTTGGGACCAGTCTTCGTCCTGTTTTGGAATTTGCATTTGCACGGGTGGATTGCGAGTGGGTTCGGGTATTTCTACGCCCCGCTGCAATGGGGATGTGGGAAGTCAGATGCATTCGACAGGATTATGAAGCAGTATCTGTTTTTTTGGCTCAAACGCGCGGATCTGGCACACTCGGCCGCCACAGATTGGAATTTTCCCAATGAGCCACCCTACTTCACGGAAGTAGCCAGCGCCCTTCTCTTCGCCTGGTTGGTATGGAACGTTGTGCGCTGGGCCAACCAATGGCGTGCTCACTGATCCGGACGTTCGGAAATCCAGCGCGGATTCGCGACTCTAGTCCCGGTACCCAACATTGACCGGAAAGGCGAATTGCCGTACACGGACCACGCAATTCCCCTAGCCTGCCCCAGACGTCGCCGGATTTCGTCGCATGCTGCTTCGCAGCCTCTCCGTGTCGCTTGTCGCCGGACTGATCTTCATCTCGGGCTGCGGCATTATCAAAACGTCGGGGGAGACGCGCGTTGCCTTCGAAAGCCGGGACCAGATTGACGAGCAACTGGACCGGCTGTTGGAGTCCAGCTCCCTCGAGGAAATCGACACGGCATTCGACGAGATCCTGCCCAGCAAGAATGGTCAGAAGACCATCGAACGGTTACTCGCCGGGTGGGGAAAACACGGTTCGTGGTACGACCTGGTCGTCGTTCATTACATCTGGACACACTGGCCGAGCTATTACGGAAGGTCGGATAAGATCGACCCAGCGCCATTGATGCCCCTGATTGCAGCTCGGCTCAACGAGCAGCCCGAACTGCTCCCGCAGTTGTACTGGTACGTGCAATGGAAATTCGATGGACTCAGTTTCCCGATGTTCTGTCGTCCATGCGAAAGCACGTTTGGCTGCTGCCGCGTCGATGGCGAGGAGTTTCCAATGATATTGCTTTTTGCGAGCGCGATCCGGGACCGGCATCTTGTCGACTATGATGACCCGCCGCGTTCGACGGCACGAGCGTGGAGGGAAGCAAGTCTGTATTTCCAATCATTGCGCCCATTCCTGCGATACGATCCCGAAAAGGTCGCTTATGTCGTCGACGAAGCTGCGCAACACGAGGGACGCTATTTGACTCCCGGAGAGCAGGACGCAATGGCACCGTTGAGCCCACTTCCGAAGTGGGATATGGCTGGCGTTCCCGAACGGCCAAAGAAGAAGTGAAATGATCCATTGAGCTTGGACCGCGGCATCTAACGCGATGATTGCGAGGCTGCCGGTCGCGATGTTGTCTTTTTTCGATCCCTGTGATCCCGATACGCCCTCCAGGCGGCGAAGGGGAGGAGGATGCACGCTGCGATCGTGCAGAGAGGAGCCACAAAGGCCAGCAGGATCGACGTGATGTAAAAAACAGTCAGGATCGGCGTGGAAATGAACGACGGCGTTGATTCGGGCATGACTGCCAGAACTCCGGCCATCCCGGCTGCCAGGATCAACGGACTGATCCAGATCGCTGCGGCAATGACCGCCAGCCTGCCATTGGGATGCGCGGCTCCCCACTTGGAGAATTCCTGAAGTCCACGCTCGAATCGCGCTTTGATCATGACACGATTTGTACCGCGCCTCGGGCGGCAATTTAATCCTTTAATCCTGCGACGGGTTCGATCATGCGATTCATGTCGCCCCGCTGGGGCTTGTGGGAACAATCTTCGGCGTTCCTGGGGCGGGCACCGCCGCGAAGAGCGGTGGTCCCACCAGGCTACATTATGCCGCCGCATCCGCGGCTGGTTTTTCCAAATGCTGTGCCGGCCTACAAATGGCCTGACCGGGCAGGGCGGCGAAAGCTTGCGAGCTTTGTCCGTTGGGCTGACTGAGATTCATTCCGACCGCGGCGACCGATAGACTGGCGGGATGGAAGCTCCTGCAATCCCGACTTCCGGCTCCACGACCGACAAGCCGCCGCGCCATAGGCGCTGGATTCCCTTGTCGCTACGGATGTTTGGCGTCTTCTGTGCGGTCCTCGGAATTGTCGGCGGCACGTGGATTGGCGTGAGACATTTGCAGATCATCAGCACGGCCGAAAAAATCAAGCGGGCTGGTGGACGGTATGGAATCCGTGCTGGAGGGCCAAACTGGCTGCGAGGATTGCTGGGGAACGAATGGATGCTGGGATTCGACGAGATCGTCGCCGTCAATCTCGGCAACACCCCGACGACTGACGAGTCGCTGGCCCCGTTGCGGAAGTTAACGAATCTGCAGAAGCTGGAGCTGCGCGAGACGCAGGTCACCGACGCAGGACTCATGTCCCTCAAGGGGATGACGAACCTGGAGGAACTCGGCCTCGATTTTGCACCGATCACCGACGCCGGGTTAATCCACCTGAAAGAGTTACCGGGCCTGCAAAGGCTCCGCCTTTGTCGCACTCAGATCACCGACGCCGGATTGATTCATCTGAAGAATCTGACCGGGCTGAAGCGGCTCGAGCTCTTCGGCACAAACGTCACGGATGCAGGTCTCGTCCACCTGCGGGGGCTGACGGGCCTCAATGCTCTTCGTCTCGGTAACACTCAAATCACCGATGCGGGACTGGCAAACCTGAAGGACCTGTCGTATTTGCTGGAACTCGCACTGGAGAACACACAGATCACCAATGCCGGCCTGGCCCACTTGAAGGGGTTGACGACACTGCTGTTACTCGATCTGACCGGCACTCAGATTGGGGACGCCGGTCTGATCAATCTGCAGGATTTGACGAGCCTCGAGTATCTCGAACTGGGCCAGACGCAGGTCACGAGCGCCGGGTTGATCTACTTAAAGGAACTGACAGGCCTGCAAATGCTCGGGCTATACAAAACGAAGGTCGATGACGCCGGACTCGAACACCTGCAAGGCTTGACGAGCCTGCAAAACCTGAGACTACACGACAACCAGATCACCGACGCCGGACTGATCTATTTGAAGAACATGACCAGTCTCGAAGTCGTCAACCTGGCGGGCGATCGGGTCACCGATGCCGGCGTTGAGGAATTGAAGCGCTCCCTGCCGCGTCTCCGGCGAACTAACCGATGAAGGGCTGGCGAGAGCGAATTGCAGGGTCTATGTCGCCCCGCTGGGGCTTGCGCCACCAGGCTACATTCTGCCGCCGCATCCGCGGCAATCGAAAATAGCCCCAACGGGGCGAGATTCGATAGCCCAGGGCGCAGCGAAGCGTAGCCCTGGGACTAGACCATCCAGAACCTGAAAAGCCCTGAAAGGGCGAGATTCGATCGGATGATTGCCCACCACCTCCGGGAATCTCGCCCCGTTGGGGCTGTGCAAAACTTTTTGGATCCGATCCCTGGGGCTGACGCGCCCCAGGCTATCGAATCCCGCCCCGTTGGGGCTCACACATCTGTCGCTGTTGTTAGACCTCCAGTCATTCGGGCCAGACATCTTTCGGCAGACAAGCGCGGACGAAAACCAATCTGATGCCATGCTCCTTCCGGCCCCTCCCGAAAATCCTCCCAAATTCCAGACAAAAAGGCTGAAATTGTCGATCCACTGGCTGGGGGACGACGTCTTATTGATCGGTCGGCCTGCACGGGATAGACTGAATCAGTTCCTCGTGCCTGTGAGCAAGTCTTTCCGGAGACTCAGGATATGTTCGAATTGCCTCGTTCTCTCCAGCTCCTGAAACGCGTGGCGGTCCGCCTGCGCCTGGCTTCCATTGGTAGCCGGCTCTACGTGGCGTTCATCGTCAGTTGCGTCGTCTACGCGGCGATCCTCGTCACCAGCCGGTTCGGCGGGGTCTATACCGACTGGATCACTCCCGCGTCGCTGGGGCTTGTCCCGGCGGCGGCGCTCCTGGCCGGGATGGCGTGGCATCGCCGGCCGACGCTGATGGAAGCGGCCCGCGCGGTCGATCAGAAAACCGGCACCAAAGATCTGTTCCTCACCGTAGCCCTCATCGAAAAATCAGCGGGGGAATATCAGGCCCTCGTGGCGCGCTCGGCGGAAGAGCGGGCTGCCAAAGTGCACCCGACGGCGATCGTTCCGTTTCAATGGTCGAATCGTTTCGGTCGCGCGGCGATCGCGGCGGTTGCCATCGCGGGAGCGGCCCGGTGGCTGCCGCAGTTCGATCCGTTTGGCAAGGTCGAAGCGGCGCAGCAGGTGACCAAGAAGCAGCAGCAGCTCGAAGAGAGCAAGAAGGCGACCGAGATCCGCACGGCCCAGTTGCAGAAAGACGAAAGCGACGGCCCCCTCTCGGAAGAAACCAAAAAGGCGATCGAGAACCTCAAGTCAGCTCTCAATCGAATGAAGCCCAGCGAAAAATCCGACAACCTCAAGGAACTCGTCGGCCAGCAGAAACTCCTGGGAGACAAGTGGCGCAAACTCAGCGGCGAAAAACTCAAGGACCTCTTGAGCCAGAATCCGCAGGGACAGCAGTTCGGCGCGCTCGATAAGGACAAGCTCGAAAAGTGGACCAAGGAACTTCAGGAAGGCTCGACACGCAGCCTGCAGCGCGAGCTGGACGAGATCAAGAAAGACCTCGAGCAACTGGCCAAGACCGACGATCCGCTCAAGAAAGCCGAGCTCGAAAAGAAAATCAAGAAAAAGATGAAAGAGCTGTCGGACTTCGCCAACGACAAAGTGAACTCCAAGCCGCTCGCAGCGGCGCTGCAGCGGGCGATGAAGCAGCTCGAAATGGCGAAGATGGAAGGGCTTGATAAAGAATCGGTCGAAGCGGCCGAACGCTCGCTTGATCTGACGAAGCTGGAGCTCAAGGAAATCGCCCAGTCGGCCAAGGACCTCAAAGCGCTCGAAGAGGCGCTCAAGGCCGTGCAGATGGCCAAGCAGATCAACGATCAGGAAAAACTCGACGGCGAACAGACCGAAGGGGCCCAGACGATCGAGGAATACGCCGAGTTCTACGCCCAGCTCATCGCTCAGTTGGGCGGGGGCGAGGAGGCAGGTGAAGAGGAAGACGGCGAAGGGTTGGGGGGTGAAGGGATGGGGCGCGGCGGCAAAGCGCCCGAAGACGACTCGATCGCCACCGATTTCAAGACCGAACAATCGAAGTCGGCTGTCACTGCGGGCAAGGTGCTCCTCTCGGTGAAGACCAAGGGTCTCAGCGACAAGGGAGACGCCAGCAAGGAATACAAGACGCTGATCCAGAAAGTGAAACAGGGATACAGCGAGGCGATTCTCCAGGAGCAGGTCCCCCCCGGCTATCACGAGGGGATCAAGAGCTACTTCGACAACCTCGACAAGACCGATAAGAGCGACAAGTCTCCTGATGCCGGCGCCAAATAGAAGCTGGCTGGTCGCCGTCCTGGTGGCGGCGGGGGCTCTCGTTGCACTCGAATTCTTTGGCCGCACAGGGCTCCCGGCGAAAGAGACGCTGGTTGTCTACTGCGCGCACGACGCCGTCTTCGCCGAAGAGATCCTTCGCCGTTTCGAAAAAGACTCCGGCATCCCAATTGTCGTCCGGTACGACGGCGAGGCGACCAAGTCGCTGGGCTTCGTCAATCTCCTGGTTCAGGAGAAAGACCATCCGCAATGCGACGTCTTCTGGAACAACGAACTGCTGGGGACTTGCGAGTTACAGGAACAGGGAGTCCTGGCCCCGTACCGCGGCAGCGGCTTTGAACGGATTCCCAAACAATTCAAGGACCCGGAAGGACACTGGGCCGGGTTTGCCGCGCGGTTGCGCGTGTTCATCGTCAACACCGACCGCATCCCGGCCGACGCGGCGGCAATCGAAGCGCGGCTGGACGGCGACGGCGATCTGACCCGCGTCACGATTGCCCAACCTCTGTACGGCACAACGCTCACGCATTACACCGTGCTGGTGGGCGATTGGGGAGCAGAGAAACTGCATGCCTGGCACAAGGAACTGAAACGGCGAGGGATTCGCGAAGCGAAAGGGAACGCCGCCACCAAGAACCTGGTCGCCGACGGCTCGTGCGATTTTGGTTTCACCGACAGCGACGATTTTTTCGCCGCGAAGGACGAGAAGAAACCGGTGGCCATGTTGCCGGTGCGCGTGGACGGAAAAACAATCTGCATTCCTAATAGCGTGGCGATCATCCGCGGCACCCCCAGGCTGACCTCGGCCCAGAAGCTGGTCAATTACCTGCTCTCGGCGGAAACGGAGCTGCGGCTGGCCAGGTCGGAATCGCGGCAGGTGCCTCTGGGGCCGGTGGATGAGAACCAGATCCCTGAAGAAGTCCGGCCGCTCGTGGCGTGGGGAGCCGACGGAGCCGACCTGCGCCCGCTGCTTCCCGCGCGCCGCGCTGTCGTCGCGTGGCTGAAATCGGAGTATCTGCAATGAGTCTGGCCGCGGCGTGCGGCTGGAGCCTCGTGCGCAGTCTGATCGTAGCGCTGGTGGCCTGGCCGCTGTGCAGCCGGGCCGCCGAGTGGCTGCGCAGGATCGATCCCCGGCGTCGCCGCTGGGGCTGGGGCCTGCTCCTAGTGCCGTTTCTCTGTCCGGAACTCTGGACCGGGTACGCCTGGACCGGGTTTGCCCTACGGCTGGCGAGCTGGAATTTCTGGGAACTGTTCCCGAGCGGGCTCTTTCCCGCATCGCCGCACTGGGTCGTGGCGCGCGACGCGGCGGTTGACGAACTGCTGTTGGACCTGTTGCTCTTGTTTCGTGCGGTGCCAGTCGGCGCGCTGGTCGTCTATTTTGCCCCGCCGCCGCCGCTGTCGCCGGAAGCCCTCTACTGCCGGCAGTTGGCATTTGGCAATTGGAGCTGGCTGCAACTAATCTCCCTCCCCCCATTGTGGGGGAGGGCCGGGGTGGGGGGGCGAGGGTCGATTGACGCTCCCACCCCCATCCTGGCCTTCCCCCATCGAGGGGGAAGGAATCCAGCTGATTCAACCGATTCGGTGAGGTTGAACGCCGCAGAGACAGCTGCCCTCACCCCGGCCCTCTCCCAAGAGGGCATAGGTGTCCTCACAACGCAAATGGAACCGAAATCAGAGCCTCTCCCTCCCCACTCCGTGGCGGAGGGCCGAGGTGGGGGGGCGATGGCCGAAGGACGCTCGCACCCCCATCCTAACCTTCCCCCATCGAGGGGGAAGGAATCAGTTTCCGCGACGCGAGTTTTGATGTGTGGAGATACGTACGCCCAGGGGGAGAGGGGGGACGGGCGGTATCAATCGGCGTTGTTGACGCAACTCAAATTCGTCCTCTTCGGTCCGCTCTACACGGCACTCCCCGCAGTCGCGCTGATGTTTCTGGTGACGTTCCAGGAATTCGAACTCGCTTCGCTGATCGGCCGGCCGGCCTGGACGGTGTGGCTGTTTGACGCCCAGGTCGGCGGACTGGCCCTGGCCGAGTCGCTGCGGCTGGCGGTCGCTCCCGTCGTCTGTCAACTGGCAGTTCTCGCGCCGCTGGCGTGGTTCGTCCTCACGAGCCGATCGCCGCGCGCGACGGCCGAATCGATCTCGCGAACGAGTTCCAACAGATCGCACATCCTGATCGTGTGCCTGCTTTCGGCCGGCGTCATCATGACGTGCGTGATTCCGCTGTTCCTGGTGGGGCGCGGCACGCTCGAAGGGCTCGCGCGCCTCTGGCAGAAACCCGATCAGCTGCACATGCTGCTGCGGGAAATTTTGCTCGGGACGGGCTATGCGCTGACGGCGGCGGTAATCGCCGTTTTGATTGCCGACCGGTTGAGCCGTGCGGCCCGCGGCTCGCGGCCGGCGCTGGCGGGGATTGTCGCGGCGACGCTCCCCGGTCTGGTCGGGTCGCTGGTGTTGTGTCTGGCACTTAATCGGGTGCTCCAATTGCCGGTGGCACGTATCGGGTACAAAACGTCGTTTTCGTTTGCACTGGGACTGGCGCTGTTCCTGTTTCCACGGGCATTGCTGCTGCGGTTGCTCTTGTGGTCGGCAAGTCGATCCCCCGGTTACCACCTGGCGACGCTGCTGCATGATTCGCCGGCAGCGACCGTTCGACACCAGGCACGCGGCCTGACCTGGCAATTGCGGTGGAGTGGCGAATTCTGGGGGCTTGTCCTGCTCGCCTACTGGGGGTTTCTCGAATTGACGATTGCCAATCTCTTGGCGCCGGTGACGATAGTCTCGGCTCCGGTGTTGCTCTACAATCAGATGCACTTTGGGAAGAATGCAGTTCTCTCGGCCCTCGTCTTTCTGACAGTCCTCGTGCCGGCGCTGCTGTTTGCAGCAGCGGCCCTCGCGCGCAGCTTCTTTTTCCGATTGATTCGGCGATGACCAAACGCCGTTTTGAAACGAACGATCTTCCTCTCTCTCTAGGCATAGGTCTCTACAAATACAAAGGCTGGCTAACTGATGATTCTCACGGCGAACAACGTCGTTTAACCCGGAGCCAACGGCGACGCCCTTTCGCGCTGGGGCCTCGCCGTTGGCTCGGGGTTAAACAATCTAACTCCGACCGGTGTCTTCCGGTCAGCGGTACTCGATATTTCGCCAACAGACGACCGGAAAAAAAATCTTAATCCACAGATAGACACAGATGCACACAGATTAAGAAACTGGGGAGATCTTCGAAGTATCTGTGTCAATCTGTGCGTATCTGTGGCTACTCTCTTTATCAGATCGATAGAACGATCTGCATTGAGGGCATCGGTACCTAAGCATTCCCGGACAGGTTCACTGATCCACGTCACCTTGAGAGAGAGAAAGGTTGTTTAACCCCGAGCCAGCGGCGAGGCGCCGGTGTGAAAGGGCGTCGCCGTTGGCTCCGGGTTAAACGACCTGAATTGCAGATGGACTCAAAGCAAGATCTTCGCCCTCAACCTGGCCCTCTCCCACAGGGAGAGGGGACACGTTTGGGGGCTGGTCCGGTCTGGAAACTCGACCACGTGACCCTGGCGGGGAAACCTCTTCCGCGGCTGGACAACGTATCGCTGGAGATCGGGCCAGGGGTGACGGCGATTCTCGGGCATTCGGGAGCGGGAAAAACGTCGCTTCTCAACCTGCTGGTGGGCTTCGAGGTTCCTGATCAGGGAACAATTCAGACAAGGTTCGAAGGGGACGCCGGCCGGCTCCCTCTCTTCTGGGGTCCGCCCGGTGACGGCCTGTGGCCGCATCTGACGGTGGGGCAACACGTTCGGGCAGTTTTTCCGGAGACTTCCGAGGCCCGACGGACCGAACTTCTGGAAGCGTTTGAACTGTCAGACAAAATTGTCTCATTTCCCGATCAACTGTCACAGGGGGAATGTGCCCGGCTGGCGCTGGTGCGCGCTCTGGCGAGTGAGGCGAAGGTGCTGGTTCTCGACGAGCCACTCGTGCACGTCGATCCGGCCGGCTCGCGTGAGTACTGGCAGCAGTTACGCCGTCTCTTCGGTCAGTCGGGGAAAACGGCGGTTGTCTTCTCGACTCATTCCCCGGAAGTCGTGCTGCGTGAAGCGCAACAGGTGGTGTGTCTTTCAGAAGGGCGGGTCGTGTACTCCGGCAGCGTCGAACGACTCTACTACGATCCTCCCGACGCCCGCCTGGCCTGGTGCCTGGGGCCGGCCAATTGGATGGCCGGCTCGGGTGAGCACGCCTGGCTCGAAGGGCACACGGCCAGCCGTCGCTGTTACCGTCCCGAGGAAGTCAGCGTCGCCCCCGTCGATGCGAGCCCGCTGGTAGTCCAGACGGCAGCGTTCTCCGGCAGCGTCGGCGAACTCGAAGTCCTCGACGAACGCTCGGGACAGACGCACCAGCTCTTTCATCGCCCGGTCGCCGGCGCCCTGCGCGCCGGCCAGCGCGTGGCGGTGAGAGTCATGGGACTATTGCTCCTGGCACTGTTACTGGCCGGTTGCACACAGGCGTCGGCGGAACCGCAATTGCCCGTCCGCACTGTGAATAGCTGGGCGATGCCTGCCGAAGGGGTCAAGATTCCGACGCCGCGCGCCGTGCATGTCGGCCTCAAGCAGGAAATTTTCGTTCTCGACAACGCCGGGCGAGTTCTGGTCTACGATGCCGAGGGCAAACTGCTGCGGCAATGGTGGATGCCCGAGTACTCGGTGGGGAAGCCCGAAAAGATCTGTCAGTTCCGCGACGGGCGGCTGGCGGTCGCCGATACGCACTACCACCGCGTCCTGTTTTTCGACGATCAGGGAAACGAACTGGCCCGCCGCGGCAGCCTGGGACGCGGGCCGGGGGAATACATTTATCCCGTCGCCGTCGTCGAGGACGACAAAGAAAACTATTACGTGTGCGAATACGGCAGCAACGATCGCGTCCAGAAGTTTTCGGCTGATGGCACGTTCCTGCTCCAGTTCGGCGGGTTCGGAACGGCCAAGGGAGAGTTTCAGCGACCCAGCGGGATCGTGTGGCTCGATAGCAAGGTGTACGTGGTCGATGCGTTCAACAGCCGCATTCAGGTCTTTTCGGATGCGGGGGAGTTTCTCGACGTTCTGGCGGACGGCGTCGATTCGGCGGGGCTCAATTATCCGTACGATATCTGCGTTAATCCTGCCGGCGAGCTGATCGTCGCCGAGTATGGCGCCGGGCGGGTTTCCAAATTCGATCTGTCGGGCAAGCTGCTGGGGCGGTACGGCTCGATCGGGACCGACGAAGGGCAATTCGCCACACCGTGGGGAATCAGCGTCGATCGCCAGTCACGCGTGTACGTCGCCGACACAGGTAATCGCCGGATCGTGGAGTTGAGGTTCTAGAAGGACAAACGTTTACAGTCACAGAACTGACCCGTTTCAGAAAAGGACGGAGCAGTACAAACTCCCTCCCCCCTTTGTGGGGGAGGGAAATCAGTTTTTTGAATTACCTGAGCCACGAAGGTTTATCAGAAAGCTTGCCGCCGTGCCGATGCTGCAACGGATTCTGCTGAGCGTCTTCCCGCCACCGCGCGAGCGGCTGCGATGGATCGACGCGCTGCCGCTCGGCATTTTTCTGGCGCTGTTCGCCGGGGTCTGCCTGACGCTCGAAATCCGCCACATCCTGCTGTTCGCGCGGCCGGGGGCGTTTGTGCTGATCGTGGCAACCGTCTGGATCTGGTGGCTGCACGTCGCCGGGTTCGCCGGGCTCGGGCGGGTGCGCTCGCTGATGGCTCTGGAAGTGCGGCTGGCACTGGCGGGGCTGTTTGTGATCCTGCTGGCCGAACCGCGGGCCGTGCGCACGCGCGATGAACTGTCGGTGGTGTACGCTCTCGACGTTTCCGATTCGATCAACGAAAGCTCAACCGACCGGGCCCTCAAGTTCGTGGCTGAAACGGCGACGAAGAAGCCCAAGAAGGACCAGGCCGGCCTCGTGATCTTCGGGAAGAACGCGGCGGTCGAATTTCCCGCCCGGGCGACTGTCCCCCTCGAAGCCAACAACGTCATCCTCAATTCGCTGATCGACAAGGAAGCCACCAACCTCGAGCAGGGACTCTCGCTGGCGGCCGCCATGCTCCCCGAAGACATGCAGGGACGCATCGTCCTTGTCAGCGACGGCATGCAGACCGAAGGGGACCTGTCGAAGATCCTCAACGACCTCAAGGCCCGCGGCGTCACGGTCGATGTGCTCCCGATTGCCTTCAGCGTCGAAGACGAAGTCTGGCTCGAACGGCTGGAGCTGCCCCAGTTCGTCAAAATGGGTGAGAGCTACGAAGCGGGGATCGTACTGTCGTCACTGAACGCCGGCGAAGGGACGCTGACGATCGAGGAAAACGGCCAGAAGATCGCCGAAGAGCCGGTGAAGTTTCAGGCCGGGAAAAACCGCTACACGTTTCCGGTGCAGTTGCGAACGGCCGGCTACTACGAGTACACGGCCCGCATCGAGCTGCCGCGCGGCAAAGACAACATCGATAAGAACAACCGCGTGGTGAACTCGCTGTTCCTCGAAGGGGAAGGGAAGGTCCTGCTCGTCACCGACCCGCAGGGGGAAGCCCGTGACTGGCAGCAGCTCGCCCAGGCGCTGCGCGACACGAAGCACGCGGTCGAGATCCAGTCGGCGTTTGAGTTCCCGCGCGATTCGGCCTCGCTGCTCCCCTACGACTGCATCGTGTTCGTCAACGCGCCGGCCGACGCCTTCGATCAGATTCAGCTCACGGCAATGCGCGACGCGGTCTTCAACTTCGGCAGCGGCTTCCTGATGGTGGGGGGAGCCAACAGTTTCGGTCCCGGCGGATACCACCGCACCGTCGTCGAAGAAGCGCTCCCCGTGACGATGGACATCTCGCAGAAGAAAGTGCTCCCCAAGGGGGCGCTGGTCATCATTCTGCACACCTGCGAATTTCCCGAGGGAAACACGTGGGCCAAGCGGATCACCAAGCAGGCGATCAAAGTCCTCGGCGCTCAGGACGAAGTCGGCGCGTTGATGTACGGGCCGATGGGCGAGCAGTGGATCTTCGAGCTGGCCCCCGCCTCAGAATACGAAAAGATGGCCGTCAAGGTGCAGGCCGCCGAGCCGGGAGACATGCCCAGCTTCGCCGGCACGATGCGCAAGGGGCTGGCGGGGCTCAAAAAGAGCGACGCGGCGACCAAGCACATGATCATCATCTCGGATGGCGACCCGGCCCCTGCCCCGCCGGCCCTCATTCAGGAGTACATCGACAATAAGATCAGCGTCTCGACCGTCGCGATCTACCCGCACGGGGGGAACGAAATCGGGCTGATGCGCAACGTCGCCTCGGCGACTGGCGGCCGGTATTACTTCCCATCGGACTCGAGCCAGTTGCCTTCGATTTTCATCAAGGAGTCGAAGACCCTCAAGCGGAGCATGATCCAGAACAAGACGGTCACACCCGAAATCGGGTTTGCCGACAACGTCCTCAAGGGGATCGAGTCGATGCCCTCGCTCAAGGGGTATGTGATCACGACCCCCAAGTCGCGCCCGGCGAAAACGATTCTCCAGGTTCCCTCGCAGGAGAGCGAAGAAGACGGCGACATCGACCCCATCCTGGCGATTACGCAATACGGCCTGGGGAAGACGGCCGCGTTCACTTCCGATCTCTCGCCGAACTGGGCCGCCGAGTGGATGGACTGGGATAAATACTCGGCGTTCGTCCACCAGCTCATCACCGACATCTCCCGCGTGCAGAAGACGGGAAAGCTCCGGATGTGGACGTACACCTCGGGGAATGAAGGGGTGATCGTTGTCGAGGACTTCGCCGAGCAGGAATCGTTCCTCGAAATTCAAGCGCGGGTCTCAGGCCCGCGCGATAAAACCGAAACGGTCGCTCTCAAGCAGGTCGGACCACGGCGCTATCAGGCCTCGGTTCCCCTGTGGGGGAAGGGACGCTACCACATCGTGGGGATGCCGTCCGGCGAAGATCGCAAAGACGACCGCGCCTTCGGCGGCTTCATCATCCCCTATTCACCTGAATACCTGCGGTTCCGATCGAACCCGCTGGTCCTCAACGACATCGCTTCGCGAACGGCCGGTGAACTGCTCGATTCCGACGCCAAGGCGGACGACATTTTCAACAAGAACCGTGCTCCCAAGCGCAGCTCGCGCCCCATCTTCGACTGGTTCCTGGTGATCCTGGCCTGCCTGATCCCGCTGGACGTCGGCGTCCGGCGGATTCAGCTCGACTGGTACGTCATCAAGGGCTGGCTGGGGATTGGCCAAAAGCGCGGCGCTTCGACGCAGACGATGGGGGCCCTGCTCGAACGCAAACAGGCGGTCGAATCGCAACTCGAAGCCCGCCGCAGCGAAACGCCGCTTCCGACCGAAACCCTGCGCCGGCTCGCCAGACCGCAGACGAAGGGGGGGACTTCAGCAACCAGGCCCCCGCCGACAGGCGGTCCCGGCGGTCCTCCCAAGCCGCCACCGTCTGGCGATAAGACCACGACCACCGAACGGCTGCTCAATCTCAAGCGGAAGAGGCAGCAGGATCAGCAATAAATCGTGAAGCCGGACGAATGACTTACGAAACGTAGAACTCTCAGAAGGCAGCTTCAATACAAATCTTCTCCCTCCCCACTCGGTGGGGGAGGGCCGGGGTGGGCGGGGCGAACGTCAATTGACGCTCGCCACCCCCATCCTAACCTTCCCCCATCGAGGGGGAAGGAATCAGTTTCAGCGACGCGAGTTTTGACTTGTGTAAAGACATCTAACCTGCGCTTGGCGCAATTCACGCGAGAGACCTTCCCATGAGCACGATTCCCATTTCGATCGACCCGACTATGTTGCAGGCCGAGGCTGACCAGTTCAAGCAGGAATTCGCCGAAGTCCGCGAGGCGGTCAGCCGCGTGATTGTCGGTCAGTCGCGCGTCATCGAGGCGGCACTCACCGCCATCTTCTGCGGCGGCAACGTGCTGCTGGAAGGGGTCCCCGGCCTGGGCAAAACCGAGCTGGTCAAAGCCCTCTCGCGCGTCCTGGAACTCGAGTTCCGGCGAATTCAGTTCACCCCCGACCTGATGCCCGCCGACATCGTCGGCACGAACATCATGACCAGCGATGAGGCGGGTCGGTATCGGTTCGAATTCCGCAAGGGGCCGATCTTCACCCAGCTTCTGCTGGCTGACGAAATCAACCGTGCCTCACCGAAGACGCAGTCGGCCCTGCTCGAAACAATGCAGGAAGGTTCGGTGACGACCGGCGGGACGATCTACCATCTGGTCCAGCCCTTCTTCGTCCTGGCGACGCAGAACCCGATCGAGCAGGAAGGAACGTATCCGCTTCCCGAAGCCCAGCTCGACCGCTTCATGTTCAAGGTCGAAGTGCCGTTTCCGTCGCGAGCCGACATGAACGAGATTGTCAGCCGCACGATCCTCAAGAAGCAGGCCGATCTCCAGAAGATTATGAACGGCCCGCGGATTCTGGAATTGCGATCCGTGCTCGACAAGGTGGTCGTGGCGGATCCCTTGCGCGACTTCGCGGTGCGGCTCGTGCTCGCGACCCACCCGACGTCGGAACTCGGGACGGAGCGGATCAAGAAGTACGTCCGCTGGGGAGCGAGCCCGCGGGCGGCCCAGGCCTTGATTCGCGCGGCACGCGTGCGGGCACTGGCCGAGGGACGGGCGCACGTCGCCTTCGAAGACGTCAAGCATTATTCCAACGAAGTGCTCCAGCACCGCATCCTGCTCAACTACGACGGCCAGGCCGAAAACGTGCGGATCCCCGAACTGATCAAAGAGTGCATCGATTCACTCCGCGAGGAAGGGTGACGGACCACAGACAGCACTGAATCGCGAATTGGTGCAGAAATACATCTTAGATCCACAGATTGACGCAGATTAACGCAGATGAAAACGAGAAAAGCTGAGGGTCACGGTATCTGCGTAAATCTGTGTAATCTGCGGATCGAAGTTCTTCGTTTTTCGGTTCAGCACGACTTTCGGAAGTAGACCACGCATCGCATGGAAATACTTAGTACACAGGCTCAGTTCACGAAGTTGCTCGATAACGACGCCTTGGCGCGGCTCGAGCGGATGCGGTTGTTGCCGCGCCGCCGGCTCACCAATCGCAGCCGGGGGGAGCACCACGCCGCCAAGGGGGGGACCAGCACCGAGTTCGCCGACTATCGCGACTACGTCCCCGGCGACGACGTACGGTACGTCGACTGGAACATCTTTGCGCGGCTGGAGCGTCCGTACGTCAAGCTGTACCGGCATGAAGAAGAGATGCATGTCGTCACGATCGTCGACGCGTCGTCGTCGATGCATTTCGACGGCAAGTTCGACCGCGCGCGGCAACTGGCCGCCGCGTTCGGCCTGATGGGGCTGATGAACCTCGAGCGGGTCAGTTCGTTCGTCTGCAACCACTACGGCAAGCAGCCGCTGTTTTTTCCCCCCTGCACGGGGCGCATGAGCCGCCGCCGGCTGTTTGATTTTCTCGAGACGATTGAAGGGGGGGGCGATTTTCCGATCGAGCTGGCGGTTGAGGCGGTGCTCCGCCGACACCGCGGCCGCGGGATCGCCGTGCTGCTGTCAGACTTTCTGACGTTCGGCGATCTGGAGCGGCCCCTCAACATGCTGTTCAGCGCGGGGCTGGAAGTCTTCGCCGTGCAGATTCTTTCGCCGTCCGAGCTCAATCCCGAGGTGGCAGGAGACATCCGGCTGGTCGACTGCGAAACGGGGCACACGGTGGACGTTTCTTCTGCGGGAGACCTGCTGGGAATTTACGCCGAGCATCGCGAGGCGCTGGAAGAGGAACTGGGAATCCTGTGCCGCCAGCGTTCGGGGCGGTTTCTGTCGATCTCCTCGCGCGACCCGCTGGAGTGGGTGCTGTTCGACCTGCTCCGCCGAAAGGGGTGGGTCCGATGAGCTGGTGGCCGTTTCTCGAGAACCAGTGGGCCTGGCTGTTTCTGCTGCTGGTTCCGCTGATCATCTTCTACTTTCTGAAGCTCAAACGGCCGCGCCTGGATATCCCGTCGCTGGCGCTGTGGCGCAGCGTCCTCAACGATCAGCGGGTCAACTCCCCGTTTCAGCGCTTCAAGCGGAACATCCTGCTCTTGCTCCAGGTGCTGCTGCTGGTGTGCCTGGTGCTGGCGGCGATGCAGCCCTTTCTTCCCAGCGGAGCCGACCGGGCCAAGTATCTGCCTGTTCTGATCGACTCATCAGCCAGCATGGCGGCGGTCGATGCCGACGGCACCTCGCGCCTCGACGAAGCCAAGCGGGAAGTTCGCAAACTCATCGACAACCTGCTGCCAGAGCAGCGGCTGTGCCTGATTTCGGTGGCCGGTTCGGCCCGCCAGCTCACCGATTTTACCGACAACCAGCGCGTGCTCCGCGACGCGCTCGATCGGCTGGAAGTTTCGCAGGTCGCCAGCCGGCTCGAAGACGCTTTGCGGATGACGCAGGCGCTGGCCCGGACCGTCCCGATCGAAACGGTGGCCCTGTTTACCGACGGCAACGTGCCGCCGCAGGTCGATTTTGAGCTCCCGTTTCAGCTCAATTTCCAGAAGCTGCCGCCGGCCGGCAGGAATATCGGCATCACGGCTCTCAATGCGCGTCGCAGCGACAAACGCTGGGATGTGTTCGTGCGTATTGAGGGGACCAAGGATGAAAAAGGAGTCGAATCGGCGCCGATTTCCGCCGGGGTCGTGCTCCTGCAGAACGGCCGGGAATTGGGGAACGAATCGATCTCCCTGACCGCGGGCCAGTCGCAGCGAATCGTCTTTCCTATCGAAACGGCCGGTGCCGGCATGATCGAAGTGCGGCTGAAGCCCGAAGGGGTTGATTCGCTGGCGGCCGACAACATCGGTTATCTCGATCTGCCGGTCGGACGTCCGCTGGCGGTCTTCTGCCCGGTCGAACTCGAATCGTATCGGCACGCCCTGCGGGGAATGAAGGATGTCATCCTCTATCCGAGCGACGAGGGGGAGTCGAAGGCGGCCAGCTACGATCTGGTGATCTCGGACCGTAAGACTGACGCCGATCTCGAAGCCAATACATTTCTGTTCGTGGGAGTCGTTCCCGACGATCTGGCGAAGCTGGTGAAAGTCGACGACTCGGCCGGCCAGGTGATCGACTGGCAGCGGAGCACGCCCCTGTTGCAACATGTGCTGCTGACCGACGTGCAGATTGCCGAGCGGCCGGTGTCGGCCGAGGGAGTCCGCGATCGCGACTATGAAGAAGTGGGCTACGAAATCCTGGCGCAGGGGCGGACGGGCCCGCTGGTGCTGCGCAAGGAAACAGGAAATCGCGCGGCGCACTATATCCTGTTCCATACCGATCGCTCGACGCTGCCGTATCGCGTTGGCTTCCCGATCCTCGTTTCCAACACCGTGCAGATTGCCATGCAGCAGGCAGGACTCTCTGAGATTCGCGGCCAGCAGACCGGTTCGCTGCCGCCGCGCAATCTCAAACCCGAGACGCTGTATCAGGTGGAAGCGCCGGATAAATCGGTCGCCGACGTGCGGACCGCTTCGGACGGAATCCTGCAGGGGGCCGCCGCCCCGCTGATCGGGCGGTACACGATCCGCGAAGGCAGCCAGGAAGTCGCTTCGATTGGCGTGAGTCTCTTGACGGTTTCCGAAACGTCGCTGACGGCGATCGATCAGTTGCAGTTCCGCGAACTGGCGGTGGCGGCGTCAGGTTCGATGCTCAAAAGCGATCGGCCCCTCTGGCCGCTCCTGGCAGGCATCGGGTTCGTGCTGTTACTTCTGGAATGGTGGTACTTCCAGCGAAATCCCCGCGGCGCCATGGTGCGAAGGTAGAGCGGGTGGTTCTTACGGAAATGGGGACGGAGGCCAGAACCGCGGATGTCGCTGATCGGCGCGGATGGACGCAGATGAAAGCAGGATGGACTCGTCAACGCTGAAAGCGTTGCACACCAAAGCCCAGGGTTGGTCGACTTTGTCGACCTACCCTGGGTCAGGAATCCATTAACAAAACGAACCCTGAAAGGGTTCCACCGATTGCGCGAGTCAGAATTCGAGGCGGGAAAACCACTCAGCGGAGGAGAGAACGCGGGGATGTTTCAATTCACACGAAACCTTCGGGGAGTTATGGACGGATATGAACCACAGAGACACAGAGAGCACAGAGGACGCGGTGACGTGGATCCGTCGACCGATGATCTTTTGTCTTTCGACCGATCCATCTCTCTGTGGCCTCTGTGTCTGTGTGGTTCCAATTCTTTCGTCTCTGTCCTTCTTCGTGATCCTGTGATCGTTTCCCTGCGTTGAAAGCGTAAATCAGTTTGGTGAGTTGTCGACGGTCAAACGCAGAATGAACAACCGATGATCAATTTCAGCCGTCGTGACGGAAATGCGCGGTACAAAGCGCCGTGGAGCGCTCCGCTGCTGGCCTGCGCCCTGTTCCTCGCCAACGCCTGCTGCTTCAACCCGGCCACAGCCTGGGCCCAGAGTTCGATGGTCTCGGTCGATCTGGCTCCGTCGTCGCCGCCGATCCGCTCGGACGCGCCGATGACATTCATGTGGAGGATTCTGTCGCAATCGTCCGCCGTCATCGAAGGGGCGCTCGACATCACCGTTCGCGACGGTACCGAGGTCCTGGGCCGGGCCGTCATCGATGACGTCGTGATCTCGAATGGCGAGCAACTGGTGCGCACCGTTCTGCCGGCGATCGAATCCAACAATCAGCTTAACTCGCTCGATCTGTACGTGGAACTGATCAGCAAGCGCCAGCGGCTGGGAAAATGGGAATTCACGCTGCGGGCCCCCAGCCAGTGGCAGCGAACCTTCGTGCTCCTGCTGTGCGACCCCTGGCAGACCAATCTGCCCACCGACGTCCGAACGCTCGTCGATCGATTGCGAATCGAAACCTGGAACGCCGATCCGGGGGACCGCACAATCACCACAATCCCCGCGCACATTCGTCCTGATGATCTCCCTGCCGACCCGCTCGGGTACTGCGGGTTCGACGTCGCCGTGCTGGCGCACGAGGGGCTGGCTGAACTCAAGGAAGGGCAATTGCGGACGCTCCTGGAATGGGTGGAGGCCGGGGGGAGCCTGTGCGTCATCCCTGGCCGCGGCGTGCTCAAAGACTATCACGCCAATCTCCTCAACCAGGGGCTTCGCTCGCGCTCGAGTGAGTCGCCACTGGCCCTCGATCCGGCAGGGCGGCTGCTGCCGCCGGCCGAAGGGGATGACCGTGCCGCGGCGCCGCTGCTTCGCCATTACGGACTGGGGCGGATCGCCCTCGTGCGAGGCAAACTCGACCAGTTGCTGGCCGATCACGAATCTGACGTGCGGCCGATGCTGGCGTTTCTCTGGAAACTGCGCAAGGAGCGCGTGACCGAATTCGTCGAGACCGGTAGATTCCTCGTCAAAAAAGTTGTGCTGGAGTCCGATAAGCCCAGCGAAACAGAAAATCAATATCAGGCGCCGAGGTACAACAATGTGTCGTACGCCGACCTGCGGCCCCAGGACAAGCAGCTCGCGCCGCTCCCTCTGCAATCGGGAGATCAACTCCTGTCGCGGCTCATGCCGGAAGGGCTGAAAGTCGTGCCGCTCTCTCTGATCGGCATCATTCTGGTGGTGTACGTGGTGCTGATCGGTCCGGGCGACTGGTTCGTGCTGGGGGCGATCAAGCGGCGAAAGTGGACCTGGTTTACGTTTCCCTTTGTGACTGTCGCTCTGACGCTGTTTACGGTCTGGCTGGCCGAGTGGTATATGCAGGTGAGCGACCGCCGGCGCGTTGTCACGTTTCACGACGTCGGCGCCGAGGGGCGCGTCGCCCGCCGCAACCGGTTTGAAGTCCTGTTTCAGGGTTCCGAGCGGGAAGTGCGGACCGAGTTGACCCGCGAGATCCTGTCGGCGCTGGCGCTGCAGCGCTTCAGCAGCGCTCTGTGGTACAGCAATCAGCAGGCCCAGATGCAGGGGGTCGATCAGCGGCGCCGCTTCACGGGTGTGCCGAGCTACGTCGGCCGTGTGCCGGGGCACTACGAAGTCCGCCAGTTCATTTCCCAATGGACGCCGCAGCTCAACCGCCGATTTACGATCGCGCACGGCGCCGATCGTCCGGCCGAGTTCGACTGGGACAAATTCGCCGACAAAGAGACCTTCAACCCCGGCAAGCTGGCGGCCGGGCCGACCCGCGATGAACTGCTGAAAGCGCTCAAGGCCGCGTTCGGGGACTCGATCCACGTTGCGATCATGACGGGGGGCAAGCAGCAATTCCTCGCCGGCACTTTCGGGTTTTTCGCGGGAGGGACCGTCTACGGCGTCGATGCGTACGGCAACCAGCTGGCCCAGCCCGCGGGTTATCCGCCGGGTTACAACCCGAACGGCACGGTGCAGAAAACCGGCTTTCTCGAAGATGTCTGCCTCAACGAACTGGGGGGGCTGTTCAAGGTCGTTTCACAACTTTCTCCCAGCGGGGGGAAGGATTTCGAAGACATGGCGCTTGTCGATCCGACGGACCCCGCGCAATGGCTGCTCGTGGTGGCGGTCGAACGGGGGGACGAGGTCGATCTGTACCGCAAACTCTACTCGGGAGAAGACTGAATGCTCGTCGTCGACGTGGAAAGCCTCTGGGTCCGGTATGGACAACTGGCGGCCGTGCGCGGCATTTCGCTGCAGATCCCGAAAGGGGAGGTCTTCGGCTTCATCGGCCCCAACGGGGCTGGTAAGTCGTCGACGATCAAAGTGCTGGCGACACTGCTCCGCGATTTTACCGGGCGCGTCAAAATCAACGACATCGACGTGCTGTGGCGCCCCCAGGCGGTGCGCGAAAAGATCGGCTACGTTCCCGATTTCTTCGGCGTCTACGAAGATCTGACGGTCGAGGAGTACCTGCACTTCTTCGCCGCGGCGTACCGCATCGACCGCAACCGCCGCAAGGCCATCATCGGCGACGTGCTGGAACTGACTGACCTGACGCATAAGCTGCACGCGCCGGTGGATGCCCTCTCTCGCGGGATGAAACAGCGGCTCTCGCTGGCGCGGGTGCTGCTGCACGATCCGGATCTTCTGCTGCTGGATGAACCCGCTTCGGGGCTCGACCCGCGGGCCCGCATCGAGATGCGCGAGTTGCTTAAGGCGCTCAAGGAAATGGGAAAGACGATTTTAATCTCGAGCCACATCCTGCACGAACTCGCGCAACTGTGCACCCGCATCGGCATCATCGAAGCCGGCACGATGGTGGCGCAAGGGTCGGTCAACGAGATCTACCGGCATCTGGGCCTCCTGCGGATCGTGCACGTGCAGGTGGTCGACATGAGCGACTCGCTGGTCGACAGCATCAAAGCCGTCCCGGGAGTCAATTCGGTCGAAGTCCAGGTTGACCGGCTGGCGATCAAGCTGCATGAAGACCAGACGTCGATCGAAGACCTGCACGATCATCTGGTCGGGGCGGGAGCCCGGATTCGCATGTTCCAGCCCGAGGCGATGGATATGGAAACGGCGTTCATGAAGCTGACGGAAGGGAAAACCGCCTGACGCCGTCTGCCGGCGGGAACCAGGCTCAAGAGCCACGAAAATGAGCCACAGATCAACACTGATGAACACAGATGAAAAAATCGAGCAGAACCACATTCAATCTGAGTTCATCTGAGTTCATCTGTGTGCATCTGTGGCTCTCATCTTTACCGGAATGGAGAAATTGGGCGGCAGGCAATGAAATGATCGGCTTGTACTCTGGATGCAACGAAAATCAGAACCGCGGATGACGCCGATCGACGCGGATGGACGCAGATCACGAAGGATTGAATTTTCTACGCTGCAAGCGTTGTACACCAAAGCCCAGGGTTGCCCGACCTTGTCGGGCTACCCTGGGTCTGGATTGTTTTTTGAAATGAACCCTGTAAGGGTTCCACCAGGAGCAAGGTTCGGGAATCGAAGCGGGGAATTGACGTGTTGATGCGGCGGTCGCCTCGATGTTTCGATTGACACAACGAGCGCAAAGGACACGAAGAGATACGGACGGTATGAACCACAGAGACACAGAGAGCACAGAGGACGAAATGAAAGGGTTCGATCAACAGGATTCTTAACCGGTCTGTCCCTCTGTGGCCTCTGTGTCTCTGTGGTTCCATTTTTTGTCTTAATTCTTCTTTCTGAACTTCGTGCCTGGTGATCATCCCCAGGCGTTGCAGGCGATCTCCAGACCCATGCAGCTCACCCACCTGATTACGAATTTCAGCCTGCCGCTGCTGGCAAAGGAATTAATCGAGCAGGCGGCCCGGCGGCGTACGTACATTGTGCGTGTCTCGTATGCTGCGCTCCTGTTCTTCGCCTGCTGGCTCTTCTTCTACCAGACGCTGCAGATCGGGATGGTCAGCCCTCTGGCGGCGCTCGGGCGCGGCCGCGACATGTATATGGTCATCGTTTTTCTTCAGTTTGCCGGCGTGTACCTGTTCATGCCGGCGATCACCTGCGGCGTTTTGACCCAGGAGAAGGAGCGCGACAGTTTGCAGCTCTTGTTCCTGACCAGGCTGGGGCCGTGGACGATTCTGCTCGAAAAGCTGATGAGCCGCGTTGTCCCGATGCTCGGCTTTCTGCTCCTGTCGCTGCCGCTCCTGGCGTTCGCCTACAGTCTGGGCGGCATTTCGCAGCGGTATCTGTGGACCGGCATCTGGCTGCTCGTGCTGGCGACGATCCAGACCGGAACGATCGCACTGGCCTGCTCGGCATATTTCCCGACGACGGTTTCGGCGTTCGTGGCGTCGTACATCATCCTGGCCATCATGTTTTTCGGCCCGGGAATCACGTGGCTCGTGCTGTACGTGATCGGCGTCAATGTCGAAAGGATCGTCATGGGTTCAGTCGGGGGAGCGCTCGGTCCGGCGGTGATTGCCATTCTGATTTACCCGTTCTTCAGCCCGGCCTACTTCGCTTTGGTCTCATTTCCCGGCGGGATCGGGATCTGGAACGTCTTCGTCCATTCGGGAGTCATCCTGGGAACGAGCGGATTGTTCCTGGGGCTCGCGCGGATTTATGTCGTCCGCAACAGCCAGCGGCAGGTTCGCGGGCGCCCCAGCAGACGCTTTGCTGCCGCGCGGCAATTTCTGCCGTCGTTCAAGAATCGCGCCGGCGCCGGCCCGGCGGACCAGACCGAACTGGCACAACTGCCCGACGCTACCCCCGTCGCCTGGCGCGAAACGAGACGGCACTGGCTCGGCCGGACGCGCAACCTCATAGTTCTGGCGCTGGTACTCGAAGTGGCACTGGCGGCCTTTTGCCTCGTGCTGGTGCTGATCAACAGCCGCGAGACAGTGATCTATCTCGGAATGTTTGAGTTTCTGATGTGGGCAGTCGCCGCTCTCGCCGTTTCGGCGCAGGGTGCCGGCCTGATCGCGGGCGAACGGGCGAGGCAGACGCTCGACGTTTTGTGCACGACCCCCCTGACAGGCCGCGAAATCGTCGCCCAGAAGATGCGTGCGGTCCACCGGCTGATCGTCGCGCTGTGGCTGCCGTTTTTCAGCATCGGTCTCTTCGGAAGCGTGTGGAAGTCGCTCCCGCATATTCAGTTGAACCGGTCCTATACCGGTTCCCCTTTCGACGAAGTGCTGTACCTGGCATGTGCGTGGCTCGCGCCGCTGATCTACCTGCCGCTCGTCGCCTGGCTGTCGCTCTTGATCGGCCTGGCGGTCCGCAGTCAGACCCGCGCCATCATTGGATCGATGGCCGCGATCGTCGCCTGGTGTGCGATTCCACCGGTCTTCATCGGGCTGCCCCTGTCGATTGCCTACGGTCCGCTGTCGAAAACTTCGGATCACTTTCTGCTCTTGCTCTCGAGCCCGGCGACGATCCTGTTCTGCAGCGAATTTGGATTGCTCGAACACTATATGGAGGCTCCCTGGGCGGGAGTGATCATCAATTTCGCCGGCTATGCGTGTGCGCTGATCGTGATCCGGGCGATCTGCCTCGATCGGGCAGACAAATGGCTGGGGCGAGGTTACGAGGGGAATTCCCGATCCCGGCTGCCGCACATACCCGGTGCCGACACTCCCGCCTCGCCAGCAATCCAAGTCGGCCTTCCGGTTGCCGAATGACCGTTCCATCCCCTGAATCCCACACCAATCCATGCAGCTCAAGCGTCTGATCGCGAAATTCAGTTTGCCGCTGCTGGAGAAGGAATTGACCGAGCAGGCGGCCCGCCGGCGCACGTACATCGTGCGCACGCTCTACGCGTGTTTTCTGTTTCTGACGGCGCTCCTGTTCTTCTACCAGATGCTGGAAGCGAGTGCCGCCAGCCCGCTCGCGGTGCTGGGCCAGGGACGCAGCATGTTTGCGGTGCTGGTGGGGACGCAATTCGCCGGAATTTATCTGTTCATGCCGGCGATGACCTGCGGGGTCATCACTCAGGAAAAAGAGCGCTCGAGTCTGCAACTGCTGTTTCTGACGCGCCTGGGTCCCTGGACGATCCTGTTCGAGAAGCTCCTGGGGAGGCTCGTCCCCATGTTTGGATTCCTGATCCTGTCGCTGCCGCTCCTGGCGTTTGCCTACACGCTGGGGGGTGTTTCCACCGAGATGATTGTCTCGGAAGTCTGGCTGCTGGTCCTGGCGTCGATTCAGATGGGGACCCTGGCGATCGCCTGTTCGGCGTTCTGCCGCACGACTGTCGGCGCCTTCATGGGCTCGTACGTCATCGCCTTCCTGATGTTCTTCGGTCCCTACTTCGGCTGGATGCTCCTGTACCTGGCGCTGTATACGGCGGGGGCCGAGCCGGATCAGATCCTCCAGCAGTTCGCGCCGAAGGTTTTTTCGGTCCAGCTGTTTCCCCTGCTGATGTTTCCCTTTTTCGGACCGGCGATGCTCCTCTGGCAGTCGGCCGTCCCGGGAGGTCTGGGGGCACTGGGGCTCGGGATCCATTCGGCGATCATCCTGACGGTCAGCGGCATTTCGCTCCTCGTGGCGCGCAAGTGCGTCGTGTCGCGGGCCTTTCTGCCGCCGGAAAACCTGCTCCTGGTCTTCTTCCAGTCGCTCGATCGCCGGAAACCGCGCACCGCGGGAGTCGTGCTGAATCGCGATCCATCGGACCTCCCCGACGACGCGCCGGTCGCCTGGCGTGAAACGACGAAGCGCGCCCTGGGACGGCCGCGGTATCTCGTGCGGCTATTGATGCTGATTGAGCTACCGCTTCTGATCTTCCTGACACTGCTGTCGGTCGATGCCGACGGCGTCGTCAGCCGGATCCTGCTGGCCCTGACGGTGCTGATCGCGTGGCTGCTGGCAACCCTGGTCGTCTCGGTGCAATCGGCAACTTTGATTGCAGGGGAACGTTCGCACCAGACGCTGGAGGTGCTCTGCACGACCCCGCTATCGGGCCGCTCGATCGTTCTCCAGAAATTCTCCGGGGTCCGGCGGCTGATGCTGGTGCTGGCGGTGCCGCTGGCCACGCTGTTTTTGTTTGAAAACTGGCTCAAGCTGTCGCACCGTGGCCGTCAGATGGGCCCGGGCGAAAACTACAGCCAAACGATCTATCTCGTCTGCTCGGCACTGTCGATCGCTGTGTACCTGCCGCTGACCGCCTGGCTGGCTCTGTTCATGGGCCTGCGGGTCCGAACGCAGGTCCGGGCGATTATCAGCTCCATGGGGTCCAGCGTGGCCTGGTGCGTCCTGCCGTTCATCTTCATCGTCCTGCCGCTGTCCATCGCGCTCGCAGGGACCGGCGGGACCTCGGGCACCATCATGTGCGCACAATTGACGAGCCCCGCTTCGATCGTGTTCATGAACGAATTCGACGACAACGACTTCCTGAAGAACCCGCTGCTGGCCATGATTTTCAACTTTGGGTTTTACGCCGGCGCGACGCTTGTCCTGCGGCACCTGTGCCTCAAGCATGCCGACCGCTGGCTGGGACGAGCCGACACGAAATAACATGCTGCAGGGACTTACCAGGTTCGGCTTGCCGCTGCTCGGCAAGGAGTTGCTCGAGCAGGCGGCCCGCAAGCGCACGTACGTCGTCCGCGTGCTGTACGCCGGCCTCTTGTTTTGTGCCTCGTTTCTGTTCTTTCACGACACGTTACGGACCGGCGTCGCCAGCTCGCTGGCCGTTCTGGGGAAGGGGAACGAGCTGCTGACGACGCTCGTCTGGCTGCAATTCGCCGGGATCTGCCTGTTCACGCCGGCTCTCACCTGCGGCGTGCTGACCCAGGAGAAAGAGCGCTCCAGCCTGCAACTCTTGTTTCTAACGCGGCTGGGTCCCTGGACAATTCTGCTCGAAAAGCTGCTGAGCCGGCTGATTCCCGTGTTCGGCTTTCTGATCCTGTCGCTGCCGCTCCTGGCGTTTGCGTACACGCTGGGAGGAGTGACGCCGGCCAAACTATTTCAGGGCGTATGGATCCTGATTCTGGCAACGATTCAGATGGGGACGCTGGCCCTGATGTGCTCGGCGTTCTTCCGCACGACGGTGGGAGCGTTCATCTGGTCGTACCTGCTGGGGCTGGTCATGTTTGGCGGTCCCCCGCTGGCCTGGCTCAGCCTGGACTTCCTCGGATTCGGAGTGACTGGCCTGTTTCGAAGCATTGAATCAGGCTCGAATATCGCATTTCTGCCGGTGGTCGTGGCGCCGCTGGCCCCTGCGGCCCTGTGGATTTCGGGGCCGCCGGCCTTCATGAGTTCCAATAAATTCTGGCCACTGGCAGCGCAGTCATCAGTCATTCTGCTCGTCAGCGGCGCGTGTCTGGTTCTGGCACGCGTCTTCATCGTCCGCCGGGCGTTCCTGCCGCCGCGGAATGTCGTCCTGAATGTCTTCAAAAAGCTCGATTGGTTCTTTCTCAAGTTAAACAACAACCGGGTGACGCGGGGTGTCGTGTTTGCGGCCGACGCCGCTGCTCTGCCGGACGACGAACCGGTCGCGTGGCGTGAAACGGCCAAGCGTTCGCTGGGGACAACCCGCTATCTGCTGCGGCTGTTCATTGCGCTGGAATTGCCGGTGGCGGCGGTGTGCCTGATGGGGATTTTCGCCTCCCTGAGTGCGGGACCGTTGCCGGCCCTGCTGATTCTCCTGTGGATTGTGTCGGTGCTGATCATTTCGGTGCAGGCCGCCAGCCTGATCGCGGGAGAAAGAACGCAGCAGACGCTCGAGGTCCTGTGCACGACGCCGCTCTCGGGACGGGAGATTCTGCTGCAGAAGTTCCGGCCTGTCCGCCGGATGATGTACGTGCTGGCGGTTCCCTTTGCCACCATCTTCTTCTTTGAATGCGGCATGAGGTGGCGCATGAGGCAAGTCAACTGGGTTTGGCGCGGTAATTCTCAGGAGTTCGACCTGCCGCTGTACCTCGTCTGCTCGACTCTTTCGGTCATGGTCTACTTTCCGCTGGTGGCCTGGCTGTCGTTTCTGATCGGCCTCAGGGTGAAGACGCACGCGCGCGCGATCATGGCGTCGACGGCGGCGATTGTCGTGTGGTGTGCCGCCCCACTCGTGTTCCTGACCATTCCCCTGGAAATTTCGCTCGGACATCCGGGACACGCCGATCGGGAGATCATTGAATTCTCGGCACTGCTCAGCCCGGCGACGATCATCCCCTCCAACGAATTCAGCGGACTGTCCGAACTCGGGAATCCCTGGATTGCCGTCTGTTGCAATTTCGCCCTGTATGGAACCCTGGCGCTCGTCTTCCGAAACCTGAGCCTGAAACACGCCGATCGCTGGCTCGGCCGGTCGTCGGATCGCGATTTTGTCGGTTCCAGCCCGGTCCCCACCCCTGCCGCGGCATTCGATACGGGAATGAGGTCCTGACGCGTGACGAGACTGCTCCAGCAATTTGGACTCCCGCTCCTGGGAAAGGAACTGCTCGAGCAGGCGGCGCGCAAGCGGACGTACGTGATTCGCGTCGGCTATGCGATCCTGCTGTTCCTGGCGGCCTACATGTTCTTTTACGAGACGCTGCGCGTGGGGAGCGCCAGTCCCCTGGCCGCCCTGGGGCGCGGCCGGCAGATGCTCGAAATTCTGGTCGGCCTGCAGTTTGCCGGCATTTATCTGTTCATGCCGGCGCTCACCTGCGGCGTGATTGCCCAGGAAAAGGAGCGGGCCAGCCTGCAACTCTTGTTTCTGACGCGGCTCGGACCGTGGGCCATCCTGTTTGAAAAACTGGCCAGCCGGATGGTCACGATGCTCGGGTTTCTGCTCCTGTCGCTGCCGCTCCTGGCGTTTGCCTACACGCTGGGGGGGATTTCCCCCGAATATCTGTGGACCGGCGTGGGCCTGTTGCTGCTGACCGTGTTTCAACTGGGAGCGCTGTCGCTGTTCTGCTCGGCGTATTGTCGCACGACGGTTTCGGCATTTGTGATGAGCTATCTCCTGCTGGCGGTGACGTCGCTCGGACCAGCGCTCCTGCTTGTCGGGTTCTTGCAGGGAGGGATCTTCGGGGGGACGGCCATCGAGCAATTTGTGATTTCACTCGGGCTGTTTGAGGAAGAAGTGCAGTTTATCTTTCCCCTCTGTACTCCGGCCCATTTCTTCGGTTCTGCCTCAATCGGCATGGGCCGCTTTGGGCTGCTCCCGCATTGGGCATCGCTCGTGCTCCGCTGTATGCCGATCATTTTTTCGGGCGTCGTGTATCTGGGCCTGGCCCGGGTGTGCCTGGTGCGGCGGGCGTTTGCCCCGCCGCGCAATCTCGTCCTCAAATTCTTCAAAAAGCTCGACAGCACTTTCCACCGGCTCAACGACAACCGCTGGACCAGGGGGATCGTCCTGATCGGCGAGACGGACTCGCTCCCCGAACTAGAGCCAATCGCCTGGCGGGAAACGACCAAACGCTCACTCGGGCAGGCCCGCTATCTGTTGCGTCTGCTGCTGGCGGTCGAAATTCCAGTCCTCGTGCTCTGCATTTTTCTGGCAATTGTCAGCACCAGCAACAACGAGCCCTTGGGGTCCTACCTGGCCTTCTTTCTCTGGTGCTTCTCGGTGCTCGTGGTGTCGGTTCAGTCGGCGAGCCTGATCGCGGGGGAAAGGTCGCACCAGACGCTCGACGTGCTCTGCGCCACGCCCCTTTCGGGGAAGGAAATCATCCGTCAGAAATTCCGGGGAGTGCGGCGGGTGATCGTCGCGCTGCTCGTGCCGCTGTGCACGGTGTTCATCTTTCAGTGCTGGTGGAAATCCGAGACTTCCGGCCTGAGGTATCCGAATTACACCGCTTTCGGCTGGCCGGAAGTGAGTGTACCGCTGTATTGCGTCTGCTCGGCCCTCTCGGCGGCGGTCTACCTGCCGATGGTTGCCTGGCTGTCGCTGTGGATCGGCCTCAGGGTCCGGTCGCAGGCCCGGGCCATTACCGGCGCCGTCGCCGCAATTGTGGCCTGGTGCATCGGACCTTTGCTGTTCTGCATCGCCCCGATCGGCATTCTGGTCCAGCCTTCCAACGATTCGCCATTTGGGTATCTGCTGCTCCTCAGCCCGATGATGGCGATCCTCTTGAACGAGCTCGACGGATTCCGGGAAGTCTTCCGGTCGGGGCAGTGGGTGGCTGTGATCCTGAACTTTCTGCTGTACGGAGGGGCATTGTTGCTGTTTCGCAACAATTGCCTGAACGACGCCGATCGGCTTCTGGGCCGGGCGGTGGATCGCTGATGTGTGTCTCACGGTGCACCAGGGGCTGTTCCGTCCGCCGACCAATGGCGGAAAACCGGTCGCGCACGGCAGAATTCGTGAACAATCGGCCACCCGTTCGCGGGTCTTTTCCCGGGGATTGCCAGTTCGCGGTGCCGAACGAATTCTCATCCGGCGTCTATCTAAGTAATCTGGAGCGGCCATTTTACGGAATTTCACACTGATCTGCCTGGCATGAAGAATCGGCTCCCGTTTTCCGGTCCGGCGAACCTCCCCAGCCGGGGTGCGCGCCGAGTCGTGTTGGCAGCCGTCGTCTGGCTGTTACTCTGGTGCTCCGCGGGAACCGCCCACGCGATTGACGTCATCCAGACCGAATGGGGCTTCGACGGCCAGATCGTTTTGCAGCGGTTCAACCTGTTTTCGGCCCTCGTCGACAATTCGTCGGCGACTCCGTTCGAGGGAACGATTCAGCTCAAGAAGTTCGTCGCCGGGAAACAAGTCGATGCGCTGATCGCCGAGCCGGTGTACCTGGCCCCCTTTTCGCGGCGGTGGGTGCAGTTCTACCCGTACATCAAAACCGACTGGGATACCTGGGAAATCTCCTGGGGAAAAGCCGCCAAGGAGCGCTACACTCCAGCCAACCCGCGAACCGGAAATCGGGCGGCGGTCCTGCTGGAGGATCCCGACGCCATCTCGCAGGGGGCCGGCGCCATCAAGCGGCTGCGGGCTGACCTCTTTCCACCGCATTCGACCGCCACCGATTGCCTGGCCGCGCTCGTGATCGACCACGTTCCGCGGTGGGATACGGCCCGGCAGCGGTCGTTTCTCGAGTGGCTCAAGCGGGGCGGGCGCGTCTACCTGTTTCGCACCCCGGAGGGAAAACCGCTCGAATTCACAGGAGACCTGGCCGAACTCAACAAAGCCGCGGACCAGCCGCGCGTCGGCGCCGGGTTCGTGTACCTCGTGGACCGCACCCGGCGGCAGCTCGACAAGTCGTACGTCGAACAGGTCATCGAAGCTGGCAAGCGGCCCGGTGCGGGGACCGTCACCACGATCACAAACGTCGAGCCTCCCGTGAGCGCCGACCCGCAGGCAACGATGGCGACTCCCTCACCCGGGTATCAGTTCAGTCATTACAAGTGGGAAGTCGAAGGCACCCTGCTGACGAAGCTGAAAAAGATGTCGAACCCCAACCACAGTTGGGCCCTGATCTTTCTCCTGGGGCTCATGTACATGGCCCTGTTGTGCCCGGGATGCTACGCGGTGGGCCAGAAATACTCGGGGGATTACCGCAAGACATTCGGTTTTCTGCTCATCACGGTGACCGCCTTCAGCCTGGTGTTCTTGTTCGTCGGCCGGCGCGGCTACAACGAAGTCACCGTGGTGCATGCGGTGGCGACGGCCCGGCAGACACCCGGCGGCAACTTCGACGTCACGCAGTGGTCGAACGCGTTTGTCGTCGCCGGCGGCGACTACACGTTCACTCACCCCGGAACGGCACGCATCTATTCGACCTGCCAGGATGAAGAGACCGTGCGCGGGGAGATTCGCAACGGGGCCGAAGCGCATTTCACCGCCGACATGCCCCCCTATTCGTCGCGTCCCTTCTCGCACCGCGGGCAGGTGGCCGCGCCGCCGATCGACGTCACGGTGGTCGAATGGGGAACCGAATTCGACCAGACACCGCTGACGAGCGTGTTTCAGGACGCCAAGAAGATCGTGCTGGCCGAGCCGGCCCGCTCGTTGATCAAGCTCAAGCTGAAAAAAGGGCGCTCCTTTCCCGCGCAGGCTGCCGGGCTGTATGCCCTGTGCGGGCGTCGGTTGTACCGCCTTAAGGACCACGGCGACTCGCTGCAACTCGACACCGACCTGGGAACCCTGGCGGCTGTCCTGAAAACCGACCTCTACAGCGAATTCGGTGCACGTTTCGACCCGACGGCCCAGCTCAAGCGCCGCGGCATGATGTGGCAGGACCCCACCCAGGACGAAGTCTTTCTCGACCTCTTCTATCCGCTCCTGGCCCGCAGTCTCAACCTGACCGACCAGGACGAAGTCGACGAGTTCGTGTTCCCCGGCGACCGATTGCGGCTGCTCATCTATGCTCCGATGCCCGAGACCCTGTACGTCTCCAATCCGCTCTTCAACCGGCAGCAGGGTTATGTTCTGTATTCCCTCGATCTCTTTGAGCAATGAGCACGATGAGTGAAATCGCACCCACTAAAATCGCACCCACTTCGACGGTCGACCGCGGCGCTGAAGCGGCGGCCGTCGAAGTCCGGAATTTGAGCCAGTCCTTCGGCGAGCGCTGGGCTGTCCGCAACGCCACGTTCAATGTCGAGGCGGGGGCCCTGCACGGTTTCGTGGGGCCCAACGGCGCCGGCAAGACTACCTCCCTCAAGCTGATCTGCACGCTGCTGGAACCGCAGGCAGGCACGATTCGCGTCTTCGGCCAGGACGTCGTCTTGCACCAGCAGGAAGTGCGCCGCAGGATCGGCTTCATGCCCGACCATTTCAGCATGTACCGCCGCATGTCGGTGTTCGAATACCTCGATTTCTTCGGCGCGGCATACGGGCTGGCGACGGCCCAGCGCGACCGGGTGATCAAAGACGTGCTGGCGCTCGTCGACATGCATTCGCGTCGCAACGACCTGATTGCCGGGCTGTCGCGCGGCATGCAGCAGCGCGTGAGCCTGGCACGGGTGCTCGTCAGCGATCCCGACCTGCTGCTGCTCGACGAGCCCGCGTCGGGGCTCGATCCCCGGGCCCGCATCGAACTGATGGAGATCCTCAAGGAACTCAAGGGGATGGGGAAAACGATTTTCATCAGCTCGCACATTTTGTCGGAACTGGCCGACCTGTGCGACAGCGTCACGATCATCGACGTGGGACGCATCAAGTACAGCGGTTCGATGAGCGCGCTATTGGCGCATACGCACGAACACCCGACCTACCGGCTCGGCGTCGGAGCCGAATTTCCCGACCTCGAGCAACGGCTGGGAGAGCTGAAGGGAGTCATGCGCGTGGAGCGCGTCGACGGGCGGGCCGAATTCCGCGTGTCGTTCGACTGGACGGTGATCGATACCAACGCCCTCCTGCGCGGCGTGCTCGACATGGGAGTCGCCGTCGTCTCGTTCACCGAAGAGCGCCGGCACCTGAATGAAGCCTTCATGGATCTTACCCAGGGAGGGCTCGAGTAATGTTCACCGGAACGCTGGCCCTCCTGCACCGGGCCCTCAGGCTCGACGCGCGGCTGCTGCGGACGCACCTGTTTCGCGTGGGGTTCGCCGGTCTGGTCTATGCCAGCCTGATTTATACCTGGGGCACGAGCGCCCTGCTCGGTGCGCCGGGGCTCAAGCTTTTTGAGACGATGACCTACCTCAACTTGGTCTTGATCAGCCTGGCGGGAATCAGCTTTTTTGCGACGGCGATCACCGAAGAGAAAGAAGAAGATACGCTGGGGCTCCTCAAGCTGGCCGGACTCAACCCGCTCGGGATCCTGCTGGGCAAATCGACCAGCCGGCTGGTGGGGGCCATTCTGCTGCTCCTGGTGCAGTTTCCTTTCACGCTCCTGGCGATCACGCTGGGGGGAGTGACGCTGCTGCAGGTGCTGGCGGCATATTGCTCGCTGGCGGCGTACATGGTGCTCCTAGCCAACGTCGGGCTCTTCTTTTCGATCGCCTGCCGGCGCGGCGGAGCCGCCTCGGCATCGACGCTGCTGTTCATGATCCTCTATTTTCTCGCCGCCCCGGGACTCCTGACAATACGACTGGGGCTCGTGAACGGCGGCGTGATCGTCAAGTCGGGGGTTGTCGATCGCTTTTTCGAGGACTCCGCCGAACTGTGCCGCAGCGGCTCGATCTGGAATCGCATCGAAACAATTACGCAGACTGGATTCGGCGAATCCCCCATCGGGACTCAGGTGCTGTTTTCATTGGTGATCGCCGGGCTGTTCTTTCTGCTGGCGTGGGTGAGCTTTCACCATTTCACGCGCGACGCCCGCGGGGCGGCCAAGCCCAAAGCCGATTTCTCGTCCCGATTCATCGCGCTGGGTCGCAAATATCGCTCGCGCCCCCGCACGCGTCCCCTGGCGTGGAAGGAATTTCATTTCGTCACCGGTGGAATGCCCGTGCAGATCGCGAAGTTCGTCTTCTACGGAATGTTGGCCGGGCTCGTGTTCTGGGCCTCTGAGCGCTATTACGGCTACACGCTCGCGCAGGCGGGGCAGGTGGTGGCCATCATGATGCTGGTGGCAATCACCATCGAATCGAGCATGTATGCCTCGGTGATCTTTCACGACGAATGGCGCGACCGCACCCTGCCCCTCCTGACGATGATGCCGATCCGCCCGACGACGATCATCACTTCGAAGATCGCCGGCTGCGGTCCGGCGCTGGTTCCGGCACTGTTGTGGCTGGGCGTGGGCTGCGTGATCTGGCCGCAGGGGCTGACAGAACTCGGCAATGCACTGATCCTCCCCAGCCGCTGGTTCGTGCTCCTCGTGGCGCTGCTGTTCCTGACGTTGACGATGTTCTTTTCGATGGTCGTGCGGTGGGGCGCGCTCCCGCTGGCGATTGCCGTCATGGCCCTGGGCGTGATTGTCAGCGGCTGCTGCGGCAGCCCGGTGTTCGGGATGATGGCGGTCGTCAACCGCGAAACGGGCTTTCAGGAAGGGGGCTTCTTCCTGGTGGACCTGGTGATCCTGACCTTGATTGTCGGGCTGCAATTCGACGTCCGCCGCCGGTTTGAGATCGCGTCGTCCCAGTGAGGGGACGATTGGCCGAACCATCTCCCGCAGCCTGCCCCATCTCACCTGAACGGATGTTCTCACTCAGAATTTTTGCGGAATCAGACCCTTGGCACAGGCAAGACGACTGCGTATGCTTCAGGTGTTCGCCGTGGCTGGCCCTGCGGCGACAGGAACGCCTCTCGCCGCAAGGTCTGGGGCGTTTCGCTTTCTTTGCGTATTTTTACAGCATGGACATTTCAGCGGAGCCGGGCGAAACAAACGCACCCCGATTTCGGTCTCGCAGCGCCTGCAACGGATCGGCGTGTTCATCACGTCAAAATCACGGCTCGACGCGGCGAAGAAAGTGAATCGTGCCGGCGGCGAAGGCTGCAATCCCCAGCACCAGGAACGTCACCTGGTAGGTATGTTCCAGGGCCGGTGTGTCTGCCAATTTCAGTCGCACTTGAATGGATGAGATTGCGCCGCCGGCGGCGCCGGTGAGTGCGACTCCAATCAGCAGTGCATACGCCGCACTCTTCAGGAGCGAAGAGCCGAGCCACGAACCGCCGAACAGACAGATGCTACTGGCGAGCATCATGGGGTAAAACCCCGCGAGCCGCGGATTTCCGGTCGCGGGAAGGATCCCGAAAACCGGCACAATGACTTCGAGCATGAACAGATGGGCGCCCCAGACTCCCAGTGCGAGGGCGAGCGCCAGAATCAACTTGCTCATCAGAATCCAGACGCGTGTCGGAGGGAGCGCAAACAGGAATTCCGCCGACCTGTCGGCTCGCTCGCAGGCGATCGCGTTAGCGCCGAGTGCCCCGACCAGCAATTGCGAAAACGCCAGGCTGATAGTGTTCGTCGTGGTCAGCGCTTCACCCCAAATGTAGGCCGGCGGGTCTCCTCCTTCCCTGAAAAACAACATAGTCAGGATCAAGAACGCGTGGATGATCGCCCACACGACAGCAGAGGCGACCGCGATGGGCAGGTTGAGTCGGAAATCTTTCCATAACAGGGCAGTCATGCCAGTTTCCTCCGGCCTTTGACGTAGTCTTTAAACAAGTCCTCGAGGCTCAGGTCGGTCACTTCGACATTGTCCACCGGGAATTCGGTTTGGAGCCGCGCGAGGAGCTGCTCGGAACAGGGATGCAGCGTCAATTGCCACTCCCGCCGCTCGACGCATTGCCAGATCGCTTCCGGCGGTCGCCAGACCGGGACGCAGCCGTCGCGCAGCACTGCCCGCACGCGCTTGGCCGACGTCAGCAGTTCATCGACCGGGCAATGCAACAGGAGCTTGCCTTCGTACAACATCGCCACATTGTCGGCCATCCGCTGCACATCTCCCAGCGAATGGCTTGAAAACAGGACGCTGCATTGCCGTTCGCCCGTGGTTCTGAGCACACCATCGAGGATTTCTTCGCGCGCCAGCGGGTCGAGCCCCGACATCGGTTCATCGAGGATGAGCAGTTCCGGTTCGTGTGCGATCGCCAGCAGCAGCGACACTTTCGCCAGCGTCCCTTTGGAGAGCTGCTTGATCTTCTGGCGGGGCGCGAGGCCGAACAGATTGATCAAATCGCGGCAGAGTTTGTCGTTCCAGGTCGGATAAAACGATTTCGCAAACCAGATCACGTCTTGGATTCGCATCCAGCGGTACATGAGGTGCGTTTCGGGCACATACCCGACGCGACTTTTGATCTGGGGCGCATCGACCGCCGGGTCGAGGCCGAGGACCCGGACCGTGCCGTACGACACCGTCGAAAGCCCCATCAGCGTTCGAATCGTCGTGCTCTTCCCGGCCCCGTTGGGACCGATCAGACCGAGGGTCGTGCCGCGCGGGACCACGAGCGACAAAGCATCAACCGCTTTCACCTCGCCGAAGATTTTTGTCAAACCGATCAATTCGATCGCCGGGCTGTCGCTGCTGGTCATCGCGGCTCCCTGGTCTTGCTGAATTCCTGGCGAAAGGTCTTCTCGAAGGCATCGCGGGTCCGCTCGCGGGTGAAGTTCGCATCGCGGGCGGTGATGATCCCCCGGCGAAAACTCTCGGCGACGGTCTCGAGCGTGTTATCGCGGGCCGAGACGGTTCCGCGGTCGGTGACGAACATCCCGACCCCCCGGCGCGATTCCACCAGCTCGCGGCGCTCGAGTTCGTCGAAGGCTTTCTGGACGGTGTTGGGATTGACCCCCAGCGTCATCGCCAGGGTGCGCTGCGCCGGGAGCGATTCGCCGGGCCGATAAACCCCGGCCGCGATCGCCGCGCGGACCGTCTCGACGATCTGCAAAAAAATCGGCACATGGCTGTGCGGGTCAATTTTCACGCCGGTCCTCTCGAATCTGGCCAGCCGTCATGTGAACTAGTAAGCTAGTGCACTAGACCAGTATAGCAGTGCCGCCGGCGACGTCAAGTGTGTCTGGGCCGGTTTTTACGCAGGCGGGTGTTTCGGCCAGGCCGAGCGGCGGAAGCCAGGATGTCCGAACGGCAAACTGATCGGCGACATCTTTCGATCTTCTTCGTGGCTTCGAGTCTTTGTGGTAATTTGCTGACGGATCGACCTTTCCGATGAATCGAAAAAACGAATCGACTCGGCACCGCGACCGACTTCTTGACGCTCGCCAGCGGGGCCGTTAGTCTGCGCGGCACAATGTCTGCCAACTATCCCCTGTTTGTCAAACGCGATCTCGACGGGTTCTTCGGGTTGTTCATCGACAACCTCGTGCAACTCCTGTTGATTCCCGTTTTGTGTGGCGGGCTGTGCGGCATGTCGGGCGAGGCCAGCGCGATTGTTTTCTCCCGCATCCTGCCGGGAGCGGCCGTCAGCATTCTCGTTGGCAACGTCTTTTACGCCTGGCAGGCGCACCGCCTGGCGGCCCGCACCGGACGGAGCGACGTCACGGCGCTCCCCTTCGGAATCAACACGCCGTCGCTATTGGTCTATATCTTCTTTGTCATGGCGCCGGTGTACGAAAAGACAAAGAGTGCCGAGGCGGCCTGGCAGATGGGGCTGTTCGCCTGCCTGGGGAGCGGCGTAATTGAATTTGCCGGCGCATTTGTCGCGGGTTGGATCCGCCGGCGGACGCCGCGGGCCGCCCTGCTTTCCACCCTCTCCGGGATCGCGATCGGGTTCATCTCGATGACCTTCGCGCTGCAGATTTTTCACCGGCCGGTGGTGGCGATGCTTCCGCTGGCGGTGATCCTCGTGGCCCTCTTCTCGCGGACCCGCTTTCCGCTGGGGCTGCCCGGCGGGCTGGTCGCCGTGCTGCTCGGTACGCTGTGTGGCTGGGTGCTCCCCGGCTGGCTCACGGGACTGTCGCTGACCGGCAGCGACATCGCCAGCGCGTGGGAGCAGCGCGGGTTTTTTCCACCGATCTACTGCGGCGATTCCCTGCTGGCCGTCTTCCGCCTGCCGGCCCAGGAATGGCTTGGCTATCTGTCGGTGATCGTGCCGATGGGACTGTTTAACGTGATTGGCAGTCTGCAGAACATCGAATCGGCCGAGGCGGCTGGCGATGGCTTTGCCACCTTTTCTTCGCTGGCGGCCAACGGCATCGGGACGATTGCCGCGGCGCTCTTCGGGAGCTGCTTCCCCACGACGATCTACATCGGCCATCCCGGCTGGAAGGCGCTCGGGGCGCGGGCCGGCTACTCGACCCTCAACGGCCTTGTGATCACGCTGATCTGCCTCACCGGAACGGTCGCACTGATCAAGTCGCTCGTCCCTCTCGAAGCGGGGATCCCGATCGTGCTGTGGGTGGGGGTGATCATCACCGCCCAGGCGTTTCAGGCGACCCCGCGCGACCACGCCCCGGCGGTGGCGCTGGGGCTTTTCCCGGCGATTGCCGCGTGGGGTTCAACCGTCGCCGAAGGGGCATTTCGTGCGTCGGGGGGCGTCACGATCCAGCAGGTCCTCACTCAGAATGCCGACGCGATCGTCAACGGTTTCCTGCTGCACGCGCTGATCGTGATCGAGCGGGGCTACATTTTTTCGTGCATGATCCTGGCGGCGATTGCCGCCTTCCTGATCGACCGCCAGTTCTTTCGCGCCGGCATCTGGGCCCTGGTGGGAGCGGTTCTGACGACGCTCGGCCTGATGCACGCTTTTCAGGTGCACGGCAACGACATCGACTACCTGTTCAACATCGACATTCTGACGGGGCAGGCCAGCATCGCCGAATTGTTCGGCGCACCCGACCCCAACGCCAAGGTGCTGACCTACCGGGCGTTCCCGCTGGCGCTCGGCTATCTGATGTTCGCCGCCGCGTTTTTTGCCTTCGGATTCTACGCGAGGACCCGTCCGGCCGACGAAGTCGCCAGCCATTGAGCGGCAAATTAAAAAGAAATCAGGGTGCGGCTGGTGCCGCACCCTGAACTGCGCCGGCCCACGCTTTACTTCATGCCGATGTTGATGTAGGCATGCACGTGCGGAGCGCCGCGGAAGTGCCAGACGAACGCCGGGCCCTCGACGCGCCAGATGTCCCACGTCTTGTCGTCGAGCAAGTCCCCTTCCTGGTAAAACGCCAGGTGCAGTTTGTCGACCCCGCCGCTGGCCTTGAGGATCTCGAAGACTTCATCGACGTCTTCCTTGCGATAAGGAGCCAAAAGCACCTTCAGCGTCGATTCGACGAGCGCCTTCTGGTCGGCCTTCAGCTCGCTGACGGCGATCCCGGGGAACGCGCCCCCGTCTCCCTGAATCGCCACCGAATCTTCCTTGGGCGCTTTGCTGACGAGCGCTTTGGCGGACTGCGCCGCGTCGAGGGCGTGGAAGACTTCGTTCACTTTCTTCGTCTGATACAGGAACAGGTTCTTGGTGGGGTTCTCTTCGCCGTGACCGTAAACGATTGGTCCGCCGAAGGCCGCCTTATCGACGCTGTTGCCGTCGGCGCGCAGCGTCAGGTGCCGGCCGGTCAGTTCCCATTCGCACTTGCCCGATTCGGGCGTGCCGAATACCGCCACGCTGTAGGACCCGATCCCGCCCGAATCTTCCTCAGTCTGGCGCTGGATCCGTTCGTAGCCGTCGGCGGTGGTCACCTTGCGGATGATCTGATCGATCAGCTCACGCTGGCCGGTGCTGTAGAAATCATTGTCGATCGTCGGCTTGGTGACATGCCAGTTAGCGTTGACCTTCTTCCGCAGATCGTGATCGAACGGGAAGGCGATCGTCTTTTTCTGTTCGTCGGAGAGTGATTTAAAGAATTGCCCCACAACGGTCTCGGCATCGCTTTTCGCCGAGGGTGCAGCCAGAGTCAGGCGGCCCCCCAGCAGGGCCGGTCCGGCGGCGCCGATGAGGGCCGCGCTCCCCACGGTTCGAATAAAGGAACGCCGGTCGAGAGACGCATCACAATCCGGGCAATCTTGCCGATCTGGACGTTTCATGGAACCTCTCCTGAACAGGTCAATGGAATCAGGGCCGTCACCCCACACGATACCATCCGGAACCGCTCGCGGGAAGCGCCCCGCGACCCGGGTCGTGATACATTCTGCGTGCGGATCGCACTTTGGCCTGGGCGAGGGGAATTGACGTCAATCAGGGTGCGTCGGGCGGGCGTTCGGCGATGTGCGAGTCATCGCGGTGATTGATCCAGCGGACAATTCCCCAGATGACAGATACGCCGACGAGCACGATGCCAACTGCGCCGATCATTGAAAGAGCGTTCGCGATCCAAAGGAAGTCCCAATCCGTATCGCTCCAGGCCGCCATCAGGACAAGGAGCAGAAATATTCCTGCACCGATCGTCATTCCGACGACGCGGATGAGCCGGTCCTGGTCCATGCCCCAGATCATACCCCGGCAGGAGGCAGGCGGGGAGCAGGGATTTGCGTTTCGCAAGCAGGTTTGTCGGAACCGCATCGCGCCAGCGAGACGTGCCGGATGATCTGCTTCTGCATTTCATCCGTGAATCATTGCGACATCTGCGGCTCTGGTTTTCGTTCCTCGGGATCATGTGATGCAGATTGAAACCTGCACCACCGATATTTCGCCCGTGAAATAGTCGGTGAATTAAACGGTGCGCGATAAGGTCCGGCACGGTACTTCGCGCCTAAATCAATTCTCCACGGCGCGCGACTTGCCTGAAGTCATTCTCGAAGTGTGATGCGACAGGCCGCGACTCAAAAACTTGGCGACCGAAAAATGCAAACTCACAGAGTCCTCGAGATCACTTGCGATGCTGTAACTGCTTGATTTGCAAGGAACAAACGTGATGCCGCATGGATGTGCCAGTTTTGTTTTCACGAATCTGTCGACGTCACTTGCGACTCGAGACCCCCGGGAACGGCGCTGTTGCCGGAGCGCAGTTGTTGTGCAGGACCGCGCGGCGGATGGGCGGTTCGGCAGACTATTTTTTGGAACTTAAAAAACTTCTCATGTTCGCCGCACGGCGGCAAAGAAACCTGTCGGGGGAAATTCTGAATGCTGACGATCAATGAAATTCGAACCGAGAACGCGGGGAAGATCTGCCTGCTGTGGCGCGGCAACCTCTACGAAGCATTCGACGGCGATGCGTACATCGTGGCCCGTATCTGTGGCTCCCAGATCAATCGTACCCACCGCGAAGAGCGCGTGCGGAACGTCGCTACATTTCCCGCGCGAGAGCTGCACGCAAATCTCGAGAAGCTTAAAGCGGCCGGTTATACCGTCGAATTGCTCGAACGCATCGATCCCCGCATTCCTTAAGCAGCGGACGTCGTGCAAATTACCGACTGACATCTTGCAAATTGACCGACTGACACCGTGCAAACCACCATCACCACTTCGCCTCAGGCGACGCCCGTTACACTCGACGAGCGTGGCCCGCGCGGCGCGTATCTCGGCGGCGTGATCGAGCGGGCCGGCAACCTGCTCCCTTCGCAGGGGCCGATTACCGCATTCGTCTTTTTGAACACACTGCAGGCGCTCGAAGACCTGCCGTTCGAAGAGGGGTTGGCGAAGGGATCGCGGCTGTTCGGCTGTCATTCGTACCTCCCCGAAGATCGCTACCGCGAAAAGCTGGCCCGCGGTCGGATCCGCCGGGAAGACCTTGCCGCCGTCGTCCGCGAGAACCTCCAGGACGGCGCCGATGTCCGCATCTGCCCCCTGGGGACGCGCTTCGAATTGCGGATGGCCATGCTGCAGCACCCGGTCCGCATCGGACCGGCCAACGAGCTCAAATGGTTTATCGCCGAGACCGACGCCCTCACCCGGCTCCGCCCCGAAACCCCGGCTGCCGTCCGGAGCTGGTTCGTCAGCGAAACGCGGCACTGGGTGATGCGCGACACGTGCCTGGGGAGTGACGATCGCGATCACCGCAGCCCCGTTCCCCGGGACCAGCGGACGCAGCAGATGCTCCTCGATCTCGTGCGCCAGTTCGGCGCCGAGACGATCGAACACTGGAGCGACGCCACCTGGGAATCGCTCTCGGTCCAGGCGCTGTGGCGAGTCTGCCGCAACGGCGTGCATGGCGTCGAGCGCCACGCCGCAGCGCCGCATCCTTTTGTGCGTCATCGCGACATCCTGCTGGAAGCGACGCGGGACGACAGCGACGCACTCGTTCACGAAGTCCTGATCCGCTTCTGCGCCGCCTTTACCGACCAGGGTTTCAGCCAGTGGCCACTGGCCCACCGCGAGCGCGGTTTTTACCGCGCCTTTTGCGAACTGTATCGCATTGAATCGGGTCCACGGCACCAGTGGCTTGCGGGCCTGGCCCGCGAACTCGACCGGCTCTTAAATGCCGGCGTCGAGCCACTCGAATCGATTGTCGAATCGCTCGAAGCTCTCGGCGTCGTCGAAGACGAGTGGGACGATTACGTCACCGCCACGCTCCTGGCGCTGCGGGGCTGGGCCGGCATGATTCGCCAGATGGAAGTCCGCGGCGACCGCGTTCCCGTTCCCGCGCCGGCCGGAAGTCTGGTCGAATTCCTCGCCGTGCGCCTGATTCTCGAACGCTTCGCCCTGGCGCACCTGGCTTCCAGGTCACCGCATCTTCGCGGTCCCCTCAAATCTCTGCGAACTCTGGCTCGGGAAGCGTGCGTCCCCCACGCAGCTCCCAGCGTGGAGCAGCGGGCGTTTCTCGTCTTTCAGGTAGCGCAGGTCCTCGGCTGGACCCCCGCCGCTCTGCAGCGGCTGTCGAAGAAAGAATGGGCGACTCTGACGGCTGAGATCGAAACCTTCTCGGGGCTCGAACGCCGGCGCGTGTTTCACCTGGCGTTCGAGCGCCGGTTGCGCGTGCAGGCACTCGATGCTGTTTCGATCCATGCCCGGCGCGAACCGCGCCGCGTCGAAAAGCCGCAGTTCCAGGCGGTGTTCTGCATCGATACGCGGGAAGAATCATTCCGCCGGCAGCTCGAGGAATTCGCCCCAGCCTCCGAAACTTTCGGCGCCGCCGGTTTCTTCAGCGTTCCGATGTATTATCGCGGCGTCGCCGACGCCCACTTCACAGCTCTCTGCCCGATCGTGATCAAGCCGCAGCACTGGGTGGTCGAGGACGTCGTCTACACCCTTGAAGGATCTCACCGCCGCCGCGCCAAAACGCGCAAAGTGCTGGGGAACGCGTCGCACCACGTGCACGTCGGCAGCCGTACGTTCGGCAGCGGCGCTTTGCTCACCGCGGGGCTGGGCGTGCTGGCCTCAGTCCCCCTTGTCGCCCGGGTCCTCTTTCCCCGGCTTACGGCGCGCATTCGCCGGACGGCCGTCGGCTTCGTCAATCCCCCTCCCGTCACCAGGTTGAGATTGCAGCGCACCGCACCCACTCCGGGCCCCGAAGACGACCAGATCGGCTTTTCGATCGACGAAATGGCCAACATCGGCGAGCGGCTGCTGCGCGACATTGGTCTTGTCGGCGGGTTTTCGCGGTTGGTGCTGTTCATCGGCCACGGCTCGGCCTGCCTCAACAACCCGCACAAGTCGGCATACGACTGCGGCGCCTGTTCCGGCGGGGCAGGCGGCCCCAACGCGCGGGCTCTGGCTGCCATGCTCAATCATTACCGCGTCCGCGAGATCCTTGCCCAGCGCGGGGTCCAGATCCCGGCCGATACGCTCTTTCTCGGCGGACTGCACAACACGTGCTCCGACTCGGTCACCTTTTTCGATCTCGACCTGCTCCCCAAATCGCATATCGACGATTACGAATCGGCCCAGAATACGCTCGACCAGGTCTGCCAGCGCAACGCGCACGAACGCTGCCGGCGGTTCGAATCGGCCCCGCTCAACCTGACCTACGCAGCGGCCCACGAACATGTCGAAGGCCGGGCCGAAGACCTGGCGCAGACCCGCCCTGAATATGGCAACGCGTCGAATGCGATGTGCGTCGTCGGCCGGCGTGCCCGCACGCGGGGGCTGTACCTCGATCGCCGCTCGTTTCTCGTCTCGTATGATCCGACGCAGGACGACGCCGAACACGCCATCCTTGCTCGCATCCTGGGGGCCGTCGTTCCCGTCTGCGAGGGGATCAACCTGCAATACTTCTTCTCGAGCATCGACTCCCCCGGGTGGGGATCGGGAACCAAGCTCCCGCACAACGTGACGTCGCTTCTGGGCGTGATGGACGGCGCTGCCAGCGACCTGCGCACCGGCCTCCCCTGGCAGGGAGTGGAAATCCACGAGCCCGTGCGGCTGTTGTTCGTAATCGAAGCGACTCCCGAGACGATGCTGCAGATCATGGAACGCAACGAGGTCGTCGGACGCATCCTGCGCAACGGCTGGGTGCAACTGGCAGTTCTCGACCCGGCCTCGGCGGAGATTCAGGTTTATCGCGGCGGCCGATTTATTCCCTATCGGCCCGAAGCAGGCTGCCTGCCGCAGGCATCTTCGTCGGTCGAGTGGTACCGCGGCTGGCGCGATCACCTGGCGTTCGCCGAAATCGCCGGGTATTGCCTCCCGCAATTGACACCTCAGGAGCGCGACAGCGAGCGATGTTCGATTACGAACTGTTGATCCGCGTGCTCGGGCTCACGGTCGTAGCCGCACCCTGCTTCCTCCTGGTGATTCTCGGAGCCGCCTCGCTGGTGGGTCACCCGCTCGGTGAGCGGACCATCGCCCGGCTCGGCCACACGTCGATCGCCGTGGGCCTGCTGGCTGCCGTCACCATGCTGGGGATGATGCTCTCGCTCGACACGCGCCGCCTGGCAATCGAGCTGGGAAGCTGGGTCGCCATCCCGCATTACCACTTTTCGATCAAATTCGAATTCGACCGATTGTCAGTTCCGTTCGTGATTCTGTCGTTCGTCCTGTGCGGTACGATCGGCGCGTTCGCCAACCGCTACATGCATCGTGAGCGCGGCTTCAACCGGTTCTTCGTCCTGTACGCCCTGTTCCTCACCGGGATGGTCGTCACCAGTCTGGCGGGGACGATCGAAACGCTGTTTACCGGCTGGGAAATGGTCGGCCTGTCGTCTGCCATGCTGGTCGCCTTCTTTCAGGAGCGCCCGGCCCCGGTACGCAATGGGCTGCGGGTCTGGTCGGTCTACCGGATTTCCGACGCGGCCCTGTTGATTGCGTCGGTCGTGCTGCATCACGTCACCGGCGAAGGGGATTTCGACAAACTGCTGGGGACCGGCCCCTGGCCCGAAGGGATCGCCGAGATCAGTTCTCACGAAGCCATCCTGGTGGGGGCGCTCCTCCTGGTGGCGGCAGCCGGCAAGTCGGCTCTCGTCCCCTTTTCGGGCTGGCTCCCCCGCGCCATGGAAGGGCCAACTCCTTCGAGTGCCGTCTTCTACGGAGCACTCTCGGTCCATCTGGGGGCGTTTCTCCTGTTGCGCGTGGGGCCGATTCTCGAACTCTCGCCGTGGCTCGCGGGGGCCGTGATTGTCGCGGGGCTCGTGACAGCCATTTTCGCCGCGGTCGCCGGCCGGGTGCAGACCGACATCAAGTCGGCCCTGTCGTTCGCTTCGCTGACGCAGGTGGGAATCATCGTTGCCGAAATCGGCTGCGGCTTGCGGTATGTGGCGCTGGTCCACATTCTCGGCCACGCCTGCCTCAGGACGCTCCAGTTTTTGCGGGCCCCCACGCTGCTGACGGATTATCGAACACTGGAAAATGCGATCGGAGATCACCTGCCGCAAGACGCCGGGCCCTGGGTGCGCTGGGTCCCCGATGCTCTGCGGCTGCGGCTCTACCGCCTGGCGCTGGAACGGGGCCACCTCGACACGTGGCTGGCGGACGGCCTGGTCGCGCCGATCATCAATCTGTTTGAATCCTGCGATGCCCTGGAGCGCCGCTGGACAGATTTTCTCGCCGGTCGCCAGTCGCGCGAATCCGAGCGCATGCGTCCCGTCTCAGAGTCGCTCGAAGAACATTTATGAACCACATGGCACTTTCCTGGGACGATCTTTCGATCCTGGTTCCCCTCCTGGGGGCCCTGGTCGTCAGCCGCACACCCGATCACGATCGCAGCCGCAAATGGGCCGTCGCCATGACGGCGTTGACGCTGATCATCACCGGCTGCGCGTGGTGGCAATTTCAGATCCGTGACGCTGCCGCCCACACCGGCTGGACGCACATCGTCTCGCGCTGGATTGGTCGCGATGTGTTCGTCATCGACCAGCTCAGCGCGCCCTTGCTCCCGCTGATTGCTCTCCTGTTTCTGCTGACGACCCTCACCACGCTGCGCACCAAGATGCGCCGATTCAGTTTTGCGGGGACCCTCTTCTCTGAGGCGATTCTGCTGGCCACCTTCAGTTGCCAGGATCCGTGGATCCTGATCGGCCTGCTCGCGCTGGGGACGATACCGCCTGCCCTCGAACTGCGGGCTCGCGGCCGCTCGATCCGGATTTACGTCCTGCACATGGGGCTGTTCGTCGGGCTCCTCGTTCTCGGGCAAACATCTGTCGTAGCCGAAGGGTCCGGACGTATGCACTCGCTGTGGGCCATCGTCCCGCTCCTGACGGCGATTCTCGTCCGTAGCGGCGTCGCGCCGTTCCACTGCTGGATCACCGACCTGTTCGAACACGCTGCGCTCGGCTCGGCCCTTCTGTACGTGGCTCCGCTGGCGGGCGCCTATGCCGCCGTCCGGCTCGTGTTGCCCATCGCCCCCGACTGGGTCCTGCGGAGCATGGGCCTGTTGTCACTGGCGACCGCCGTTTACGCCTCGGGGATGGCCCTGATCCAGCGCGACGCCCGCCGGTTTTTCTGCTACCTCTTCTTGAGTAACTCGGCACTCGTGCTCGTGGGGCTCGAAGTCGTGAGCCCCCTGGGCCTCACCGGTGCGCTGTGCGTCTGGATGTCGCTGACGCTCTCGATGGGGGGCTTCGGCCTGACGATGCGAGCGCTCGAATCGCGGCTCGGGCGGCTATCGCTGACTGATTTTCAGGGACTCTACGAGCACACCCCCAACCTGGCCCTCTGCTTCATGCTGACGGGGCTGGCGAGTGTTGGCTTTCCCGGAACGTTCGGCTTCGTGGGGACCGAACTGCTTGTGGACGGCGCCGTGGAGGCGTATCTGTCTGTCGGGGTCGCGGTGGTCGTAGCCGCGGCCCTCAATGGAATCGCCGTGGTGAAGGCCTATTTTCTCCTCTTCACCGGCACCCGCCACGTGTCGTCAGTCTCGCTGCGAATCCACGTCCGCGAGCGGTACGCCGTGCTGGCGGTGGCGGCGATGATCCTGATTGGCGGTTTCATCCCGCAACCGGGCGTCGCCTCCCGCCACCGCGCCGCCGACGAGCTCCTCGAAGTCCGGCTGCAGCTCACCGACGGCTACATCCCGATCGCCAACGTCGCCGACGATCTCCCGGCGAGCAACGAATCAGGTCCAGGCTGAGGAACATAAGGTCGTTCCTCTGTGCCCTGTCCGCGGATTGGTGTCGCGGGCGCTGAAGAATGGGGAAAGATCCCCAATTCCGCCGCGGCATGACTCACGACCTCGCCGATTGGTCGGTTCAAATCTCGCGTCAGCAGATCGTGGATCGCGTTCCCCACTAATCGTAGGTCAGCGAGTTGACCTGCCTAGACTGAATCCTCACGATGGTGTGAGCGTAATCCCCCGACGTCGGCGGTTACGGAAGTCTGCGGAAGGATTCTGGACGAAGTGTGAGTCAAATGCGTGACGACTTTTTCCGGGAGGGGCGATGGCGGAAACCCACCAACGACCGTTTTTCATCCGAGTGCTCGTACCCACTGGCGACCCGGATGGCCTACGAATCGTTGAGAAGTCGAATTGGCCGGGCGTAGGCGTAGTTTTTAACCGCACGAATTACAAGGAAGCCGTCGGTCGCAGCGAGTTCGAAAAAACCGGGGTGTACGTGCTTATCGGCACCTCGGATGACAGCATTTTGCCAACGATTTATGTCGGCGAGGGTGATCCGGTCAAAAACCGGCTGAACCAGCACTATGGAAAGAAAGACTTCTGGGATTGGGCTGTATTCTTCGTAGCGAAGGACGACAGCCTGAACAAGGCCCACGTGCAGCATCTGGAAGCTGAGCTGCTCCGTTTGGCGACAGAGGCTAAGCAGTGCAAACTCGATAATGGGCAAGGGGCAGTTATACCCACACTTTCGGAAGCCGAACTAGCATTGGCCGAGAGTTTTCTCCAGGACATGCTGAGTATATTTCCGCTCCTCGGCTTGGGCATTTTCGAAAAGACTGTCACGACGGCAAAACCGCGCAATATGCTTTCCATCGAAGCGAAAGGAATCAAGGCCAACGGCTACGAGGATGCAAAGGGCTTCGTTGTCGTAAAGGGTTCCCAAGTCGTCAGGACTGAAACAAACACGATCCAGCAATATGTTGCCACCTTGAGGAAAGACCTGATAGCGCAGGGCGTGATCATTGATTGCAGTCAGAATTACGCATTTGCCCAAGATCAAGTCTTTGGTTCGCCGTCGACGGCAGCCGGTGTGGTGCTCGGTCGGTCAGCGAATGGCCGTATCGAGTGGAAAAACAGCGAAGGCAAGACTCTCAAGCAGCTTCAATCTGGGACAGCGGAAGGCGATGGCAGCGAGCTGTGAAGCTGCGTTCATACGTGCGGGCGACCCGGTATTGGGGAACGCGTCCTCTAATCCCTCTGATTTCATGAGAGAGACATGATCTGTTGCCGCCAATTAGCAATAGTCGTTGTCTGCTTGATCCCAGAATTTAGCCTGTATGCTCGGATCGCTCATTGCGCCGAAGGGGAAATTCAGCCGGCGACCGATCGGCCGCTGCCGAAGTCACCGGCGGAGAGCGCCAAGTGCGTTAAGCTATTGCCCGGGTTCGAGCTGGCGATCGTTGCTGCCGAACCGCTCGTGCGCGAGCCGACGGGGATCTGCTTCGACGAGCGCGGGCGGCTCTTCGTCTGTGAGATTCACGGCTACAACCTTGATGGATATCTCGACATCGTCGAGTTGAACAAGACCGGCAAGCTCGACCGGGAAGTGCGCCGCGTCCGCCACGCGACGCCGGAAAGTCAGGCAGCCGCGAAACTCGAGACGTATGGCACCGTGCGGATGTTGACTGACACGGACGGCGACGGACGCATGGACAAGTCGGTCGTCTGGGCCGACCGGTTACCGCCGTGTTACGGCGTCATTGCGGCCCGAGGCGGCGTAATCGTTATTTGCGCTCCGGACATTGTGTTCCTGGCTGACCGTGACGGTGACGGCACGGCGGAAGTTCGCGAAATGCTGTTTACCGGTTTTGCCCGCGAATTGATTGAGCGCGGGATCAACAGTCCGCGCGCGTGCGTCGACAACTGGATTTACGTCGCGGCCGGCGGAGGGGGAGGCCAGATTAGCGGGCCGAAACTCGCCCAGCGAGTGGAGATCGGCCATTCCGATTTCCGCTTTAAATCCGACGGCACCTCGATCGAACCGGTCACCGGCCGCGAGTCGATGTTCGGACTGACGATGAACGACTTCGGCGACCGCTTTCACACGATTGTCACCCAGGTCGTGCCGCTGGCGCATCAATACCTCGTGCGAAACCCGTTTATTCCATCGCCGCCGGGCGACCTGGGGCTCAATTCGTACCGCGAAATCTTTCCCATCAGCCAACCCGATCCGTGGCGCCTGGCCCGGGCCGGTGACCCGGCCTGGGTCAAGTTCTACGGCGCGACTGAAACCAAACCCAATGGCTTCTTTACGGCCACCAGCGGCCAGATGATCTACCGCGCCGACTCGTTCCCCGAACAATTCCGGGGCAACTACTTTGTCTGTGATCCGGCGAACAATCTCGTACATCGCTGTCTCCTGGAGCGCGACGGCCTCATCTATTCGGCGCGCCGGGCGCCCGGTGAGGAGAGGTCGGAATTCCTGGCCTCCACCGACCAGTGGTTTCGGCCCATGAGTCTCAGCGTCGGCCCCGACGGCGCGATCTACATCGTCGACATGTACCGCGAGATCGTCGAAGACTTCTCGGCCATCCCCCGATTTCTGCAGCAGCAGTACGCCGAGAGTCTGATCGCCGGTAAAGACCACGGTCGCATCTGGCGTCTTACATACACTCGGCAGGACACTGAGACCAGGCCGGAACTACCTCCCCGTCCGGCGACTCCCTCGCTCCCGTTGCGTGCTGGCGTGCCCGAACTGGTCACATTGCTCGCTCACCCCAATCACTGGTGGCGCGAGACTGCACAGCGGCTCCTGGTTGAACGCGGCGACAAGGCCAGCCGCGAGCAGCTCGTGGAACTGGAACGCCAAGGCTCGACACCGCAAGCGCGATTGCATGCTCTCTACACTTTGGATGGTCAGGGCTTTCTTCAGTCCGGCGACGTGCGCCCCGCGCTCGTTGACGCCAGTTACGGTGTCCGGCTGCACGCCTTGCAGCTTGCCGAGCGCTGGTTCGACAGCGACCGGGCGCTTCTCGAACAGGCACTGACGCTCGTGAACGACGACGAGCCGCGAGTCAGACTCCAGGCGGCGCTGTCGCTGGGCGAGTCTCGCGATCCGCGGGCGCTCGACGCGCTCGCCCGATTCGCGGTCCAGCACGGCGGCGAGCGCTGGTCGGCGGCAGCGATCGTCAGTTCCGCGTCGAATACGGCCGATGCCCTGCTCGAAAAGCTGCTGGTGGAAAAGCCGGGCAACACCCAGGTGATGGCGCTGCTCGGCCCGCTGGCAGAAACAGTCGGTTCGCGCCGCGACGATTCACAGATCGGCCGGGTGCTGCTGCGCACTGCCGAACTTGCAGGCGACGGCTCGGCCGCGACGAAGCTGGAATTGCTCGACGGACTGATTCGCGGTCTAGCGCGCGGCAAACCGAGCCTCTTGCGGAATGCCGACGCACCGCGCGCCATCGAAATGTTATTTTCCTCCGCCGACCTGGAAGTTCAAAAGCGGACGCTGCAACTTGTCGGTCCGCTTAAATTGAACGAATCGCCGGCCATGCAGCGCGCCTGGGACGTCTCCGGAACGATCGCGCTCGACAGCGAGCAGTCGCTCCCCGCGCGGTTGAACGCCGTGTCGATCCTGTCGGCGGGGCCGTGGCCGCGGCTGGAGCGTCTGCGAGTGCTGCTCGATGCCCGCCAGCCCACCGAACTGCAACTGTCGGTCGTGTCGGCGGTGGCACGGTCCGATCATCCCGGCGCAGCCAAGGCGCTGCTGGCCAACTGGTCGGGTTTGTTGCCGAAAGTGCAGGAGTCGATTACCGATGCGTTGTTTGCCAGGCAGGATCGGCTGCCCATGCTGCTCGACGCCCTGGAACAGGGGAGCGTGCCGGCGAACAGCCTGGGTGCGCTGCGGCGCGAGCAACTCGCCAGCCACGGCAACGGGGCGATCCGCACGCGTGCCCGCAAGCTCCTGGCCGCCAGCGTCAGTGATGATCGGGCGGCCGTCATCAGGAAATACGAACCGGCCTTGGCGCTGCCGCGCGATTCACGTCATGGAGCGGCCGTCTTCGAGAAGACATGCTCGCGGTGCCATAAGCTGGGAGGCCAGGGGTTTGAAGTCGGGCCCGACCTGCTGGCCGCGCGGACACGGCCCGATGCCACGCTGCTCCTGGATATCCTGGACCCCAGTGGAACGTTGACTCATGGCTACACCGTGTACATCGTCGCCACGACCGATGGCCGCATTCACACCGGCCTCCTGGCCGGTGACTCGGCCACGAGTGTCACGCTCCGCAATGCGGCCGAACCAGACAAGACTGCCGTGGCCGGTAAGGCGGCAGTTGTCGAGACGACCATCCTGCGCAAGGATATCGAGACGATGCAGGCTTCCTCGAAATCGCTGATGCCCGACGGACTGGAGAAAGACTTCACACCGCAGGATATCGCCGATCTGATTGGATTTTTGCGGCAATCGCTGGGCCAGGTGGTTCCGGCCAGCCTGGTGCTGTTCGACGACGAGCAATCGTTTCTCGACGCGCTGGCCGATGATGGCGGGGCGGTCGCGTCGCTGTCGAAGACCGACAAGCATTCCGGTGATGCGGCGATGCGCCTCACGGCCGGCCAGCGGAGCTTCGCCCGGATCAAAGGCTGGCGATTCCGCATCGTCGAACATCCCGCCGCGACGAAACCGGGCGAACCGGAACAGTTCCGATACCTCCGTTTCGCCTGGAAGTCTGCTGGCGCGACGGGCCTGATGTACGAATTCGCAGACAACGGCAACTGGCCACCGGCCAACAAACCGCTGCGGCGTTACTATTCGGGCAAGAATTCGATGCCCTGGAAAGCGACGGAAATCTCCCCCGACGTGCCGACCGATTGGACTGTCGTGACGGTCGATCTATGGAAGGATTTTGGCGAGTTCACGCTGTCGGGCATCGGCCCGGTCGCGATGAATGGCGACGGTCTGTTCGACCGCATCGAACTCCTCCGCACGCTCGACGTTCCCGCAAACAGCCGAGAACCGGCAAAATGACCTGTTCAGGTCATGGCTTCGGCAAATCGGCCTGATATCATTGATTTGCGCGCTTGGAGAGCCGCCGGAACTCCAAGAAATCGCCAGTTCCCGAAATAATGGGAATTTTTGTGTCCGCTTTTTTGCTCCGATTTCGATTGTTAGAGAGCTGGGGCTGTCGAGCCCGCCGTGAGCGCTCGCAATAGGTTTTGATTGGAGACCGCCCGTGTCTCCAACGCCTTGGGCCTTCGAATCGCTGAATCAGACGTCGCCATTCGGCCTGTTTCTGGAGTCGCCATGAAAATCCTCGCGGCGCTGTTCACGATTGTTGTGTGCGTGTCTTCGGCAGCCCGATCGTTCGGAGAAGACCAGAACGATCCGACGCGCAAACGGGCAGCCGATGCCAGTGTTCCCTTTGACTCTCTCGCGGACCGGGCACTGCAAAACGCGAAGAAACCGGGCGCAATCAAGAAGTTCGAATATACCGACCCCGCCAGCATGGCAAACGGCGGGATCCCAGCGGATCTTGCGCAGGACAATATCCCTGACTACTCTTCGTCAGTGAAGCACCTGCCGCCCGACGTTCAGGAGTCCTATCATGCGGCGCTGAAAGCCCACTATGACCAGGACAAGTGGGCCTTGCAGCAGCGACAGCGCATTTTTGAATGGCAGTACTACGCTGGAATCGTGGTGTTCTTCGTTTCGATCAGCGTCGTCGTCCTGGGCCTGTATATGTCGTGGCTCCAGTTTTATTCGTTTTACCTTCGCACCAAGGCGACCGCAGGGCACGTTGACGCGGCGGTTGCTCATGCCCTGCAGAAGAATCCACGCGAATTGCCGAAAGAGACCTCACACGAGCAACTCCAGAATAAACTCGAGATTTCTGCCACGGGAGCGAAGGTGTCGACTCCCATCGTGGGAGTGATCATCCTGACGTTGTCGCTGGCCTTCTTTTACCTGTACCTCAAATTCGTGTTTCCAATTGAATGACGCGGCCCTATGCGCATTCTTGAATGGTGATGTCATGAAAGAATTTGGAAGACGAGAACTGCTCGCACTCGGGCTCTGCACGATTGCCACGAGTTCAGCTTCTGCCGGCGGTACGTTGAGAGTGCCGTCGACGATCATTCCCCGCAGCACGGTTCGTCCGTCGTTTGCTTCAGATCCCACGACGCATCCTTATTCCAACGATCCCACGGAATCCACACGACTTCGCAGCGCCTACCAGACGTATCGCAACGCCTACGAAAACAGTCGCAGGCAGTCGATCGCCGATTTGAGGGCGATGACCGGTTTGCTCGTCAACAATGTGGAATTGCAGCAAATCGACAATCATCTGGCAGATCCCACAATCGACGGCTACGCGTATCTGAAAACGATGCTGGAAGGACTGATTCGAGCGCGGCTGCAGCCCGCTCCCGCTCCGCCACCGTCGCAATGAACCACTCGTCAGCCGCCGGCAGTTGATCGCTTTGCAACCGCACTGGATTTTCGCCGGCGTCGCGACCGTCAGAACCGGGGAGACCGTGAAATGACCAGGCGCTCGTTTGCAGGCCGCGTTTTTCGAATCGTTCTCCCGGGCCTGTGGCTCGTCCTCATTATTCCGACGGCTGGCGGCCTTTGGGCCGCGCCGCCGCCGCCTCGCAACCTCGCTGCCGAGAGCGCGATCGACAACGTCATTGTCCTGGAACAGAACTGGACCGACGACGAAGCCACCTGGTTCTATGGAGTTCCACAAGGTTCTCGTCTCGTTCCCTACAACTGGTTCCTGCGTCTCGAGCAGCCCGATTCTCAAGGACTGTTTCGGGATGTCGAACACATCCGTTCTCTCGGCTATTTGCCCCGCTCTCCCGACAGCCGCGACAATCCCGACGGCCTGCCGATCGGTTTTGCGAAAGACGGAGATTCTCTTGGACTGACCTGTGCCGCGTGTCATACGACGCAGATCAACTTCGGTCGAAAGGCCTGGCTGATCGACGGCGCTCCCACGCTTGCCGACTTTGAGCGATTTCAGAGGCGGCTGGCCAGCGCCCTCGAGCAGACGCAGAGCGATCCGGCCAAGTTCGAACGATTCGCGAGGCGCGTCCTAGGCGATGGCGCCAGCGACCAGTCGAAAATGGACCTGAAGGCGAAGTTGAAGGAAACGCTGGCCCTGCGTCAGGCTTACAATAATCGCAACCTTCCCGCCGCAAACGCGGCTCCGTTTGGACCGGGGCGCGTGGATGCCTTCGGGGCGATTCTGAACGAGGTCACCGAGACGTTTGCCCAGGTTCCCGGCAATCACGCCCCCAGCAACGCCCCCGTGAGCTACCCGTTCCTGTGGGACACGCCGCAGCATGATCGCGTCCAATGGAACGGCGCCGCAGAAAATACCGAAATTCCCCTGGTGAAACCGTTGCTCGGAACGGCGCGCATCGGCGCGTTGGGACGAAACGCCGGCGAGGTGCTGGGGGTCTTTGGAACCGTCGATGCGACGCGCGAAGGTTCCCTGCTGCAGTTTCGGGGCTATCCCTCGTCGGTCAACAAGCCGAACCTGATCGCGATCGAAGAATCTCTGCGCAAGCTGTGGTCTCCCCTCTGGCCAACCGACTTTCCGCCGATCAAGGAAGCCTTGCGCGGGCCGGGACAACAATTGTTCGAAGACCACTGCCAATCGTGTCATCACTCGGCCTTCCGCAGAGACGACCCGAATCGCAGGATCACGGCGGAAATGCGGGTGGTGGGGACCGACCAGACGATGGCGGCGAACTTCGCCACCCGGACCGCCAAAAGCGGCGTCTTCTTCGACCGCCGGGCGACGCTCACGGGGCTGCGGCGGCTGGACCAGGTCGAGCCGGTCAAAAACCTGCTGGTGCACGCGGTTCAGCGCGTCGTCATCTGGCCCGACAACCTCACCCAGCACTTCACCTTTGCTCCCGACGAATTGCTCGCCAGAATCGATCTGCCGCTCGAATATCAGGTTTGCGCCGAGATTCAAGTCGGCGATCGCAAGGTCGTCGGCGTGTTCAACCAGATCAAAATGGAAGATGGCAAGGTGCGCAACACCGTCAGCCGTCAGGCACTCCGGCTGACCGTCGCGGCCAAGCATTTTCGTCAGGATGTCAACTCATTCGACGATGATGTCGGCCGATTCGTGGCGGCGGACGGCCAGACAATTCGTTTCGATGATCTCGCCGGCGTGCGCAATGCATTCTCGGCCGCCGGGACGCGCTTGAGTTTCGACGAGCCGGCCAGGATTACCTTTGCCTACAAGGGGCGCCCGCTGAACGGCATCTGGGCGACGGCTCCCTACCTGCATAACGGCTCCGTCCCCAATCTCGACGAGCTGCTCAAGCCGGCCGCCAGGCGCGTCAAGAAGTTCAAGATCGGCAGCCGGGAGTTCGACCCGATCCACTGCGGACTTCGGAGCGACCAGGGGGATTTTGAATTCGACACGAGCTTGCCGGGAAATTCAAACGCCGGTCACGAGTACGATAAGGAATTTACCGACGACGAGCGATTGCAGCTGATCGAGTATATGAAGTCTCTTTAACGACCCGGCGACGCGAATCTGACGAGAATTCAGAACCGCGGATGAAACTGTTGTGGCAAGGTTTCGCGACCTTGCCACTCACCGCGACCGAAGGTTTCCCTGCCGTTGGTCTGATCGTGGCGACCTTCCGTCGGCTTCTGGGTTGAGAACCGCGAACGATCGTCGGATGAACGGAAGAAGGGGAATCCCGGCGCGCCGGGACTGATCTCCTTGAGTCGATGAGTGTCGACCAGCTACTTCCGCTGCATGCGGACCAGGGCTCGGCCGGTCTGGCCAGGCAGAATTGTCAGGGATTGCATATCGCTACGCGGACCGGCCGACATCACAGGAGGAAAACCGCGATTTCCCTGGGGCAACACGCCGTAGTCGGGGTGTGTCAGCATGAGGTTGTATTCCCGCGCGTAAGTCGGCTGACCTGAGCCGCCGGGTGGAAGATTCGGCACGACGGCGATGCCGCGAGAATTTGTGATCGCCGAGAAGGGATTGGGCGAATCAGGAGAATAGAAACGGGGGAGATTTGTGTGCTCACCCGAGACGAGTTGTTTTCGAATTGCCGACAGGAAGTCCGGTCCCATGCCCAGGCGCAAGTTGCCCGCGTTGTGCCACTTCTGATTCGTGGTGAAAGACACTGTGGCGCCGGCAATCGGCTGGCCGTCCTGATCGACGACCGTGACCTCGGCGGTTGACGTCCGTTCCATCGGGACAGTGGCCTCAATCCGCTCCCCCTCCAATCGGAACAATCGCCCGTGCACCCAGGCGAGCTGGGGCCCCTTGTAAGACGGATCGGCGAAGCCCCACCGCGCGGCGTAATTCTCCATCAGATCCATCAGCGGTGAACGCGACACCCAGCCGTCGCACAACGCGATCAATTGCAAATCCGTGTCTGCGGGCAGAGATTCAAATTCGAATTTGCCGTCGTCGGCGATCTGGGTTTCTGCGGACCATTTCCAGCTTTCCTGCGAATCCGTCCCGGAACTGATCCAGGCGACGACTCGCCCATTTTTGAGAGGTTGCGGACAGACGATCGCACCTTCCACGCGCGTGCCTGATTTCAGCGGTGCGTCGATCGAGATCGCATGGCCCTCGAATTGCTTGAGGTCGACAAGATCGCTGAACAGCGCCGGTCCCGCTTTGGGAACGTGAACAATGCGGAGCCAGCGTGCGGCCTGGTCGCTGGTCACATCGACCCGCCTGATCGTCAGGACACCGTTCCCCTCGGACCAATCGGGTTGCTGCTCGTACAGCCGATTCGTGACGGGATACAGATTCTCGAGCAACGCCGTGTCGCCGATTCGATGGGCGCGCACTGTTACCGTGGCCGGGTCGGAAAGGACGATCCGCTCCGCGGCCGACGGAGCGATCCACTTGGACCAGACGGGATGATCGGGGTGATCGACGCTTAACGTCATCATATCGCGAGTGCCAAACCCCCCACCTCCAAACCCCCCTCCTTGCGTGCGCGGCTGATCGTTAACGGGTGCAATTGTGATCGTCGCCCTTCCGTCGGCATCCGTTTTCGTCGACGGGAGCTGATTTTGATTTACAGACGCCCCCCAGCCTGCCCAGAGGCTCTGCCAGCTCACCTTTGCCCCGGCAACAGGTTTACCCTGCGTCGTCACCACGCGCACGTTGTACTGGCGCTCCGGTGTTAGTTGAATGTCGTCGTTCACGGGGAGTTCTGCGAGGTTGCCGCCGTCGGCGATCCACATCCCCGAGTACTTAGTCCCCTTGCCGTCGTGGAAAAAGGCCTGGACCCATTTGTCGTGCTCCGGCTGGATGGTCACGAAGGTGACCGACACCGACGATGTGGCGAACAGTTCTGGCTTCACCTGCACATCGACACGATAATCTCCATCTTCTTGCGCCGGGCGCTGTCGAATGATCTTCTCGACCAGCTTGCCAGCGGCATCTTTGACGAAGATCTGGAAGATCACCTGATGTTTCTCGGGGTCGAGACTCAGCCGGCCTTTTTCTCCTCTGGCAATTGGATTATCGAACGTGACGGCAAACCGGCCGGTCGGATCGAGTTCGGTTCGCCGCAGATTGGCCTTCGATGTCGTCGAGCCCGGCTTTGACTGGCCAGCCTTGGTCGGTGGTTCGGCCGTTTCACCATCACCTGGCGGATTCAGCACCAGCCGGACGCTGGCGGCATGCACGCGCGATTTTCCCGTCAGGGAATCGCCGGTGATCTTGAGTTCTTCCTGCGCCGCGCCGATCTTGAGGGCTTCCTTCCAGTTGACCCCCTCACCCAGCACCTGCAATTCAAATCGATTGGCTGCGAATTCTTCGTCGCCGCGCAAGATGAACCAGTCGTCACCGCTGGCCTTGCCGAAGACATACGGCCCGCTGGCCCACGCGTTCCACGGAGGCTCGCGCTTGGCCGGCTCGACCAGGAGCTGCCATTTGAATCCGGTCGGAATGTCGGAAAGGACAAATCGCCCTTCGCCATCGCTCTTGCCCGACGCGATGACGCTCGATGAAGGCGGAAGTTCGTCCCCTTTCAGGGAAATTGAATAGCCGGTCAGTGGCTTTTCATCCTTGCCGATCAACGTTCCCGAAACCTTTGCCGCCGGGAGCATCACAAAATCGATCTCCCGTGGCTGGCCGGGGAGGATGACGTCGGCCTTCGCCTTCCCCCAGCCAACTTCCCCTTCCGGTAACTTGAGGGCAGCCAGGAGACCTCCCTGACGCGACAGGTTCTTCTCGAAAAATCCTGCCTTGTGCGCGGTGATCGTCGCCGCCTGAAGTTGGACGTCGTTCTTGGCATAAGCGATCCCAGGGCCGAAGTCGAAGCCATATTTTCCCTCCGCATCGGTTTCTCCCTTGCCGGTTTGGCGGAGCGTTCCGTTGCCGGCATGCGCCGTCACGAGAACTCCAGCCAGCGGTTTGCCGTCGCCGTCGGTGACTCGGCCGCGGACCGACCAGGGTGTCTTTGGATCGGCGACTTTCTTCGGCGCCTGCTCCGGAGCGGATCGTTGAGCCCCCGCCTGTTCCGATTCGGGATTGCCGGTGGCCGACGGTTCGGTGTTCGAAATCGCCGGGTCGCCGGCCGACACTGCCGGGCGCAATTGCAAGGCGGCGACCGCCATGATGAACATGACGCCGAGGACGGCAACGACCTTGCCGCTGCCGGCCGGCTCGGGGCTGCCGACGATGCGGCGAATGCGCGCCGTCAGCGAACCGCCGTGCGCAGCGACGATCCACCGCGCAGGAGTTGCGACGCGCAGCTCCTCCATCGCGGCCAGGGCTCGTGCGTACGTGACTCGATCGGCGCAGATCGCGACTGCCAGGTCGTCGCAGCAATGTTCGCGCTCGCGACGGATCTCCCGGGAAATCCACCACACCGCCGGATGGTAGAAGAGAATCGTTTCGACGATCGTCTGCATCACATTGACGAGATAGTCGTGCCGCCGCACGTGGGCCAGTTCATGAGCGAGAATTGCTTCCAATTGTTTCGGCGTCAGCCCGCACAGGGCGCTAGCCGGGAGCAGAATCACCGGCCGCAGCCAGCCGACCAGCGTCGGGACTTCTGCTAGGACCGACTCGACGACCCGTACCGTTCGCCGGATCCCGAACTGGTCTGCAATTCGGGAGGCGACCTCGCGCACTGACTCGGCGGCTGCGGTAATGCCGCGCCGGCTGGCCCGCTCGGCCCCGATCAGGCCGACTGCCAGCCGCAACATCAGCACGCAGACACCAGCCAGCCAGGCCGCGACAATCCACTGCCGCTGGTTCTGCACCCATCGGCCGGCCACGACGAAACGGTCGCTCCAGGTCGCGCTGGTGGGTACTGGAATACTCGCCGGACGGGATTCAGCGGTCGATCGTGGCACGGCAGTGGCTGTGATGGGAGCTGCCGGACTTGACCGATCCGGTTCGACCGTTGGTTCTTCCACAGCGCGCGCGGCGACCGCTGCCGGAGCGAGCGGACCTGACTCGGCGGCAATCTGCCCGTTGACCCGAGCCGGCACAAAATCCGAATCGACGGCGACGAACGTCACGATCGGGCAGGCCGTCATCACTGCCAGAATCGACAGCAATGCCAGATAACGAATCTGGGGACGCGCACGCTTGAGGAGGACGACTAGCACCGCGGCGATCACAGCACAGATCGCTCCCTGCCAGACAAAGTGCAAAAGCGCCGAGCCAAGCCGCATGGCGCCCGGGCGCTCTCCCCATTGTTCGACCAGGCCGATGAGAAAGGCGTTCATGGGACGCTCCCGTCGATTTTGTCGAGCAGACGGCGAATGTCGGCCAGTTCGTCCGGCCGGCAGCGTTTGTTGTCGAGGGCATGCAGGAGCAGCAGTTTCGTGGAACCGCCGAACACCCGTTCGAGCAGGTCGCCCGCCAGATGTTTGAGCGTCGCCTGTTGCGACTGTTTGGTGCGGTAGACCTGGGGACGCTGCTTCGTGTCGCAGACGACGAGCCCCTTGTCGCGCATGATCTGCATGACCTTGAGAACGCTCGTGCAGCCGATGTCGCGCGTGGCGGCGATCGCCTGCCAGACGTCGCGGACCGAGCTGGGCCCGAACTCCCAGAGAACTTTCAGGATTTCGAGTTCCTGATCGGTGGGTCTGCCGGTGACAGGTCGCGCCATGAGTTTTGCTCCCGGGCCGCGTTCGATCGACGAATTCCTTCGTCATCATAACGGCGGCCGATCTGTTGTCAACGAAGGAATTCGTCATTTTGGACAGGGGCGAATCCGGCGCGAGGACCGGGATGGCGAAAGCTGGACCACCGCGCGCCGCGGCGGGATGGGGAAAAAGGCCTGTTTAGGTCATGGATTCGCAAAACCGGCGTGATATGATCGATTTGCGGGTCCGAGAAGGCATGGGAACTCAAAGCAAATGCGTGTTCCCGACAAAATGGAAATTTTGGTGTCCGCATTTTGGCCCGGATTTCGATTGTTAGAGAACTGGGCGGATGATTTCCGCCTCAGCCTCTCGACAATCCGGGCCATCCGCGTTCCGATCATCCACCGTGTGAGCGCCCGACGATCGTCTGCGAGGCGAATACCGATTGTGGCGGAGCCACGTGATGCCGTCCACAAATTCGTCGCAGCGATTGTCGCTTCCCCTTTGAGAGAGCCAAAGCCATGCCTCCAACCGAACTCGATTCGACGACAATCCAGACCGTGTGGGATTTCGCGACAATCGTCTACCGCTGGTGCGTCTCGCACCTGCTTCTGTTCCTCGGTTGCGTGATTGTCGTTCTGTGTCTTCTGATGGGCGTCTCTTTGTACGAGCAACTGTGCCAGAAGGAGATCTGCATCCTGACGGGAACCGGTGGTACCAGCAGCTCAAACTCAGCCGATCGCATCGCACACAAATTGACGCAAATCAGCCGATACCCGGGAATTCACTTTACGGCGCGAGTCGAGCAGACCAATGGGCTGGACGACATCGAACGCCGCGTCGGAAGCGACGGCAAAGGACAATTGATCGGTTACTACATCAATTGTCGAAAGAACGTGGATGAACTGAAGACGCTCTTACCACTCGACCACGAACTGCTGCATATTTTTTGCCGAGTCGAGTTTCTGAAAAAGTGGGGGATCAAGCCTCACCCGTCGCCGGATGAATCGGCCGGGCACCACAGCTATGAATTCGGCGATCTGGTCGAACATCTGCATCAGGAGCCGTGCCGAGTCTTCGCCGGTCCGGCGGGCAGCAGCACGCGGTATGTCGCCGCGCAGGTCTTCGCCTTGTCGGAAGTCGAGGGGCCGCGCTTCGAGCAACTTCTCAATCCGGCGATCCGCGACTGGAACGAAGGCCGGGCGGCTCTGGGCAATGGGACGATTGACGTCATGTTCTTCATGGGTCCGAAAGACACCGACACCGTCAGACATCTCCTGGCCCACAATCCTCGCGTGGTGCTGGTCGGGATCACCGACTGCCAGGCCGCGCTGGCCGAGGATGAAGACTACTCTCTGTTCCGGGCGCACTTTCCGGCGAACGTGTACTCGGTGCCCCCCATTCCGTCCTCTGAGCATTCGGGAGAGGGGTCCGAGGAGACGTACTTTCACTTTTGCTCGGGGACGCTCCAGACGATCGCCACCCGTAGAGTGATGGTCTGCTCCCCCTCGATGAAGCCCAGAGACGCATACGAGATTGGACAGGCGGTCAAGAGCGCGCTGGGATCAGATAGTCCCTTCGTCGGCAATTGGGACGCCGCGAAGGTGCCCGAATTGATCACGGCCTCAGCTGCTGAGCATGACCTGGGGCTCAATCCTCACGAAGGGGCCGAATGGCTCAAGAATCGGCCAGATTTTTGGAATTTCGCGACGTGGTCCCCTGCCTGGACGCCAGCCGTCTCATCGGTCGCGCTGTTTCTCTTCGCCGTCGGCGTCCAATATCTGAATGAGAGGAGTGCGGCGGGATCTCGAGGCACGAAGCCGGCGTCTGTCGGGGGAGGTGACGCCGGCGAGACGTTTGATTCCCGCATGAAGCGTTACGAAAAGCAGCTCTGGACTCTGGAACGGCGCGTCGACCCCATGGAACGCGACGAATGGAATCGGGAAAAAGAGGAGCTCCAGCGCGAGCACAGGGCAATTTGTGAACTGATGAAGCAGGACGGGCTCGATCAGCACGACGCCGAGGTCGTCTTCGCCGCGCTGCGAAACATCCAGGATGAACTTGATTTCTTTGAACCTGCGAAGCAGAACCTGCCGCTACGACAACTGACGATTCCTGCCGGGCATTAGGATCAGCGGATTCTTTGTGATTCAGACCGGCAGATTGGAAATCCCCACGGCGAGCGTTGCCAGGGTGATCCAGAAGAGGATCATCCCCAGGCATCCGGCAGATTTCGCAACGATTCCGTTCCGCGCGGCGAGTGCCTCCACGGCCTCTTTGGCTTCTTTGAGCCCGGCGTGCGTTTGCGCGCGGTACTGCCGGATCGCTTCAATCTTCTGGCCTTGCTCCAGCAGCCGAAGGAGAGAGGTCTCGAAATCCGTCTCGCCGACGGGAGCCGGCGCGCTGCCGGCCGCCACAGGGAGGCGACCGGAGCTCTCCAGCGCTTCGACTGCCGATTTGGCTTCCGCCAGACCGACACCGGTCTGTTGGCGGTACCGTTTGATGGCTGCGATCTTCTCCCCCTGACACAGCAGCGAGAGAAGTTCGGCGTCGTGTGATCCGGAAGAAGATGGTACTGCCGCTGCGGTCCCCAAAGAACCCGAGTGGGGAATCACGGTGTCGTCGGTGGGGAGCGCGGCGCCGCAACCGGGGCAGGTCAGCGTGCCGGCTACGACGGATCGTTCGCAGAATGGGCAGCGCGGCATTGCAGATCACAGCCTCGGCGCGAGAAAAATGGTCGGCATCGCAAGCACTCACGCGAATTATTCACACTCGCACTGTGTTGTCGAGCGTGGCGTCGGAGGATTCCAGGTCGCCTGATTGGCGAGCGACACAGTTCTGAGCCCCGAAGGGGGCGAAAGTGAATAGCCAGGGGCGTCACGCCCCTGGCTATTTTCTGCCGCCCCATTCGGGGCTGCATTCCGTCGGACCACCGCTCTTCGCGGCGGTGCCCGGCTCCGGGTTAAACGATCGGCTGTTGATCGGGTCTGGAATCAGTGCGGCTGGACCGTCGGAATATCGGAGCTGATCTGGCCGTTCGTGGCGTGGGCCGGGTCGGCGTCGACGATCGGCGAAGGGAACTGAAGAGGCGGTGCGCTCGAGAGGGGAGGCATCGCAACCGGTGCGGCCGACGTCGGTCCGTACATCGGCGCCGCGCTGGCTGCCGGATTTCCGTAGTAGGCTTGCGCCGGACCGCGCGGCCCCGAGGGAGGCGGCATAGCGCTGTAGGCGCTGTTCGGATTTTGTTGACGCAACTGCGCCATCCGCGATTTCACTTCGGGCTGGTTCCAGCGCGCATGCAGCGAGCGCTGGTACATCGCGTAGGCCCGGTCGGGCTGGTTCGTGTCCTGGTACAACTGTCCCAGTTGGGCGGTCGCCACGTAGTCGTTCGGCTTGACCTTCAGTGCGCTCAGGAGGAGCTGCTCGGTTCCGGGAACATCTCCCAGTTCCCGCTTCAGCCACGCCATCTCGATGTATGGCTCGGCTGAATAGGGCTGCTGGTCGATCCAGCCCTGCAGCAGATCTGACGCTTCGGTGGTGCGTCCCTGTTCTTTCATGAGCAGGGCCAGGCCGTGATACGACGGCTGGTGGCCGGGGTCAACTTCGATGGCCCGCCGGTAGGTCTTTTCGGCGCCTGCCAGATCCCCCTGCCGCTTCATGGCGGTGGCCGAGTTGTGGAGGTAATCGGCGTTAAAGGGATCGTTGGCAGCAGCCCGCTGAAATTCGCCGCGCGCCGCCGTGTAGTTTCCCTGCCGGTAATGGCTCGTGCCCACGCTGTTACTGAGGCCGCCGCTCATCGTGTTGCAGCCGCCAAGTGTCAACAGTGCCCCCACGGCGAGCAGGGAGTGGAGAGGGCCGCAGGATTGGGCCAGATTGATGCGCATTGGGGCACATCTCCGGGAAAAACAGGGGGCGGGACACTTGTCGTGAGAGAGAAGCGGGCGAAGATTACCGGTGGAGGCAGAATGTCGCAAGATCAGTTCGCCGATACTTTCTGATAGAGTCCGGCGGGCGATTGAGTTTGTAATTCTTACGAAAATCGTTCAAACTGACGCATGCCGGGGGCAGGCGTCCGGACATTGTTTCAGGACCCGGCCTGCTCCTCAGATCTGCGTCGTTTTCGGGGTTGTCGATTCGGATGCCGAACGCCACCGCTAACCTGCCTGGTGCCCGACGAACGGGAGTTCCCGAACCGGCCGGCGCGCCGTGGAACACGCTCCCCAGGGCACGAGACAGCAGTTCGACCCTCGCCTGGGCCTGGGCCGTCATCAAGGTGCTGTGCCGGCAGAACGTGGATTGGATCGTCTCGGCTGGAGTTCATGCCTTCGTGCTGTTGTGCATTGCCGGGATCGCACTGCAGCAGGCACAGAAGGTCGAAGGGATCGGAATCGAAGGGGCCAACATCCGCCTGGCGGAGCAGGCTTTTGAGAATGTCCTGGGCAAAGACACGCTCGACATGGGGGGGGGAGGCAAGCCGTTTGAATCAGCGCTGAATGCTGCCGAAGTCGGCCGTCAGGCCGATCTCGATGCGATGAGTGAGTTTCTGAAAATCGGGATGGGTGCAGCCGGTTCCGGTGACGGAGGCAGCGGGGGCGGGAGCGGCGGCGGAACGGGAACAGGAACAGGGCCGGGGATCGGGGCCGGGTTCTTCGGCACCACGGGGGCGGGAAAATCATTCGTTTACGTCGTCGACATGTCGGGGAGCATGACCGGCCGCCGGTTCGACCGTGCCAGGGTCGAACTCAAGAAGTCGATCAACAAGTTGAGCCCGGAACAGAAATTCTACATTTTCTTCTTCAACGACCGGACGTTTCCGCTGTTCGACCCCAAGCCGGCAAAAGGGATGATTCCGGCCAATTCGACCAACAAGGAGCGCGCCGCCCGCTGGATCGCCCTGCGGCATCCCGAATCGACGACCAATCCGAATTACGCCCTGCAGCAGGCGCTTGAGATGGAGCCGGAGGTGATCTTTTTCCTGACCGACGGCGAACTCGACGACCCCGATGCGGTCCGGTACATGATCCGCAAGTACAACAAGACCAAGGTCGTCATCCACACGATCGCGTTCGAGAACGAGGACGGCGGGCAGACCCTCGAGGCCATTGCCCAGGAGAACGACGGAATCTACCGGTTCGTGAAATAGCCGGGACGCGAACGCGGGGAACCCGCCGGAAACGGACCTGTTTCCCGCATTTCCCCGGGCTGAGAGCCGCTCTTGCCTCAAACCGGCAGGTGCAGTACATTTCGCCCCTTCTCTCTCACGTCTCCCACGAATTCTCGTTCTTTCAGGACTCTTCCCATGTGGCAGAGCGCTCGCGCGGTGCGCGTGGCCGTGCTTCTGGCAGGCACACAAGTTGTGCTGGCCGGTTGCGCGGGTGGACCCTACTCGAACAATCCCTTTCAGCCTGGCGCCCAGGCCTTGCGGCCACCGGCCTCGCGGCCACCGGCCTCGCCGATGGCGGCACCGCAGTACCGCGACATGCAGCATCGTGCGGCCGGTCTCGACGCCGACAATCAGCAGTTGCACGCGCTGCTCGCCCAGCAGCAACAGCAGAATTCACAGATGCAGGCGGCGCTCCAGCAATCGCAGCGCGAGCTGGCCGAACTCCGCCAGGGTGGAGCGGGTGGAAGCGTCGCGCGCCGCGGAGGTTCGGCGCGAGCGGCGTCCCACCATGGATCGCTTCCCCTCGCCAAGATTCCTGGAACTGAAGTCATCCCCGACGGCGATCTGGTCCGCATCCGGCTCGAGAGTTCGCAATTATTCAACTCCGGCAAGGCCGAATTGAAACCCGAAGTGAACCCCACCCTCGACCGCATCGCTCAGGCGCTGAAGTCAGACTACTCCGGACAGCTCGTGGGAATCGAGGGGTACACCGACAGCGACCCGATCACCAAGAGCAAGTGGAAAAACAACCACGAACTGTCGGTGGCCCGGTCGGTCGCCGTGTTTGAAGCGCTCAAACGCCGGGGTGTCCCCGAGTCGCAACTGTACGTTGCCGGCTATGGGCCCAATCATCCCCTCGCATCGAGCAATTCGAAGCAGTCGAAATCGCAGAACCGCCGCGTCGAGATCGTCGTCTTTCCCGAACTGGCCGGGTCGTCGTAGCGTCTCTCGGGCCCGGCTGGCGCGGGCCTTGCTTCTGTCGCCGGTGATCGCGGATTGCGGCTGAAATTCCATTCCGAATTCCGCATTCCGAATTCCGAACTGCCCCCTCTGGGCCGAACCGGTCGCTCGTCCGGCGTGTCTGGCTGCGTTACAATCGCATCATGATTCAGATCGTCGATTACGGAATGGGGAATTTGCGGAGCGTGCAGAAAGCGTTCGAGCGGCTGTCAGTGCCGGCCACCATCTGCACGAATCCGGCGGATCTCACAGGCTGCGAAAAGCTCATTCTCCCCGGCGTGGGCGCGTTTCGCGACGCGATCGCCGAACTGCGCCGCCAGGGATTTGTCGCGCCGATCCAGGCGCACATCGCCGCCGGGAGGCCGTTTCTGGGAATTTGCCTGGGTTTGCAGCTGCTGTTCGACGTCAGCTACGAAGAGGGAACCTGGGAAGGGCTGGGAATCATTCCCGGCAAGGTCGTGCGCTTCCCCGAGCAGAACGAACTCAAGGTGCCGCACATGGGGTGGAACAAGGTGGCGGCGGCGCCGGACTGTCCGCTGTTTGCCGGAATTCCGGCCGAGTCTTTTTTCTATTTCGTACACAGTTATTACGTCGTTCCGACCGACGAGTCGGTCGTGGCGGGCCGAACGGAATATGGGGAGACGTTTGCGTCAGTGGTCCAGCGCGGGAAGGCGTTTGCCACGCAGTTTCATCCTGAAAAGAGCCAGAAGTTCGGTTTGCAGCTCCTCAAGAACTTTGCCGAATTGCAGGTTTGACGACATCGTGGCCACATCGAATTTTGAGATCCTGCCGGCGATCGACCTGCGGGGGGGCAAATGCGTCCGTCTGAAGCAGGGGGACTACGCCCGGGAAACGGTCTTCGGGGACGACCCGGCCGAGATGGCTGCGCGCTGGGAGCGCGAGGGGGCTTCGCGGCTGCACCTGGTCGATCTCGACGGCGCCAAAGCGGGCCGGCCGGTGAATGTCGACGTCGTCCGTGCGATCGTCCAGCGGACCGCCATCCCCTGCCAGTTGGGTGGCGGCGTGCGCGACGAAGAAGCGATGCGGCTGATGCTCGAGGAGGTCGGGATTGAGCGGGTGATCGTGGGAACCCAGGCGCTCAAGCAACCGGCCTGGTTCCGCAGCATGGCCGAAAAGTTTCCGGGCCGGCTGGTCCTGGGGATCGACGCCCGGAATTCGATGGTCGCGACCGAAGGCTGGCTCGACGTCTCGCAGACGCCGGCGCTCGAACTGGCGCGGGGGTATGTCGACTTGCCGATCGCCGCCATCATTTACACGAACATCGCCAACGATGGCATGATGTCGGGAGTTGATCAGGGGACGATCGACGATTTGACGAAGCTGGCCGATCTCGGCGTGCCTGTCATTGCATCGGGAGGCGTTACCACGGCGGCTGACGTTCGCAATCTGGCGCAGGCGGCGCGGGCACATCCGCAACTCGTCGGCGCCATCGTCGGGCGGGCGCTGTACGAAGGGACGCTGACGGTGGGCGAGGCGCTGCGGGCTGCGGCCGACGCTGCCCGCGTTTCTGCATCGCCCGGCTCGGCTCCGTCGCAGTGACAGAACGCTCCCGAGAAAAACTCTGCGGCAGGCAGGCGAACTCGACCTCGGCGTGGTACAACGGTGCGGTATGCAAAAATCAGAAAACGGGTCGCCGGCAATCGAGGTCGATGGGCTCAAAAAGACGTACACCGACGGACTGATTCGTCGACGCACTGTCGAGGCATTGCGGGGAGTGACGTTTCGCGTTGAGAAGGGGACGATCTTTGGCCTGCTGGGGCCGAACGGCGCCGGCAAGACGACGCTGATCAAAGTCTTGCTGGGAATCGTGCGAAAGAGCGGCGGCAGCGCCACGCTGATGGGGCTCCCGGCGGGAAACCGCCTCAGCCGCGTGAAGGTCGGTTACCTTCCCGAAAACCACCGCATTCCCCGGCATCACACGGCAAATTCGGCGCTCGAATACTACGGCGCCTTGAGTGGTATGCCGGTTCGCGAAATCCGAAAGCGCAGATCCGAGCTCCTCGAACTCGTGGGCATCGGTAAATGGGGACCTGCGTCGATCAAGACATTCTCGAAAGGAATGCTGCAGCGGCTGGGGCTCGCGCAGGCGCTGATGCACGATCCCGATCTCCTCGTCCTCGACGAGCCCACCGACGGCGTCGACCCGGTCGGCCGCAGTGAAATGCGCGATACGCTGCGCCGGCTGAAAGACGAAGGCAAGACGGTCTTCATCAACAGCCACCTGCTCCAGGAGATCGAACTGGTCTGCGACCGGGTGGCGATCCTGGTCAAAGGGGAGCTGCGTCGCGAAGGGCTGGTGGAAACGATCACCCGTCGCCAGGAAGCCGAATTCGAAATTAGCCTGCAGGGAAGCGAACAGACGATCCGCGAGGCGCTCCGGGACTGGCGGATTGCAGAATGGAGCGCGTCGCCGGGGGGGCAATATACGGCTGTGCTCAAGCTGGGAGACCAGCCGACGCTCAACAAGTGCGTTGACCGGTTGCGGAGCGCGGGAATCAGCATAATGGAAATTGTCCGTCGCCGCGACACGCTGGAAGAAGCCTTCCTCGACATCGTCAGGCAACCCGAATCGCCGTTCCTGGAATAATCAACCGCCAGATCACGATGAGACCCTACCTCGCCGTCCTGAAAGACTCCTTCCGCGAAGCGCTCGCTTCTCGCGTGTTGTGGATCCTGTTGATCATCACGACGTTCGTTCTGCTGGCTGCATCTCTGGCGGGATTCAAAGAGATCAAGACGACACAGCTCAAACGGCATACGATTCGTAATTGGCCGAATCTGGTTTCCAAAATTGAAGATCAGGCGAAGACCGAAGGCCCCTCGCCCGGCCGGCAGATCTGGAGCCGGATCAGCGCGCCGCTCAAAAAACGGATCTCTGAGGTGGCCGAGCAGACTCCGGGAGAGCTGTCGGGTGAAGTCGTCGAACTGCTCGTCGACGAGTTCAACGGCATCATCATCAACCCGGGGCTGTACGACCGGGCAGCATTCGAATCGACGAGCATCGGGCGCGAGGCGGAGGAGTTGATTGACAAAGGAGCCGGCTCTGCCGCCGGCGAGGAGACGGCGCGCCTCAATCGGCTGCTGCTGGAGAAGGCCTATCCTTCCGAGTTTCGGAAGGGCGAAAACGTCGAGACATCTCTGGTCTACCTCTGGCTCGAATTCGATCCCCTGCCGTTGACCCGCCAGCAGGTGACTCAGCTGGTCAAGACGTACCTGAAAAATATTGTCGACTACGCCGTGGGCGTCTTCGGCGTTTTTGCGGCGATCCTGGTGACCGCGTCGATCGTTCCGCAGATGTTCGAGGCCGGCGCGATCGACCTGTTGCTCAGCAAGCCCGTTTCGCGGGTGCTGCTGTTTCTCACCAAATTCCTGGGCGGCTGCGTCTACATCGGGCTGATTGCCAGCTACGCGATCGCCGGCACCTGGCTGATCGCCGGCGCCCGATTCGGCGTCTGGAGCGGCCGACTGTTCCTGTGCATTCCTGTCGTGCTATTCCTGTTTGCGGTGTATTTTAGTGTGTCGGCGCTGGCGGGGGTGATCTGGCGGAATGCAATTGTCTCGGTCGTGCTGTCGATTCTTTTCTGGGCGCTGTGCTTTGGCGTGGGAACGATCAAGGGGCTCATGCAGGGGGTCTCGATTGATCCCGAACGGATCGTCAAATTGATTCCGGCCGATAAGTCCCTGCTGGCCGTCAACGAATTGGGGCAGGTTCTGGAGTGGACGCAACGCAGCTCGGACTGGGAAGAGGTCTTTCCTTCGCTGGAACCGCAACAGCGGATTGGTCCGATTGTCATTCCGGAGCCGATCTATGGGCCCGTCTATGATGGTGCCCAGGACCGGATCGTCGCCATTCCACGCGCATTTCCGATGCCTGGGCAACCTGCCGGGCTGAATTTCTTCGCTCGCCCTCCCGCAATGCTCATCGGAAAGCGATCGGCAGCGTGGAATCGCAGCAAACAGGGAACGGCACCGGCGGGAACAATCGCCCTGTTCGCCGCGCCCGGCGACCAGATCATCGCTGTGACGAAGGGGGCCGTGTTTCGGCTGACTCGCGCGAAGCGCGCCAAATCGAAGGGCGATGATCCCGAGGAAAAATTCGTACGATCGGGTCCACAGCCGGCGCTGCGACTGGACTCGTCGCCCGTCGTGGGAATGGAACCCGACAACGGCGCGGTCGCGGTCTTCAACCGCGGTACGTTGACGCTGCTCGAAGTTGGGGCAGAGAGCCAATATGTCCGCGCGGCTGAGACGGAAATTGCGACTGCGAAGGATGTGTCCGCTGCTGCCATCGCGATCGCTGGAAAGACGATTCTCGTGGCGCTCTCAGACGGGCGGGTGCTGGTACTCGGCCTCCCCGATCTGGAAGTGAAGCACGAATTCCGCCCATTCGGCGAGAATCTGCCGCGATTCGCCGCCGCTTCGCCCGGCGGACGCTGGCTGGCGGTTCTGTTTCGCAATCACAAACTCTGGCTGTACGATGCCCGGCAGGACCGCCCGGCCGGTTTGTCATTCAGCGGTCAGGGGGACATCTCGGCAGTCACGTTCGATGGGCCCAATCAATTGCTGGTGGCAGACCTGGCGACGCGCGTTACACAATACGGCCTCGACCCGTTTCAAGACGGCCCGCGCCGTACCCCGGCCTTGAATAACGTCGAAAAGGTCTACCACTACGGGTTGATGCCGCTCTACACCGTGCTCCCCAAACCGGGCGAGCTCGGTAATGCCATCGAGTATCTGCTCGCCGAAAAGGAAGATGCTGAGTCGATCTCCCCGGATTTTTCGCAGCACCGCGCTGATATCGACGTCGCCGGGCCGATCTGGAGCAGCCTGGCGTTTCTGGCGGTCGTCCTTTCGCTCTCGTGCTGGTACGTGTGGCGGTCGGACTTTTAGTCGGCCGCCCCAGTCCGCCTCGGCGTCAGCGCTTGGCCGCTCTTTCTTTGGCGCTCCGCAGCGTCGGGTAAAACTGGACCCACACGTTGTCGGTTTCGGCATGCTGCAGATGGCAGTCGTAACATGCCTTGTCGGGGAAGGCCTTGGCTGTCGTCTTCCCCTGCGGAAAGTCGTAGTACGCCCAGTCGGTTTTTGAACCGTCCGGCCGGGAACTGTTCTTCACCGCGACGGCGACGTCAGATTGCCGGCCCGGGTACAGCCCGGCCGCGACGACGTCTTTCGGCTTCCCTTCTTCAGCTTTGTAAATGTCGAGTACCAGGATCGTCGGCTCGGGGAATTGACCCGTCTTGACGAAATGCTCGTACGCCTCGGGATTGATGTAGATGTTGTGAAAGTTTCCGACCGGCGCCGGCTTGGGCTGCTCTTGTTTGGCAGCCGGCGCGTTCGCGCCGGCGTCGCGGTATTCGATGCCGAGGTTCGCGCCGACGAAGACCCAGGTCTGAAAATCGGCGGGAAGTTTGAGCTGTCCCTGGTCGGTATACTGCGGCCGGTTCGCTCCCGGCCGCGGCCCGGCGGTCCTCTGCGGTTCGTCGGACAGCAGCCCGGTTGACAGACCGCTCAGCGCCGCGGCCGACAGAACCGCACACGCCAGCAGTCGAAGCTGCGAGTTGGCAAGAGTCTGGAATTGCATGATCGGTACTCTCGGTCGTTGGTGTCTGTGCAGTGGCGTCACCGTCAGGTTTACTTACCAGGCGGGTCCTTCTTCATCCCGGTCGGCTCGGGTGTGTCGGGAGTAATCGTCTCCCACGTGCGTCCCATTTCGCGGACCGAGCGAAAGTCAACTGGTGCGTAGCTGAATTCGAGGTGTGCGGTTGCATGAGGTTCACCATTGGCGGCCCGCGAGTGCATCGCCGCATCCAGAGCGCCGGTTGTGAGCAGCGTCCGTTCCACCGGGTAGGGAGACTTGCGCTGGACGATGTGCTGCTGAATGGCGTGCGACAGGGCCCGGAAAAAACCGCGGTTGTTCCAGGGGCCGCCGTAGAAGTAACTGGCCCGCGGCGCGTCTTCATTCTTCAGCCGGCAGGCGACGCTCCAGCGGACGGCGCTGTAGCCGATGCTGAGGACCATCCCTTTCAGGCCGTCTTTGTAATGCAGCAGAATGCCGCGGGCCGGCTGGCGAATCAGTTCGCTCAAGGGAACGTGTCGGCTACCCATTTCGGCGGCCATGGCGGCTTCCGCCAGGTTGAACGACCAGCGGCCCCGGTTGGCCGCCCGGAACAGAGAGTCGCCGGTCAGGTATTCGACCCGCGCGATGCCGGTTTCGCCTCCCTTGCGTCCTTCGGCCAGCGACTGCAGAACTTCCAGGCCGTGAAAGTCGTAGCTCTCGATCGGCCCCCCCTGCACCGAAACGATTTCATCAATCTCAGCCTCCGGAGGAAGTTCGAGGGGCGGCTTGCGCTGTGCCAGGGGGACCGAGCTGCCGGCCATCAGCGGGATCCCCAGCTCGCGCGCCGTGTCGTACATTTCTTTGGCCCAGTCCCACCGGAACGACAGGTGCTTGTCGTTGAAAATCGGCACGAACTTCTTCGAGCGCTTCATGACAGCGACTGTGTCGTCGAAGAAACGCTTCCGCGGATATTCTCTCTGCCCGAGCGAATTGTCGGGATACTTCCCGTGCTCGCCGATCAGAACGACGCCGTCGACCGCCAGTTCCCCCGTTCCGACGCAGAGCGCTTCGTCGATCGTTTTGAATAGCGGGATTTTGTACTGGCGGGAGATCGCGGCTCCCATATCATTCGCCGGAGTCTGATCGGCGAACAGCGAAACGACCTCGACGGGGGATGTGACAAGCTCGCCGTTGAACAGATAGGGCTCGAGAAAATTCTCAAGGATCACGTGCGCATGCGACCGGTACGTGAACTCGGTGCAAATCACTGCGACTTTCGGTTTTTTCGGGCCGGCGGCAGGTTCCTCTCCGAGCAGCCAGCGAGGCGCCAGAGCACCTGCCGAACCGGCCAGGAGCGCCGCGCTTTGTAGAAACTGACGGCGCGTGGAGGCTGAAGAATTGCGGTTGGGCACAGACGCGTTCGGTTGGCTTTGCGGCATGGTGCTGGTCCGTCGGTATCGGAAGGTCACGTGCGGGGCCGCATTCTACCATGCCTGTGGGAAGGAATTGTATCCTGCGGATGTTACGGGACCAGAGGCCGGAATCCGCTCAGGGTTCGCGCAATCAATGTCGCCTTTCGCTCCCGCGAAATGGCCTCGTTGTTGTAAGGTGGATTTCAATCCACCCGTCATGTGGTTGCAGCAGGGATTTCAATCTCCTCGACACGATTCCTCGTGTGGACTGAAGTCCACCCTACATAACACTAACGCTCGTTCGCCGAGCGAAAGGCGACTTACACCGCCTCCAGCGACTCCCAGCGGGCGTATGCCGTCTGCAACTCTGTCTGTAATGCTTCAAGCCGGTTCGTCAGGCGGGCGATCTCGGGGCCGGGCTGCTGGAAAAATCCCGGCTCGGCAAATTTCTCGTGCAATTGAGCCTGCTCAATTTCGAGCGACTCGATGAGTGCCGGCAAATCTTCCAGCTCGCGCTGCTCCTTGTAACTCAGTTTCCGCGGGCGGTCTTTGACAGCGCGAACCGGTTGCGGCCTGGCAATCTCGGCCGGGTCGGCCGCGACAACCGTCCTTTGCTTCAGCCAGTCGTCATAGCCGCCGGCGTATTCCTTGACGATCCCAGCCCCCTCGAACACCAGCGTGCTGCTGACGACGTTGTTGAGAAACATCCGGTCGTGGCTGACCAGGAGCAGCGTGCCGGTGTATTCGACGAGAAGTTCTTCGAGCAGCTCGAGCGTTTCGGCATCCAGATCGTTGGTCGGTTCGTCGAGGATCAGGAGGTTCGCGGGGCGCGTGAACATTCGCGCCAGGAGCAACCGGTTCCGCTCGCCTCCCGACAGATATTTCACGAGGCTGCGGGCACGCTCGCCCGAAAACAGAAAATCATTCAGGTAGCCCATCACGTGCCGCGACTTGCCGTTCACCTGCACCAGATCGTGACCGTCGGCGACGTTCTCCCAGGCGGCTTTCCCTTCGTCGAGCTGTGCGCGCAACTGGTCGAAGTAGGCGATCTGGAGATTCGTCCCCAGCCGGATGTTCCCGCGGTCGGGGGGCAATTCGCCCAGCAGTACCCGCAACAGGGTCGTCTTGCCCGAACCATTCGGTCCGAGAATGCCGATCTTGTCGCCACGATAGATGGCGATGTTGACGTCGCTCAAGATCGTCCGGCCCCCCAGTTCCAGCGACAGCCCCTCCGCCGCCAGGACCAGGTTTCCCGACCGCTCGGCCTCCTGTGCAGCCAGTCGGACGTTGCCGGCTTGCGTGCGACGCTTGCGGCGCTCGTCACGCATCCTCTCGAGCGCTCGCACCCGCCCTTCGTTGCGTGTCCGCCGCGCCTCGATGCCTTTGCGGATCCAGACTTCCTCTTCGGCCAGTTTCTTGTCGAACAGCTCGTCCTGCCGGGCCTCGCCTGCCAGTGCCACTGCCCGGCGTTCGAGAAATGTCCTGTAGTCGCAGGTCCAGTCGAAGAGCCGCGCCCGCTCGACCTCGATGATCCGGGTTGCCAGGCGCTGGAGAAACATGCGGTCGTGCGTGATGAACACGAGCGTCAGCGACTCGCGCAGCAGAAAGTCTTCGAGCCAGGCAATCGATTCCAGGTCGAGATGGTTGGTCGGCTCATCCAGGAGCAACAGCTCGGGAAGAGACGCCAGCGCCCGCGCCAGCAGCACGCGCCGCTTCATGCCTGACGACAGCGATTCGAAGGGGATGTGCGGGTCGAGCCCCATGCGGGCGATGACCTGATCGATCTGCTGGTGCAGCTTCCAGCCGATTTCCCCATCGAGTGAGTGCTGGAGACGCTCGAGTTCGGCCCGCAGCGCTTCAGAGGAATCAGCCTGCACCGTACGCGTCAGCGCGTCGATCCGGCCGATCGTGGCCCCCTGCTCTCCCAGGCCGCCAGCCACCGCTTGAAAGACAGACTGTTCGGCCCCGCCGGGAACGTCCTGCGCCAGCCGCGCGACGCGCAGGCCCGGCTCGCGCTCGATCTCACCGGCATCGGGTCGGAGTTCGCCATCCAGCAGCTTCAGGAGAGTCGATTTCCCGGCGCCATTTCGCCCCATGAGCCCGATCCGCTCCCCCGCGCAGATCTCGAAGCTGATATTGTCCAGCAGGTTTTCGCCGCCGTACGTGAAACAGAGATTTCGAACGCGGAGTAAGGGCATGGGCCGATTCTATCGGGAGGCCCGGCGAGGCGTCCAATCTGCGGAACGAAGCCGTTTCGGGCGAGTTGCAGGATGTCGGTTGTCATCGGAGGGAAAGGTCGGCAGCCGCGGAGCGGCGAAATAGTTTAGCCAGCGGCGCGAGCCGCTGGGTCGCCGCCACAAGAAAAACCCGAGCCCCGGAGGGGCGACATCTGCGATTCGTATGTCGCCCCTCGAGGGCTCGGACAATGACAATTGACTTACCGGCGGCGGTGCCCGGCTCCAGGTTATACGACGATGCCTTCGAGTGCCGTACACTGACGTACAGGCTTGCTCGACGCCACGCCGCCTCAACGTCGTTAAACGTTGTCGAGCCGGCCGGTCGAGTCGCCGAACTTCTCGAGGTCGGGGACACCCATCCGATCAGCTATACTGAGGAACAGGTTCGACACCGGCTTGGAGCCGTGCCTGACGTAGCGGCCGCCTGTCAGCGTGCCGCCGCCGGCGCCTGCCAGCACGATCGGCAGGTTGCTGTGGGTGTGCCGGTTGGCGTCGGCGTTGCCGCCGCCGTACACGATCATCGAGTTGTGCAGCAGCGAATTGCCGTCGACGTCTTGCGTCTTCTGCAGCTTCTCGAGGAACTTGCCGAACTGGCGGGCGTACCACAGATCGATTTCAGAAACTTTCTGGATCCACTCGGCCCGGTTCTGGTGGTGCGTCAGATCGTGATGCCCTTCGAAGATGCCGATGTCTTCGAACGGCCGGTTGCTGCCGTCGTGCGCGAGCAGCAGCGTCGCGACGCGGGTCGAATCGTTCTGGAACGACAGCAGCATGAGGTCGTACATCAGTTCGACGTATTCGCCGTAATTCTGCGGAATCCCCGCGGGCGTTTCGACCGTCGGGTCCTTGATGTCGCCGAACCGCTCGGCGCTGGCGATCCGGTTTTCAATCTCGCGGATGCCGGTGAGGTACTGATCGAGCTTGTCGCCGTCGCGGGGGCTCAAGCGCTTCTGCATCGAGCTGGCTTCGTAGCGAATGAAGTCGAGGACCGAGCGCTGCTCCTGCCGGCGGCGTTCCATGTTGGCCTTGCGTTCCCCCGGGGCGCCTGCCCCGAACAATCGCTCGAACGCCAGCCGCGGGTTGGCTTCAGGAGTCATGGGAGTCGTCGGCGAGCTCCACGACATATTGAACTGGTAGGCGCAGGCATATCCCGAGTCGCACGCGCCGGAACGATGGACCGAATCGCAGGTTAGCTCGAGCGACGGGAAGCGGGTGAGCTGCCCGACCTGGCGGGCAATCGCCTGGTCGATCGAGACGCCGGCGCGAATGTCGGTGGCGCTCTTTTTCAGCCGCACGCCAGTAAGGAACGTTCCGCCACCGCGGGCGTGATCGCCGGCGCCGTCGGGCCCGGCTTCGGCGTGCTGGTGATTGAGTCCGCCCAGAACCTGGACGTACTGGCGGCTCGATTCGAGCGGCGCCAGGGTCTTGCTCCAGTCGAATGCGGTCCCTTCTTCCTTCGGCCACCACGCGGAGGGAATCGCGCCGTTCGGGAAGAAGACGAAGGCCGAACGGAGCGGGGCGCCGGTCGCCGTCACGGCGACATTGGCAGCGGCCGCGGCAGCCGCCGGTTCGGCGGCCAGAAGCTTGAGTGGACGCAGCGATTCGAACGCCGGCAGGGCAATCGCCGCCCCCACCCCGCGCAGAAAATGCCGCCGGCTCAACGCGGATAGCCCCTGCGGAGAGCGACGTTCATTCCGATCGGTTCGCGCTGTCATGGTTCGGTCCCTTATTGGTCTGGGTCGTTAACCGTGGCAATTAATCCTGTCCGGCCGGAGCGGAGGTTCCTTCCACCGCGACCTGCTGGCGACGTTTCTGAAACGGAGCTGATTCAATGATACCCGACAGCAGGGCCGAGGGGCGTCCATTTTCGCGTTCGAGCCGGTCGACGATACCATCGACCGTCACCACGTCGTTGTAATCCAACCCGCGCCCCAGGGCGTAAGTCAGCAGTTTTTCGGTCACGCAGCGGTAAAAGTCGAGCCGGCGTTCGGTTGCCAGAATGTGCTTGAGCTGCCGCACGCTCTCAAACGATTCGCCGGTGAGGAGTGTCCCTGAGACATCGATCGGGCGGTCGGGCCGGCTTTCGCGGAAGATCCCCAGAGCGTTGAAATTATCGAGGGCCAGCCCCAGCGGGTCCATACGATTGTGACACGAGTTACAAAGTGCGTCGCTGCGGTGCACCTCGAGCGCCTCCCGCAGCGTCGGCGTGCGACCGGTGATCTTTTTGGCCGAGTCTTCCAGCGTGGGAATGTCGGGCGGCGGTGGAGGCGGCGGGGAACCGAGCAGGTTGTCGAGAATGAACAGGCCGCGCTTGACCGGCGAAGTGCGATCGGGGTTCGAGGTGATCGCCAGCACCGTTCCCTGCGTCAGGATGCCGCCGCGGGGGCTGTCGGGCGGCAGCTCAACGCGCCGCATGTCGGTCCCCGTCACGTCGTTGATCCCATAATGCTTCGCCAGCCGCTCGTTGAGGAACGTGTAGTCGCAGTCGATCATCTCCAGCAGACTGCGGTCTTCACGCACGATGTAGTCGAACAGCATTTCGGTTTCCTGGCGCATCGCACGCCGCAGGTCGCCGTTGAGTTCATACTGGCTGAATCGCCGGAACCCCGACGAGAACGCCTTGCGGGCTTCGTCGAGTTCCGCCTTTTCTTCGGCAGTGAGGCTTTCGAAAGACTTCTGCCGCAGTTCGCGGAAGCGTGACCGGCGGCGATCCATTTCGGGATCGGCCTTCTCATCTCGCGACATGACGGCAAAGGCGTTGATATTTACCGAATCGATATCGCGCGCCTGGAGCCACTGGCCGATGAAGTGGCGGGTCAGGTCTTTCGCCCGTGAATCGGCCTGGAGCCGCTTCACCTGGTCCGCCAGGTTGTCGCGCAGCTTCTGCTCGCCGGCCAGCCGGAAGAGCTCATCGTCGGGCATTGACGACCAGAAGAAGTACGACAGCCGCGACGCCAGCGAGTATTGATCGACGAACGGGTGCGAACCCGACGACGTCGATTCGGCCTGTTCCTCGCGGAATAGAAATCGCGGTGACGCGAGCACCGCCGTCATGGCCCGGGCCACACCCGCTTCAAACGTCTGCCCCCCCGCCGTGTAAATACTCTCGGCCAGTGCCATCAGCCGTTCGACTGTGTCCTTCTCGACCGGCCGGCGAAATGCCCTGGTCGTAAACGGTTCGAGGATTTCTCGCGCGTATTGACGGCGTTCGGCCAGCCCCTCGGGAACTTCCCGCGGGAAGAACTTTTCGTAATTTCGGGGCCGCACCCAGTGTTCCTTCGACATCGGCCCGCGGACCGTAGCCGAGATGAGCCGCAAGGTGAGCATGCGGTTCTGCTTTTCATCGGGAGTCAGCGGAGTGAGTTCGAGAGCGAAGTCGTGGTCTCCCGATTGCCATTCGCGGTCGAACTCGAAGTGAAACGTCTTCCCTTCCTGCCGGCTGAACTCCTGCTCGAGCAGCGTTTCGCCGTCGACTTTGAACGTCAATCGGCACTTGTTGAGGTCGAAGACCCCATCGACGAATTTCTCGTGGGCCGAAACGTGCAGCCCGACCTGATAGCGCCCCGAATTCGCTGCGGCGAAGCGGGTCGCCAGCGTGGCCGGTTCGTAATAAGAGAGGTACAGCTCTCCCTTCCCCAGGTCTTTCTGCTCTCCTGTTTCGGTCACCTTGCGGAAGCGCTTGCCGTCCACCGTTCGTTCCGGCGGAACTCCGGCGATCGTGGGAACCGCCTGTCCGATGATCGATTTGGCGGCCGCCAGGTACTTTTCGAGGAGCAGCGGCGAGAGGGTGAGGACGTCGCCGATGTTGTCAAAGCCGTGCCCCGTGTCGTCGGCGGGGAATTCGGCAGTCGTGTCGAAGTTGACGTCGAGCAGATCGCGGATCGTGTTGCGGTACTCGGTGCGGTTGAGCCGGCGGACCGTCACCCGGCCCGGATCGGGATCCTGCGGGTTGGCTTCGAAGACGGCCAGCTTGACCCAGTTTTCGATCTTTTTCATCTGGTCGGCAGAGGGGCGCGGCTCACCTTTGGGCGGCATCAGGCCAGCCCGCAACTGTTTCATCGCCCGCCACCACAGGTCGCGGCTCGAGAGCAGCTCGCGGTCGGAGGCAAACTTGTCGAACGCCACCTTGGCGGTCGCCTGCCCCTCGCCGTGGCAGCTATAGCAGAACTCGCTCAGAATCGGCTGGACTTCTTTGCGAAAGGCCGCCGCTCCGTCAGCCTCACCCGCCTGAGCGGGAAGCCCCGACCAGCAGACCAGGGCGAAACCGGCGACAAGAGCGCGCACCGGCCCCCTCACCCGACGATAGACGGGGAGCGCAGCGGCAACCATTTCGTCGCTTCGGGTCATATTTTTTGCCCCCGGCGAAACTGATGCGTCGCCGGTTCCTTAACCCCCCACATATAAACTTTTCTTTGCGCAAAGTCAAAGGAAAGCCGGTGATACGTCATTCTGTAGGGTGGGTTTCAACCCACCCGTAAGCTGCCCAAGCCGGGCATCAAAAGACGTTCCCGCCCGGCATATCATCAAACCCCGTCCTGCTGCTTCCGACCGGTGATTTTCCTGCGATTTCGTCAAAGAACTCAAAGAATTCAAGTCGTGGAGCAGGGTCATTGAGTCCCAGCGCGCCGGGGTTTCCATACCTGCCAGTCAAAGACCCAAAGAACCGACAGGTCACTGCGAATGAGGCCGATCGGCACGGATGTCCGAATGAATCCCAGTCACATTCCGACTTCCCGAATCGGTGGCAGCCCGGCGACTTTCCGGGCATGACCAGCGTCGTCCCGGCATCGGGCGATCAACGCAGTTCGTCAAAGCTGATCACCCGGCGATTGGTGCCGCGCCAGCGGTACCAGAGACGGGGATCGACAATTTCCAATTCGTCCCCCGGTTGACCGGTCGCCGCGAAGTACGCCGTATACAAGCGTTCGATTTGCGGAACCGGCACGCGAAGCTGGGGCCGCGTGTCCACCAGTTCGCGACGGCCGTCCGCCGTTCGGATCCAGGCCAGCGGCGCATGGTTCGAATACAGGATGTGGCACAGGTACGTGTCCACCAGCCCCGCAAAGTACCCGAACGGCAGGAGCAGAATGAGCGCCACTGCGCCGCGCGCTGCAACAGTGAGCTGACGCCACTGCTCGCCGACGGACTCCTTCCACGACCCGATCATGGCATAGCCGGCGACCGCCAGCGCCAGGTTCCACGGCCAGACGGCGGCGTCCCAGTGCAGTCCAAACGCCAGCGTCACGACGATTCCCAGGTGGATGGCGTAGGCCAGACCGACTGCGATCGGGCGCGTCCGCCGGCCGAACGCACAAACCGCCAGACCGATTTCCGCGAGAGCGATCGCCACCCCGATCCCGCTCGAGAGCGCTTCCGACGCCTCAGGATAAAACGAGACCACCAGCCAGCGCGCGTCACCGCTAAAGTACAGCGGCGAAAGCAACTTGTTGAACCCGGCGAAAAACCACAGGGCGATCAGGTGCGCGCGGCACACTGCCCGCGCTGGGCGCGAAGGGAGCGTGCCCCAGAGCAAGATCGCCTGCGAAATGAATTCCGGCTGCAGGCGCATCTGGTCCGAGAGCATTGCCCCTCCAAGCAGAACCGTGTGCGCGACGATCCCGATTCGTCCATGAACCAGCACCACGAGCAGCGATCCCAGGAGCAGGAAACCAAAGTCGATGTGCGGAACATCCACCATCGGGAGCAATGGGGGCGAGAGCCGCGCGTTCCAGAGCGGCCATGTGAACCAGATCGTCGCCGCCTGGGTGAAGGCGACGAACCAGCGAAACGCGAGGAACGGGTCCCACGCCTCGGTGAGGGGATCAAGTTCGCTTCGACCAGCCGCAGACACGGTTTCGACTCCTGGACGACGGGCTGCCTGTTTTCGCGGATCCGGGCCGTGTTCTAGCCAAGTCGGGCGGTTCCGCCAAGAGCGTTTCCAAAACGTCTCTCCTCAGTGGGGCCTTCGGCCGGCGCTGCGCGAGAGGGGAGACGGGAAGGATGAAGGCGGAAGGATGAAAGATGAACGCAGGTGACGCGTCGGGTGGCTGGGGCAGGTCCTTGTCTCGGGACGATCGATCGCAATCAGACAGTGAAGTGTTCATGGGACGGGACTCGCGCGCAAGCGGATGCCCCAGTTGAGCATTCCAGATCTGGGGCATCGATCAACTTGCCGAGCAGGCGCTGACTTCGTGAACGATTAAGTCCGCAGATCGGGTCCACAGAATGGGGAGCTGCCCCAGCCACACCGGCGCGCTGCGCGAGAAAGCGGGTAGAGAGTGGAAAGTAGAGCCGGGACAGGCGCCGGTGGCGCGGCGAAAAGGCAAGCTCGCACGATGGTCGATATGTATTGCGCGGCGGCGCCTGGTCTTAGTCGTTCAGCGTGGCGGGCTTCGTGTCGTTCCGGAACGGATAGTCGGGCATCGGCACCGGATCGTGGAAATAGGTTCCGGTCGCGGGCCATTCGTTCAGCCGCGGGTACTCGGCGATTTTCTGGTCGTCCAGCGAGAAGCTGATTGCGAAGCGAGTCAGGCGCGAGACCATGTAGTGCCAGGCCAGTTCGCCGTCCGTGTTGCGTGCTTCGAGCAGCACGACGGCTTCCGGGCTGGAGGTGAGGACGTAGCCAAACAGGGCGCCGTCCACGACGTTCTCCTGCGGCGCCTCATAGCGATGCAGCGGTGTCGTCAAGAGCCGCAGTTGCCAGTCGGTGGGATCCTTGAGTCCCCAATTATCGACAACCTGAAAGCGCTCGGCCAACTTGCGCATTTGAGCCAGACGCAGACTGGGCCTTTCGGCGGGACGGGGCGCTCCCTTCAGGGGTGCAAACTGGACTGGTGCCGGCGGCGGAGTCCAGAGTTTCTGCCCGCCCGATTGCAGGACGAGGGCCTCCTGCGACAGGGAAACGAACGTCCGCCCCCACGATCGATTTGGGCCGTTGTAGTAGCTTTTCATGGCGGCCACGGGACGGCCGCGGTCGCTCCAGATGAACATGAACCCGTCGGCAATCGAGCTCACGGGATTGTCGAAGCGGTACAGGGGAGTCTCGATCAGCGAGAAATTGCGTTTCGGCTCATCCAGCGGATGCAGCCGCAGATCCTTGAGGCGCGAGACGAAAAACTCAATTCGTTCGTTTTGATCGGCAGGGACTGGCGCCGGCTTTTCCGGCGGCGCCGGTGCGGGTTTCGGCTTTTTGCCGTCGGCCGGTGCCACTGGTTCGTCGGCAGCCGTGAAGCCAGTGGCGATCGCGGCACCGAGGATGATTGACACGATCAGGAACCGATTTCGGAGCGGCATGACAACATCCCCCGCGGGCACACTCAATCCCAGGCTCGAGTTGGGAATAGTGTACTCGCTGCGCGAGAGAGTCGAAAGTAGAAAGTTGAAGCGTCCCGGGCAGCGACTCGGAGCAGGTCAGTTCAAGGTTGTAATCGTTGGGCGTTGCAGCGTTCGCGCCAGGAGTGTCACAGCCAGGCCGCAGACAATCGTTCCCACGATCGCCAGCAGTTGCTCGTTCGTCAGGATGTTCTGAATCTGCGACACGACCGAATTCTGCCACGCCGCGATCGCGGTGTTCATTTCGCCAGCGGGCAGGTTCGGGTCGGCGGCAACCAGAGTGACCATGCCGCTGCGCTCTGCCGAAGCTTCGAACCCATCGGGCATGCGGCTGGCAAACGGCAGGAGACAAATCACCAGTAAGCCGGCGCAGGCCCAGCAGCCCCGCAAGCGTGTCTGATCGAGCTGCAATTCGCCGGGTGCGCGAACGCCGCCCAGCGCTTTGAGAATTGCGACGGTGAGCAGGCTTTCGGGAACGGCAATCCAGAGATGCGTGGCGAGCATCTGCCAGGCAAACGTTCCCCAGCCAGAAAGCTGGCCGGCACTGCGAAACAGGGCGACTTCGCCGACGATCAGCAGTGCGGCACCGATCACCGCCAGTCCTGCAGCCGAGCCCGCCCGCAGGGCTGACGCGCGTCGGCCAATGAAGGCCACCGTCAGTGCCGGGAGCAGCGCCATGTTGACGATGTTGGCACCCAGCGCCGCGAGGCCGCCGTCGCCGAGGACGAAGGCCTGCGTGAGAAGCACGACCGCCATGGCCAGCGCGCCGAGGGCCGGACCGAGAACCCAGGCCGCCAGCACACCACCCACCAGATGGGCACTGGCATAGGGGAGCACGGGAACGTTGACCATCTGGGCCGCGAAGAGGGCACCCGAGACGGCCCCGGCCGTGAGCCAGCGGTTGCGATCGATCGGCGACCGGCGCAGCGCCCAGGCCGCGACCCCCAGCCCCGCACCTGCCGCCGCGAGGGTGATGGCGGCACACTCAGGGGTAACGGCTCCGTTTCCGAGATGCATATTCGCTCCACTTGTGCCAGGGATTTAACAGTTCAGATTCAGACGAACTCACTGGTGCCGATTGTCTCCAGATGGGCGATTCTCTGCAAGTAAACTTGGGCAGATGAAATGGGTGGGGACCGGGGAATGGGGACCGGGGACCGGGAAATTCAAATGACGAAACTTCAATGTCTAAGGAAGTCCGAAATCCGAAATCAAAAAGGGTTGCCAGCGAGTTTTGTCTTTTGCGTTTTGGAGTTTCCTTAGACATTCGGATTTAGACCTTCGTGCTTTTCCATTCTCGTGGCCCGTTGCGGCACGATTACACCTCCTCGCGCTCGAACGAAACCTGGCCGGGGCTCTGTCGGGAACCGGGAAATGCCACTGACACAGCGGGAGAACCTGCGTTAGAATCATTTGTACCACTGCGTTGAATCCTGTTCTGACTGCTGGCAATCATGAGCACTCTCACTCGCGTCGTTACGGCTGATGAGTTGCTGCAGATGCCGCGCGGCAAGGTGCGGCACGAACTGGTCAGAGGGGAGTTGTTGACGAAATCGCCGGCTGGAAGCGAACATGGCGCCGTCATTGGGGCACTGTTTCTCGTCGTCGCCGAATTCGTCAAGCGCCAGCAACTGGGCCTCGTCTTCGGTGCCGAGACAGGGTTCCTGATTCAACGCGACCCGGATACGGTCCGCGCCCCGGACATCGCGTTCGTGCGGAAAGCGCGGATTCCAGGCAGCGGGATCCCGGTCGGTTTCTGGCCCGGAGCGCCCGATCTGGCAATTGAAGTCGTCTCGCCTGGCGACACTGTGCGTGAGGTCGATGAAAAGGTGGCAGACTGGCTTGTGGCCGGCAGTCTTGCCGTCTGGGTCGTCAACCCGCGCTGGAAGACGGTGACCGTGTACGCGGCCGGTGGTACGATTGAAACGCTGACTCCCGCGGAGTCGCTCGACGGGGGCACGATTCTCCCCGGATTGCGTTGTGCCGTCGCGGAGATTTTCCCGGTTGTTCCAGGCTGACCCTCGTAATTCTCGCGGCAAGTTGCGGCGCGATCACACCTCGACCCGCTCGAACGAAACCTGGTCGTCCTGGCGGCGGGCGAAGAAGGCCATGATTTCGAGGTCGATACCGAGCCGCCTGACGTGCCGCACCGCCTTCTTCAAGTCGTCATGCTGGCGCGCTTCGAGCTGCAGCGGCGGGACATGGAGCCATTGCGTGTAATAAGCGCAATCCTGGTGCGCGATCAGGATCACCTGCCGGACCTCGTGCACGGCCAGGAGAAACCGCAACTGCTCAGCGACCCCTTCTTCCTCGCGGTAGGCGCCGAAATGCCCCGCCAGACAAGCCGCGCCGCCGGGCACAACGAGCCGGTCGTAGCGCGGGAGCTTCAGCCGGTTGAACAGCAGTTCGTCGACCTGCTCACCGAACCGTCCGTCGCTGCAGTAAACCGCCGCCGCGCGGATTCGATTCCGATCGAATGGAATCGGACTGTCGTGAACGGTGTCGGAAGGCCCAGGGGTCATGTGTTCAGCCCGGGGAGCAAGAATCGGAAATCCAAAAGACGAAATCTAAATCCCGGCGCGCCGGGAAGGAAATCCGAAATTCGAAACCAGAAAGGTGCCAGCAAGTTTTGTCTTTGGGGTTTCCTTAGACATTCGGATTTAGAAATTCGAGCTTTTCCCGCACTCCGTTCCGGCCCCCCGTTTGCTCACTTTCCCAGACAATACAGCGCTTCCTGCCGGGTGCCGTCCTTGTGAAACGCGACGCGCATGAAAATCTGGCTGCCGCAGATGGCGGGGGTCGAGAAAACTTCGTCTCCCAGCCGGTTTTCAGCCACCAGTTCGAAGGCCTTGGGGCTGGCCTTGAAGATAAAGGTTTGCCCCTCCCGGTTCGTCGCAAAAATCTTGTCTCCCACGAGCACCGGCGAGGCGCTGAAGGTTCCTCCCAGCCGCGACTTCCAGATATCCTTTCCCGTATCGCTGTGCCAGCACATGGCGACCCCCGCGTCGGTGACGGCGAACAGAATGCCGTCGCGCAGCAGCATCGACGGCACATACACGCGGACGGTATTTTCCCACGCGACCTGGCCCGACCCGTCGGCCCGGACGGCTGACATGTGATTCTTCGGATACCCGCCGCTCGTAAAGATCAGCCGGCCGTCGGTCACGGTCGAAGTCACGCACTCGGTCGTCGCGCCGGCGGTTTCCCAGAGCTTCTTCCCGGTCAGCGGCTCGAAGCTCGAGACGAGGTCGCAGCCGGTAAAGAGCAACTGATCGCGGCCGTCGATCGTCAGAATGACGGGGGACGTGTAGTTCGGAAGTTTGGGGCGTTCCAGGCTCCAGACGGTGTCTCCCGAGGCGCGGTCGAGGGCGGCGATCGTCCCGCCCCCCTTGTTGTCGGCAGAGAAGATGACGAGCGACTTGTACACGGCGGGGGACGCGCCGTATCCCTGATGCGAAACGAATCCGCCGATTTTCTGCTGCCAGAGTTGATGGCCCTCCCGGTCGAGCGCGGTGGCGTAGATGGCTCCCGCGTGCTGAAAGTTGACGAACAGCCGCTCGCCATCGCACGCGACCGTGATCGACGCGTGCGAGCTGTCCTTGTTTTCCTTCGGCGTCATCCCGCCGACGTGCACGTCGGTCTTCCAGCGCTGCTTGCCTGTTCGGCGATCGAAACACAGGACCGACTGGACCTCGCGCTCCTCATCGGCCGTCGCCAGAAAGACCTGATCGCCGACGACGGTGGGAGAACCGTGCCCGCGACCGGGAATCGGCGCCTTCCAGACGACGTTCTCAGCGTCGCTCCACTTGAGAGGGGGCTGCTGGTCAGAGGCTGCGATGCCGTCGCGGTTCGGTCCGCGCCACCAGGGCCAGTCGGCGGAGGTGAGCCTGGTCGGGGACGGAACACCGGTCGGTGCCCGGTCGGCCGCCTCGAGAGCAAGTGCTACCAGCGGAAGCGCTGCCGCCAGGATCAACATCGTCAAACTTCGAACCATCGAGACACCTTGGTTTGGATTGAGGCCGCGCCGGTCACTGGCGAACGGGAGTGGCCGGTCATCAGTGTGCCCAGTGACGCTGTTCCGGCAATTTAGTACGCTGGGCCACGGGGAACAACCAACAATCCAGAAACGGAATTCCGATTTGGCCGAATCACACGCTGATCCGTTGCAGAAAGATGACCCGCGGCGCCCGGTTTCGACCGTGGGGAAGCACATCGTGTCGCCCCCGGACCGGCGGATTTGGCTCGTCGCCGTGCTCGCTGTCACGGCGGTCGGGCTGCGGCTGGCGGCGGCGCGCGGCGATCTGGTGATGGACGAAATCTGGTCGATGCTGCTGGGAGCCGAGACTGGCTCGGTCTGGCAGATCGTGATGCTCAATCACGACAACAACCACATTCTCAATACGCTCGTCATGTACTGGCTGGGGATTGATGCGCCGCTGCTGGCGTATCGCCTGCCAGCCGTTCTGGCAGGCAGCATCGGGCTCTGGCTGGCGGTCCGGGTCGCCGGCCGCAGCCAGCGGGGGGCCGGCCTTCCCGCGCTGGTGCTGCTGGGGTTCTCACACCTGGCCATTCTCTACAGCTCGGAAGCGCGGGGCTACGCCTACCTGATGGGAGCCACCCCGGCGGCCTGGTGGGCCATTGAAGCGCACATTGAGCGGCCGCGGCTCGTGACGGCGTGCGCCTTCATCCTGGCGGTCGTCCTTGGGTTTCTTGCCCACCTGACGTTCCTGTTCGCCTATGCCGGTTTTTTCGTGTATTCGGCGATCCATCTGTTGCCACGGCGCAACGGACTGGCGCGGCTGACGACGCTGCACCTGATCCCCGTGCTCACCTGTGCCCTGCTCTACTTTCTGTATGTTCAGGGGATGCGGATCGGCGGCGGTGAGCTGGCCGCCGTGCTGAGCACGATTGTCGCAGCGCTGTCGCTGATGGGAGGGGGGCCGCAGTTCGGCTGGGGAGCATACACCGCGGCGATCATCACTGCCGTGCTGATCGCGATCGCGGTGGCCGGAGAGTTCCGGCTCAATCGGCCGCGGGGAGTCTTGTATCTGGTTGCGATCCTGGTCGCGCCGACGCTCGTCTTGGCGGTCCGCAGTCACGAGTTTCTCTACCCCCGGTACTTCCTCGTGCCGATGCTGTTCGGATACGTCGCCATCGGCTGCCAGTTGGCGCGGTGGTTTCAGCTTGGGCGAACAGGGCGCAACGCCGTCGTCACCCTGCTGGCCGTTTACGTCGGATGCAACCTGGTTCCAGTGGTTCGGTTGATCGAGTTGGGGCGCGGTCAGTACACGGCGGCGGTCCGCTGGCTGGCCGAGCACACGCCGGGGCCGATCGTCGAGGTGAACGGCGATCATGATTTTCGAAACCCGCTCGTGGCCCAGTATCACGCCGCACGCCTCCCCGAATTCAATCCGGCGACCGGCAAACGCCTGGTGTACTTCAAAGTAGCCCAGGTGCCGCCGCAGGGAACCGAGTGGCTGCTGCGGCACACATTCGACGGAGACAACCCATTGCCGGCGGAATTGACGGACCGGCTTGGCGTTCGGTACGAGCTGAAGAAATCATTCCCTGCCGGGAGCATCTCGGGGTGGGATTGGTGGGTTTATCGGCGGAGGTGATGGGTGAAATTCGGAATTCGGAATTCGGAGTGAGGAGTGGAGCGGCCTGAATTCGATTCGCCGAGGGGAGTCGCTGGAATTTGCCGTTTGACACTGAAATCAAGGACGAGGTTCCGAGGCTAACGTCAGGAATCCATGAAGGCAGGAAACCAGGAAGCGGAAGCGTGGCGAGGCTGGTCGAAAGATTCAGCCCCAACGGGGCGGGATTCGATAGCCCGGGGCGCAGCGAAGCGGAGCCCCGGGAATCGATTCCTGACAGGATGTCGCAGCCCCAACGGGGCGAGATTCCCGGATGGACATTTCAATCGCTGGCACGAATCGTCTGCGTTGGGCCTGTCTGTTGAGGACGCCGACGGCTCAGCAAATCTGGGACACCATTGGGAATTGGACACATGTTAGGCATTCGGTACTGGCTGCGACCCCTCCGGGGTTGTGTGGCATTTGTTACCGGAAACCGGGGGTGTCGTCCGCTCGACGCGGACTCGACCCCCGGCTAATGGCTGCGACCCCTACCCGGGGTCAATCATCAATGGGCGGCCACGGCCGCCCCGGCATGGGTTTGCGTCACGTTATGATTGGTTTCGGACTTTGGCACCGAAACGTTGACTGAGTTGGACACCAGCAGCGGGACGCTGCCGCTCAGCCAACTGCCGATCCAGGTGACGACCAGCAGGACGCTCGGGAATGCAAACGGCTGATGGTGTGCCATGTGGATGCAGATCACCCCACCCCAGAATCCACTCGTGAGCAGGGTTCCCAGTGGCGAGGTTCGGGGAATCAGCAACAGGAGCGCGGCGATCATTTCGCCGGTACCGATCAGTTGCAGCCGGTCTTCCAGCCCGAACGCCTGCATCTGTTTGACGACCTCTGGCGGGGCAAATCCGAAAACTTTACCGGAGCCGGCGAAGATGATCAGCGCCGCCACGAGAACGTTGAGCACGAGTCCAGTTCTTTTCAGCCACTTGTTGTTCGGGTTCATGATTGGTTCCTGTAGGTAGAAGTTTGATTTCGTCAGGCACAGCCTGACCTGTGAAATTCCGCACTCCGAACTTGTTCTGTGTTACGGCAGATTGAAGAGCATGACTTCCGCCGGCTCGCTGCCGACGACGGTCAGTTGCGGTTCGTTACTGACGGCGACCGCGTCGCTCGTTTCGAGATGCGTGCCGTTGACATCCACGCTCCCCCGCAAAACCTGGAGCCAGGCATGACGCCCGGACGCCAGTTCGTGACCCAGCGAGTCACCTGCCTGGAGTGTCGCCAGGAAAACTTGCGCATCCTGATGGATCGTCAATGAACCATCAGCTCCGTCGGGGGAAGCCACAAGCTGCCACCGGCCGCTCCTGGCGGCGCTCGGGAAGGCCTTCTGTTCATAACTTGGCTCGATTCCTTTGCTCTGCGGCAACAGCCAGATCTGGTAGAGGTGGACCGGATCCGTTCCCGACGGATTGAATTCGCTGTGGCGGATTCCCGTACCGGCTGACATTCGTTGCAGCTCGCCGGGGCGCAGGATCTCGCCGTTCCCCATGCTGTCCTTGTGCTCGAGCGCACCGGACAGAACGTAGGTGACGATTTCCATATCGCGATGGCCGTGCATTCCGAAGCCGGTCCCGGCAGCGACGCGGTCTTCATTGATGACCCGCAGGGCGCGAAACGCCATGTGGGCCGGATCGTGATAGTCGCCGAACGAGAACGTGTGATACGTATCGAGCCAGCCGTGATCGAAATGACCGCGATCGGCCGCTTTGCGAACTTGAAACATGACTTGCTCCTTTCATTAACCTGTGAATAGTTGATATGTCGTGTATCGGACGAAAAAAACTCACGCGTCGGTGCAGGACTGTCGCACCTTCTCCAGCAGACCACTCAACGTCTGCAATTCGGATGCCGAAAGGTGCCCCATCAGTTTCTTGTGCAGCGCCAGGAGCGGCTGATCGAGCTCTCCCAGGGTGGTTCTTCCCTTCTCGGTCAGTTCGGCGTAGATCACCCGCCGATCGTGTTCACAGCGCTGGCGGCAGACGAAGCCTGCCTGCTCGAGACGGTCGATCAGGCCGGTGATGCCGGGGACGACGGTGATCGTTCGTTCGGCGATTTCGAGGATCGGGAGCGGTTTGCCTTCACCACGCAGGATCCGCAGGATGTTGTATTGCGAGCAAGTCAGCCCGAATTCCCGAAACAGCCGGGTGAAACGGATCTGCAACTGGTCGTTCGTGCGGACGATATTCAAGGCAGCCTCCTGTTCGCGCGAGTCGAACGGGCGTTTCTTTTTCAGTTCCTGATGCAGCTTGGTGACGGCCACGGCGTGTTCCCTGTCGTTGTTTCAGTCTCACTGAATGATAGATTACATATCAACTATCGTCATGTCAAGTACATTTGGGTGATTTTTTTTCAAAATCAATTGTGGTGCGATTTACGGGCTTTCCCGGGTGGGATTTTGCCCGGTTTGGGGGCTGTCATAATAGGGAGTCTGTAAAAATGTGACGCACGCGACTTGGCGACCGGAAATCGAAAAACGCCGGAGGGGCGACGGGGAATTATGGCGCTGGGTGACTGCCGATTGTGCCTCCATGCCGCCCCTCCGGGGCTGCGCGCCTCTCGCGACTTAACCAGTGGCTTGCGCCACTGGCTACATTATTTCGCCGCTCCGCGGCTGCCGGGATTGTGTCGGCAAGCCTGAGGCGCGAATCCTGCCCCAGTTGGGCGCAACGCTGGCGCGGGATGGCGCGATGTGCCTGACTCGATTGATGGGTGGCGACTACGCCGCGGCCTGGCCGGCCACGTCGGAAAAGACTCGCTCGCCGTTGCGGATGACGCAGTTGTCGCCGATCGTCACGTTCATATAGACGGTGACTCCCATGCCGATCAGCGAATTCTCGCCGACCCGAACGCTCCCGGCGAGAATCGCCCCCGGTGCCACATGGGCGTTGTTCGCCAGCACGCAATCATGGGAGACAATCGCTCCCGAATTGACGATGCAGCTATCGCCAATCCGGACGCACGGACCGACGACAGTGCCTGCCATGATCTGGATTCCCTCGCCCAGCACGGCAGAAGGCGAGACGCTCGCTTGAACGTGCACCAGATTGGGGATCGCGAAGCCGATCCGCTTGAGCATCTGGTGCAGCGTGCCCCGCAGCCTCGGATTGTTGATCGAGGCGACCGCGTTCACGGCATGCCGCACGCCGCGGGCATAAAGGTCGGCGAGTGCCTGTTTATCGTGGCCGATGACCGGCACGTCCAGCACTCGCGTACCGGCCGGCAGCAGAGTATCGATGATGCCGACCGCTTCGAGATGCGCGTTCTGGGCAATGATCTCGAGGCATTGGCGCGAGTGTCCCCCGCCCCCGTAAACGACAATCGGAATGCGTCCGGCAGGGCCGACGGACACCGCCGCCGCGTCAAACCGGCCGATAAATTTGAGGACGTCGGCCTCGCGCACGTGCGAGACGCCGGCAAAGACTTCGCGCGATACGTTGTGCGCCGCCAGGGCTGCTGCGGCCCGCTCACTGAAAATGGTCGTCCCGGCGGGAGGCTGCGGCGTCGTGCTGGCTGGCACGGGCGGGCTCTGGGAAGTTGCGACGGCAGTTGTCACGACGGTGGGCATCGGGTAGACCGCGGCGGGAGCGGGCATCGCAGCGACCGGTTCGACGTCGGACGGCGCCGATTCGTCGATGCAGATCCGGGCCACCGTCGTGCCGACGTCGTAGTCGGCGTTTTCGGCGACACACAGGCTGATCCGCCCGCTGGCCTCGGCAGGGAGTTCGAACACACTTTTGGTGGTTTCGAATTCGGCGACGGTTTCGCCGCTGACGACCGTCTGTCCGTCGGCGACCGTCCAGCACACGAGCCGGGCGCTCGTGTCGTTGGGATTTTGCAGCGGGATTTTGAGGTCGATGGTTTTCACTGGTCACACATCCGTCGTGCCTGCTGCACGTCACACATCCGTCGTGCCTGCTGCACGAGCGCGTCGAGACCGGGAAGCGAGTGCTGTTCGAGTCGCCGGGCGCAGGGGATCGGGTGCGGACTGGCGAACACCCGCCCAAACCGCACCGGCAGATCACCCAGCGCTTCGCTGCACTGGGCAATTGTCTCGGAACCGAAACCGGCGAACCCCTGCCCTTCTTCGACGACGAGCAGCCGTCGGCTCGCCAGCACTGACTGTGAGATCGGGAGAATGTCGAGCGGATAGAGTTGCGTGGGGGCCACGATTTCGACCGCGATTTCGTGGCTGCGAAACAGCAGCTCGGCGGCTGCCTCGCACTCCTCGACCATCGCACCGTAGCAGACCATCGTCAGATCGGGGCGCGTCGCCGGGAGGCGGAGAGTGGGGAGTGCCTCGGCGGTCCGCTGCCAGATCCGGCCATCGCGAGCCGACGCACGCAGCGACGCGCCGTACAGCAGCTTATTCTCGACGACCAGCGTTGGTTCCGTCGCGTCGTTGTGGAGCGCCTTATAGAGTTCGACCGGATCGATCAGCGCAGTGAGGGCCACGACGCAGAGGCCCGGCACGCCGAGAAAGTGCTTTTCGAGGCTCTGGCTGTGGGTGGCGCCGTAACCCCGCTTGCCCCCCATCGGCGTGCGGACGATCAGCGGCACCGAGACCTGACCGTTGTACATGAACTGAAATTTGCTGGCATGGTTTATCAACTGATCGGCGGCGAGAGTTAAAAAATCGCCAAACATGATTTCGACAATCGGCCGGAACCCTGCGACCGCCATGCCGACGCCCAGGCCGGTAATCGCTGCTTCGCTGATCGGCGTATTGCGAACGCGTCCGGGGAACACCTCTGAGAGTCCTTTGGTTGCTTTGAAGGCGCCGCCGTACGGGTCTTCGACATCCTCCCCCAGCACAAGCACCCGTTCGTCGGTCGCAAGCAACTGCCGCAAGCCTTCGCGGATCCGCTCGATCACGCGACCGCTGGCCGGCGCTGCTGCCAGGTTGCTCCACGCGAGCGGGGCCGATCGCGGCTGAGCGTTTGAAATCGGCATGACGGGAGCGTTCTGTGGCTCCTCGAGCAGTTCGGTTTGAATCTCATCCAACGTGGCTTCGCACTGGCTGCGAATGGCGCCGGCCTGTGGGTGAACTGCCAGGAACTGATTGAGCGGGTCGCGGCGTTCGAACTCGGCGATCTCAGCGCGGTCGCGGAAATCGTCCCCTTTGGAATGGGCCCGCAGCCGGAAGCAGTCGATGCACAGCGCCGCCGGACCACGCGTCGATCGGACGTGGGCAAACGCCTTGCCAGTCTCGGCCCGCAGCGCCGGTTCGTTCCAGATGTCGCCTGCGAAAAACGGAATGCCGAACGCCTGGAAACGATCTTCGATCTGGCCCGCCAGCGTCTCGCGGCTGCTCGTACTTTGCGCGTAGCCGTTATTCTCGACGACGACCAGCAGCGGAAGGTGCCACTTCGCAGCGATGTTCAGTGTCTCATAGACGATTCCTTCTCCCAGGGTGCCGTCGCCGATCATGGCGACAGCCAGAAAGTCGTGCGCCGCGTCGTTCTTAAGGAGCGCTGCGCAGCCGGCCGCAATCGGCACGCTGCCTCCCTGGATGCCGTTGCTCAGGAACCGGCCCCGGCAGATATGCTGGCTGCCGCCACGGCCGCCGCAGAGGCCTGAATCGAGCCCGATGATTTCTGCGAGCAACCCGCGGACGTCGCCGGTGCGCGCCAGGTAGTGCCCGTGACAGCGGTGGTTGCTGAAGAGCCAGTCCTCGGGGCGGAGTTCGTCGGCAACTACGATCGCCGACAGCTCCTGCCCGATGCAGGTGTGCACCGTCCCCGAAATGCGTCCCTGGGCGAAGAGCTGGAACAGGTTGTCTTCAAACACGCGGATCATCAGACCGCGAGTGGCGGTCGCGGCATCGATGATCGCGGGGTCAGCCGCCGCAGCGCCCGGCGAAACTCCAAAGTGCGGACCCGTGGCGTCGGAACGCCTCGGGGCTGTGGTGTGAATATCGGTCTTCATTCTGAATGCGGCCATGCATCCGGATCGTTCGGACTGGAACGGTCCTGTTCCAGGGGGCGGGCATTCTATGCGAATTCCTCAAAATCAGGACAGACCGAATGGGGGGGAATCTGGAGTTTCGAATGGGGCCGGAGAGTGCGGAAATCCGAATGACGAAAACTCAATCCCGGCGCGCCGGGAAGGAAATCCGAAATCAAAAAACTCAAAAAGGCTCCGGGGACCCGGGAAGATGGACCAATGCCGAATGGGGCGCTCGTCACTTCGAGCTTCGGGTTTCGTCATTCTTTAGACATTCGTCATTCGTCATTCGTCATTCCCGAACTCCCGGACTATCCGCAGTGCTTCCTCAACATGCCGGGTTCCAAGTAGTTGGGAATTGAACTTGTGCCGGACGATTCCTTTCCGATCGATGACGTACGTCACCCGGCCGGGAAGCACGAACATCGAGTTGGGAACTCCAAACAGCCGGCGCAGGGCGCCGTCGGCATCGGCGATGAGCAGATAGGGGAGCCGCTGCGTGGCGGCGAACGAGCGGTGGCTTTCGTCAGAGTCGCTGGAAACGCCGATCACCGCCGCTCCGGCCTGGACAAAATCTTCGTACGCATCGCGAAATGCGCACGCTTCTTTCGTGCAGATCGGCGAATTGTCGCGCGGGTAAAAGAAGACGACGACCGCCTGCTTTCCCTGAAAGTCGGTCAGCGACACACGCCGGCCGTCGGACGCGGTCGCAGTAAAATCGGGAGCCCTTTCGCCGACATCAATTGGTTTCATGCTGAACGAGTGACGAACTGGTGTCCTGCGGGGTGGACGGTCAGCACGGGGCACTGGGCCTTGCGGACCACCTTCTCGGCACAGCTCCCCAGCAGCAGATGCATGAAGCCGCCGCGACCGTGTGTGCCGACGATGATCAGGTCGATCCCGTGCTCGGTGGCGTAATTGACGATGTCGAAGGGCGGATTGCCCAAACGAGCTTCCCCAATGCACTTGAGACCCTGCTTGACGGCGGCCGCGACGATGCGATCGACGGCGGCTTTGGACTGGTTCTTGATCTCATCCAGATAGTTAGCGGCCAGCAGCAGCGACGTTCCCGATTCGGGGGTCATCATGACCGTGTCGATGACGACGTTCAGGACGTGCAGTTCGGCCTGGAACTGACTGGCGAAGGCCAGGGAGTATTGCTCTGCCGTCCGGGCGCAGTCGCTGAAGTCTGTCGCCAGCAGGATTTTCTTCAAGGTCAGCATGGACTGTCTCCTCCGGAATTGGGCCGCAGAAGACGAGTCAGGCAAACACGCCGCGGCGTTCGAGTTCCAGGTAAAGCTTCTGCTCGACGACGCTCATCTCGCGCACCGTTTCAGCGACTTTGCAGGTGCAGCTTTCCCATTCGTCGTGTCCGGCTTCGCCGGGGAACACGGGCATGTTCTCCTTATGGAAGTGAATCAGCTCTTCCGAAGCAGTGCTCAACGCGGACCACGCTTCCCGCAGCAGTTCTGTGTCATTGGTTTCCGGCGGCATGTGTCAGACTCCCCAGGCTGGAATGAACGCAGGATTGGAATGGCTTCACCTCACAACATATTGCACTCGCCCGCATGCTGAAACTGTGAAACGCAATTGATTCAATCACCCGTTCTATCAGAGAATCGGTCGGAATTCTCTGTGCTGCGCTCTCGGCGTCACGCCTGCGACCCCCGCCCCGCCGCAGAGAGGACTGTTGCCGGTCTGCCGGGCGCGAGTTCGCGCAGCGGCGCCTGGTTGGCGTGCAGGAACCACCGGTCGATCACGAACCGCCTCGTAAACCAGTGCGTTGCCAGCAGTCGAGCGGCCAGCGCCGAGCGGACGCGTGTGGGAATGAGCCCTGTGCTGCTGCCCGGCGCATGCCGCCCGAACCGGGCTGTCAGTCGCCGTTCGTAGGGGGCGAGGGCAGCGCGGCGATAGTCGTTCCCGGCCTCGAGGATCGCGCCGGCGGCCAGCAGCCCCGATTCGATCGCCGGCCTGATTCCTTCCCCGCTCTGTGCAAAAGCCAGTCCGGCCGAATCGCCGATCAGCAGCGCGCCGTCGGCGACGAGATCGCGCGGCCCGGCGCCGTACAGCCGGTACGCATGCCCGTGGAACCGGGGTCGAATCGTACGCGGAACGCGTCCCAGCTCCTGGAGCCTCTCGCAAAAGGCGGCGACCTGAGAGGGCAGGTTACGGTCCTGTTCACGCCCCATCCCGATGTTCAAAAATGATCCTTTGCGGAAACACCATGCGTAGCCCCGCAGGTCGGGGCAGAAGAACAGTTCGGGCGTCTCGGGGGCGACGCGGCACTCGCCGGCTTCCTTCGGCGTCATTTCGAATTCGGCTTCCTGGGCGAACACGGTTGTCGAGCCGCAGTCGGTCGATTCTCCCAACTGCCGTGCCACCGGGCAGAAGTGCCCCCCCGCCCCGAC
>Ga0137463_1000007_pt1 | contig 117623 bp, 87 predicted proteins | sample EasRivERMGT800_2_FD_102333 | JGI IMG/M metagenome (GOLD analysis project Ga0137463, IMG submission 102333) | Soil microbial communities from meander-bound floodplain in the East River, Colorado, USA - East River MetaG ERMGT800_2 | ecosystem: Environmental > Terrestrial > Soil > Floodplain ...
CAAGTCACCCGATCCCGCAGGGATGAACCCTGCGGCTCGCTACGTCGAATGCGCCAGCACCCTTGCCCCAGCGAGCCGGTGGGTTTATCCCACCGGGATCGAGTCCACCGGCCCACGTGGTACTGTGCAACATCTCGTACCCCGCAGGCGCTTCGCGAGGTTGGAAGTCGAGCGCCCAGTTCAACCGTGGAAGCAAGTCGCCCGATCCCGCAGGGATGAACATCCCTGCGGGATCGGGTGACCTGGCGCGACGCTCGGAATGACAGGTCGACTTCCAATGTCGCGCAGCGCCTGCCGGGCACAAGGTGTCAACCGCAGGCGTCCGCGCGGTTGGAAGCGATCCCGGCGGGATGAACCCGCCGGCTCGCTGGGGTCAGCGGCGCGGTCACGCCGCCCGTCGATTGGTACCGATGCCCTGGAGGGCGCGACAGGCTCTGCGGAAGGACTTGTGAATCGAATTCAGATTCCACAATTCTTCCAGCAGGTAATAGTCGGCCGCAAACGAGTCGGCATAGTGCCGCCACTCGGAACGCGTCAATTTCGGTTTGGATTCTCCCCGGTTAATCGTCAGGGCGAGCGTTTGAGGGGGGGGCGGAATCCTGAATGCCGTCTGGATTCTCGAAAACGTCCGTTGCAGATCCGAGAAATCGCCGATGATCTGAATTTTTTGTCGCACTTCCCGGGCCAGGTTGAGGAGTTCCCGCGATCCGTACTTTCCGGAAACGTCCTGGCTTCCCCCGGCGCCCTCCTCGCTCCAGCACAAAGACGCAAAATAGTTGACGTAGTAGTTGCGAAAGAAGTCTTCGGCCAGGCCCAGGTCGAGCAGTTCTCGATGATCGACTTCGTCGCGGCGCAGGCAACTCGTAAACCGGGCGCTCCAGAATCTGGCGGTATGCAGGGCAAACGGCGAATCGGGTTCGGTGCTGCGGATGAAGCGCCGGTAGTGGTAGATGTCCGATACGAATCGCTCAACGGGATCGCGAAGCACGGTGGCGAACACCGACTCGCCCGGTTTGAAGTGCCTGAAGATGTTTTCTGCCGTGTGATGATGAAAGAAACATCCCGACGCAGCCAGCCGTTCGACCGATTCTTCCAGCACACGGTCGCTGGCTTCCGGAACGCCATATCTGTGCTTCGACTCGCCGTAGATATCGAAGACCGGGATCTGATGCACTTCCGCCAGCCGGGCCAAGCTCTGCCAGATCGACGAACCGGCCGTGCGCGGGACGTGCACGAAGACACATCCGGCGATTCGAGGCTCGGGCACCGTCGCGCGCGTCAACCGCGCTCTCGGCGACCCCGAATTATTTAACACAGACATGTCGCTGCTTTCTCGTGAACTCACGACATGGCCCAAAGAACAGTGGAGCGGCGGGGCAAGTTACCGAAAATCGGGAATTTTGCCTAGAGGCAGTTTGAGAGCACAGAGTCTCCGTCTCCCTTTGGGCATAGGTATCTACACAAGTCAAAAGTGAAGCTGCCGAAATTGATTCCTTCCCCCTTGATGGGGGAAGGTTAGGATGGGGGTGGGAGTCCCGGCGCGCCGGGATTCGCCCCCTCACCCCGGCCCTCCCCCACAACGGGGGGAGGGAGAATTTCTGATTCGACTCCATTTGCGACGTCCGCCCGGCCGATTACCGACTGAGCTGGCCCAGAGTTTCCAAAAACGGCGGACGGATGACCCCTCGTTCCGTGATGAAGCCGGCGATCAGGGGGGCTGGGGTAACGTCGAAGGCCGGGTTGTAGACGTTGATCCCGTCCGGAGCCGTCTGCCGGCCGAATCCGTGGGTCACTTCCCGTCCGTCCCGATGTTCGATCGGGATCCCGGCACCCGAGGTGAGCTTGAAATCGAACGTGCTGATCGGCGCTGCGACGTAAAAGGGAATGTGATGATGTGCCGCCAGAATCGCCACGCCGTAGGTCCCGATCTTGTTGGCCGTGTCGCCGTTGGCGGCGATCCGGTCGGCCCCCACGATCACAGCCTGCACCCGCCCTTCGCGCATGACCTGGGCCGCCATCGAGTCGCACAGCAGCGTCACCGGGATGCCGCGTTCCTTGAGCTCCCAGGCGGTCAGTCGCGCCCCTTGCAGCAGCGGACGGGTCTCGTCGGCGTAAACGTGGATGCGACGCCCCGCTTCACAGGCAGCGAAGATCACCGCCAATGCCGTTCCATAATCGGCCGTCGCCAGCCCGCCGGCGTTGCAGTGCGTGAGCACCCCCGAGCCGTCCGCCAGGAGCGATGCCCCGTGGCGCCCGAGCTCGCGGCAGGTGCGGCGATCTTCTTCTTCGATGGTTGCGGCCTCGGCCAGCAGCAGCCGCGCGATCTCGGCGGGCGGGTGCTGTCCGCGCAGCGCCTCGGCCTTGCGGCGCATCCGGTCGAGTGCCCAGAACAGATTGACTGCGGTGGGACGGCTGGTCGCCAGGTAAGTGACGGCTTCATCCAGCCGGCGATAGAGCGCCGCCTCGTCGCCACCGCGAACCGTCTGCAATCCCACGCAGACGCCGTACGCCGCCGCCACGCCGATCGCCGGAGCGCCGCGGACGCGCAGCGCCTTGATCGCCTCCCAGACCGCTTCGACGGTCTGGCAGGAAATTTCCCGGAACTCAGTGGGGAGCAGCGTCTGGTCGATGAGCACCAGGTGCCCTTCGGCCTCTCCCTGCCAGTGCAGCGTTCGCAGCGCCGACTTCTGATCGTGCAGAAGAGTCAAGCGGCGTCCCCGGGAGGCGGAATGAGCATGTTCGTCTCGAGTTCCTCGCGCGACATGAACGGGAACATGTCTTCCAGCGGCATCGTCACGATCTGCCCGTTCTCGAGCCGCTTCGAACTGACGCGCGGCGCGAACGGCTGATTCAGATCGAGGACGATCTCGCACATCGTCGGGCCGGGTTGTTCCAGCGATTCGACGATCCCCGCATCCATTTCGGCGTGGCGGGCGCAGCGGAAATAGGCAAACCCGAAGGCGTCGGCGATCTTGCGGTAGTCGGGGAACGTCAGCCCCGATTCGGTGCCGCAGCCCACGATATTATCGGGAAAGAACCCGCGCTGCGTCTGGCGGATCGAGTGATAGCCGCGGTTATTGAGAACGAAGATCTTGATCGGCAGATTGTAACCCACGATCGTCTGGAGTTCCTGAAGGTTCATCATCATGCTGCCGTCGCCGGCGATGCAGATAATCCGCTGGCGGGGGCGGGCGAAGGCCGACCCGATCGCCGCCGGCAGGTCGTACCCCATCGAGGCGCACCCTGAGTTGTGAAACAGCCTCTGGCCGCGCTTGACGTGCGCCGCCTGAAATGCCGAGACGCACGCCGTGCCGTCGCCGGTGGCGATGATCTCGTTCTCGCGCAGGTGCCCGAACAGCGTGTCCATGAAGCAGTAGGGGTTCACGCTCTCGGTATTGTTCCAGTAGTGGGGTTGCACCACAGGGTATTTGCGGCGCCGCTCGTGGCACCAGGCCAGCCATTCGGTGTGATTGAGGATCGGCGTTTCCGCCTGGCGCTCGTTCAGGAGCTGCAATGCGTCGCGGACGTCGGCATGCACCGGCAGGTCGATCTTGCAGGTCGGCTTGCGCATTTCTTCGGGATCGATGTCGATCGCGATCTTGTACGCGCCCCGCGCGAAATTCTCCCAGTTGTAGCTCACCTGCCGCACGTTGAGCCGGCAGCCGAGAATCAGCAGGACGTCGGCATTCTGGACGGCAAAATTCCCCGCCCGGTCTCCCAGCGTGCCGGGCCGGCCGATGAACAGCGGATGGTCGTTCCACAACAGGTCGTTGGAATTGAACGCCGTCACGACCGGGATGCTCAGGCGGTCGATGAACTTGATGAAGTCGTCGTACCCGCCGCTCATGCGGACTCCTGAGCCGACGTAAATCACCGGCCGTTTGGCGGTCGACAGGCGGGCCATGATTTCCTTGCAGGCGGCCGGCAGGTCGGGCGTTTCCCAGCGAATCGCATCTTCCGCCGGATCGTAGCCGGGCAACTGGTCGGGATCGATTTTCGCCCCCTGAACGTCAACCGGCACGTCGACCCAGCAGGGGCCGGGGCGGCCGATTCGCGCCAGGTGCAGCGCCCGCTCCAGGTGGTAGCGGATTGTGTTCGGATCCTCGATCGTGACGGCATACTTCGTGATCCCTTTCACCATGCCGATCATTTCGGCTTCCTGGTCGCCGAGCTGGCGGAGCTTGCCCACCAGACCGTAACGGTACAGGGTCGTTTCACGGCGGACCTGTCCCGACACGACGAGCAGGGGAATCGAATCAACCCACGCGCCGAACACCCCGTTGAGGGCGTTGATGCCGCCGGGCCCCGACGTCACGTTGAGCACCGGCAGCTCGCGCGTCACGCGGGCGTAGGCTTCAGCCGCCATGGCACACGCTTGTTCGTGATGGCAGCAGACGTACTGCAGCTTCTGGCAGCGGCCGAAGGCGTCGTTGAGGTGCATCGAACCGCCGCCGGTCACCAGAAACACCTTGCGGACGCCGTGGGCGGCGACTGTTTCGGCAATGTAATCAGAAACTTTCATCAGCCCGGGGGCTTTTTTCCAAAGCTGCGCCGGCACGTGCGGCGCCGGCAGGCCGTGCACGGCTCCGTTTGAGCCCGGGGCCGGTGCCGAGCCGGTCGTTCCCTTGGTCATCGTTGCCGCGATGTCTGACTGTGGAATCTCTGTCATCCTGACAATCCTCCGTGATTCAACCGGCCAGCCTGGCCGTGGATGTTGTCTGGTGCCAGGCGAGCGTCCGTCGCAAGGCTTCGTCAAAAGGAATTGCTACTTCGAGGCCGAGCTCGCGCCGGGCGCGGTCGACCGACGGTACGTAACGTGATGCCGGTGCGCCGGGCCTGGCCGGCTGTGCGACCCGCACGTCAGTCGGTTGCGGGGCTTCGCGCGCCGTCGCCTGGGCGATTTCGAGGATCGAGAGCGATTCGTCGCTCCCGACGTTGTACGGCCGGCCCGACTGGCCCTGAAACAGAATTGTCCAGAGCCACGCTGCCAGGTCGGCCGCGTACAGATACGAGCGGAACGGCGTGCCGTCGCCCCCGACGGCGATCGAGCTGCCCCGCAGCACGTCGCGCAGGAAATTGCCCACCGCGAAATGCAGATCGAGCGGCAGGTACGGCCCGACAAACGCAAAGCAGCGGGCGATTTTGGTTTCCAGACCGAATTGCCGCGCGGCGATCCCGCACAGAAGCTCGGCGACCCGCTTCCCTTCGCCGTAAGCGGCCGTCGTGTTCTGCGGATCGGGAGCGCCTGTGAAGTCTTCGGCGACGTGCGTCATCTCGGCCGGCTGTTTGCCGTAGACCGCGCCGGAACTCGTGAGCAAAAACTTCTGCGTCCGCGAGGCGACGGCGAAATCGAGCGTCCGCTGCGTCCCGGCGATGATCGTTTCCAGCATCCGCGCCGGCGATTGTTCGTTGAGCTGCGCGCTGGCTTCCGTGGCGGCATGGATGACGTGCGAAAAATCCCCCTCGGGAAATTGAAAGGAACCGACGTCTCCCGCCGCCATTTCGATCGCGCGGTTTGCCGCCAGATGCGGTGCCCGGTTGAGAAACGCCGCCGGATTGCGCGACAGGACCGTCGCCTGGGCGCCGAGCGCCAGGCGGTCGTTGGCCCACAGGAACGATTCGAGGAGCCACATCCCGAAGAAGCCGGTCCCGCCGGTGATGAACAATCGCCCCGCGCGCAGCCCCTCCCACCCGTCGCGGGTGCGCTCGAGTACGTGGTCCAGGTCCTGGGGAGCGAGACTAAACGGCGGCACGGTAGGGGGCAGCCCGGCTGATCGCGAATTCGTGAATTGTCTCGAGCATGTAGTCGATCATCGCCGGCGTCAGCCCGGGATAAACGCCCATCCAGAAGACCCGATGCATGATGTAGTCTGAGTTTTCGAGGTTGCCGACCACGCGGTAGTTCCGTCCGCTGTAGGCCGGCTGGTACAGCAGGTTCCCGCCGAACAGGAGCCGCGTGCCGATCCGCTTCGTGTTCAAGTGCACGAGCAGGTCTTCCCGGCTGAAGGGGGCCGCCTCGCGAACCGCCACCGGAAATCCAAACCAGCTCGGCTCGGAACCAGGGGTCGCCTCGGGAAGCAGGAAATATTCCTGAAGATCCGCCAGCCCCGCGTGCAGCCGCTGGAAGTTCTCGCGGCGGGCGGCGATGAAGCCCGGCAGCTTCTTGAGTTGCGTCACGCCGACTGCCGCCTGCATGTCGGTGAGCTTCAGGTTGTAGCCGACGCGCGAGTAGGTGTATTTGTGATCGTAACCGAACGGCAAGCCCCCCAGTTGCCAGGCGTAGCGCTTGCCGCACGTGTCGTCCTTGCCCGGCTCGCACCAGCAGTCGCGTCCCCAGTCGCGGAACGACTCGGCGATCTTCTTGAGCTTGGGACTGTTGATCAGGACCGCTCCCCCTTCACCCATCGTGATGTGGTGGGCCGGATAGAAGCTGCACGTCGCAATATCGCCGAACGTGCCGACGCCCTGCCCCTTGTACGTCGCTCCCACCGCATCGCAGCAGTCTTCGACGAGCCACAGGTCGTGCTTCTCGGCAAAGGCCACGACGGCGTCGAGGTCGAACGGGTTGCCGAGCGTGTGGGCGATCATCAACGCTTTGGTCTTCGGGCTGAGCGCCTGCTCCAGGGCCGCCGTATCGATGTTGTACGTCCCCAGCTTGACGTCGAGGAACACGGGGACGCAGCCGTTCTGAATGATCGGGTTGACTGTCGTCGGGAAGCCGGCGGCGACGGTGATGACTTCGTCCCCCGGCTTGAGCCGTTCGTCGCCCAGCGTGTCGTCGGTCAGCGTCGTCAGCGCCAGCAGGTTCGCACTCGAGCCCGAGTTGACCAGCAGCGAATAGCGGACTCCCATCGACTGGGCGAATTCGTGTTCGAACTGTGCCGCGAACCGCCCCGTCGTCAGCCAGAAATCGAGGCTCGAGTCGACCAGCGATTCGACGTCGTCGGCGTCAAACACTTTGCCGCTGGCGGGGACGGCCGACTTGCCGGGAACGAAATCGCGCTCGGCCCACCGGGCCGCGTGATACGCACGGGTCAGTTCCAGAATCTGCTGCCGCAGCACATCGGGATCGGAGGACTTCGGCGCGCCGGCGTCATCGGCAGGGTGAATGCATTTCATGGTATCGTTCGTCTTCCCCCTCGGTTCAGGCCGCCTTCGACCCGCCCGGTCGGGCGGGGCTCGGTCGCGCGGCGTGGATGGCGTTTGTCTGTTCGGTGAAGCGGGCGATGTCGGCCAGGCACGCCTCGTGCATGGCGCCGCGCGAGCCTTCGTAAAACTTGCGGTACCAGGCAGCGGTCTGGCGGATCGTTTCGCGGAAGGCCCACACCGGCCTCCAGCCAAGTTGCATGACTGCCTTTTCAATCGACAGCCGCAGCAGGTGCGCTTCGTGAAGCTGGTTCGGGTCGCTCTTGTCTTCCCAGGTTCCGCTCCCCCACGTCTCCAGAAACGTCTCGACGAGGTCTTTGACGCAGGCGTTCCCTTCGACGTTCGGACCGAAGTTCCAGCCGTCGCACAGCGCCGGGTTGTCGTCGTTGAGGAGCCGCGCGGCGAGTGTCAGATAACCGGAGAGGGGCTCGAGCACATGCTGCCAGGGGCGGACCGAGCGGGGACTGCGGACTGCAATCGGCTTCCCCGCCGTGATGCTCTGCACGATGTCGGGAACGATCCGGTCGCGGGCCCAGTCGCCTCCGCCGATCACGTTGCCGGCGCGGGCCGAGGCCACTTTGATTTGATGCTCGGCAGACTTGGCCGCCGGGAAGAACGAGCGGCGATACGAAGCCACCACCAGTTCGGCCGTCCCTTTGCTGGCGCTGTAGGGATCGTGCCCCCCCATCGCGTCGCATTCGCGGTAGCCCCAGAGCTGCTCGCGGTTTTCGTAGCACTTGTCGCTGGTGACGATGATCACGGTGCAGGGGCGGGCCCGCTCGCGGACGCACTCCAGCACGTTGCACGTCCCCATGACGTTGGTTTCGAACGTCTCGCGGGGAGTCTGATAGCTCGGGCGAACGAGTGCCTGGGCCCCCAGATGAAAGATCACGTCGGGCTGCGATTCGACGATCGCCTGTCGCAGCGCCGGCATGTCGCGCAGGTCGGCCTCGTAGTGCCGCGCGAGGAGTTTTTGCACGCCGGAGACTTGGAAGTTGCTGGGATTCGATTCGGGGGCCAGCGCGTAACCGGAAACTTTCGCTCCCATTTGATGCAGCCAGATCGACAGCCACGACCCTTTGAACCCGGTGTGCCCGGTCAGGAAGACCGACTTCCCCGCGAACGCGGCGGCCAATGCTGCGGCACTCTGCGTGTCGTTACTCACCTGATTCCCCCCGGCTCGTCGCTGCGATGGATGCTGCTACCTGAAAGACATTGCGTCACATCGTTTAACCCGGAGCCAACGGCGACGCACTTTCGCGCTGGGGCCTCGCCGCTGGCTCGGGGTTAAACAAGGTTTCTCTCCATGAACGTCTGTTGAAAATGTGCGAGTCTGTGAGAATGTGTAGATATCTCTGCCTCTACGCACTGATCCGTCGCCGGCCCTTTGCCGGCTTCGCGGCTGATTTTTTGGCAGGGCTCGCATCGGCCCCGTCGCCGGTGACCAGCCCCAGCCGGCCCGGCTTCCACGGCGCCTGGCCGCTCTTCCACTGGGCCTCGAGGCTCAGCCAGTCGCGATATGTATCCATGCACTGCCAGTAGCCCGGATGTTCGAAGACGCACAGCTCGCCGTCGGCGGCACACGATTCGAGCGGCGTCCGCTCGAGGATGCATTCGGGCGACTCGCTTAAGTATTCGAGGAAGCCCCGTTCGAAGCAGAAGAACCCGCCGTTGATCATGCCCTGGCCGATCTGCGGCTTCTCGCTGAAGGCGTTCACCTGGTGTCCGTCGACCTGGAGTTCGCCGAAGCGGCTCGGGGGGCGCACTCCGGTGAGGGTCGCCAGCTTGCCGTGTTTCTTGTGGAACTTGATGGCGTTCCCGATGTTCACATCCGAGAGGCCGTCGCCGTAGGTCACGAGGAACGTTTCGTCTTTGCGGTCGAGGTATCGGGCGGCGCGGCGGACGCGGGCGCCGGTCATTGTTTCTTCGCCGGTGTCGGCCAGGGTGACGTTCCAGCCTTCGTCGTCTCCCCCGGCACCGTGCAGTTTCAGGCCATCTTTCTGGCCGAGGGCGACGGTGAAGTCGCAGTTCATCGCCTGGTAGTTGAGGAAATATTCCTTGATGACGGCGGCTTTATAGCCCAGGCAGAGGATGAAATCAGTGACGCCGTAGTGGGCGTACGACTTCATGATGTGCCACAGGATCGGGCGGCCGCCGATTTCGACCATCGGCTTGGGGCGGAGCTCGGTATGCTCGCGGAGCCGTGTTCCCTGACCGCCGCACAGAATCATCGCTTTCACGATCGCCTCCCTGGATCGATGTTTGACGAATCGGCTGCGAACCCGCTGAAGGCGCTAAGGCGATCAGGAGCCGCAGTTCGGCATACGGGATCCCACCCGCAGTTTTCGCCGGCGTTTCGGCGCGGGACTATAGCCCGACTGCAAAAACGACGCAAGATCAGTCGCCGGCAGGCCGAAGACCCCCTGCCGGCAGCCCAGTGTCGCCTTTCGCTCCCGCGAAAGTGCGCTCTTTCGCAGGAGCGAAAGGCGACGATCAAAGGCGTTAAAAGGGGACCGGGGACCTGGGACCGGGGACCGGGAACCGGGGAGCGGGGAGCGGGGACCGGGGACCGGGGAGCGGGGAGCGGGGAGCGGGGAGCGGGGAGCGGGACGGGGAAAACCCAATGACGAAACCTCAATCCCGGCGCGCCGGGATTCGGATTTAGACTTTCGAGCTTCTGTAACTCCGCATTCTGTCGTCCCGGAATGCCGCTGGGACCGTGTACGCTGAAAGCGTACTGCAGCGCAGGCCAGGGTTGCCGACGAACGTCGGCTACCCTGGATGACGATCAGAAAAAATGACCCCAATCCTGTAAGGCCCCAATCCTGCAAGAATTGTGCAGACCGTTCCCAATGTCTCGGCCAACACAGGGGACTCACGGTGTTGCAGTCGCTGATGTTGGATTGACGTTCTGCAGAATCCTTACAGGATTCGGTGTTTCGTTGAACGAATACCCGGGGTAGGCCTCCTGCGTCGGCCAACCCAGGTCTGTGCTGCACAATCCCGGCGCGCCGGGATAGCCGGCGCTGATTGCTGTGATGACCGATTGGGTGGGGTTTGAGCGGCCCAGACGCGAAGCGGGAGCTTCGCAAGACGGGTTCCCAAGGAGGACCTTGGGAACCAGGGAACCAGGGAAGCGCGGCTCGCGACGCCTTTCCTCGGTCCCAAGGTCCTCCTTGGGACCGCACCGTGCGAAGCTCCTGCTTCGCGAACGGGATAGCCCCACCACAACGTTGGCTCGCGCCTCCTTTAATGATCCGCCCGATGGTAGACTGCGTTCAATATTCAGGCGCGGTCGGCTGTCACTCACTCGACCGCGCGATCACAGTGCGCCGGGACAATCGTGGTGATGATTCCCCGCATTCCCAAACCACGGGTATCGAAACAAGTCAAAACTCCCGGTGCGAAATTGATTCCTTCCCCCTTGATGGGGGAAGGTTAGGATGGGGGTGGCGAGCGTCAATCGACATTCGCCCCCTAACTGCTATTGCAGGAGAACTACCGCCGTCGGCCTTAATCCTCGCTCGCTCGGCGGCCTCCGTTGGTTCCCACAACGGGGGGAGGGAGAATGTTTGAACTCAGCTCAAACTGCGATTTGTAAATACCTATGATTCTCCAACAGAGAGCATCTCATGGCTGCGCGAGGTTATGGAGACAGGCGGTTTGACGCAAACGAAATTCCGTGGGAACGGATCGTCAGGCTGGCACCGTGGGTGCTCCTGGCGGTGCTCCTGTTGCCCGCCTCCTGGCAGGGCTTCTACACCGTCCAGCCGCATGAGCAGGCGGTCGTGCTCCGCTTTGGCAAGCACCACGCCACCATCGGGCCCGGTCTGCACTTCATGATCCCCCTGGTCGATAGGGCCGTGCCGGTGAGTGTCGAAGAACACCGGCTCCGCCTGCCGTTCGGCGAAGGGAGCGAAGAGCCGCGAGTTACGCAGGGACGCGACTCGGCCGGTCGTGACGAGCCGCTGATGCTCACCGGCGATCTCAGCGCCGCCGTGGTGGAATGGACCGTGCAGTGGCAGGTGGTGGACCCCGCCAAGTTCCTGTTCCGCATCGACAACGACCCGCTCGCGCGCGGGAACCCGGGTTCCGTCAGCCACATCGACGCCACGATTCAGGTCATCGCCCAGAGCGTGATGCACCGGCTCGTCGGCGATTATTCGATCGACGAGATGCTCACCGAAAAGCGCGACGAAGTCCGGCTGGCGGCCGAAAAGGCCGGGCAGCAGCTCCTGGACAAGTACGAGTGCGGCGTGCAGATCACCGGGCTGCAGATGCAGCGGGTGACACCGCCGGCGCGGGTCAAACCGTCGTTTGACGCCGTCAACATTTCGCTCCAGAACAAAGAGAAGCTGGTCAACCAGGCCGAGACCGAACGCAACAAGCTGATGCCGCAGGCGCGGGCCAGCAAGGACAAGCTGATCCAGCAGGCCAAAGGCTATGCCGACCGAACCCGCCTGGAGGCCCAGGGGGAGATCTCGGCACTGCTGGCCAAGTACGAAGCGTATCGGCAGGCGCCCGACGTGACCCGCCGCCGGTTGTACCTCGAGGCCATGGAGGAGGTGCTCGCCGAGTCGGGCCCCAAGACGATCCTCGACAGCGACCTGCACAGCCTGCTTCCGATGCTGCAACTCGGTTCCGAAGACCAAGGCAGCAGCACCGGCGCCGGCCGAAAGGAGAAGCAGTAATGAGTCGTTGCAAAGGTCGCGCTCCGAACCAAACTTCTCCCCTCGCCAATGGTATCTACACAAGTCGATTCGACGTTGGGTGGCACGCCCTGACGTCAGGAAGGGCGTGGCGAGTGGCCGCTCGACGTTCACTGATTTCGCATGGGAATTCCGCAGAGATGCTCGACCACGCCCTTGGCACGGCTCAGGGCGTGCCGGCCGGTGAAATCGGGGACTGGCCCCTTTTTCAACACGCAACTAGCAGGCCGTTAAAAACGGGAGGGCGAGGCTCCTGCCGAGCCGCGAACACCAATGGCTTATCCCGCCCTATCGGCTCGGCAGGAGCCTCGCCCTCCCAACGTTTGGTCGTTTTTCAACACGTGACTAGCGCCGCCGGCCAAAAGGAGAACCAGTAATGAATCAGGGAATCCTCCGTCGGCCGGCCGTCATCGTGCTGGTCGTGATGCTCGTGCTGTGGCTGATCTCGACGTCGATCTTCGTGGTCGACGAGCGGCGCCAGGCCGTCGTGCTGGAATTCGGCAAGCCGGTTCGCGAGATTACCGACCCCGGCCTGTACTTCAAGACGCCGTTCGTTCAAGAGGTGCGCAAGCTCCCCAAGACGCTGCAGTTATGGGGCGGCCTGCGCGACAACGTGCTCCCCGATCTGCCCACTCGGGACGGGAAAAAAGTCGAAGTCATCCCCTGGGCGCTATGGCGGATCGCCGAGCCGACCAAGTTTGTGTCGGTCCTCGTCACCGAAGATCGTGCCCGGCAGCGTGTGGGGGACGTGGTGCGGGGTGCGGCGCGCGACGTGATCACCCAGTACGACCTGGCCGAACTGGTGCGCAGCACCGATCGCAAGCTCACGTTTTCGTTCAGGCTGGACATCAGCAGCTCGGACGCGGCCCCGGCCCAGATCGTGCAACCCACGGCCGAGGAAACGAAAAAGGTGCTGGTCGGCCGCGAGAAGATTGTCGCCGAGATCAAGCGCAAAGCGATGCAGGACCTGGCGGGTGAAGAGGGGGTGGGCCGGCAAACCGGCCGCGGCATCGAACTGATCGACGTGGGGCTCGCCGAAATTGATTTCGTGCCGCAGGTCCGCGAAGCCGCCTTCGACCGGATCATCGCCATGATGCAGGCCAGCGCGAGTTTCTACACCAATGAGGGGGAACGGGAACGGCAGGAGATTCTGAACAGCACGCATGCCGAGGTGCAGAGGATCGAAGGGGAAGGGAAAGAGGAGTCGAACCGGCTGCGCGGCGTCGTGGAGGCCGAGATCATCACCAGCTATGCCAAGGCGATTACCCAGGCCGGCGAATTCTACACGTTCGTCCGGACGCTTGAAGCCTACAAGAAGGCGCTGGGCAAGGACACGCGCCTGATCCTGACCACTGACAGCGAATTCTTCCGACTGCTCAAAGAAATCGGGACTGCCGAGGGCGCCAGCCCACCGGCCAGGTCACCGCCAGGTGAACGTCGGTGATTTTCCTCGGTCCCGCGCTTCCTCGGTCCCAAGGTCCTCCTTGGCACCGCACGGTGCGAAGCTCCGGCTTCGGGAACCACGGCGTTCGTCCTTCTCTCCTTTCACCTCTTTAGTATTCATCCTTCTGCCTTCATCCTTCCACTTCGAGCGCCTGTTCCAACTCGACTACCTGCTGCTCGACGAATTGAACAAAGTCTGACACCCGTTCGCCCCCGACGTTGTGGCAGTCCTGTTCAACTCTCCCCTTTCGAGCCTCTGGTTCCTCGCGCAGCGCCCTCTGTCCTTTCCACCCTTTCCTTTCTCGCGCAACGCGGTCGGTTTCCCCATTCGGCAAGCCAGCGTGACTGACCGCAGTTCGCCCCCGACTGTGGTCGCAGGAGACCACTCATTCGGTCGGCACGTTGGAACCGTGGGACAAAACTGACCGGCCGAAAAATTGCGTCGAGCCCGCCGTCGACCGACATGATCATCGGGCATGGGTAGCAATTTCTCTGCAAATACGGACAATTAAGGAACGTTGAGGCCCTCGAAATGTTTTCACGGGTCTCTCAAATCTCAAGTCTGAACTCGATACTCTATGCGGTTCCCGGATTCCGGGGTTGATACGGGCTGGACAGCCGGCTCGCCGTACCCGGCCCCGAGAAGCGCGACAAAACGCAACGGAATGTACGATGCCAGCAACAGTAATTGTCGGCGGCCAATTTGGATCTGAAGGCAAAGGAAAGGTGACGTCGCTGACGGCTTCGCGGATGCGAAGTCCATGGGTCGTAAGATGCGGAGGGCCGAATTCAGGTCATTCCATTTGGATTAATGGGAAACCATGCGTCCTTCGGCAACTGCCGGTAGCGGCTCCCCAGCATGACGCGCGACTTGCGATCGCTGCAGGGTCGGTCGTCGACGAAGACCTATTAATTGAGGAAATCAAACTTCTCGGCGTCCCACGTCATCGAATCATTGTCGACGCGCGCGCGGTACTGATTAGTCCCCAAGATCGTGATGGTGAGCAATCGTTAGTAGCGCAAATCGGGAGCACGGGTTCCGGGACTGGGGCGGCCGCAGCAAGGCGACTATTGCGAAGTGGGGACGTTCGCCTGGTGGGGGACAGTAAGCGGATCACGGAATTCGCCACAATCGGAACTGTTGGACCACATCTTCATACTGCTCTCGACCGCGGAGAAGAAGTCGTCGTCGAAGGCACGCAAGGTTTCGGCCTGTCACTGTTTCACGGACGAGGTTTTCCGTATCTGACATCGAAGGACACGACCGCATCTGCCTTCGCAAGCGAAGTTGGACTTGCGCCGCACGACATTAATGAAGTAATCCTTGTCGTTCGGACATTTCCAATTCGCGTTGGCGGTCCGAGCGGGGATCTTGACGACGAAGTGTCATGGCAGTTCGTCCAAGAAAAATCAAACGCACCTGAAGAAGAGCTTGAATTTACGTCGGTCACGCAGCGCCTACGGCGAGTCGCGCAATTTGATTTAGAATTGGTCAGGACTGCCTGTCGGTACAATGGACCGACGTCGATTGCCGTCATGGGGCTCGACCGGCTCGATCACGCAAATCGCGGTGTAAAGGATCGTCACGAATTGTCACAGGCGGCCCTTTCGTTTTTGGAGAAGCTCCGGGAGGACCTTAACATACCTATTTCTTGGGTGGGGACTGGATTCTCAACATGCGACGCAATCGATCTCTCGACGCGCGCAACGGAATTTAGTCATGCCTGAATCGATCGTGTCAGACCTCCGCTCGCTTCGCGCACGCTGTCGGAAGTTAAATGATTTAGTTGTCGCCGACTACAAGAACTTTTTCGACTCCACCAAAGAGCTCTTCTTCCACCTGCCGAGTGCTCCACCGGCCACATCAAATTCGATCAGTGTCACAACGACTGCCACGGCCTTAATGGCCCTTGGGCAGGCCCATCGTCTTGAGGATGTGCTTTGCCCTGAAAAGAAGTCTGTCCTCCCAGCCAAGGCGTTACAGCAGCTAACCCACTTGCTTTCCTACCAGTGGTCAAGTGCGGACCTTTCGCAAAACAATGCGTTCACTACGGCCTTCGTCGTCCGGGCCGCCGGCTGGCTCGTTCGACATCGCGTAGTCGAGACAGGCGAGGTCAACGCTCTAAAGAGAGCCTATCAAGACATAGAGGTAGGTAAGGCGAATGCACCGATTAGTGACGGGACGCGAAAATTCAATGGAAAGACCCTGAATCAAATCGCCGAACTACTGATCAAGCAGGCCCCGAATTCGTTGGGTGTAATGAGGTACAGCCCAACACCGCCAATTGCGTACTGGCTGGTAAGCGGTGCTGTCGATCTCGAAGTGCCGAAGGACACAGCACTTTGGCGGCCGATTGCCGAATGGCTTGTCGGCGAGTTCTCGCATCAGGTGTCACTGATAACGGCTGATCACCCCGCTCTCATGGACCCGGTCGCACTGGCCATGGCTGCCGCTGCATGCAGGAGGCTTGATGTCTACGTACCGGATCTGAAGCGCGCCGTTCGGTGGTTCCCGACTAAAGAGGAGCTACTCAATGGAGTGCGGCTCTTCATGGCCAAGCAAAACAGTGCCGGTACCTGGGGTAAGTTTTTTCCGTTATTCCATTACCCGACCGCAGGTGCGAATCATTGCTGGCACGTCGAAGTCCTGGAAGCACTTTTGAATGAGTTTCCGGAGATTTTGGACGACTCGCACATCGTGAATACACTTGACCGAGCGATCCATTGGCTCGAAACGAACCGGCTTAACTGGCTTGAAGGAGCGAGGACGTTTCGAGGATGGAACGCCGGTGGACAACTTGACACGCTCGCCCGCGGCGAGCCCGAATCGTGGGCTACGGGCGTCGTGCACATGATGGCGCGCACGCTTGCTGATCGCCTCTCATTGACGATTCGCCAAAGAATTCTGCGCACTCGTCGAAGCACAACGCTAGTTCTACCAGATGCCAGCAAATGGAAGGAAATTCTCGATTGTTGTGTGCCGATAACCGGAAGCGACGGCAAGGACTCTGTGAAGCGGTGCATCGACGCATGGATGATTGAACCGATCCTTGCCAAAGAGAAGGCTCACGGCAGGATCAAGAAGCTTCCCGAAAGCGTGAAGCGATCCGCCCTCCTTTTCGGGCCGCCCGGGACCGGTAAGACCCGGATGGTCCGCTCGATTGCGAAGGCGATCGGTTGGGATTTCGTCGAAATCCTCCCATCAGACTTTCTTGTCGACGGGCTTGACGGGGTCTATTCATCGGCGAAATCGATATTCGACGATTTAGGGGACCTCGACCGAGCCGTCATTTTCTTCGATGAAATGGATGCTTTGCTACAGCGGCGCGTCGACGAGGGTGGCAAGCAGACGCTTACAGTTCAGCAACAGTTCATGACGACGAGCATGCTTCCGCACCTCGCAGCACTTTATGATGCAGGAAAAGTCCTTTTCTTCTTTGCAACAAATTACCGCCAATCTTTCGACGCAGCCATCACCCGGCCGGGGCGATTTGACATGCTGCTCTTTGTCGGTCCAACGAACTGGGAACTTAAGGCGACGCAAATTTCGCAATTCGCAGATTTCACTGATCCAACGAAAGAAGGCGAAGTTGGCGAATTGCTCCTGAAATGGATTCCAAAGACCGACGGCCTTGCTGATCACCTCACGCGCGCCACTTTTTCGGAGACAAGAAGTCTCTTTAGGCAACTATGTGCCGGAAAACCGCTCGACACTGCGGTTTTATCAGGTGCCTTGACCGGCGACGCCTTTCGACGGTGCGTTGATCAATCTTCGAAGGCGGTGCTCTCGCTTTGCATTGAGGGTGAACTGCGATCGCAATACGAAGAAGAGCGCGAAATGAGCGAGGTTCGCTGGTAGTCGTCGAGGCATTTGCCAGGCGGAGCGCTTAGCGAGCTGTTGACGATGATACGAGTTTCTTCAGGAGGTATTCGGTGCGACATGCGTACGTTGCCGACGTCGGAGACTTCGGGAAGTACGGGCTACTGCGCGCTTTACATCGGAAACGTCCCGCGTGCCGGCTCGGTGTCGTGTGGTACCTGACCGATACAGAAGAGCGCAACAACGACGGTCGTCACGACGGTTACCTTCGCGGGGCTCCCTCGAAGTGTAGCCACTTTCGAGATTGCGACCCTGACCTATATGACCGCCTCGCGACAATTCGTCGTAATCGGCGATTATCAGTACGCCTGATCGAATCCAAAAGTATTTTGCCGACAACCACACGCTTTTATCGGCGTGTCGTTCCTGGCCGAAGCAAAAAGGTGGTCGGATCTGCATTCTGGACTGCTCGTACTAAGTGGCTCGAAGGGGCTTGTGATTCAGTTCGCGACGCCGATCTCGTTTTTCTTGATCCAGACAACGGTATCGTTTTCCGTGACGACCCGAACATACGTGAGAATGGTGGCCGTAAGTTATCGCATAAACACGCGTACTGGCACGAGCTCGAGTCGTTGCTCTGTGACGGGAAAAGCGTCGTCGCGTATCATCATCTCGGCCGCCAGCGTGGTGGGCATCATCTGCAAATCCAAACTTGCTTACAAACGATAAGGGCCCGCGGCTATCGAGCATTCGGGATCCATTACCGACGCGGTTCGGCAAGAGTATTCTTCGTAATCCCTCCTAACGCAGAAGCCCGCAAATGGCTTCTTGACGCGTGCCGGCAGTTTGCAACGTCATGGTCAGCTCATTGCCGATTTGCACAACTGGAAGTGGACTCAAGCAGACGCTAATCGCGATGAACCCCGACTACGCTTCATTTTGTCCGATCAAATGTAGTGACTGCCTATGCTGACCGGACTTCAGATACGCCAGTAGTCGGTAGAGTCTTGGCCGCGCCCATATGGGTCGGTGACCCCAACCGAACTGTGCCATCCATTAACACGCGGAGAGAGATCACTCAAATCCAATTGAAGTGATGCAGGAACAGGATCGTACGCCGTTTCCCGGTCGCCGCCGGCCTCGCAATAATTGGTGGCACGTCCGTGATCAGACGTATCGAAATGAGTTCGCAGCGTTAATGGCACAGGTGTGCGCCTTCTACTTCAACAACTCAGCCAGCTTCGCCTCGAGATCCTTATCAAGACGTCCGCGATATTTGTCGACAAGTGCCTTATAAAACGCAGACACGTCGGAATCGCCTCGAATAGATCGCACTTGACTGTTCTCGACGAGCGCCTCTGCGATATGTCGCAAGTGCTCCTCATTAAACCCGTCAATGCTGCTTAGCTGGGCGATAATGTCGTGAGTCTGGGCAAAGTTACTGCTGTCGCGAAGGCGTTGGGCCAGGATTCCTCTTTCCATCTCGAGGGCATTCTTCGCGTCGGGAAACTTGGCAGCAAGGAATTGCGAGATTCTGTCCCAAAGCTTGATGGTGCCTTTTTTCTTGTGACGCCACTCCCAATCCAGATACGGCCGCACTTCCGCCGAGAAGCCCTCATTTCGATAGTCGGAATCATCGGAAACGACGTGCAGCTCGGCCCCGTCTGGGAGCGCCATAAGTAAGCCGACCCAGCAAAGACGATCGCCCAAACCATCCTTGGTCCCCGGGGGCAGATGACACTGTGCACGCCGCCATGCTGGACTAAAAATGGTTTCGTTGTCCGTATCAATCGGCTTCGCGATTCCGAACAGCTTGCGAATAATCTTGTCAGCATGAGTGTTTTGCGCGTCAACTTCACCTTTTACAGAGGCCGCGATCTCGCGGCGGCGTTCGTCAATATGCTTAGCGAGCTTTGCAAGGTCGCCAAATGTCGGACTCTCGCGAACCAGAAGAGGCGCCTCGCCCAGTGCGCGGTGCTGCTCAAAGTCCCGGACGTGCTTCTTAATATTATTCTCACGATTCTTCCAGAATTCGCGCTTAGCCTGCTCAGGTAGCCAAAGCGTCGCGCCGCCAGTGTCGATCACGGCAATTAGCTTCTCGAGCTCGGCCAGACTGTCTGACGCGAGTTCAAAGAACCCCACGAAGATGTTCGCGTCTATGAAGACATGCATGGTCTAACTCGCGGCTGCGTCCCAATTGTCGAAATCTTGGGCGTGAATTAAGATATGGTCCTTATCGATCATCTCATCGAAAACGCTATACAACTGCTGCAATTCGTCATATCGCAAGGTTCGCGATCCGAGTTTGCCGGACGTAAAAAGCTCTTCGAATACACTGTACGAAAGTGACATGTGACGCAGGTCGTCATATTGCAGCACATCTGCGCCTCGAATACCGGTGCGCTTGACATCATTTATCAAACAAATTGGAATGTGCTCGCCGGTTGACCTCAGTTCCTGATTGGGGCTTTGTAGGCGGTCGGTTGGCCGCAAAAAAGCACTGCAAAATGGAAACCGAAAAGTATGATCAGTGTCGCCCGGCTTACAAAGGCCCCGTTTGCAGAAGAACTCTTCCATCCGGCTCAACTGACGTCGCGTTCGGTCATCATTGAGGTACAGGGTTCGCTCTTCCCAGATCTTGTATTGCACACCGACTACGTTTACCGTCCGGTTCCCGGGCGAATGCCTTTCGTAAATGATGTCCGCTCCAGAGATTGATTCCGCGCGTTCTGGGTGAGTAACTCGTACTCGCAATACATTATTGTCGGGCAGCAGAAAGTCCTTGTGTCCCTGGCCGATTTTGAGGTCGGGAGCATCGCGGTGGATGCTATAGGCGTCTCGCCAAATCAATTGGCTTTCGCTATGCCTATTTGGGGCAATGTCGGCAAGCGCCTGCTCCATTTGCGTCAGGCGCGACTTCAATTGATCCGTGCGCTGTCGGTTGCGGGCTGTCGACAATAGATCTCTATATTCAGCGACCTCGGATTCCAGGAGTGATGCGGCCGAGACTGGTTCGCCAGTTTTCCTGCTTTTAGCCTCTGCCCGCTGTCGAAATTCCCGGACAGTCGGACTCTCCCTATCCCGTTTCAGTAGGCTGACATCGTCACCCAGGACCTGAGGACAGATCCGAGCGCCCAGTTCAAGTGCCTGGTCGTACGTGCTCTGCGAGCTATCACCGTGCGTAGCCATGCGCATCAGTTCGCGCACCGCATTCAAGGTGACCCACTCAGCATCCAAACGTTCCCGTTCTGGGTCAGGTTGCATTTGCCGTATCCGAAAGGTGGTCGCGATTCCAGCAGCGCATGGCGGGAGCATCAATTAACACGCGGTGAATCATGCTGCCGCGCGGCGCGATGCAAGTCAACGGACTTGGATTGGCAAAAGTGGAAGAGAAACCTGGTGCCTCCCATTAACACGCGGAGAGATGTCACGCAAATCCAATTGAAGTGACACAGGAACAGGACCTTACGCCGTTTCCGGGCCGCCGCCGTCCTCGCAATAATGGGGGGGAACCTCCCTACACGGAGGCTGCCCGTTGGAGCACGGCGACCTGCGTCTTTGTTTCCGCGATGGAACTCAAAACGAATTTGGCAAAACTCCAGCGTGAACGCGCCAGGCGTCCGAGAAACAGACGGCCGCTAATTCCTACAGCGCCTGAGAACATGGCACTATGCCAGAGTGTCTCGGCGACCAGCCCCATTCCGATGCCCGCCGTGCTTACAGCACTACTCCCCGCCGCGTCGGCGATCGCTGCCGAGATCTCTTTCGCGCCTTTGTACCAGAGAAAGCCGTTGACAATCCCGTGCAACGACCCGGCGGCCATTGTGCCGGCGAACAGTTCATGGAAGAAATGGGCCAATTGGTCGGGACCGACGTTCCCCAAGCCTTCTTTGACGATGTCGGCGGCAGCTTGCGCATCGATCGGGATCGGCAAGACACGCATCGACTGCAGCTGCGAATATTTGTCCTTCAGTTCGCGAACCTTGTCGGCAATGTCCGCGGGCACAGCAAAGTCGATTTGTTGAACGGTTTCATGATCGCAGCCTTCGATTAGTCCGTTAACGACTTTTTCCTGGACTTTAACCATGTGCTGCACGACTTTCTGCGCATCGCCGTACAGCTTAACCTGGACGTATTCGTGAGCCCCATCTGCATGTTTCACGGCAACGTCCCATGCTTCCTGGCTTCCCGACTCCGCGAGCTGGGCCGCGCTGCCGACATGTCTTTGGAAAATGTTCTCACCGATCTGCCCTTTGAGCTTACTGATAAATCCGCGAACGTGATCATCGTCAAACCGCAAGTAACCACCTGCGGACGATTCGATTTTGCTGCGCAAGATCTGCCGCATTTCGTCGTATGTACCCGCCTTCGCATGCATGAGATTGGCGAAGGCGTCCTGGAGATCCTGCGGAATCTGGTCCAGCATTCCGTCCCCGCGGAGCGCATCGCCGGCGATGACCGCGGCGCCGATCAATTGATCGTGCTGGTCGCGAAGCGTCCGCAGCAGGCCGTCGAGTTCCGCGAGTTGCCACGCCCGCACAACGTCGTCGATTCTGCGTCGGCCCTCACTGTAGCGAGCGCAAAAGTCGTCAATTGTCATCAAACCGGGCTTCCAGTTTGCCTATCCGATCGAGCGCCTCGGCCAGCCGAGTCGCGAGAATGTCATTGTATTCGTCTTGAGCGCGGAGTTTTGCTTCGAGGAGCTCCACCAATCGCTTTCCCGTCACCTGATCAAGCTTTCCAACCACAGCCTCTGCGGTGTCCTTGATAGCACGTTTTGCGCCCCGCTCGTCGAGTTCGCCATCTACGTAGTTGACCGCCGATTCCAATTTCGAGCCGGTGTAAGCGCGTTTGCCCGTTTCCACGGCTCCGAGGGTCGCATCGCCGGCAGCCTTGAGTGCCTGCTTTCCGACCTCTGCCGTCTTTGCTGCCGCAGCGCTACCGAGCTTTGTCGCGTTCGACACATGAGTCGATGCCCCGCCGAGAGACTCCTTAGCCTTTAACCAAATGGACTTCTTTCCTGATTGGGTTGGTGCGATTTCGGACGACGGAAGCGCATCCCCTGCCGAATCATTGGAGATATCGTTTCCGACTGTGTTGGAATCTGCAGGGTCCATGGTTCAGCTCTCAAATATTCGAAAGATTCTCACGCACGAGAACACGATTATCAGCGAGACCGCACCAGCGTGCAAACGATTTTGCGAAATGACCAGTACAAGCGAAGACCAACCCACTCGGCAACAAATAGCGCACCCATTAACACGCGGAGAGAAATCGCTCAAATCCAATTGAAGTGCCACGGGAACAGGACCGGGCGCTGCGCGAGAAAGTAGAGAGTCGAACCCCGGCGCGCCGGGATGAAAAGACAAGTAGAGAGGAGAACGGGACGACGGGAGAAAGACCCCTCACATGCGGCCCCGGTCTGCTGCAGCGCCTGGTTCGGTCTCTGCCTGCGCACGCCGGGGGAGCCCAATCCATCGCGGGACACGGGCCTGGTACCGGCGGTAGGGATCCCCGAACGCCGCCTCCAGCCCCACCTCCTCCCGAACCGCCAGCCGTCGCATGACTGCGAACATGAGCGCGAACCCGGCGACGACTGCCGGGCTGCCATACAGGACGGCCAACCCCAGCCACAGGGCCAACTCGCCGATGTACATCGGGTTGCGGCTCACGGCGTACGGCCCGCCGGTCATCAGGAGGGCCGGACTCCAGTCGATCGGCACCCGCTCGGGCAGTTTCCGGTACTGGGAGAGCCCGAACACCATGATCCAGACGAGGAGGACCGCGCCCATCGCGATCGCTAGGTATCCGAGCAGGTTCCAGCCCGACGGGCCGCCGTCGGCCCACCCGTACCGCGGGCCGAGGTGGGACAGAGCCCACGGAATGCCCGCGTGCACGGCCGGGAGGGCCACCAGCCAGACGACCGGGGCCAGCGCGAGCACCAGCCAGCGGGGGATACCGGCCGGCCGCGGCAGTCGCGGTTCGGGCGATTCGGCGTTCCCCATCGCAGTCGCCTCCCTCGGCGAACGACGCAACCTCAGATGAACACTCCGGCGCTGCTGATTCAGAGACGTTCGCGTCACGCACAGCGTGACCTACAGGACCTTACGCCGTTTCCGGCCCGCCGCTATTCGCTGCAGCGCATGGTCAGGAGGCAGGCTCATACCAGACTGATAGGAATAGCTGCATTGGACCCCCGCCTCCCCCTGCAGCTGACTGCTTGATCTCTACGACCTTGATCGGAGCATTCTCTTTGAGCCACTGAGCGACCTGGCTTTCCAGTTCATCCAGGCTGCTCCGATCGATCTTGTGGTTCTTGTTCGACTCGAAAATTTTCACTTTCATAGGTATCAGTTTCGTAGGTCACGCTGTGCGTGACGGGATGAACACGCCGGCGCTGCTGGAACCGAGACGTTCGCGTCACGCACAGCGTGACCTACACGTCCTTGTCGCGCAGGACGGCCGACAACAACACGTTCGTGTCGATCAAAAGATTCATTGACCGGCCCGGTAGCGGTCGATTTCCCCGCGGATTTCCTCTTCGCTGATGTTTTGGACGCCGGGGCGGCTACGCAAGTCGGCGCAGACGCGCCGCCAGGCGGCGGTGAATTCTTCGGCCGACCGACGTTTGGGGCTGATGGAGATCTCGACCTCGGTGCCCGGCGCGAATGGCACGCCGGCAACGCGGACCTCGCCCTGATCTTTGACCGTTGCGGATGTTTCGTAGGTGTTCATTGCGTTCGCCTGGAGAGCCTGGGAACCACTCCTCTATTGTTTCATGGATGCGGGTCGGAAGCAATCGGCTTCGCGCGCTGCGCGAGAAAGGCAAGTGAAAGGATGAAGGCGGAAGGCGGAAGGATGAAGATTAACGGGGGAGTTCGGAGTTCGGAGTTTGGAATGGAGGCGATGTCGAAACTTGCGCCCCAGGCCGAGCGATTTTGCCGGCCTCAGCGGGCCACCGCCAGCGACTGGGAAGAGAGCCACTTTTCAAAGGTTGTCGGGCCCAGGCGCGGGTGTTGGCCGGGGGTGAGGCTTTGATCGTTCACCGGGACGCCGTAGTAGAGCGCCTTGGGATCAATGACGACCGTCCGTGCGTCCCCGGTTGCGCTCAGGAATTGCCGCACGAGGTCGTCCTGGCGGATCGCCTCGGGGCCGGCCACTTCGACCATGCCGTTGAGCGGCTCAGCGAGGGCCACATCGGCCACGGCCGCAGCGACGTCCTCCGCCGAAATGGGCTGCATCTGAACCGGTGGCAGCCGAACCGTCTCCCCTTCAGTCGCGAATTGGGCGATGCCCCCCACGAACTCGAAGAACTGCGTCGCACGCACGATTGTGTAAGGAATCGGGGAAGCCGTGATGAGTTTTTCCTGGGCCAGCTTCGCGCGGAAGTAACCACTCGCGAGCAGGCGCTCGGTGCCGACAACCGACAACGCCACATGATGTCGCACGCCGGCCTTCGCTTCGGCAGCCAGGAGATTGCGCCCCGACGTCTCGAAGAACTCCAGGACGGCATCGTCTTCCCAGGAGGGCGCATTCGCGACATCGACGACGACCTGAGCGCCGGCGAGGGCTGGCGCCAGTCCCTCGCCCGTGACGGTGTTGACCCCCGCTGACGGTGATGCCGCCAGCGCTTCATGGCCACGCTGACGAAGGTTCGATACGACTTTTTTTCCGATGAGCCCGGTGCCGCCAATCACGACGATTTTCATGGAAAGTCTCCTGATTCGTAACGGTGCTGGAGGACGCGTCTGATCAACGACACTATTCCTTGTGATGACTCCCGTTTTTCGGCTGATGGGGAAATTCCGGCGGCAGACACTCGCGATTCAGCAACGCGGCAACAAAAACGCGGACCCGCGGTTTGTAGCATGCAGGATGACCCGGCCCCCGCGTTCGTTCACTTACGAATTCGCCTGAACCGACGCGCGTGGAGCCGAACGGTGCTTACGAAGATCCGCTTCGTCTCGTAGACAGGTTCACGAGCCTCCGCCAATCTTCTCGACAAGCGGGCGCCGCGATCAGTGCCGCACATCTTGTGCTGACGGTTGCTGCGTGCAGGGGCGCTCCTCGGCCGCCTTTTTCTACCGTAGGTATCTACACAAGTCAAACGTGGAGCTGCCGAAATTGGTTCCTTCCCGCTCGGCGCCCGCGGCCTTGTCAGGTGCAACCGCATGTTGGCAGCGGCGATCCCAAGGGCGCACGTATTGTAGTCATCTCGGTCCTCCGAGATGGTCTCCCGGCATTGATTGCGCATTTCGCCAGTGCGCCTCGGAAAGCTTCGACTCGCTGGAATTCTGTTTCTGCAAAACGGCCGATTGCGGCGCGGCGAGTCATTCGTGGTTCGCGGAGCCTGTGAAACAGCAAAGCCGATACACCATCTCGCGGAGCGAGAATGACTACATTACGCGAAGCGGGAGCTTCGCACGAGGCGTTCCCAAGCGGGAGCTTGGGAACGAGAGAATGCGCGCCGCAGTGGGCCTGATCGGATCCGCACGGGATGGTGTGAATTGCGCAGCACGGTTCGTTACAGTGGAGTCCAGGCAAGGCGGGCCACCTTGCTCAATCGCGCGGAGGCTTGACGATGGAGGATCAGGATCGCTGCCTAGAATGCGGCGCAAAGCGGCCCGCCGATGCGCCCGATGGGTTGTGCGCGGCCTGTCGGCTGCGGGCGGCCCTCGCTGGCGGCGCCCCGGCGGATGGGAACCCCAGTACGCTGTCGCGGCTGGCAAAGACCCTTGCAGACGTCCCGCGCGTTCATCTGCGCGATGATGAGCCGTTCGGCGACTCCGGGCCTGTCGTCCGCCCCTCTTCGGCCGAAATGCCCGACCCATCCGACCGACTGGCTCGGCTGCAACTGCTCGGCGAGGTCGCCCGCGGCGGGATGGGCGTCATCATCAAGGGGCGCGATAGCGACCTCGGCCGCGACCTGGCCGTCAAGGTTCTGCTCGAGCAGCATCGCGAAAACCCCGACCTGATCCGCCGGTTCGTCGAGGAAGCCCAGATCGCCGGCCAGTTGCAGCACCCCGGCGTGGTCCCGGTCTACGAGCTGGGCACGCTCGCCGACCACCGGCCGTATTTCGCCATGAAGCTGGTCAAGGGGCGCACGCTGGCGGAACTATTAGAGGAGCGCGCGGGCCCGGCCGAGGACCGCGCACGGCTCATCGGCATTTTCGAGCAGGTCTGCCTGACGATGGCCTACGCGCACGCCCGGGGGGTCATCCATCGCGACCTGAAGCCCTCGAATATTATGGTCGGCAGCTTCGGAGAGGTGCAGGTCATGGATTGGGGCCTGGCCAAGGTGTTGCCGCGTGGAGGAGTCGCCGACGACGAGGGGGCCGGGCAGCCCCGCCATGTGACGGTGATCCGGACGGCGAGGACCGGCAGTGACGCCGAGCTCTCGCAGGCCGGCTCGATCATGGGGACTCCCGCCTACATGCCGCCGGAGCAGGCCAGCGGCGATATCGATCGACTCGATGAGCGGGCCGACGTTTTCGCGCTGGGCTCGATTCTCTGCGAGATCCTGACCGGCGAGCCGGCATTCACCGGCAAGACGGCGTATGTGATCTTCCGCAAGGCCGAGCGGGGGGACCTGGCCGACGCCTTCAGCCGGCTCGACGCCTGTGGGGCCGACGCCGATCTGGCCGGGCTGACACGCGACTGCCTGGCCGACGAGCCCGAGGACCGGCTGCGGAACGCGAGCGCGGTCGCCGAGCGGTTGACCGCCTACCTGGCCGGCGTGCAAGAGCGGCTGCGGACTTCCGAGCTTGCACGGGTCGAGGCGCAGGCGCGGGCCGAGGAAGAGGGCAAGCGGCGGCGACTTCAGGTGGGACTGGCTGCCTCAGTCCTGGCCCTGACGATCGTCGGCGGCCTGGCCATCACGACCTCCCTCCACCAGCGCCAGGCCCGGGCGGCGCAGGTCGAGCTGGCGCTGAACGAGGCGACGCTGCTGCACGACCAGGCCCTGAAAGCGCCCGAGGAGATCAGTCGCTGGCAAGCGGCGGGGGAGGCGATCAGGCGCGTGGAAATAGCCCTCGGCGACGGGGACAACGCTCAGGCCCGGGGCCGGCTCGGCGACCTGCGCCGCGAGGTCGAGACCGGCATCGCAGCCGCGCGCCGCAACCGCGAGTTGCTGGACGCGCTGGCCGAGATCCGCAGTGGACATCTGGGTCTCAAGCCCGGCGTGACCGACATGGCCTATGCCGACGCCTTCCGCCGATCCGGGCTCGACCTCGACCTGCTGACCCCGGCCGAGGCCGCCGACCGGCTGCGGGCCCTGCCCGCCGGAGTGCTGCTCCAGGTACTGCCCTCTCTCGATAGCTGGTCGCTCGTTCGCCGTCATGACGAGAGGCCGGCACAGCGGTGGCAGCGTCCCCTGGCCGTAGCCCGCGCTGCCGACTCCGACGCGTATCGCAACCGGCTTCGCGCGCTGGTCGAACGCCCGGACATCCGAGAACAGGGGGAGGCGCTGCGGGCTTTGTCCCAGGATCGACAAGTCGCCGAGCTCCCGCCCGCCAGCATCCTGCAGCTCGCCTCGGCGCTGAGAGAGGCGGGGGATTCGGCGGCGGCGATCGCCCTGCTCGAGTCGGCCGCGCAGCGCTACCCGGGCGACGTCTGGATCAACTACCACCTGGGCGAGGTTCTGGCGGGATTACCTGAGCGGCGTGAGGACGCGGTCCGTTACTACACCGCGGCGCGGGCGCTGCGACCGGAGTCGGCGCATAACCTGGGCCACCTGCTCGATCGGATGGGACGAGGCGAGGACGCGATCGCCACCTTTCGCGCGCTGATCGAAGTGCGGCCCGGGGAGGCGCGGAACATCGGGTGCCTGGGCACGATCCTGCTGGGGCAACAGCGGCTGGAAGAGGGGCTGAAGACACTCGACCAGGCCATCGCGGCGGCCCGTGCGACCATCGAACGCCGGCCCGCTGACGCCGGGGAGTATCACCTGCTCGGCTACCTGCTCGCGGCCAGGGGCGATCCGGAGGGAGCCGTCGCCGCCTACCGGGAATCCCTGCGGATCGAACCCGGCCACACGGGCGCCCTGACGAATCTGGTGACGATCATGAGGAACTGGGGCGATCAGGACGCAATTATCGGCGTCCTGCGTGCGGCGATCCGGGCCAGGCCGGATCATGCCTGGTCGCATGAGGCGCTCAGCGCGGCACTCCAGGCGAAGGGAGACCGCGACGGCGCGATCGCCGAGATCCGCGAGGCGATTCAGCTCAATCCCGATGAACCGGCATATCGTACGCAACTGGGCGCCTTGCTCAAGTCGCAGAAGGAGTCGCAGAGGGAGTCGACGGTGCCGACGCCGTGACCTCGCGTTCGATCGGGATCAAGACCGAAGCGGCGCTGGAGTTCAGGCTTTAGCCTGCGCAACTCGAAGTTGTTCGCAGAATTTCATCCGTAGGGAGCCTGAGTCGCCCTCACTGGTTGCAATTCTGTGGATATTCTCAAACGGCGCAGGCTAAAGCCTGAACTCCAACCTGCGCAACTGGGAGTTGTTCGCAGAATTTCATCCGTAGGGAGCGGGCTGGGAGAGAGACGCGAAGCGGGAGCTTCGGAGGGGGCGATCCCCAGCGGGCACGTATTTCCCTGGTTCCCAAGGTCCTCCTTGGGAACCCATCCCTCGAAGCTCCCGCTTCGCGTATCATGGCGTTACGCCCCACCAACCGACTCCCGCACTCAATCCCAGGCCGATCCTCATGACCCGCTCGCGTTACGGCTTCTTCGAAACCGAGTATCCGTACTTCATGACCTGTACGATCGTCGGCTGGTTGCCGGTGTTCACGCGGCCGGAGGCGGTCGAGATCGTCTACGACTCGTGGCGTTATTTACAGCGCGAGCGCGGTCTGAAACTGCTCGGCTACGTGATCCTCGAGAACCACTTGCACCTGATCGCTTCGGCGCCCGACCTGTCGGACGTGATTCAGCGATTCAAGTCGTTCACCGCCCGGCAGATTGTCGAACGCCTGGAGTCCAAGGGAGAGCAGTCACTGTTGTGGCAGCTGCATGCGCACAAGCTGCGGCACAAGATTGAAAGCGAGCATCAGGTGTGGGAAGAAGGGAGTCATCCCCAGCAGATCCGAACCGACGAGACGATGTGGCAGAAACTGGAGTACACCCACGCTAACCCGGTTCGCCGTGGATATGTCGATGATCCTCTGCACTGGCGGTATACGAGTGCGCGAAATTACGCCAGCCAGCCGGGTCTGATTGACGTGGTGACGGATTGGATGTGAGGGAGGGCCTGGAGGCAGCAATGAAGAGGCAGAGACGCGAAGCGGGAGCTTCGCACGTGGCGTTCCCAAGCAGGAGCTTGGGAACGAGGGGAAACGAGTGAACGTTCCGGTTGTCAGGCGTCATTGTGCCCTTGGCGCCGGAGTACAACATGGGTGGCTTTCTCGGACGCAACGAACTGAACGCATTCGTATCCCAGAGCGCGCACGTCAATCCCCTCGAACAGTCGCTCTCCCCCGCCCAGCAGGACCGGCGAGAGAGCGACGTGCAGCTCATCGATCCCCGTTCTGCCACCGTCGGCGCCAAACAGGGCCCGTTGGCACGTGCGTGTCGGGATTAACCACTGGTGCAAATCTGTCCCGCCCACGCCGAGCGGATTCCCGATGTCCTGATTCGGACCAGCTCCGTATCCGTCAAGCGAGATGGTAAAGCCCTCAACTCGGACGCGTGTCATTTTCGTGCCTTCCTTTGACGCCTGACTTTTGATTCTCTAACGAGATCGCATTGACGGTAAAAAGTCGCCGCAGGGTCGTCAATGACCGATCTTGTGAATTTGCCACGGGTTGGGCAGGTCCTGATTCGCGGCGGCAAATCGGCGACATTCATCGCCGTGAACATCGCGCAGACGCGCCCCAAGCTCCGGGTTTCCAGATTCGCAGGTCACGCTGTGCGTGACGGGATGAACACTTCGGCGCTGCTGGAACAGAGACATTCGCGTTACGCACAGCGTGACCTGCGCGTACGCGTGGCGGCGCTCCTCAAAGCTCATGATGCGCCCGACAGTTACCTCGACCAGTCCGGCAGCCGGTTGGAAGGACCGCAAATCTCCGGACCTGGCCAGGCAGAGCTGGATTCGGCGGGGGGGCGAAGCGCATTTTGTCGCTGCGACCGAGGACCTCTATCACTCATCCCGGGCGCGCCTGAAATGGGCTCAAGGCGATCTCGAGGAATGTCTGTGCGAGTACGAAGCGGCCGTCGCCGCCGCCGAGAGGAGAGTGAGCGCGCTATTGGCGATCGACGGGGATGCGGGAGGGCCGGCGGATGGGGAGCTGAAGCTCGTTGCCGCCCGGGGGCGATTGGCCGAACTGAAGATCTTTGCGGAGCGCGTGAGCGAGGCGCTGCGCGGGAAAGGGCAAGTCAATGTCACGCCTTAGCTTACGGCGACGCCGGCGACGCGTCGGTTTTTGAACTAGACTTGGGCATGCGGGCCGAATGCGGCGCTCTCGGTTTGACAATCGACGCATACCTTTCCGAGGACATTTCGATGAATCAATTCCTTGAAGAATGCCCTTCGCGGCCTGCCTCACCGGCGCCTCAGGCGCCGGGTTGTTTCGCGGAAATCACTCCGGTTTCGTCCGCGGAAAGGGGCCACGTCCTCAATTCCTGGAATCTCTGGGTCGCCGCTGCCCTGACGCTCTTGCCGATTCCGGTCGGTCTGATCGGCGGCTTCGGCGGGCTCGGTTTGGGGGCGTACCTGTGCAGCCGGGTTCCGGCGTTGGCGGGCGCCTGCGCCGTCGGGGGCCTGGTGTGCGGATTCCTGTCGGTGCTGGCTCTGGTGTCGTTTCAACATTTTCTCGCCAGCCGCTATCTGCGGAGCGTTGCCCGCCGGTTGTTTCCGCAACGGGCCGATTCCCTGGTGCAGCCCGATGATGCCCAAGCCGATTTCGTGGACGTGATTCCCCGGTCGCACTGGGGCGAGTCGATGCTCGAGCCGGCCAGCGATATCGGATTCTTTGCGATCGACCAATCTCGCCGCGAGCTGCTGCTCGAAGGAGATTCGAAACGCTATCGCATTCCGTTCGAGGCCGTTGCGGCATGCCAGATTGAAGAATACGCCCTGGGGCGAGAACAGTGGGAAGCCGACCTGCATTTCGTCACGGTGCTCACCGTCGAGACGGCCAACGGTCCGCGGGAAATACCGCTCGCTGGACGGCACATCGCATTCCACAGCCGACGCGCCGCCGAACGCCGCGCCCAGGCGCATGAACTCTGCGAGCGGATTCTTCTGGCGCTGAACGCTTGAGCTCGCGTCATTTGGATTTCGTCATTTCGGCGCGGGGCTGCCCCAGCTCTCGACTTGTCTTTTCATCCCGGCGCGCCGGGGTTCAACCCCCTCCTCTCTCGCGCAGCGTCGGGCGTCTTGTTCATAATCGCGGCGGCGAATAGCATATCAGCCGCGGCCCGAGTCGTTGCCGGTCGTCAGGAGCTGCGGGCTCCGGGAGTCCGGCGCGCGAATTCAAACCTGCCTTGTCACGAAGGTCAATCATGGTCCGACTCTTCCTCAGATCGTCGCAATTCATTCTCGTCATCGGCCTGTTGACGTCGCTCCAGGCGGTCGTCGCTCAGGATGCGGCGGTCAAAGCCAAAGACGACGTCGCCCGACCCACGACGCCGGGGGGAGCCGAAGTCCCACTGGCTGTCCGGATCAAGCGGCCCACTGCCGAGGAAGTGGCGCGGGTCGAGAAGGCGCTGGCGGATTTCAAGGAATCGGCCGATCCGCAGACCAAGGCGCTGGTCAAAGAGATCCCGTCGCTGCTGGAAGTCCGCGTTCCTCGACCAAATTTTGCAATCGTTCCCGGATTGGCTCCGGGTTTTCGTCAGAAGCACCTGGCCAATGTCGCGGTCGCGAAGGCCGGAAAGGCCGAGCTGCTCCTCCTGGGGGATTCGATCACCGACTTCTGGCGAAACGAAAATGGTCCGTTCGCCGGCAAGGCAGTGCTCGAGAAGCATTTCGGGAAATGGAACGTCGCCAACTTCGGCATCGCAGGCGATACGACTCAGGGGGTGCTGTATCGACTCCAGAACGGTGAGGGGGAAGGTTTTTCTCCCAGGGCCGTGATGCTGATGATTGGAACAAATAACACGGGACGAAACTCGGCTGAAGAAATCGCCGAGGGAATTGGTGCGGTCGTGCTGCAATTGCGGAAGCGTTTTCCCGAGTCGGCCATTCTGCTCCTGGGGGTCTTTCCCCGAGGCAAAGCGGGCGATTCCGTGCGCCAGACGATTCGCGACATCAACACGGCGATTTCCCGACTCGACGACGGCGAAAAGGTTCACTACCTGGATATCGGCGCCAAATTTCTGAACGACGAGGGGGACATTCCTGCCGACGTCATGAGCGACGCCCTGCATCCGTCGAGCAAAGGCTACGAGATCTGGGCGGAGGCGGTGGCGACGCCGCTGGGCAAGCTGATGGAGGGGAAGTGAAAGGATGAAGGCGGAAGGATGAAGGATGATTTCTAAAGTGGGGAATGCGGAGTTCGGAACTCTCAAGTCCCGACGCGCCGGGGTTCGGAATGGAGGCGATGTCGATACTGGTGGCGCAAGGCCCCACGGCATTTTTGAGTCGCAGGTCACGCTGTGCGTGACGGGATGGGCGAAACAATCTGCAACCCTGTCGATTGACAAGACAGAGTGAACCCGGCCAAAATCCTGTGGAAGCAGACTGGTCAATCCAACAAGAACTTCGGCTCTTGGAGGAGTTCAGCCATGAATCCTTGGCTTCGTGCTGCATGCTGGGGTCTTCTGCTCGGCGTCGTGAAGTTCCTGTCGCAGGGCTTGCGCTGGCCCTGGGGCAACCGCCAGGGCTGGTCCGCAGCGGGCGATCTGGGTTTCTGGTTCGAGACCATCGTTGCAGTCGTTGCCGCCGCGGCAATCTGCGTGGTCTTTGATCTTCGCCCTGATCGGAAAAACCCACCGCCGGCAATTGCCTGGGCATTTGCTGGCTTCCTTTTCTTCTACGTGGTGTGGGCTGCTTTGTACCCGTGGCGGGGAACTTTTGAAGTTGCCGCACGGCCCAAATGGGACAACACGCCAACGCTCGTGGCGCTTCCCCCAAATGAGAAGGCCGACAGGGCGAGCGTGATGCTCCATTTACTCCACGAAGATCGCGAAGAGATTCGTTACTGGCAGGATAAGCTGTTTACAGTGTCGTTCTGGTTTAATGCCGCAATCCTGGGGATTGTCGGGTTCGCCGTCCAAAGGGACACGCTGAATCCTAGCGCTCGGTATGTTTTTCCCGCCGCCTGCCTCTCTTTAGGAATCTTCTATCTCATTTTTGCCCGGTACGCCGGAGGCGCCATTTCAGTCAATGACAATGATCTCATTGGAATCCAGTACGCATTGGGATTATCCGAGCAAGATTATTACCTCAAAGGGCAACGCGTTTACGGCGAGGTGCGTGAGTTGATGCCTCATCCTCACATTGCGCATCTTGTCCATCTCAATGCCTTGTTTGTCATCGGCTCAGTCCTGTGGTTGGTATTTTTTCCACTTCAACGCGGGGGCGATAGTTCGCCGAACACGGGGTAGGCATGACGGCATTCCGGGTTTCAAGTCGCTGCAGCCCGTGCCGCGGCTGAATGTCGTCTTTCGCTCCTAGATTGTGAATCTATCGACGTCCGGCACAAAATCGATAGACCGTCTGAAAACCGAACGCACAGAATCGCTCAGGATCGACGATCGAGCGCTTGTTTGGCTCAAAGCCCATCCTCAAAAAACTCCAAATCAATAGATTCACAGTCTCTCCGCGAAAGAACGTCGTCTTTGCAGGGTGGATATCAATGCCATCGGCAACGTGGTTGCGGGTGGCATTGACACCTCCCCGATACGACATCACGTGTGGACTGAAGTCCACCCTACATAACGCAAACGTTCTTTCGCTGGAGCGAAAGACGACGATGGGACGCGAAGCGGGAGCTTCGCACACGGCGTTCCGAAGCCGGAGCTTCGGAACGAGGGAATGCGGAGTTGTGTAGTAGTCCATCTATCGTTAAACGTCAGTCGGAATTCCCACGAGTTCCGTGTCTGACATTTTGAAATGGATGGACCACGTCAGGGCCGGCCGTTCTCCACGAGCGCGGCAATCTGCACGAACTCGACGCTCGGGCACACACCGTAGAGACCGGCGACCCGCTCGACCAGCTCATCAGTGAAGAACGCTTTCGCGGCGTCCTCTGAATTCCAAACGTAGAAGTTCACGGCCTCACGCTTTCCGGAATTGAGCGTGAAGGCCTTCGAGCGCAGCCCTGGCATGCCTTCGAACTTTACCCGTGCGGTCTCGGCGATCTTCCGCACGGCTCGCTCATCGAAGTTGTCTCCATAGCGAAATGTAACGACAACACCGATCATGTTGCACTCCTTTTGACGCAGTCGTTCAGGTCACCTCAGCGGGCGGGTCTTGATGACGCCCAGCTTGTTGATCGTTCGTTTCTGCCCATTACCTGTAGACCGCAAATGTGCGGCCTGTCCTGCCAGTAGTCCTGGTTCATAAGTCATATTGCAGCGTGCGGTTGCGCGCCTGCCCTCCGCTTCCTGGCGTAATAGGCAGTTTTCTACCGATCGCTCCTCCGAGCGTCAAGCAAGCACGACTGCGACGCTGCGCGAGAGAGAGTAGTGAGTGGAACCCCGGCGCGCCGGGATGAAAGGACAAGTAGAGAGGAGAGCAAATTCGGAATGCGGAGTTCGGAACTTTCAAGTCCTGGCGCGCCGGGGTTCGGAATGGAGGCGATGTCGATATTCGTCGCGCAGGCCCGCACGCCATTTTTGAATCGCAGGTCACGCTGTGCGTGACGGGATGAACGCTCCGGCGCTGCTGGAACAGAGACGTTCGCGTCACGCACAGCGTGAGCTGCACGTTCGGAACCAATCGGCTTTGCTGCGGGGCGGGGCTTTTGTTTGCGCGGCGGCGGTAGCGGTGTACAATCGCGTTCATGAGGCCAATTCGCGCCATTATCGAGCTGGCAGTGCCACACCCATGACCGACGCGAACACCGACGGCGCCCGGATGGTTGCCGCCTGCACCTCGGGCGATGAAGCGACGGTGCGCGAGCTGCTGCGCGAGACGCCGCCCCTGGCGTGCCAGGTTCCCGCGGTGACGCTCGCGCCTCTGCATTACGCCGTCCGCGAGGGGCACGCCGGCATCGTGCAGCTCCTGCTGGAGCACGGCGCCGATCCGCAGTCGGTCGTGGGGGGGACTCTGTGGGGCCATCCCCTGAGAACCGTGGACGTCGCCGCCGCCCGCGGGTTCAGCCAAGTCGTGGCGCTCATCGACAAGGCGATCGAGGCACAACAGCGCCTGGCGCTGTCGGAAGTCCCCTTGCGGCGCGCGCTGCGCGAGGGGGACCTGGCCACCATCCAGCGCGAGCTCAGGCGCGATCCGTCGGCCGTGAACACCACCGACGAGGGGGGCAACACGCCGCTGCACCTGGCGGCGCAGGGGGAGGACACGGCCGACAGCGTCGAGTTCATGAAGTTCCTGCTCGACCACGGCGCTGCGCTCGACGTTCCCAACCACCTGGGCTTCACGCCGGTTTATGTCACGCTGTTTCGCAATCACTCGTATACCTACGCCCGTCCGCGGTGGGGCCTGTTCGATCTGCTGCTGGCCCGCGGCGCTCCTTACGACATCAATCTCGCCTGCGCGAAGGGGGACATCGATCTTGTCCGCTCGCTCCTGGCGGCGGACCCCGGCGCGGTCGATTTTCAGGCGCCGTGCAGGAAGCGGCCGCTGTCGTGCGCAGCCGAGTTCGGCCGGCGCGACATCGTCGAATTACTGCTGGCTGCGGGCGCCGATCCCAACGCCCAGGAAGCCGACAACTATCGCACCTTCCCCCTCGTGGCCGCGACCAAGCGCAACGATCTGGAGATGGTGCAGATGCTGCTCGAGCACGGCGCCGATCCCAACGCCCAAACCGACGCCGCCGAGGTGGCTCTGGGGGAGGCCCTCGGGCACGGCAACCGCGACATGGCGAACCTGATTGCCTCTTACGGCGGAGCGGAGCCAGTGCACTGCCTGGCCTGGGGGGGCGACATCGTCACCCTGGCGGCCGTCCTGCGCGAGAACCCGAAGCTGGCCCTATCCGCCATCTATATCCCCAATCCCGAGCGCCCGAAGGAAGCCGCCCAGGCGCTGCGGCTGGCACTGCATCACGGCGTCAACCCAAAAGACATCTGCCTCTGGTCGCTGTTCCGCGCCAGCGCGAGCGCGGAGCTACTGCGCGTCTTCCTCGAGGCCGGCGCCAACCCGAACGTCACCGACGAGGAGGGGGGCGGCTGCACCCTGCTGCACTACTTGACGGCGTTCCCCGATACGAAGCCGTCGATCGAGGTCCTGCTGGAGTTCCAGGCGAACATCAATGCCCGCGACAGCTTCTTCGGCTTCACGCCGCTGACGTGGGCCGTCGTGCATCGCGGTCTGGAGATGGTGCAGTTTCTCCTCGCCCGCGGCGCCGCCGTCGAGCTTCCGGACGACCAGCCCTGGACGACGCCGCGCTTTTGGGCCAGACACCTGGAACAGCCGGCGATGATGCAGGCGCTGGGGGAATAGAGCGCTTCCAGTACCGCAGGTCACGCTGTGCGTGACGGGATGGACAATCCGGCGCTGCTGGTTCAGAGACGTTCGCGTCAGGCACAGCCTGACCTACACGACTTCAAACAGCGAGTCACTTCGGATTTTGTTCTGTAATCCAACCATTCGGGTTGGCCTTGAGATATTCTGCCAGAGTTCTCGGAAAGATATGCGCGGCATCTTTCTGAACAAAATACGGTGAAGATTCTTCAAATATGATTTGATAGCACAGAACGACAGCTTCAGTACAGGTGATGGTCGACACCAGTTTGTTACCACCCTTGGCATAACGCTCTCGATATTTTTCCAGCCTCGCCTTCGCATCCTTCCCAAAAGTGCCGCTGCTAAAAAGCACACGAACCGCTCTGTACAAGCCGTATTTGGCACTCTTCTGGATGGCGCTGGCCACGGCTTTAATTCTGGCCTTATTATCCGACGTGAAATTTTTCGGTTTGAAATGCCAGAAGTTTTCTTTGACCTCATCGACCACTTTGACTTTTTCGTCAATGCTGAAATTCCCCTTGTTCGTGCCGTGGATAAACGTCACGGCACCCACTCCGTCGGCATCTTCTTCGTCATAACACATTGCCACATGCCCAAACGCACCCGCGTTGTTTACGATAATATCGCCCGTATTGAACATTTGATTTAGCCCTTAAAGATGGTGACCCGCACGAGCCGTCGTTCCGGAACATGACCTGCCGGCATCGAGTCGTCCGTCAGGCAGGGCGAAGTATACTGCTGACGGCTGGGTCAGTGAATCCCAGTCGCAGACTGCGTGAAAGGACGTCGTTTTCGTAGGGTGGATTTCAATCCACCCGAAACGCGGCCGCGGGAGGAGTTTCAATTCCTTCGATACGAAATCACGTGTGGACTGAAGTCCACCCTACATAACGTAAACGTTCTTTCGCGGGGCGAAAGACGACGATGGGACGCGAAGCGGGAGCTTCACACGCGGCGGTTCCAAGCGGGAGCTTGGGACCGAGGGAGGTGGTCAGCCTATGATTGATCGGGTTCGGTATTTCTTCGGCGTGGGCAGCGTAATTTTCCTCCCGGCGGGGCTGCTCTTCTGGCTTGTCATCCACCCCTGGGTTCGCTGGTGGAGACGGTGGGGGCCGCTTCGAACATACTTCGTTGTGTTTCCAGCGATGACTGCTGTTGGCGCATTGCTCTTCCGGTTCCGGGAGCCGCTCCTGGGGACGAATCTCGGCACGAACTGGGGCCTGGTCGCGGTCGCCGCAGTCATGTACGCCGGGGTGACCTGGCTGGAGTTCCAGTACTGGAGGCACCTGAGCTTTGCAACGCTGGTCGGAATCCCGGAGTTGTCCCCCCGCGGGCAGCAACAGGGGAGGCTGATGCAGGAGGGGATCTATGGAGTGGTCCGTCATCCTCGATACCTGAGCGCGGGGGTCAGCGTCATTGCCAACGCGCTGTTCATTAACTACGCAGGGCTGTATCTGGTCGTCCTGCTCTTGGTGCCGGTGGGATACTTAATGATCGTGTTGGAGGAGCGGGAACTGATTGAGCGCTTCGGGGAGGAATATCGGACGTATCAGCGCGGGGTTCCACGACTGATTCCGCGCTGGCGGAAAACCCATTGAGAATGACGGCTGACGATGGGCTGCGCGAGAGAGGAGACGGTTGAAAGTCGGGAGGAGAGCAAATTCGGAATTCGGAGTTCGGAATTCGGAATGGAGGCGATGTCGATACTCGTGGCGCAGGCCCCACGGCAGCTTTGAGTGGGGAGCAGCGAGGGGTTGAATCACGAGCCAGGAGGACCAGGTTTCGGCCGGGGAGGGACGCGAAGCGGGAGCTTCGCACGCGGCGGTCCCAAGCGGGAGCTTGGGACCGAGGGAAACTGGTCTCCTCTCGACTCTCAACCCTCTCCATTCTCGCGCAGCGCCGGCGAAAGACGACGATGCCTGAATGCTCAAGAATTCCAGCGACTTGATTCAGCACTGAAATCTCATATCTTGAAGTCTGGATTTCCTGCTGATCCCCTGGAAACATCTGCCGATGGCGCGATCGCTGTCTCATTCTCGCGGTGACAACCGGGCCGCCACGACTGGCCAATGGGGCATAGCTATCTACACATCGCAACTGGAGCCGAAATCAGACCCTCTCCCTCCCCACTCCGTGGGGGAGGGCCGGGGTGGGGGGGCGATCGCCGAAAGACGTTCCCACCCCCATCCTAACCTTCCCCCATCGAGGGGGAAGGAATCAATTTCAGCAACGCGAGTTTTGACTTGTGTAGATACCTATGCCCAATGGGGCGGGAAGATCGTCGGACTATTGGCCCTGCTCTTGTTTCCGATCTCGCAGGTGGCACTGGCGCAAGGCGATCGGTTTGATGATTTCGAGAAGCATGTTCGACCCGTGCTGCGGCGAGAGTGTCTGGGGTGTCATCGTGAAGGGAAGGCCAGTGGTTCGCTGGCTCTCGACAGTCGCGCGGGCTGGATGCGCGGGGGAGATTCGGGCCCCGCGATCGTGCCGGGGAAACCGCAAGACAGCCTCTTGATTCGTGCCGTTCGGCATCAGGCCGAAGGGCTCGAAATGCCGGCAAAAGCACCCAAGCTGGCGGAGGACGTCATTCAGGCGCTCGAAGCGTGGATTCGAAAGGGGGCCGCGGACCCGCGCGACAGTCCTGAGAAAATCGCCGAAATCGCTCTAGCTCCGTGGGATGAAGTCGCCCGGGAGCGTGCCAAGTGGTGGTGCTGGCAGCCGCTGCGCGCTGGCGATCGCGCCGCGCACGGCGCGCCGGTGATCGATGAGTGGATCAATCGCGGGATTCAGGCAGCCGGCATTGTCCCTGCTGGTCAGGCCGACCGCCGGACGCTGATTCGACGGCTGAGCTTTCAGCTCTCGGGATTGCCGCCGGGGTACAGCGAGGTGGAAGAGTTCATTCGCGACTCGTCGCCGGACGCGTGGGAACGGTGCGTTGATCGTTTTCTGGCGAAGCCCGAGTTCGGCGTCCATTGGGCCAGGCACTGGATGGACGTCGTGCGTTATGCCGAAACACATGGCTCAGAGGATGACGCCCTGTTGCCGTTCTCGTATCGCTATCGCGATTACCTGATCCGCAGCCTGCAGAACGACGTGCCGTTCGATCAATCGATTCGCGAACAGCTGGCGGGCGATCTGATTCCGCCGCGATGGAATCGGGAACTGGGCATCAACGAGGCGATCATCGGCACGGCGTTCCTGCGATTTGTCGAATTCAACCAGACGCCGGTCGACGTCAAACGGGAAGAAGTCATCGTCATCGACAGCCAGATTGACGCGATCGGCAAAGCGTTTCAGGCCATCACGATCTCGTGCGCTCGATGCCACGATCACAAGTTCGACCCGATCTCCGATGAAGATTTTTACGCACTCTACGGCATCCTGCGGAGCACACGGTCGGGACTCCGCGTGATTGACGATCCGGCGATTTTTGACCGCGATCGAGCGGAACTGGTCGCGCTGCAGGGCCGCGTGCGAGAGGCGATCGCGCCGGCCTGGGTCGAACAAGTCTCTCGATGGCCCGCCGAGCTGGAGCAGGCCCGAAAGTGGTGTCAGGAACATTGGAAGCCGGAGACCAAATGGGACGACCTGAAAAAACAGCTCCCCAAAGAACAGGACCCCCAAAAACAGGACACGGGTCCCTTCTGGACGCAAGCTCTGGGCAAAGCACTGTGCGCGCCCAAAGAGTCCCCCCTGGCCCCGCTCGCGAAATTGCTGACGACCGACGACGCCCAATTCTCTGCGGCGGCGAATCAAGCGCGCCGCGAGATTTCTGATCGCCGGCGGCTGGCGGCCGCTTTGCCCGAAAAGGCCGAGTTGCTCTTCGACCTGACGGGGGGCGAACTCTGCGGCTGGCAGCCGGTGGGCGTTGGTCTGGCCGACCGGCCCCTGGCTCAACCCGGCTCCTGGGCGATCGCCGGAGGCCGCTCGCTGCCGTTTGCGGGTCTCTTGGAACGGGGCTATCACAGCAATCCCGTCTCGGATCGGCATGGCGGTTCGCTGCGCTCGCCCCCCTTTGTGCTCGACATGGACGAAATCAGTCTGCTGGTGCGCGGTTCCGGCAATGCCCGAGCGCGGCTGGTGATCGAGAATTTTCAGGGGGACTCGCTCCTCTTCGAGCCGGTCAATCGCACGCTGGATTCGGCGTCGTTGCGATGGATGACGATGACCCTGCGGCAGCAATGGCGCGGGTTGCGAGCGCACATCGAACTATTGACCCGCGACGACAAGCCCTATATCGGTGTCACCAAGGACCCAAAAGTTCTGGAAAAGAGCGACGGACGCTCCAGCTTTGGAATTGCGAAGGTCGTGAAGCACGCGCGCGGCGTGCGCATGACCGATCCGCCCTGGCTGCCGGAAGAGGTCGCTCGCGCCGACGCAGGCGAAGTCGATCGCGCCGACTCGAACCGCGAGCAGTGGATCGATGCGGTTTGCCAGGTTTCGCGGAATTCGATCGAACGGTTCGCGCGCGGCGCCGCAACCGACGACGACGCGCGCTGGATCACCACCCTGATGGACGCCCAGGTGCTGCGCTGCGAGAGGCAGGCCGATGCGACTTTCGCGCAGCGCATCGAGAGCTACCGCGAGCTGGAGGGTTCCATTCCGATAGCCCGCCGGGCTCCGGGAGTGCATGAAGATCTGTGTGCCGTGAATCAACCGTTCTTGCCTCGTGGTGATCATCGAAAACCGGGCGACGAAGTCCCACGCCGGTATCTGGCGATTCTCGGGTCGAAACCAGAGGCCTATGCGGGAGCGGTGAGCGGTCGCCTGCGATTGGCCGACGAGATCGCCAGCCCGCACAATCCGCTCACGGCGCGAGTCTATGTGAATCGCGTCTGGCACTGGTTGTTTGGTCGCGGAATCGTGGCTTCGGTGGACAATTTTGGCCGAATGGGTGAACCGCCGTCGCATCCCGAATTGCTGGACCAGTTGGCAGTCGATTTTCTGCGCGACGGCTGGTCGACCAAACGGTTGATCCGCCGCATCGTGCTCACCCAGGCCTGGCAGCGATCCTCGTTGCCAACCGAGTCCGCGATGCAAAACGATCCGGCCAATCGCTGGTGGTCGCACGCCAGCGTTCGTCGACTCGATGCCGAGTCGATTCGCGACTCGATGCTGTCGGTGGCCGGCAATATGAAGGCGAATGACAGCGGCCCCGGAACGCTGGTCTTCTACCGTTCGGTGCAGGAGCCCAACAAACAGTCCCCGCCTGGCCCCCTGGATGGGGAGGGCCGCCGCTCGATCTTCCTCGAAGTTCGCCGGAATTTTCCTAATGAGTTTCTGCTGGCGTTCGACTTTCCGCGTCCCGCAGCGTCGGCGGGCAGGCGGCCTCTGGCGACCGTTCCCGGTCAAAGCCTGACATTGATGAACGACCCGTTTGTGGTCCAGCAAAGCCAAGTCTGGGCGAAGCGAGTCCTCGCTGCCGAACCGACGACAAATGGCAGATTGCGGATGATTTATCGCGACCTCTTGAACCGCGATCCTGCGGACGACGAAGCTGCCCAGGCCGGCGCATTGGTCGAAGCGGCGAAGTCCCGCGGCGAGGAACGGGCCGGCTGGGAATTGTTGACTCACGCGATGTTCAACCTGAAGGAGGCGGTCTACCTGCCATGACACCTCACGGACGAATCTCCCGCCGCCAGTTGCTCGAGCGCGGAGCCCATGGTTTCGGAATGCTGGCCCTGGCGCATCTGGCGGGCCTCGATGCGCGGCGTGCACCGGCCGAATCATCGAACCGGCCGCCCTGGATGGCACACCCGGCGAAGATCAAGCACGTCGTGCTGTTGTTCATGGACGGCGGTCCGTCGCAGGTCGACACGTTCGATCCCAAGCCGATTTTGAATCGCGAGCATGGCAAGCCCTTTCCCGCATCGATCGACGCCACGCAGTTCGATCAAAACGGAACGTGTCTGGGCAGTCCGTTCAAGTTTTCGCCGCAGGGAAAATCGGGCCTGATGATCAGCGAGCTGTTCCCGCACCTGTCGACACTGGCCGACGACCTGTGCGTGATTCGCTCGATGAAAGCCGACTTCGCCGAGCATTCGCAGGCGTGCTTCCACTTGCACTGCGGCCATCCGTTGCAGGGGAAGCCGTCGGTCGGTTCGTGGATCTGTTATGGCCTGGGAGCCGAGCACGAGAATCTGCCGGGCTACGTCGTGCTCAATGGAGGTCTCTTGCCGATCGGCGGCGGTGAGAACTTTTCGAACGCCTTCCTGCCGGCGGTCCATCAAGGAACGATCTTCGACACGTATACCGGCTCAGAGCTTGTCAGCAACGTCACGCCGGCCGAAGCCGTGGCCGACCAGCGTCTGCTCTTGGACTTCGTGGCCTCGCAGGACAGGCACTTTCACCAGTCGCTGGGGGGCAAGATCAGTCCCGAAGCGATGGCCGTCGAAGCCGCCATTCGCAACTACGAAACCGCCTGCGCCATGCAGGTCAGCGTTCCGCAACTGGTGCAGTTCGCCGACGAGACGGCGGCGACGCAGTCGTCGTACGGATTCGATTCGGCCAATCCGCATACAAAGCAATTCGCCCGCCAGTGCCTGCTCGCTCGACGGCTGATTGAACGCGGAGTGCGCTTCGTCGAGCTGACGATGATGAAGGGGATCCGCTTTGTCGCTCCGTGGGACGATCACGGCGACATTTCGGAGGGGCACCCCAAGATGGCTTTGGCGGTCGACCAGCCGATCGCCGCTCTGATCAAAGACCTCAAGGCCCGCGGATTGTTTGACAGCACGCTGTTGATCTTTGCCGGTGAATTCGGACGAACGCCTTTTGCCCAGGGTGGCAAGGGTCGCGACCACAATCCCCAGGGCTTTTCGATCTGGCTGGCCGGAGGGGGCATTCGTGGCGGCCAGGCCTACGGGGCCACCGACGAATTCGGCTACCGCGCCGTCGAGAACGTCGTCACGATTCACGACCTGCACGCCACGATCCTGTACCTGATGGGCATGGATCACGAACGCCTCACCTACCGCTGGGGCGGCCGCGACCTGCGCCTCACCGACGTCTACGGCAATGTGCTGCACGATTGCCTGACTTAGTTTCGCAGGTCACGCTGTGCGTGATGGGATGGGCAGTCCGGTGCTGCGCGAGAAAGGGAAGTGAAAGGATGAAGGATGAAGGATGAAGATTAAAGAGGGGAATGGAACGCGAAGCGGGAGCTTCGCACGCGGCGTTCCCAAGCGGAGCTTCGGAACGAGAGAACACTCCCGGCTCGCCCGAGTCGTACTGATTTGGGCGCCACCTGCGCAATTACCCCGGCGAGCGGCCGGCGGGCACCGATTCGAAGAGAATTGGTCCCGGCTGGTGGGGCACCCTGCGGGCGAGAGCGGCGACTGGCGCTGCGCAAGAAAGTGACGAGTCGAGAGGAGAACAGAACGGGACGACCGGAGGTCTCCATCCTTTCACTTCACTCCGTCTCCTCTCCACTTGTCTTTTCATCCCGGCGCGCCGGGGTTCCACTTTCTCCTTTCTCGCGCAGCGTCGCGCGAGGGGAGAACTCCGGGACGCGGGGTTACTTGTCCGCCGGATTATCGCCGGGCAGGTCCCAGAGCTTGATCTGGCCGTTTCCCAGAGTGGCGAGCGTCTTCCCATCGGGACTGTACATCACGGACCGTACGACGTCGGTGTGATCTTTCAGAGTGTCGCGCTCCTTGCCGGTTGACAGGTCCCACAGTTTCACGGTCTTGTCGTGGCTTCCCGAAGCCAGCGACTTGCCGCTGGGGCTCAGCGCCACCGCGTACACGGGACCCGTGTGTCCCTGAAGGGTCGCCTGCTCCTGGCCCGTCTCCACATACCACAACTTGATCGTCGTGTCATAGCTCCCGGAAGCCACCGTCTTGCCGTCTGCACTGAAGGCCACCGACCACACAGCCCCGATGAACCGGGTGTGTCCCCTGAGGGTCAGCCGGACCTTGTCGGTCTGCATATCCCACAGCCGGATGGTTTCGTCAGAACTCCCCGAGGCGAGTGTCTGGCCGTCGGGGCTGTACGCAACTGCTGTCACCGGAGCGGCGTGGCCGGTGAGAGTGGCCCGTGCCTTTCCCCCTGGCACCTTTCCCGCCGGCACCTTTCCCCCTGGTACCTTTGCCGCCGCCACGTCCCAGAGTTTGACCGTCGCATCGTGGCTCCCGGAAGCCAGCGTCTTCCCATCCGGGCTGAACGACAGCGACGAAACCAAGCTCGTGTGCCCGGCGAGCGTCGCCAGCTCCTGGCCCGTCGAAAGATCCCACAGCTTGACGACCGGGTTGCCGCTCCCCGTGCCGCGGTCCTTGCCATCCGGAGCGGCGAGCTGAATCGTCGGACCGCACCCCGACGCCAGTGTTTTGCCATCGGGGCTGATGGCCACAGACCACACGGGCGAAGTGTGTCCCTTCAGGAAGGTCTCTTCGCGGCCCGTGCGTGCGTCCCACAATCGAATGGTCGCATCGACGCTCCCGGAAGCGAGCGTTTTCCCATCCGGGCTGTAGACGATCGAGCTTTGCGAGGGAGCCTGGAGAGTAACCCGCGATTTGGGTTCGTCCGCGGCCAGCGACGTCGACGCGAATGTTGCCAGGATGGGAAGTATCAACCCCCACAGAAAGCCTGGACGCTGGGACCAAAGAGGGATTTCCCCTGCCCGGTCGTCGAGAAAACTGCCGCTGACTCGCGTTGGCGACGTGCCGGGCCCCACGTTGCCGGAATTGCTGCGTATCTTTCGGTTCGTCATCGCTCCCCCTGCCGTTTGACTTCCAGCATATCAGGTGCCGCCTGCGCACTCTCCCTCACCAGGATGGAGATCCAGTCAACCGCAGCGCAAGGGAGTGATTAACAGGAATCGCGCTGCGCGAGAAAGGGGGAAGTGAAAGGATGAAGGCGGAAGGATGAAGGATGAAGATTAAGGAGGGGAAAGGAGAGCAAATTCGGAATTCGGAGTTCGGAATTCGGAATGGGTGCTGGGTGGTCTCCGGTCCCTGTTCGCAGTGACGCATCCCCGAGACGCGAAGCGGGAGCTTCGCACGCCGCGCTTCCAAGCAGGAGCTTGGGATCGAGGGAACACTCCCCGCTCGCCCGAGTCGTACTGATTTGGGCGCCACCGGCGCAATTACCCTGGCGAGCGGCCGGCGTCAGCCGGCTGGTGGGGCACGCTGCGGGCGAGAGCGGCGAGTGGCGCTGCGCAAGAAAGCGATGAGTCGAGAGGGGAACGGGACGAACACGACGGCGGGGGGACCATGGGTAGTCGCGGGTGGACTGAAGTCCACCCTACATGAACGCACGACATCCCGTCATGCACAGGATGGCTTTCTGCTCTGGTCTCCTCTCGACTTGTCTTTACATCCCGGCGCGCCGGGGCTCAACAAACTACGTTCTCGCGCAGCGCCGCTGTTCCAGGCAGTTCAGTCCGAACGCAAGCTTCTCAGCGTTCGACCTTGAGATTCGGCAAAGCCGCCTTCAGGTCCGTAATCCCCGCGTCGGTAACTTTCGAGTCTGCCACTTGCAGACTTTGCAGGGACTTCAACGTCTTCAAATGCTTGAGGCCCGCATCCGTGATTTGAGTCTTGTAAAGTGCGAGAAAGACCAGTTTGTCCAGACCCGCCAGATGCGCGAGTCCGGCGTCCGTCACCTGCGTTCTATTCAGCCGAAGAGAAGTCCAGCGTTTCGACTGACAGAGCTGCTCCACGCCCTGATCGGTCAAACGGGTTCCCGCAATCAACAATACCGCGAGCTTCGGATGAGACTTCAGTTCCGACATTCCGGCATCGGTCACCTGAGTGTTATCCAGGTTCAGAATCCGCAGATTGGGCAGCCGCGCGATGAGAGCCAGCCCACGATCTGTCACCGCCGTTTGACTGACATCCAGCGACGTGAGGCTGGAAATCTGCGCGAGGGACTCCAGACCGCGATCTGTCAGCCGCGAACGGCCGAGTGCCAGCGTCGTCAGCTTTGAGCCGAGTAATTGAGCCGCCCCCTCGTCTCCAATCGCAGTTGCATAGGCTCGAAAAGTGGTCAGCCTTGGCAGGGAGCCCAGTTCCTTCAGGCTGTCGTCCGTCACCTGCGTTCCATCGACGATCAGGTCGACGAGCTCGGGTAAGCCCCGCAAGTGGACGAATCCCCTGCCTGTGATCCCCGTCCGCGCGAGGGAGAGTGATTTCAGCCCCGCAAGATTCTTCAAATTGGCCAGGTCATCATCGCCGGCCGATTTATCCTCCAAGCTAATGCCGACGATTTTGAAGCTGGACGCTGGCAGTTGCGCGAGGCTCGTGAATTGGAGTTCCTTGCCATCCACGATGACGTTTACCCTGGCATCCAGACCCAGTGCCCACTCAGCGGCTCGTCGGTTCGGGTCGTAAACGCGGACGATCCGGCGCTGGTTCCTGGCGACGCTGAATGGCTGAGGCTCCACCGTCAGCCCGGGTTGTTTGACGGAAATCGAATGCTCACCCTCCGGCAGTTTCAATTCCTGCTCCAGATCCTTCGGCGCATACTCACGGCCACCGATCGTGACGACCGCCTGGGGATCGACTGGCATGTCGAACTCAACTTTCACGGTTCCGGTCTCCACGGCAGCAGCCGTCCCAGCCGGCGCGGCAGGTTGCGGAGCCACAGGCACTTGCGACTTGCCGCACCCCAGACAGAACACGAGGATGCCCGCCATCAGTGCCGTCTGCGGTGCCAGAGCACGACTCGAAAAGGTGACCGGCATGGGAAACCTCATCAGATTGGAGTGAACAATCGTGGACCACTGCGAGCCAGATGGGGGCGCCGGATGGGGACGAGGGCCGATAACAATCCGCGGCGAATCGATCCTGTCGTGCGTCGCACCGAGACAGCCATTCCGTCCCCCTTTGCCTCTGACACCGGGCCGAGGGTCAAACGGATCAGAACGGGGCGTGGATCAGGCAAATCGGCGTGGGGTCAACGGAATTTTGCAAAAAGGGTCTCGCGCGACGGCTCTCGATTTGCGCCGGGGAACCGGAGGTTGAAAGTCGTCTTTCGTTCCGCGAAAGAACGCCGTTCCGTTGAGTGGTCCCAGATCGTTCATTCCAGCCAGGCCGCTTGCGAAAAGCCGGAAGGCTATTCATCCCCCGAAAATGGGATTGCCAGCGGACTGCCGTTGACGCGAGAGAAACGTTCTATCGCGGAAAGATTGTGAATCTATTGATTTGGAGTTTTTTGAGGATGGGCTTTGAGTCAAACAAGCGCTCGATCGTCGATCCTGAGCGATTCTGTGCGTTCGGTTTTCAGACGGTCTATCGATTTTGTGCCGGACGTCGATAGATTCACAATCTAGGAGCGAAAGACGACAATGGGCGACCCCTCTCTCGCAGCGCCCGGCGGGATTCGGGTTTGTCGACATTTGAAGCTTTGGCACGTTCCTTGCCGCTACCTACAGCAGCGTCTGTGAGGCCGGACGGAGCGGTAAGGGTGCGCGCCGTGTGGGCGGTGAATGACCAGACTGGCGGCCGGGCGATCAGAATCCTCAAATTGCAATCCTCTCCTTCTCTCAGAGGTCGCGAGTCGAAAGGGAGATTGCTTTTCGATTTTCTTCGGGTAACATCAACGCACACATTTCGGTCTGGGGCACACACGGAGGTGTCCACCGAGCACGATGCTCCCCCGGACGTTGCGACCGTCCTCATATCTCCGGTCGCACGTTCGCCTCTTTTCCAAGGAAGGGTGCTCCCATGCTCGTCCTCTCACGTCGTCCAGGGCAAAAGGTCGTTTTCCCGAGTCTCGGCGTCACGATCGAAGTTTTGCGCGCTGGGGGTTCCGTCACGAAACTGGGAGTTGAAGCGCCCGACGACGTTCCCGTGATGCGGGACGAAGTGCTGGCCAGACAAGCCGCGGCTGCAGATCCTGCCCCGAGCGAGGCGCCTTCTGCCGAGGATCGCTCGCGCCGGCACGCCTGGCGGAACAAGTTGAATTCGTTGATGCTCAAGCTGCAACTGCTGCAGATCCAGTTGCAGGTGGGCCAGTCGGAAGACCCCGAGCAACGTCTGGCCGAAGTGATTTCGGAACTGACCGATCTGGAACAATCGACGACCGACGCCGTCGTCCAGAGTGCGCCGCCCAGAGTGTTGATCGTGGAAGACCAGGCCAACGAGCGGGAACTGTTGGCGACCTGTCTGCGCCTGGGGGGCGTGGACGTGGCCACGGCCGGCAACGGCCGCGAGGCGTTCGACTATCTGCACGAACATGAACTGCCTGATCTGGTCTTGCTGGACATGCGGATGCCCGAGGTGGACGGCCCCACGTTCGTCAAGTCCCTGCGCGACGACATTCGCCTGCACAATCTGCGAGTCTTCGCCGTCACGGGTCTATCCCGCAGCGACTTCGACTCGAACACGCTCCCCATCGACGGCTGGTTTTCCAAGCCCGTTCGGATCGACGCCCTGATGCAGGCGGTTCGTGGCGGACAAATGAATTCTGTCGCGACAACTGCCTGACCTGCCGGTCTGGTGCGAGCGGCGGAGTTGATGTCTCCGACAACGCGGGTGGACTGAAGTCGATCCGCGACGGAACCGGGGAGTTAACACTCCCCGCTCGTCAGGGTCATAGTCGTTTGTGCGCCACTCGCGCGATTATGCCGGCTGGTTACGCCGAGCGGCGGAGGTCGGTGGCCGGCGTCGCTGGAGAAGGGGCGGCGTCGTGGGTGAAGTCACTGATGCGGAGCGTTGCCGCCTGCGCGGGCTCGGCCGATCGCGCGTAGCCTTTCATGCGCTCGAACGGGCGCTCGATGGCGTAGTACATCACGAAACTGACTGCGAAAACGACGACGAACGTTCCACTCAAACTCTGCAGAGCCACAGACAGCGTTTCGGGACCCGGCCGACTTCGCGCTGCTGCAACCAGAATCGGCTCGTGCCAGACATAGAGGGCGTAAGTGATCAGCCCCAGCACTTCGGTCTTCTTGCCGATCCTGGCGACGACGCTCTGGGGATCGATCAAGCCGACTTCGAAGCAGACGATGACTGCCGACGTGGCCAGGGCTGTCAGCGTGGGGGCGACTGCAAACAGAAAGCGCCTCCATTCGGGGATCAGGAGCGGGCCGCTGCGGGCCGATGCCCACGCCAGACCGACGTAAGTCGCGCCGAGGAGCAGGAAACCGAGTTCGAGCAGATATTTCCGATTGCCAAAGCGGTGCTTCAGCCACGACACGCCGGGATTGAGCAGAAACCCTCCCAGAAACATGTCGATATTCCCCAGGAGCGGGATGTAGAGCTCGAATCTCCCGAGTTCGAATCCCAGAGCTGCGAACGTCAAATGCCGAAATGCGAATCCGCCGGCGAGGACAGCCGCCGCGGCTGCGACCGTCGCAGGGAGCGATTTCAAGCGGCGGGCAACACAGATGTAAACCAGGGGGACGAGCACGTAAAACTGCATTTCGGTTCTGACCGACCACAGCGCGCCGATCGTCTTCTGGTAATTGAACCTGTCGCAGTGAAACGCCAGGACTGACGCCATGTCCGCCAGGTTTTCAAACGCAAAGCATTCCGGTTGCGCCAGGGCGGCGACGAGCACGATGGTAACCCAGTACAGCGGAGCGATCCGCAGCAGTCGGTTGCGATAGAAGTTCCAGATCCCTGGCCCGTCCGGCGTGTAGCGCCCGGAATAGAAACCCTTTCCCATCAGGTAGCCGGAGAGCGTAAAGAAGATCCAGACACCTCCCCAGGGGGATGCGGTCAGCAGCCAGGCCCAGGATCCGGCAGCGAGGGAGGTCTTCAGGTCGGCCGGACGATGCGTAACCATCAGCGCGTGGCCCGCGAGGACCATCAGGCAGGCGGCAAAACGCAGAGTCAGCAGCGGATCGTAGAAAGATCGATGAGTTACGGGAGCGGGGGTAACGATGGCCGGGGCTTGCCGGAAGTAAACGCGCAGCGTCATCGCGAAGGCCGCCAGCAGGAGCACCTGCACGGCACCGAACAGGGCCCGCGCGGATTCCAGCGTCCTGCCGTTGAGCGTCGCGACGGTGACATTCCGCAGATCACCGTGAAATCGTCGCGCCCCGTCGAAGGCGGTTCCGATTCGAATGTCGCGCGCCGAAAAATGCGGTTGATCGACCCGGCTGCGGAACGGGGGAAATCCGGAAACGCGGCAGTTCAGAAACGACCCGTCGAGCGCCTCGACTTCCAGGTGATGCCAGCGGCCCGGCTCCAGTCCCTCGGCAACGGGAATCCCCTTCAGGTGACTGGCCGCGGCTTCGTCGGGAAACAGCAGCAGCAGCGACGACCCGGCGAACTCGGTGCGGATGCCATCATTGAATCGGCCGGTCTGAAAGATGTTCGGGTGGCCGCTGGTTTCGGTGGCCAGAAAATCCAGACTGATCCGAACGTAACCGAGGTTCGCGTCGTCGAGGCCGCCGCAGGCCGCAGGCTCATCGCCGGCGGAGACAAAATCGCGGGAAATTTCCTGCCTGGCAATTCCGAACGTCTGCAGCGAGTGAATCACTTCGATCTGCAGCAGGTTGCACACGGCCAAGAGGAGCAGAATGGCCAGGGCCAGCCCCGCGGCATGCCGGCAGAAAAACTTTGAGATTCCGGCGAGCAGTCGATTCATGAAGCCGTGCCACGGAACCGGGATCGAAGAATCAAACCAGCCGTCCGAATCCCAAGGTGCGAACTTCAGCGAGCGGCGGAATTGATGTCTCTGGCCGCGCGGGTGGACTGAAGTCCACCCTGCAGTCCACCGCAATCGCCTAGGCGGCGCGTTTCAGAGTGCCGTCCTTCACAGCGCCCCGCTGCGTCACGGCGACGAACTCGTTCATCTGGATGCGGAATTCCTTCTTGATCCGCTCGTACCGGTCGTGCAGCTTGCGGACGTCGGCCCCGACGCTCTCGAGTTCTTCCAGCCCCCACGCAATTCCGTCCATGCCCAGTTCGAGCCGCTGGTAGTCGGACTTGGTTTGCGTACCGTCAGGAATGATCACGACGGGGCAGCCGCACATCAGCGCCTCGTAGACCAGGATCGTGCTGTTGTCGAAGCAGTACAGCACGCGGGACGACCGAAACAGCTTTCCCAGTTCTGATTTGGGAGGAGTCTCGCGCGTGATTTCAAAGACGCGATCGCGGTCGATGTAGCCTTCCTGCCATTTCGACTTGCCGATGTAAAAGCACTCGAGGCCGCGTGTCGTGGAGTCCCAGTCGTCGCAGAAAAACAATTGCTGGTCGATCGTGGGCATATACAGTTTGCCCGCGATCTGATTCTGAATGTACGGCAGGAAGACGTCGGAGTAGTAAAACACCATCTCCGATTCGTGATACACCGAGTCGCCACCCAGGAGACCGGGGCGATTGAGCACCCAGCGGGCGACCGATTCAGCCCCCAGCGGATTCCCGGTAATCGTTTCGGGATAGACCGCCGTGAAGCCGCGCTTGCAGAGCCTTTCGGCCTTGCCCCAGGTTTCCAGCGGAGCGATCAGATGCGGCGTCGTTCTGGTGGAGCCGACGATATACGAGGGATAGCCGCGGCGATTCAGTTCGTCGCAGAGCCTGTACAGGCAACAGATGCCAGCCGAGTTCGCAACGTACGACGGGGCAAAAATCACATACCCGCGCCCGGCCGGCACACTGGGCATCGGCGACCGTTCTTCACCGTCCTGAATATCCTGAGGGGCTCGCGGCGGCGGGGGAGGCAACTCGGCGGCGCGTTTTTCGGCCTCCAGGTCGCGGCAAAAGCACTTGAACCCCTCGAGCGTATGATAAAAGACGATGTGGGCCATCCGCCGGGTCAACGACAGCGACCGGCGGGGTGAGTGAGCGAAATACGGTCCCAGCGCCAGCACGCGGCGCGTGCGCTGGAACTGCCGACTGATCCATAGTTTCGAAGTGAATCTCATGAATCTGATCCGAAATTCAGTTTGCGACGGACGATGCGCGCCGGCGTGAATTCTGTGAAGGATTGCACGGCCGGCGCAGGTCGTCCCGGTTCAGGCCGCCCGCAGAGGATGGATTTTTCCGGCGATCGATTCGTCGCTGGTGCTGGTGTTTTCGACGCCACGCTCGTAAATGACGCGTTTGAGTTCTTCGTTGTCGGCGTAGGGACTGTCGATCATGTCGATCATCACCGGTTCGTCCTTGCCGCAGGCTTTGAGGATCGTTTCGCCCCGCATGAATTCGCGGCACGAGATCTGACCTTTCTGCAGCGGAATCGCCAGTTGCACGTCGTCTTCGGTCAGCACGTGGCCGACGGGCAGGTCCTTCTTGGCGTACACGCCGCGGATGTAACTGTCGAGATAGGCGGTCTCGCGAGGCAACGGCAACTTGCGTTGATTGCCCGAGGCGCCCAGGAACGTTTTGACGTTCTTGAACGCCTTGAACCAGACGTCGATCTGCGACGGGAGCGAGGAGTACTGGGCGATCTGAGCGCCGTCGGTATCGATGTCGATATGCCGTTCGAACGTCCGTGCGCCCTTGGCGTAGCAGGCGGTGATCGACGTCGTCCAGTCGGCGTGCTCGTGGCTCGACCAGCCGATCGTGTGTCCCGGATACCGGCTCTGGAGGTAATCGATCTGGTTCAATTCACATTCAGAATCTTCGTGGGGATAGGCGGCGATGCAGTGGTTGATCGCCAGCGGGATGCTGCGGTTCTCGAAGAACGTGACCATATCGTCGAGGTCTTTCTGCGAGGTGCCACCCACCGACACGATCACCGGCTTTTTGGTCTTCGCGATTTTTTCGAGCAGCATCCAGTCGGCCGAGTCGGCACTGGCGATCTTGATGATCGGCATGTTGAACTCGACGCACCAGTCGACCGACTTTTCGTCGAACGGCGTGGCCAGCGGAATGCAGCCCCCCTGGCGGATCGCGTCGACCAGCACGCGGTAATCTTCCTTCGACATCCGCGTTTCGGTGACGCGGCGGACGTACTTGATGTCCATGCGGGTCTTGAAATCGCGGTGGATGAAGTTGTCGATATCGCGGAACTGCAGCTTGATCGCCGCCCGGACATTGTTGAACCGCACGATGCGCGAATGCTGGCGGACGATGTCCAGCCCCCGCTGCAACTGTCCCAGGTGATTGTTGGTCATCTCCAGGACGAACAGGTCTTCGAAAATGTCGCGTGCGATCATGGTCCGAGATCCTTTCTCGTAGTGTTTCAGAGTGTCTCCCGGCAGTCGGCGAGCAGCTTCAGCGCCTCATGCGCCGAGAGCCCCGCCTTTTCCATCTGTCCGGGTCCGCGGGTCAGAATAAACGTAATTTCATCGCCTCGATTTTTCTTGTCTTGTTTCATCGCTCCCACCACCGCCGTCAGGTCGACTCGCCGTACCGACTCCACATAGTTCCCGAAATAAGGTCGCAGCCACGCCAGGAGGTCGTCGTACGATCCGGCGGTGACTTTCCCCAGTCGTTCCGAAAAATAGGTTGCGCACGCCAAACCGACGGTGACGGCGATCCCGTGCGGGATCTCGTACCGCGTCGCCGATTCGAGCGCGTGGGCAAACGTGTGACCGTAATTCAGCAGATTGCGAACGCCGCGATCGAATTCGTCTTCCTCGATAAATCGCTTCTTGATCCGCAGAGAATCGCGGACGATATCGTGCAGCGGAATTTCTGAGGGGGGGGCGGCTAGCTTCGCGCGCAAACGCTTCACGCTCTCGGGGCCGTCGATCAGGTGCAGTTTGATGGCTTCACCCAGACCGCTCAAGATTTCTTCGTGCGACAGTGTTTTCAGGAATTCGAAAGCCAGCCGCACTTCATGCGGCGGATAAAACGTCCCGAGCTGATTCTTGAAGCGGTGGATGTTGAGCGAGCTTTTGCTGCCGATGCAACTGTCGCATTGCGCCAGGAGCGTCGTGGGGAGCAGCGTCCAGCGAATCCCGCGGAACAACACCGACGCGATGAAGCAGCCGATGTCCTGCAAAACTCCGCCGCCGACGACCACGAGTTGCGACGTGCGGCGGCAGCCGCCGTCGAGCAGCCAGCAGAAGATCGGGCCGAGCTGTTCGTAGGACTTCGCCGTTTCGCTGGCCACGATGCGATGGATCCGCTCGGGTGGCGCGGCCGCTACCAGTTGCGGGCCGTACAAGTCGGCGATCTTCTGGTCGACCAGATAAAACGTTGATCCAGAGCCGTCCGGCGGCGCAAGCGCAGCGTCGAGTGTGCCGTACTCAACGACCGTATAGGGATGGCTATGACTGCGGATCTGCATGACGCATCAGACGTGAAGTGAATCTGTCGCTTCGGCGTGAACCGAACCCCCCGTTTCCTACGACAGCCTTCACAGGCGCCATGTGAATGGTGCAACTTGCGCCCGAATAGCCCGCAGCCGCAAAAAACGGTGGGGCTCTATATCACAGGGGCGAATTTTGGGTCAAGCTCATTTCCCATCCACGGGTTGCGCCGAATCGAACCGGCCGCAGGTCCGGGGGAGAGGGGCGGCGTGCCGGGTCGGAGGGCCGCGCCCCGGGGGTTGCCTGCCGACTCAATCCAATTCGCGCGGGATCCGGCTCGAATTTGTGACCGCGCTGCCGCGATCGACAACCTGCTCAGGAGTGTCGGTTTTGAGGGCACCCCTCTGCGGCAGGCCTGACCGAAGCAGGGCGGCTCGTCCGGGGGTGACCGGCATCTCAAGAGTGCCGAATCGGGTCGACGCGTTCACCTTGGCGGGACGCCGGGAAATGACCTTCCAGTCGGTGGCCTGGCCGACGAGCAAAAACCCCACGAGCGCCGCCATCGCCAGGCTACTGGGACTTGCCAGATCAGTCCATGATTTCTGGTCGGGATGGTTCACGGTTCGATTCTCCTGAAGCTCCTCCGGTCGAGCGGCACCCGGCGTCGCCGGGAGTGGAGGAACCAGATATACTCACGCAGATGGGACCCAGCCCCGCCGATTCAACCCTTGAGCACCTGATTGGCTTACGACTTCCGTGGATTACCGGGAATCTTGCGGGTCTGGGGGGATTGAGCAAAGATCGTGCCGAGGATTTCCTGGTCGAGGAGATTCCGGCCTATCCCCCCGAAGAATCGGGCGAATTCCTGTTTCTGTGGGTCGAAAAACGGGGACTGTCGGCCGAGCAGATGGTCAGCCATCTGGCGCGCTGCCTGCGAATCGCGCACCAGGATGTCGGAACGGCGGGCATGAAGGACCGCCAGGCGGTGACCCGCCAGATGGTCTCGGTCCCCCAGAAATGCCTGCCTGCGGTCGAATCCTTCTCGCACGAACAGATTCAGATTCTGGAGGTCCATCGCCACCGACACAAACTGCGCACCGGCCATCTGAAGGGGAATCGGTTTTCCATCCTGCTCCGGAATGTCAGCCCTGACGGGATCCCTGCCGCGCGGGCGATCGGCGAGCAACTGGCGGCGACAGGCATTCCGAATTATTTCGGCAATCAGCGCTTCGGCCGTGAAGCCGAAACCTTGAAGCTGGGTTTGGAACTGTTGCGGGGGACGAAGCATCCCGGTGGGATTCCGCGGGCCCGGCGAAAATTCCTGCTGCGGCTGGCACTCTCGTCGGTGCAATCGGCCCTGTTCAATCGGGCGCTGGTCGAGCGCATGCAGGAGTGTCTTATCTCCCGCGTTCTGCCGGGCGACGTGATGCAGGTCGTCGCCTCCGGCGGACCGTTTGTGGTTGAGGATGTCGAGCGGGAACAACCGCGCTTCGACTCGCGAGAGATCGTAATTTCGGGGCCGATGTTCGGTCCCAAAATGAAACAGCCGGCGGGAGAGGCTGCCTCGCGCGAGGCGCGGCTCCTGGAAGCAGCGGGGATTCCAGTCGAGGCGTTCGAGCGGTTCTCAAACCTCACGCCGGGGACGCGGCGCCCGTATCTGATCTGGCCCGAGGGATTGAACGTGAGCGACGATCCCGAGGGGATCCGCCTCGAGTTCACCCTTCCTTCAGGCAGTTACGCGACCGTCGTCTTGCGCGAATTTCAGAAGAATGACGATTCGCAGCTTCCGAATTCGGTTCCTTGAATTCGCGTATTTGTTCTGTTACGGTCGCGTTGCGATCGAGTCCCCGAGTGCTTCGCGGGATTCGATTTCACAGCCGCATTCCAGCGCTCTCCATCCGCAGACAATTCGCATAGACAGCTGAGGTTTCCAATGTACAACGTCACACTCATTCCCGGCGATGGCGTCGGACCCGAGATTGCCGAAGCCACCCGCAAATGCATCGACGCCACGGGCGTCAAAATCGCCTGGGATGTCCAGGAATGCGGGATTGAGGTCATCGAAAAAGAGGGCAAAGTTCCCGAGCGGGTCCTGGAGTCGATCAAGAAAAACAAAGTGGCGCTCAAAGCGCCGATCACCACTCCGATCGGCAAGGGATTTCGCAGCGTCAACGTGTTTCTGCGGCAGGCGCTTAACCTCTACGCCTGCGTCCGTCCCTGCAAGAGCTACCCCGGCGTGCGCGGCCACTACAAGAACGTCAACCTGGTCGTCGTCCGCGAGAACACCGAAGATCTCTACGCGGGGGTCGAGTTCGAAGCCGGTCAGCCGAAGACCGCCGAGCTGATCAGTTTCATCAACAGCATCGCCACGGGGAAAAAGATCTCGACCGGCGCACAGACGACCGGCGTGAGCATCAAGCCGATGTCGGTGGAGGGGACCCGCCAGATCGCCGACTATGCGTTTGACTACGCGCTCAAGAACAATCGCAAGAGCATCTGTTCGGTGTGCAAAGCGAACATCATGAAGTTCACCGACGGCCTGTGGTACAAAGAATCGCGAGCCGTCGCCGTGGCGTACGGCGCGAGATTTGAAGACAAGTCTCTGGCCGAAGGGGTCACCGCCGATCCGCAACTGGCCGGCAAGAAGAACACCGGCGGAGCGCTCGAATACACCGAGCGGCTGATCGACAACATGTGCATGCAGCTCGTCCAGAAGCCCGAGCTGTACGACGTCATCGTTCTGCCGAACCTGTACGGCGACATCCTCAGCGACTTGTGCGCCGGTCTCGTCGGCGGACTGGGAGTTGCTCCCGGCGCCAATATCGGCAGCGAAGGTGCCATTTTCGAAGCGACGCACGGCAGCGCCCCCAAGTACAAGGGGCAGAACAAAGTGAATCCCACCGCGCTCATCCTGTCGGGCAAGCTGATGCTCGATCATCTGGGAGAACACGCGGCCGCCGAAAAGCTCGAACGGGCCGTCGCCTCGATCATCGCCGAAGGGAAAGACGTGACCTACGACATGAAAGCCAACCGGAACGATCCGACCGCCGTCGGCACTCAGCAGATGGCCGAAGCGATCTGCCGGAAGATGAAGCAGCTTTGAGCGTGGTGGAGCAGGTTTATCAACCTGCTCGTAATGAACGTAAAGAGAGAGACAGACGACAAACAGGTAACCGCGGATGACGCGGTTCTGATTTTGTCTTCTTCGTGTCTTTGAGTCTTTGTGGTCCCCATTGTCCCGCGATTTCCCCAAAGGAATCAAAGAATCACGTCCTCGTGGAGCAGGTTTATTAACCTGCTCGCGTTTTGAGCGTCAGGCAGGTTAAAAACCTGCCCCACGACTACTTCCGGCGAAAGACTTGCCGGGCATACTCGATCGCTTCGCACAGCGCGTCGACTTCGCCGGGGGTGTTGTAGAACGCGAAGCTGGCCCGGGTCGTGGCGGTGACCTTCAGCCATTCGTGCAGCGGCATCGTGCAGTGATGCCCGGCCCGCACGGCGACCCCTCGGCGGTCGAGCAACTCAGCCATGTCGTGCGGGTGAACCCCTTCGACAGTGAAGCTGATAATCGATCCGCGGTGCTCGACGCCCGGTCCGACAATTTTCAGGTCTTTGATCTGTGACAGTTGCCGGTAGGCGCGCTGCGTCAACTCATGCTCGTGAGCGCCGATCGCCGCCAGACCCAGCGATTGGACATAATCAATCGCCGCACCCAGCCCGATTGCCTCGGCGATGGGGAGCGTGCCCGCTTCGAACTTGGCAGGCAGTTCGGCGAAGTCCGAGGATTCTTTGCGCACGCGCCGAATCATGTTTCCGCCGCACAGGAACGGATCCATCGATTCGAGCACCGCACGCTTTCCGTACAGAACGCCGATTCCGGTCGGTCCGTACAGCTTGTGTCCCGAGAAGGCGAGAAAATCGATCGCGGGGGCGGTCACGTTGGTTGCCAGGTGCGGTACGCTCTGGGCACCGTCGACCAGAATCAGGGCACCGCGAGTTTTGGCCCGCGCCGCGAGTTCGCCGATCGGGTTGATTGTCCCCAGCACGTTCGACAGGGCGGTGACAGCCACCAGCTTTGTCCGGTCGGTCAGCACTTCATCGAGGGCTGAGAGGTCGAGTCTTCCATCGGCCGTCAGCGGAATGAATCGCAGGCGGGCGCCGCGCTCCCGGGCAATCTGCTGCCAGGGGACGAGGTTGGCATGGTGCTCCATCTCGTTGACCAATAGCTCGTCGCCCGGTTGCAGGAACTTGCGCCCCCACGCATTCGCCACGAGGTTGATCGACATGGTCGTGCCGGACGTGAAGATGATTTCCTCGGCCTCGGCAGCCCCGATGTATGCGCGGACCTTTTCCCGCGCCGCTTCCAGCTCGACGGTGACCCGGTCTCCCAGGGAATGGATTCCGCGATGGACGTTGGCGTTGTAGTTTTCGGCACACTCCGAAAGCTTGTCGATGACCTTCTGCGGCTTCTGGGCCGTGGCGCCGTTGTCGAGGTACACGAGCGGCATTCCGTTCGGCAGCGGCTTGCCGAGGATCGGAAAGTCTCGTCGAACGCGTTCGACGTCGAATCGGGGTTCCGTCAGGGTCGCGGTCATGGTTTGGCCGGGAACGGCCGGTTCAGGCCGGTTTCGAACCAGCTCCCTTCCGTTCTTCGAGGGTGTAAATCATGGTCTTGAGGATCTTGAATGACAAGAGGCCGCACTTTTGCCGAGCGGCGGTGAGCCTCACGCGTAAGAGTTCGAGCATCTGCGGCGCCTGGAAATTTTTGAGCTCGGCGAGAGTCTTTCCCTCAATTTCCTCAGTGAGTATCGAAGCCGCTGCCTGGCTGATGGCACAGCCATGACCGTCAAACCAGGCTTCTTTGACCCGTTCGTTTTCGTCGACCACCAGCTCGAGCCGCACCTGATCGCCGCAAAGTGGATTCTCGTCTTCGTGCGCAATCGTCGGATGTTCGGCGTGCCCGCGATGGTACGGAGATTCGTAATGGTCGAGAATGTGGTCGTCGTAAACGTCGTCGCTCATCGGCGAATGGGCAGATCTGTATGCAGGGCCGGCGAACTTCCATCGCCCGGCGAAATCGGTCGTGTGATTGATACTGTCATTTTAGGTGCACGGCCGAATGGGGGAAAGTGTGTCGCCGGAATGTAGTCATCTCGGTCCTCCGAGATGGTCTCCGGGCACGGATTGCACATCCGGCGTCCGAGCAACGGAGATCGTCGGGTTCTGGCACGGATCACTCTGCGAAGGCTGTGGCGCTGGCTCGGGAGAGCGGTGCCTGGCACACGGGATTTTCCGGCGGGGATAGCCGGCAGACCATCTCGCGGAGCGAGATGACTACTTTACGAGACGCCGGCCGGACCAGAATGGCCGTACGCCGGTCTGGACACTACAGCAAAGAATGAAACAGCCCCCGCCGGTCCCGCGGGGGCTGTTGCCTCGATCTGGAAGAGAAGCGGCTGCCGGGGTCCGGCGATTGCCAGACCGGTCGGCGGCCGGTGGGATTGCCGATTACCAGTTGTTGCCCTCGGGGGTGCCGCCCATCGAGATGATGTCGTGCTGGTTGTCGCACTGGTCAACCTGGTCGAAGAAGCAGGTGCCGGCTTTGATGCTGCCTTTGTTGTTCGTGAAACCGCTCGTGTGGAAGGTCTGGTTCAGGCTGCCGAAGGCAGCCCCGACATCTTCCAGTTCCCCATTGATTCCAAAGGAGACTTCGCTCAAGCCGACGCACAGCGACAGCGTGGTGATCGTGCAGACGAGGACCAGTTCGGCGGAAACGACAAAGCCGGCTTCGTCCTGGATGAACAGCTTGCAGAGGTTCTTCATGATCGATGTTTTCCAGTTTTCGAGAGAGTGAGGCAGAAGTTCGGTTTGATTTCTGGCCAACCTGGCGGCTGCATGCTGACGGGCAGGTTGCGGGTGGTGCTCGTTGTCGATCGAGCGTTGTCGTCGATCGTGAGGGGACGAAAAGCAATGGCGATGCCACTCTGAGCATTCTGCCAAGATTTTTTGGCGCGGTGCCTGGCACCGTGAACGTAACTGTAAAGAGAGCCGTGCATTGGGAATTTCCTCGCAATGACCGGTCGCATCTCATCGGGCAGCGATCCAGATCATTTCGATGATGCCAAACGGCAACGCACGGGGCGCCGTCCAGCACGGCAATCCGGCGCAGATTCCTGATCGGCAATGCTTTGCGCGAATCGCCACGCCGCGCGACGGTTGTTGCTTTCCGGCAACCGAAACTCAGGTCTGCTGAAGGGCTGGATGCGAAAGCCCATTCGGAGTCGTATCGGCCTTCGGTCGGTGTCAAGATTTCGAATCGTTCGATTCGTGGCGGCCGCGCGGGCTGTTTTTTGGGGTCAGCGGCCCTCCAAACCAGCCTTTCAGGAACGGCTGAATCGTGCTAAGAAGCGTCGCGCAAGGCTGTCGAGCAGGCGAACCGGGGCATTGAGACCGGGGCATCGAGAAATGACAAATCTGAATCCAATGCGGTCGAGCGTCCTGACTGCCACGGCCGTGCTGTGCCTCGTGGCGGGATGCCAATCGGGAGGTCGCGACCAGGCCGCTCGCGCCGGCAAGCCAACTCCCTCGTTCGGCCTCAATTATGTCCCGCAGCAATCAGAGCCTCCCGTTGACAATGCTGGCAACGGAACGCGATCCGACATCCGGCAGGTTGCGGCGACTGATCTCGACACCGAAGCTGGCGCAGCTCCGGCCAAATCCGGCCGCAAATTGACGCGGTGGTTGCCCGGCGGCGAGAAAGAACCGGCCCCGCGAAGGCCGCTGCCGCTTTCGGAGCGCACCGCCGCGTCGGTCGATGATGGCAGCGACCTGTGACGCAACAACCGCGTCGCGGGTACGTCAAACATCTTTGATCCGTCGCTGGCACAGGTTCTCGGCCGTTGGTCGCCCCGTGAGCTGGATCGGTCCCCCGGATCGGTGGTAATGCCCGGTGGCGGTAGCTAAACTGTGGAACTGTCAGCCGTCAACTCGGTACGTTTCCCGCGGGCGGAAACGTTTGGCCGCCAGGGAAGTGCATCTAGAGAAGGAGCGATTCGTCGTGCAAGTTGCCACAGCCTGCAAGCACGGACAACTCAGCGCCAATCAACAGGAGTACATCAAACAGAAAGCTGAAAAGCTTTTGACGTATTTCGAGCGGGTTACGGCGATCAACGTCACAGTGACATTCGAAAAGGCGGGTGCGCGGGTCGAAATTCTGGTTGATGCCGAGCACAAGCATAATTTCGTCGCCAACGACATCGGGGACGACGTGATCCCGACGTTCGACGTGACGTTGCACAAAATGGAACAGCAGATCAAGAAATATAAAGAAAAAATCCAGGATCATCATCGCCGCGACAAGTCCGCAACGGAGCCGGACGTCGACGGAGAGCCTGATTCGGAAGGACAGGAGTAATTCATGAAGTTGTCGGACTTCGTGGTTCGCGAAGCAATTGTGACGGACTTGAAGGCGGGTACGAAAGAAGAGGCTATCCGCGGGATGGTGGAAAGCCTGGCGCGATCGGGAAGCATCAAGAGTGCCGATCAGGAAGGGATCATCGCCGCGATTCTGAAGCGGGAAGAGCTGGGTTCGACCGGAATCGGGAAGGGGGTGGCGGTACCGCACACCAAGCACCCTTCGGTCGACAAGCTCGTGGCGACGATTGCGTTGTCGCGGGATGGGGTGGAATTCGCCAGCCTCGACGGAGACAGCGTGCACATCCTGTTTCTGCTGGTCTCGCCCCCCGATCGTCCGGGGGATCACCTGCGGGCGCTGGAAAATATTTCACGGCACCTGCGGAACGACAATTTCTGCAATTTTCTCAAACAGGCTGTGTCAGCTCAAGCGGTGATCGATCTTCTGGAGGAAGCAGACAATAACCAACTTGGCTGAAGCGCCGGGACCGCGGCCCCTGGCAAAACTCGATTCACCGGTCGGTGCCGGACCCGCAGTCATCTGGTCACGGTCTTCACGGTGTGCAAGTCACTATGAATCCGATTCCGACATGCACGCGTGAAGTAGTCGTCAAGCTGGAGAACGGCCTGCATTTAGGGCCGTCGTCCCAGATCGTGCAACTGGCGCAGAAATTCAGTTGCGAATTCATGATTCGCAAGGGAGAGCGCAAGGTGGACGGCAAAAGCATGCTCGACCTGTTGACGCTGGCCGCCGAGAATGGCGCCGTGCTGGTGCTGGAGGCCCGTGGGGCCGACGCCGAGGACGCACTGCAGGCGATCGCCGCGCTGTTCGAGCGCAATTTTGTAACCGACCCGCCCGCCTGAAGGCTGGGCGCGGCCGCCGGAGTGTTGATGGAAGTCAGACGTGGAATTGCCGTAGCTCCCGGAGTAGCCATCGGACCGGCTTTGGTGCTGGGATCCGAGGATTTTCGCATTCCGCAGCGATTCATTCGTGGCGACGCCATCGAGACCGAGTGGGGACGATTTCAGGCGGCCCTGACGACTGCCGTCGCCGAGATTTCGGGTCACGAGGAATTGGCCGCGGCCCGCCTCGGGCAGCAATATGGCGCGATTTTCGCCGCGCATCGCCAGCTCGTGCAGGACCCCAAGCTCATCAAAGACATCGAAGACCTGATCCGCCAGAAATGCTATTCGCCCGAGTTCGCGTCCAGCCGCGTGTTGCGCAAATACGCCAAAACGCTCCAGAATCTGGGAGATCGCTACTTCGCCGAGCGGGCCAACGATCTGTTCGATCTGGAAAAGCGACTCCTGCGGCACCTCTTGGGAGAACGTCGCGAAGAGTTGACGCAATTGACGGCCCCTGTCCTGGTGCTGGCCCATAACCTGACCCCCAGCGAAACGGCCAACCTCGACAAAAAGTTCGTGCTGGGGTTTGCGACCGAAGTCGGCGGGAAGAGCAGTCACACCGCCATCCTGGCAGGTGCACTCGAGCTTCCGGCCGTCGTGGGCGTCGGCTCGTTTCTGGCCGACGTTTCGGGTGGCGAGACAGTCATCATCGATGGCAACCAGGGGACCGTCATCGTCGACCCCGACGAAGAAACGCTCAGCAGCTACCACGACGCCGAAGAGAAGATGAAATCGGTGGCGATCCGGCTCAATTCGCTGGGTCCCCTGCGCTCGGAAACGCTGGACGGCGTGCCGATCCACATCTACGGGAACATCGAGTTTCCCGAAGAAGTTGACCATTGCCTGGAGCGCGGCGCCGAAGGGATCGGCCTGTATCGCACCGAGTTTCTGTATCTGGGAAACGATCAGGAACCGTCTGAAGAAGCCCAGTATTCGGCCTATGCCCACGTGGTGCGCGCCTTCCCGAACGGGCCGGTGGTGATCCGCACGCTCGATCTGGGAGCCGAAAAGTTCCCGGCGGCGATGCAGGAAATCATTGAAGGCACCCCCAATCCCACGCTGGGATTGCGGTCGCTGAGATTGACGCTGCACAACCTGCCCCTCTTCAAAACTCAGCTCAGGGCGATCCTCCGGGCGGCGGTCGAGGGGGACGTGCGGCTCATGTTTCCGCTGGTTTCCACCCTGCTGGAACTGCGGCAGGCCAAGATGATTCTGGGGGATGTGATCGAAGATCTCGAGGAGCAGCGAGTTCCGTTCAATCCCAAAGTCAAGGTGGGGATGATGGTCGAGGTCCCCTCGGCGGCCCTGATGGCCGACGAGTTTGCGCGCGAAGTCGACTTTTTCTCCATTGGAACCAATGACCTGATCCAGTATACATTAGCAGTCGACCGGGCGAATCCGGCGGTGGCCAATCTGTACAGTTCGGCCGATCCGTCGATTCTGCGCCTGATCGAAGGGGTGGTGCGGGGGGCTGAAAAACACAATAAGCCGGTGTCGGTGTGCGGTCAGATGAGTTCCGACCCCATCTACATCCCGCTCCTGGTAGGTATGGGATTGCGGGAGTTGAGCGTCACTCCGCAGTCGATTCTCGAAGTCAAACAGGCAGTGCGAAGTATTACGGTGGCTCAGGCCCGGGAGATCCTGGACCGAGCCAAAACTCTGGACGTGGCTCGTGACGTGGAAAGCTATCTCCGCGGAGAGATGAAAAAGCTCTCACCGGATCCGGTCTTATAGCCTCGCCTTCGGCCGAATGGCCGGGGTACTTGAAAAGCTTACGTTGTGACAGGAAACAGGATGCGTGGTCTTTCAGTCAAAATCGAAGATCAGCATACCCGCAAGACAGCCCGCGGCGCCACGGCAGTTCCGCGCGGCAAGCAACCAATTCTGGTTCAAACAGAGTGCGTATCGATAGAGTATCCCGCTCCGGCGCTGGCCTCGGGCAGCAGTCGTCTTCGGTCGGAACTACGGTTCCCGAAGCCGCTGCGAGAAGCGACCGGCGGGGCGACTATCGAGGATCTCTCATCCGCAGGCCCGCTCCGGGCCGGTCGGGGAGGCCCACGTCAGGCCGGCCGGTTGCGACCGGCGGTTCTGGGGCGCCCTGCTGTGCTCCCGCCGGGACGCTCCGTTCGGGGCAGCACTTCGCTGCTCCTGGGCGGCAGCACGCGCGAGGACGCCGCACGGATGAGAGAACGCACCGTTCGTCATTGCCGACGAAGGGCGATCAATGAAAAAGGAAATGCTGGTCAATGCACTCCAGCCCGAAGAGAGCCGGATTGCAATCGTCGAGAACGGAGTCCTCGAAGAGCTGTACATCGAGCGCAACAGCCTCGAAAACTTCGTGGGGAACATCTATAAGGGCCGGGTCGTCAACATCGAGCCCAGCATCCAGGCGGCATTCGTCGATTTCGGCGTCGGCCGCAACGGATTTCTGCACGTCAGCGACGTCGAATACCAGTACTACAAGCATCTGACCGGGCCTGGCGGGTCGGCGCCTCCCCGCCCCGACGAAGAAGAAGAGGAAGAGGAACGCCCCCAGCGCGGCGGCAAAAAACGCTTCAACGAGCGCTCGGTCCGCAACAAGCCGCCGATCCAGGAGATCTTCAAGCGCGGCAGCGAAGTGCTGGTGCAGGTGATCAAAGAGGGGATTGGCACCAAGGGCCCGACTCTTTCGACGTATATCAGTATTCCCGGCCGGTATCTGGTGCTGATGCCCGGCCTGCAGCGAGTGGGTGTCAGTCGCAAGATCACCGACGAAGCCACCCGCCGCCAGCTGCGCACGGCGCTGGAACAACTGAACCCGCCTCCCGGGCTGGGTTTCATCATCCGCACGGCCGGCATCGAGCGCTCGCAGAAAGACCTGCAGCGCGATCTCAACTACCTGCTCAGGCTGTGGAAGGTGATCGTCCGCCGCATCAAGAAGACGCGCGCTCCTGTCGACATCTACCAGGAAAGCGATATGGTGATCCGCACCATACGCGATATCTACAACGCCGAAATTGAAACGATCTGGATCGACGAGCCCGAGACGTTCGAGCGGGCGCGTGAGTTTCTGAACGTGGTCCTGCCGCGGCACGTCAATCGGCTGCAGCTTTACGAAGGTAAGGAGCCGATTTTTCACAAGTATCGCATTGAAGACGAGATCACCCGCATTCAGCAGCGGCACGTGCCGCTGGTGGGAGGCGGGTCGCTGGTCATCGACCAGACCGAGGCGATGGTCGCCATCGACGTCAATTCGGGCAACTTCCGCGCCGACAACGACGCCGAAGAAACAGCCTACCAGATGAACCTGCGGGCCGCCGCCGAGATCTGCCGCCAGATTCGCCTGCGCGACCTGGGGGGCGTAATCGTCAACGACTTCATCGACATGCGCGAAGAACGGCACCGTCGGGGGGTCGAGCGGGCGCTGCGCGATGCGATCCGCCGCGACCGGGCCCGTTCGAAGATCCTCAGGATCAGTCCCTTCGGTCTGATCGAGATGACGCGTCAACGGATCCGGCCGTCACTGCGGCGATCGGTCTACGAAGATTGTCCCTGCTGTCGCGGTACGAGCCTGGTCAAAACGGCCGAAAGCGTCGCGATCGAGGTGGTCCGGCTGCTCCTCAATTCGGTTCATCGCGACGGTGTCTCGAAGATCACCGTCGAAGTGCACGACCGGGTGGGGGCCTATCTCAACAATCGGAAACGCAAGGACCTGATCCGCTTTGAGGAGGAGAATCAGGTCATGATTCACATCAATTCGCGGGCCGATGTCAGCCCGGAACACCTAAACATCCGCTGTTTCGACACGACCGGGACCGAACTGAAAATTGGCAGCCCGGAACCCTCGAAATCGGGAAGGTGACCCGTTAGACTATCTGGTCCGAGCATCCCCCGGGGAGACTCCGGCCGGTGGTGCAACACGAAACACGTTCCGGCCGATGAACGAGCGGTGAAATTCGCCTGCCAGCGCAGGCCAGACCACCGGTCATTGCCAGGATTTCCACAGGACTTGAGGGTTTTATGTTTGCGATTTTCGAAGACGGCAGTCATCAGTATCGGGTTCAGGCGGGCGACCGGCTCGAAATCGATTTCCGTGACGCGCTCCACGTGGGCGATGCGGTTCAATTCGACCGCGTCCTGGCGGCAGGGACCGACACGGCCGGCCAGATTGGCCGGCCCCTGATCAACGGCGCGACCGTGGTGGCCCAGGTGGTCGACGACGAGGCCAAGGGGCCCAAGCTCGAAGTCGGCAAGTTTCGCCGCCGCAAAGGCTACATCCGCCACAACGGCCACACGCAGAAGTACACGCAGGTCCGCATCACGGCGATCAACGTTCCGGGCATCGAAGGCCCCGGCGTCAAAGGATAGATCGACCGCTTCCCATGCTCACCCGTGCCGAGGTCGTTAACGAACTCCGCTGGAAGAAATTTCCGGTCCTCAACGACGGGTTCGTGTGCCTCGTCGACTGCATGGGGGACGATGCGGCTGTCGTGCAGGCGGCCCGCGTCAGCTACGGAGAAGGGACCAAGCGCGTTTCCGACGATCGCACGCTGATTCGTTATCTGCTGCGGCACCGGCACACGACGCCGTTCGAAATGGCCGAGATCAAGTTTCTCGTCCGCGCGCCGATGGACTGCTGGCGGCAGTGGATCAGGCACCGGACCGCTTCGGTGAACGAATACAGCACCCGCTATTCGGTGGCGATCGACTCGACGCAAACCACCCTGCCGAACGAGTGGCGGACCCAGGCCGAGCAGAACCGGCAGGGGAGCGGCGCACCGCTCCCCGACGATCTGGGTGATCAGCTCACGGCCGACGAACATCACTTTCATGTGACGGCCCGGCAGGTCTACCAGAAGCGGCTGGAAGCGGGTGTGGCTCGCGAGCAGGCCCGCAAGGATCTCCCCCTCTCGACGTACACCGAGGCCTACTGGAAGGTGGACCTGCACAACCTGTTGCACTTTCTGGCCTTGCGGATGGATGCTCACGCGCAGCAGGAAATCCGCGAATACGCCGCGACCATCGGCGAACAGATCATTCAGCCCCTGTTTCCTATCGTCTGGGAGGCGTTTCAGGACTACCGCCTGGGGGGGCAGTTTCTGTCACGCCTTGACGTGGGCGTATTGCAGCGCCTCGTCGCGCGGCCCAGGCCCGGGGCGTTCTGGACGAACGACGACTTTCTGGCCGTTCAGGATGAGTCGTGGCGGAGTATGTCGCGGTCGCGCGAGCGCGATGAATGCCGCTCGAAGCTCGAACACCTGGGGCTGCTGACCCCTCCGTCTTGTTCCTGACCGGCCGATGCGCTAGAATTCCAGGCAGAGGCGCGGTTTACACCGTTTGCGATCCAGCCGAAGAAGGAGTCGGTCATGCCGTGGCGTCGTTGGTTTCTCGTGCTGTCCCTGATTGCTGTCCTGCTCGCGGGGACCCGTGCCGGCCGTCTCCAGGCCGATGACAATGACGATGAAGAAGACGACAAGATCGGCAATCAGACCGAACCGCCGGTCGAAGGGTCCAAACCCAAGAGCAAGGAAGACCAGTATTTCGAACTGATGCGGGTCTTCGCCGACACCTTCGAGCAGATCGACCGCAATTACGTCAAGGACGTCGATCGCCGCCGGCTGGTCGAAGCGGCGCTCCGCGGGATGATGAACGAACTCGATCCCTACTCGAATTACATCAATCCCGAAGAGAAGGAGCGGTTCACTGCTCAGATCGAGCAGGAATTTCCCGGCATCGGCATTCAGGTCACCATCGATCCCCATACGCGCCGGCTGACCGTCACGTCGCCTCTGCCGGGCACCCCGGCCTACAAGGCGGGCGTCCTCGCCGGCGATACGATCATGGAGATCAACGGCAAGACGACCGAAAAGATGACTGTCGACGATGCCGTCAAGATCTTGAGGGGCAAAACGGGAGACGAAGTCAGCCTGGGGGTCCTGCGCCAGGGCGGAAGTCAGATTCAGCAGTTGAAGATGAACCGTGAAATCATTCGCGTGGCGACCGTCCTGGGGGACAGCTACAAGCCGGACGGCACCTGGAACTTCATGATCGATGCCGAAAAGAAGATTGGATACATCCGGTTGATATCGTTCAGTCGCAATACCACCAAGGAATTGAAGGCGGCTCTGGCCGATCTGACGAAACAGGGATTGAAAGGATTGATTCTTGACTTGCGGTTCGACCCGGGTGGACTGCTCAACAGCGCCGTCGAAGTGGCCGATCTGTTTCTGGACGAAGGCAAGATCGTCAGTACCAAGGGGCGTAACACCGAAGAGCGGACGCAGTACGCACGCCGGCCCGGCACCTACTCGGGTTTCCCGATGGCCGTGCTCGTCAATCGCTACAGTGCCTCGGCCAGTGAAATCGTGAGTGCCGCTTTGCAGGACCACAAGCGGGCGGTGATCGTCGGCGAACGGACCTGGGGCAAGGGAAGTGTCCAGAACGTCATTGAGCTCGAAGGGGGCAAGAGCGAACTCAAACTGACGACCGCCAGTTACCATCGCCCGAGCGGGAAGAACATCCATCGCTTCCCCGACTCGAAAGAATCCGATGAATGGGGCGTCACGCCCGACGACAAATTCGCCGTCCCGTTTTCCAATCCCGAATTGCAGACCTACCTCGACTATCGCCGGCAGCGCGACGTCTTGAACAAGGAAGGGCCGCCGAAATCTGAATTCGTCGACCGGCAGTACGCCAAGGCGTTCGAATACGTCGCCGAGCAGGTCTCGGGCGAAAAGAAACCCGACAGCACGGCGAAGGCCGATCCGGCCAAACCCGAGGAAAAACCGGCTGAAAAATCCCCGGAGAAATCCGCGGACAAGCCCACAGACAAACCCACCGAGAAATCTTCAGAGAAACCCTCGGAAAAGGGGACAGACAAAGACTCTCCCAAGAAGCCTGATTCGAAAGAGAGCGATCCCAAGGCCGACGCCCGCGAGGCGATCCGCCTGCAGCGGGAGTTCTGGCGTGAGGTGGGGCTCGAGTTCACAGCCGCGGCGTAGTAGTCCGACGATCGCAAAACGTCAACCTCCGCCGGCGCACTCAGACGAATCTTTCTCCCCTCGCCCCTTGCGGGAGAGAGGTCGGGGGTGAGGGGTTAGTTCGCTGGACGGCGCTCAGTCCTTTAACCCCGAGCCGGGCACCGCCGCGAAGAGCGGTGGTCCGACGGCGTGTCGCGATCGGGCCTCGCCGCTGGCTCGGGGTTAAACGATCGATCGAGCGTTGTCCATCGTCAATTTCATTCCCCGCCCCGTCCCCATGACCACGCCTCCGTCACCTACTGCTCGCGTGCTGCTGGCGATTGAATCGTCGTGTGACGAAACGGCTGCCGCCGTGATCGACGAGAACCTGGCCGTCCGGTCGAATATCGTGGCCTCGCAGACCGCGATCCACAGTCGGTTCGGCGGCGTCGTGCCGGAAATGGCCTCCCGGGCGCACGTGCAGCGAATTCTGCCGGTGATCGACGAGGCGCTCGTCACGGCCGGTGTGCAGCTTGCCGATTTGAGCGCGATCGCCGTCGTCACGCATCCGGGGCTGGTGGGTTCCTTGCTCGTGGGACTGACCGCCGCGAAGACACTGGCCCTGGTGCTGGATAAGCCGCTGATCGCCGTCAATCACATTGAAGCCCACCTCTACGCCTGCCGGATGCACGCGGGTTACGACATCTTTCCGGCGGTGGGGCTCGTCGTGTCGGGGGGGCACACGAACCTTTATGATTGTCCCGCAGCGACCGGGTTCGAATTGCTCGGTTCGACGATCGACGACGCTGCCGGCGAGGCGTTCGACAAGGTCGCCGCCATCCTCGGATTGAGTTATCCCGGCGGACCCTCCATCCAGGCGGCCGCCCGGAATGGCTCACCCACCGCGTTCCGGTTTCCGCGCACATTTCTCAAGGAGGCCAGTCGGCTGGAATTCAGCTTCAGCGGACTGAAAACCGCGGTGCTCTATATGGTCGCGGGCAAGCCTCCGGGGGAATACGACCCGGCCTCCCTCGCGCCGCAATATGTCGCCGATCTGGCCGCGAGCTTTCAGGAGGCGGTCGTTGACGTTCTGGTCGGGAAGTGCGTGCAGGCCCTCCAGGAGAGTGGACGCCGCACGCTTTGTGTCGGCGGGGGAGTGGCGGCCAATGTCCGCTTGCGCCAGCGTCTCGACGAGGTGGCCCGTGCCGAGGGATTTACCCTCGTCGTTTCGCCGCTGGAACTCTGCACCGACAACGCGGCGATGTCGGCCGTCGCCTGGGAACTGCTGGCCCAGGGACGCATCGCCAATCTCGACCTCGACGTCTCAGCGGGCCTCGTGCGCAAGCGGTAGCGCGAGCATGCGAGCGCGTTCGACGTAGCGAACCGCAGGGTTCATCCCTGCGGGATCGGGTGACTTGCTTCCACGGTTGAAATCAGCGTTCGACTTCCAACCTCGCGAAGCGCCTGCGACGGATCGAAATATCAGACGGTCCCGCGTGCGCCGGTGGACCCGATCCCGCTAGGATCAACTCACCGGCTCGCTGGGGCGAGCTGCCGGCATTGCTTCCTGGGAGAATTCGCGAAATGATCACAGATTCTGCGACACACTTCCGGGCCGGCGCGCAAATCATCTTCAGGATTGGCCCGAGCCGGCGATCGAAGACAGGTTATGGACCCTCAACAGGAGCAGGAACTGGCACACGGCCTGGGCGCGGGAAATCCCGACGCCTGGCGCTCGATTTATGACGCGTATGCGCAGCCGGTCTGGCAGTTCGTCGGGCGGCTGATCGGGGGGACTTCGGCCGATCTGGCGGACGTCGTCCAGGAAACCTTCCTCGCCGCGGCCCGATCGGCAAAGACGTATGACCCTGCCCGGGGCAGCCTCTGGTTCTGGCTGTGCGGAATCGCCCGGCGGCATGTCGCACTTCATTTCCGCAAACAGGATCAGCAGCGCCGCGTTATCGAAGCCCGAACCCGCCTGGCCGGCCAGGCGCGCAACGGCACCGCGACCGGCTGGCTGGAAGATCGACAGACAACGGCGAGCGGAGCCCTGGAATCGGTTGAACTGGCGGTGCTCGTCAGGGCGGCCCTCACAGAGCTGTCGGAAGAACACGGCGCCATTCTGACGGCACGTTATCTCGATGATTGTTCGGTCGAACAGCTCGCCGACGCGGAACGATGTTCCTCGACGGCGATCCGTTCGCGACTGGCCCGCGCACGGCAGGCATTTCGCGAGAGGTTCATGCACCTTTCCAGCGGATCGGCCGACGACAGGGTGGGAGGTCCCTCATGAAACCCGACGACGACCTGCGGGACGAAGAGTTCGTCTCGTCACTGATGAATTCGACGAATCGCGATATGCCTCCCCCCGATCCCCAATTCCTGGCACGACTGCGCGATCAGTCGACACAGGCCTTTCTGGAAGCCGCCGCACAGGCTGCCGACCAGACGTCGGCGGCTGGCACTCAATCCGAACCGCAACGTTACCCCGGCACTCAACCCGCCGCGCCTGTCCAACCCCCGCCCCGGAGACGTTCGATGCTCGGCTTCGCCTTGAAAATCCTTACGACCTGCGCGGCGGCCATCGCGATCGGGACGGTTGGGTTCCAGTCGTTCTTTGGCACCCATCATGCCGACCAGGCGTTTGGCGACATTCTGCAGCGCCTGACGAATGCCAGAACCCTGCACCTGACGGTGACGCGCGACGGCCGCGAATCAGATGTCTGGTACGCCGCGCCTAACCTTATGCGCTGGGACGATGCCGACGGAACGTATCAGATTGCCCGTGGAGATACGCTGTGGAGAGTCGACGAAAAAGAAAACCGGGCCGCGCCCGAACCGACGGATCTGTTTGATTCAGGTCGGGATGGTTCCCAGCGGATCGATATTCTGGCGCTCCTCGGTCTCGATCCGGCTGCCGCCCGCGCCGTCCTCGAATCCCGAGTTCTTCCGCGGCGGATCGAGCGCAACGGACAAAATCTGTTGCAGTATGAATTGCGGTATGCCCAGCGCGACAACCCGCTTGTGATCGAAGCGCTGGTTGATATCGCGACGGGGCAACTCACAGCCTTCGATATTCATACTGACCGGAATGGCGGCCACAAGCTGGTTGCCGAGTTGTCGGTCGTGGGAGTTAACGCGCCGATCGCCGACGAAAAATTCGTCGTCAGCGACACGCTCACCGACGATGGCCGGATCGGCAAGGTGGTCGAAGTCCAGGGGCTGGTGTCGATCAGGCCGGTGATGCAGGAGCGCTGGACGGCGGTCTGCGAGAAGCTTCTGTTGCGTCCCGGCGACTGGATTCGGACCGACAACCGCGGTGCGAATGCCGTCCAGGTGCAGCTCGTCAAGCAATCGCGATTGATTCTCGGGCCGGGATCGCTCGTGGAGGTCGTCTCCCCCACTCTGATTCGCGCGCATTCCGGCGAATTCGAAGTGACTCCCGCAGAGGGAGCTCAACTCGAAGTCGTCGGGCCGGGGGACCAGAAAGCTACGGTGCAGAAGCCTCAAGTCTTCCGGATCAAGGATGACAAGCTGGTTGTTCTCGAACACGAACCCTCCTGGCTCAAGGGCTTCAAAGGGCAGACGAACAGCGAGTCGATCGGTTCGCTGATTGCCAAGGTGGACGGCCGCAATGTTCCGCTCACCGTCGGCTATCACAAAGTCAACGTCGAGATCCGCGACCAGATCGCCCGCACAGTGATTGAAGAGTCGTTCGTCAATCGGACTCCGACTCAGTTGGAAGGGGTATTCTACTTCCCACTCCCCGACGACGCTTCGATTTCCGGCTTCGGAATGTGGATCGGCAACGAACTGGTCGAAGCCGATATCGTCGAGAAACAGCGCGCCCGCGAGATCTACGAAACGATCCTGCGGGAACGGCGAGATCCGGGCCTGTTGGAGTGGACGGGGGGCAATCTCTTCAAGGCCCGCGTTTTTCCGATCCCGGGAAATGCCGAAAAACGAATCAAAATCAGCTACACCCAGGTGCTGCCGGCCCGCGGCCACCGGTATCGGTACAGCTACGCGCTGCAGAGCGATCTGCTCAAACTGCACCCGCTGCGCGATCTGTCGATCGACGTCACCGTCAACTCGGCCAACTCTCTCAAGAACGTCTCCTCGCCGACACACACGGTTCGCGGCAGCAAGACGGCACACTCGGCCCGCGTTGAATTCAACGCCCGGGAATATACCCCGACGCGCGACTTTGAAGTTGTCATCGAAACCGAAGGCAAACAGTCGGACCTGGTGATGATTCCTCACCGCCGCGGCGAGGACGGTTACTTCATGCTCCAGCTGACTCCCCCGGCGGCGGGTGAGTGGCAGCGGGAACTGCTGCCGGACGGCAAGCCGCTGGAACTGGTGATTCTCGCCGATACGTCGGCATCGATGGACTCCGGCCAGCGGCAGCGGCAGGCGGAGGTCGTGGCTGCGCTGCTCGGCGCGCTGACGCCGCGCGACCAGGTGAACCTGGCCGGCTGCGACGTCGACTGCGACTGGGTGTTCGAAAAGCCGGCGGCTGCCGAGCCGGCCAACATGAATAAGATCCGCACGTTTCTCGAAACGCGCCGCTCGCTGGGGTGGACCGATCTCGACGCGGCGTTCGCCGCCGCCTTCAAGCAATCGGGACCGAACACGCACATCATTTACATCGGCGACGGCATCGTGACGACCGGCGACGCGCGCCCCGAGGGGTTCGCCCAGCGGGTCCGGCAGGCGTATCGCGAAGGATCGGGAATGTGCCATGCGGTGACGGTGGGGAGCAGCTTCGAATCGGCCGTGCTCCAGGCGATCGCCTCGCTGGGAAGCGGATCGCTGCGACGAGTCACCGGCGAAGACCGGCCGCAATCGGTGGCGACGGCTCTCTTGCGCGAGATTGCCCGGCCGGGACTGCGGAACCTGAAGGTCGACTTCCGCGGATTTCAAACGGCGCGGGTTTATCCGTCCGAGCTGACGAATCTGCCGGTTGGCGCGCAGCAGATTCTGCTGGGTCGCTATCTCCCGATCGGTACCGACCAGAGTGGCGACGTCGTCGTCACGGCGCTCCAGGGAAATGAGCCGGTGAAGTTCGCGGCCCGCGTTTCCTTCCGCGACGCCGAAGAGGGGAATTCGTTCATCCCCCGGCTGTGGGCGAAGATGCACCTGGAGAGTCTGCTGGCGCAGGGGGCCTCGCAGGCGATTCGCGATGAGGTGATCGCGCTGTCTGAAGATTTTCAGATTATGACCCCCTACACGTCGTTCCTCGTGCTGGAAACCGACGCCGACCGCGAGCGGTTCAAGGTGCAGCGCCGGTTCCGGATGCGCGACGGCGAGAAATTCTTCCAGGAAGGAGCTGACAATGCGCGATTCGAACTGGTCCAGCAGCAGATGAAGCGGGCCGGCAACTGGCGGCTCGGGCTGCGGCGGATGGCTTTGAACCAGTTGACGGTTCTGGGGCGCGATTCGGCCCTCTTCCAGTCGCGATTGAATGGACCCTATGGTGGTCCTATATCCTCGCGCTCGGCCGGAATGGCGGGACGTTTTGGCGGCGGCAAACCCGCCAGCGGGGGGGGCGACTGGTTTTATGAATCCGAATTCGCCGGCGAGACTGAGGAAGCCTTCATGGCTTCTGACGGTCGTTTGGCACTCCGAGACAAATCGTCCAAAGACCGGAATTTGCTCTCCGACCGACTGGATCTCAACGGTCCAGAAGCTGCCGAACCGATGGAGTCCAAGGAATCGGCCTTCGACTCGCCCGTCGGTCAGAAGGCCGAACTGGCTTCCCGCATCGATGAATTCGATCGACTGGAGGCCGCCAAACAGCGCGGCGCCGAGCCGGCGGACGTCAAGCGCAAGCTGGCGCTGATCGATGCCGAATCGATGTTCGAAAACGAATTCCTTGGCAACGGCGCAATGGGAGATTTCGGATCCATCGGCGGATTCGGCGGCGGGTTCGGCCCTGCTTCGTCGACCCCCTACTTCAGGGGGGGCATGCTGGGCCGACGCTCCAACGGCTACTGGAACCAGCCCGACTACGTCAGTTGGGTCAATACGCTGTTCCCCGTGCTCCCCGCGGCCGGAACGCCGGCGCCGGGCAAACTACCCAAGGAAACATGGCCGGCGGCGGCCCGCGAACTCTCACAGAGCCTGCTGCGGACCGAAAAGCTGGGCCAGCTCAACGGGGGTCTCGAGATCGGCCGTGAGGCGCAGGGCTTCGAGGCGCGGTGGAATGAATTGACTTCACGGCATCAGCGGCTCGATCTTTACACACGGGAACGCTGGCTCACCCGGACGACCGGCGACAGTTCGCAGACGATGCTCCACTGGGCCGACAAAGTCGAGCGCGGCGTCATGGGTCTGGCGTTCGGGCTCGGTCGCACGCGGAAGTCGGTCGCCGCCGACCTCGCCCCGGCCGTGCTGGATCGCAGCGACTTCTCTTACCTTGGCCTGAACGATCATTCTCTCACGCCGCTGCACGAATCGTTCCGCGGCTACACGCCGACGATTGAGCAGGATAACAACCGCATTCTGCTGATCCTCAAGGTGCCGCACGCTCCGGATCACGAAACGCGAATCGAAATCGACTCTGTGCGGCACGTAATCATTTCGATCGAGCAGCGGCAGAAAGGGAAAGTGACGACCAGGTCGAAGTTCGACGAATTTGTCGAGGTGGCTGGATTGTGGTGGGCGGGGAAGCTGGAAGTCACCGACGCCGAAGGGCGCCGGACCTGGCTCGTGACGCAGGACGTGAAACTGGTCGCGGCCGAGGAGATCGCCGCCCAAATCGCCGCCGGACTGGCGATCCGCGACAAAGTGCTCCTGTTGCAGATGCCGCTCCCGGAAGTCGCCAGCGCCAAGCGGGCTCAAGCGCGGCTGGGAGAATTGCAGTTTGAAACGCAGCTTGTGCTGCTCCTGCACTTCGCCCAGAGCCAGCAGTGGAAGAAAGTCTTCGACATGCTGGAGAGCTGCCGGCAGATTGCCGGTGACAAGCGCGGCTTCGAATGGGTGCGAAATGCCGTGCTGTCGATCGGCCGTCGGAACGAGGAATTGAAAGGACGACTTCTCACGGCAGCCGGCGAAATCGTTGCCGGGCAGTGGCCGATTGGTGGCCCCGCTGTGCCCCAGCCGCCAGTCGCGGCCGGTGACGAACAGTTCCTGTCTGACTATCTGCTGGGTCAGGCGGGGAGCGTGCTGGAAGGAAACGAAATGCTCCAGCTCCTGGAGCGGCTCAAGCCGGTCTACGAGCGCCAGCCCGCGCACCGCAAAGCCGAGAAGAGCTGGAGGGAACGGAAGATCAGCACTCTGCAGAGTATCGGCCAGCCCGATGCGGCCGCTGCACTGCAGCGGCAACTGGCGATCGACTACCCGCGCGATTACGGCCTGCAGCAGCGCCACGCCCAGACCTTGTTCAGCAACGCCGATTACGACGCGGCGTATGACTGGCTGACCAAGGCGCTCGCCGGCCAGCCGCTCTGGCACGACTACGAACGCGACAGCCTGCGCAGTGCCTATGCGCAGTTCCTGCAGCAGCAGGGGCGATACGCTGATCTGGTTATCTATCTCGAACGCTGGATCGAGGCCAGCCCCGAGAATCAGACTGTGCAGCAACAGTACCTTTCGGCGCTGATCCAATCTGACCAGGTGCCGCGGTACGAAGCGCTGCTGGCCGAGTGGCTGAAACCGGGAACGGGGAAAGACGATCTCGCACCCCCTGCCCTGGCCCGACTGAACGCGGCCATCGCGCTGGCCCTGGGCAACGGCTACTATTTCTATACCGACCGGATCGACGAAAAGTGGCATTCCCTCCTGGCGGACATCATTGTCGCCACGGCCCGCAGCCGCCGCGATTTGAATCCGGCCGCGCAGATCATGAATCACTGGCGGTTCCAGTCGACCGACGCCGCCCGCCGGGCACGCGGTGAAATTGCGGCGTTGGTCGTCGAATCGGCGGCAACCCTCCCGCCCGACCGGCTGCAGCAGTTCCTCCAGTGGATCATGCGCAACGATCCGCCGGTCACCGAGGCTACGTGGCGGACGATCGGCGACAAGCTCAAAGCCCGCTGGCTGGCCGAGAACGACCCCGACGCCCGGCGCGCCATCGCCGGACCGCTTGCCACCGTCCTGGGCCGGCTCGCTAGTGCCGAACTCCTCGCCTTCCTGCGCGAGCAACTGGCCACTTCGCCGGAACAATTCCGCGCGGCCGCGGCCGGCCAGTTGTTCGACACGCTCCTCGCGCAAGGCTGGGAGCAGGCGCTGGAGGACGAAGCCTTTTCGCTTCTGGAGCGTTTGTCAGACTCCGAAGAACCCGCCGAACGGCTGTGGGCACAAGTCTCCGCGCTCTACCGGCTGACCGACGCGATGGTCAAAGCCCGCCACCAACTCGCGATGAGCAAGCTGGAACTCCCTCCCGATCTGGCGCCGCGCGAACAGAAGAAGAAGAGCGACGAACAACTGCAACTCGCGCAGCAGGGGTTCGCCGATCGGCTCCAGATTGAAATCGCCAGGCACGCTGCCCCCCTGACCCGCTGGCTCGCCATCGAACGGATCTACCTCGACACGCTGGCACGGCGCAATCTGGCAGCCGTCGCGGCCGAATCGTGGGACACGCTGGCTGGCCTCACCGTCGCGCCACCGCCGGCTGCGGACGACGAAGCGGTGCAGGCGCCTGCCGCAGAAATCACGCGGCGACTCGATCTGGCGCTCCAGGGGCGATACGTCGCGACCCTGATGTACCTGGCCACGCGCCCCGGAGCCGATGCCGACCTGATCGCCCGAATGCGGAAATACCTTGACGGGCAGATCACCGCCGAGCCGGCGGCCCGGCGCTGGAAAGCTCTCAAATTTCAGTTGCTCCTGGCGCTCGATCGTCCGCGGGAATTGAAAGAGGTGCTCACCGCCTGGCTGGCGGGGGACGATCCCGACAGCCGCTGGCGGCTGACGCTCGGATACGTGCTGGCCGAACTCGGTTCGGTCCCCGAGGCGATCGCGCTGTTCGAGGGAGTTGAAGTCGCCGACGAACTCGGTCCGACTGAGTATCAGGCGCTGGCCGGCTGGTATCTGGCAGCAAACCGACGGGCGGAATACGAGCGAGCCCTGGCGCGCATCGATCAGACGCGCGAAGAATATCAGATGAATCAGGCGCTGCAGCAGATGCTCAATCCCTGGCAGCGCGGCGGCAGCCATCTCCCCAGCCAGCTCGACGAGCGCGTGCTGCGGATGCTGGCCGCCCTGTTCCAGAAGTCGAGCGCGCCGCAGAACTACCTGGGATACTTGCAGCAGTTCTACCAGGCATCGCACGACTTCCGGCTGCTGGCGGTGCTGACCGAGTCGGTGATCGGCCAATCGACCGGCAAAGTCTATCCGTTCCTCCAGCAGATGCAGGGTGTCCTGTCCGAGATCCGCGACGAAGCTGTCGCCGATCAGTTGCGCGAGGAAATTGGCAAAGTCCGCCAGCGCGCCCGGACCACCGTCGATCAGCGAGCGCTCGATCTATTAGAAGTGCAGGTGGAACGGCGGGCGGCCGAAGTGAAGAACCAGCCCGGCCCGCACGCCGCCGCGGCGCTGGCGGCCCTGAAACGGGCTTTCGAACGCGAATGGTCGGCCGGGGAGCAGCGGCTGATGGCCGATCTGCTGGCGGGGCTGGGAACGATCTCCGTCAAGTCGCTTGCCGAGGAGCAGCTCCGCCAGGCGACCGCTCTGTTCAACCAGCAATCGCCGGGAACGTTCGACCGGCTGCACGTCGGCCAGCGTTTTGCCGAAGTGCAGTGGAACCAGGGGCGCCAGCAGGAGGCGGTCGATACGCTCCAGAATGCGCTCAAGGAATTTCAGGAGTCGCAGGGGGGAATTCTCCCCGTCTCAGCCAACCCGGCTCTGGCCCTGCTGATCCAGTACCACGACAATCGCCACCACTTTACCCTGGCCGAACAGGTCGTGTTCGACCAGCTCCGGCACCCCGTGCATGGCCAGCAGCGACTCTTCCTCGAGCAGAAGAAATACGAAATCTACCGCGCGGCACTTCAGAATAAGGGCGAAGTTTCGATCGGTTCCGGCGCGGTGCTCTTCCGCGAACTGGAAAAGCAGCTCATCGCCGCGCTGAACACGTCGGACCAGAATCATCGATTCAACCTGGTTGCGCTCTTGTGCAGCGTGTACCGGTCGGCGTTCGATCAGAAGATCGCCGAAGCCGGGCCGGCCCTGCTCGCGTTTTCCGACAAAGTCCTCCCCGGCGTCCTCAAGCAGCAGACCAGCAACTACACGTCGATCGTGCACCAGGTCGCCCAGATCCTGCACGACATCGTGAACGCGCGGGCCGGACTTGCGTTTCTGATTGAACGAATCGAACACGAGCCGGGCTGGTTCCACTTCAGCAATCAGGACGGCTGGGCGCAGTTCGGGTCGCTCCTCTCGGGTTGGCGCGTCGAAGTGCCGAATCTGGGGGATCTGGAACCGCGCCTGCTCAAGATCGTGCTGGGTGAACTGCGGCGTGACCTCGAATCGCAGCAGCAGCGCAGCCGCCAGATCTACTGGCCGTTCACCGACCGCTACTTCTGGAAGGAGAAGACCGAAGACTTCGCCCGAGAGGCCGAAGCGGTCTACACCCGGCAGAAGGGATCGGGGGCCGCCGTCCAGTACATCGCCGACTATCTCTTCCACGGCCTGGCAAAAAAGGACCGCGCCATCGAAATGCTGTTCATCGCCCATCGCGAAAAGCGGCTCGACGAACCGGGCCGCTCGAAGCTGGTGAGCTATCTGCAGGCCGAAAACCGTTTCGGCGAGTCGGCCGCGCTGCTGGAGCCCTTGATCGAGGAATATCCCAACGATCTCAATTACCGCGTCGCGCTGATGCGCGCTTATTTCCGCACGAAGCGGCCGGCCGAGCTGCGGGCGCTCCTGGCGAAGACCGACGAATATTTCCATCAGGACAAGCGCTGGTCGGAAAACGCGCTGGCGAGCCTGGCGGGCAGTTGCCTCGAAACCGAGCTGTACGAAGATTGCGTCAAGTATTCCAAAGAGCTGATTCCGCTGCACGAAAAGTCGCAGCCCAATCGCGGGATCGGCAATGGCACGTTGTCGAACTACTACGCCGTCCTCTCCGGGGCGTATGCCGGCCTCAAACAGACTGCCGACGCGGTCGACGCCGCTTGCGGCGCGATCGTCAGTTGGGGGCCGACGAATACCAATCGCGCCAACTCACTCGAATCGCTCAAGAACGTGTTGCGGTGGTCCCCCGATCTGGCGGCCTATGTCGCCCAGCTCGATAAGCTCACTGATTCAACCAGCGAAGACCGGCCGATCGTCCGCAAGGCGCTGGGGCAGGTGTTCCTCGAACAGGGGCGCATTCCGCAGGCCCTGGCCCAGTTGCAGAAAGCTGTGGCTCTCGAGCCGAACGACACCGAAACCCAGCAGGCGCTGATCGCCTGCTTCGACAAAACCAACGACCGCGAAGGAGCGATCGGCCAGATCCTGCAACTGACCGAGCTGACACGGCGCGACATCGCGTTGTTCCAGAATCTGGGCCAGCGCTACACGACGCTCGAGCGGCCGCGCGACGCCGAGCGGGCTTATACGTCGATCGTCGAGGCGCTGCCGACCGAATCCGAGAGTCATGCCCTGCTGGCCGAGATCCGCGAGAAGCAGAACCGGTGGACCGAGGCGATGGGGCACTGGGAGCAGGTCGCACGGATCCGGGCGCTCGAACCGACAGGGCTGTTGCGTCTGGCCGCCGCGCAGATCCACGAAAAGGAATGGGAGCCGGCCCGCGAATCGTTGCGCAAGCTCGACGTCAATTCCTGGCCCCCCCGCTTCGGCGACGTCCGCGGCCAAGTCCGAAACATGGAACGGCAGATCGAAGCGGGTGCCAAAAAATAGGGAGAAGGCCGGGGCGTTTGGCATGGTCGTCCGTTGCGGCCCGAAGGGCCAGAGACATGATAGCCCAGGGCAACGCCCTGGGTCCTGAAGCAATCAAATGTCAAAGCCCTGTCAGGGCGAAATAAATGTCACCGGACAACGGCACGTTTGAGAACGGTGGAAAATGTTGGTCCACGGCCAACGCAGGGCGCATTATTTCGCCCTGACAGGGCGGCCGTCATTTTATGCGGTCGAACACCCAGGGCGATGCCCTGGGCTGTTTTGTTTGCGCCTTTCAGGCGGGACGCATTCGCAATCTCTCGCGCCGTTTTCTCCCCAGCCCCGCATTCAATGGCAATTTTCCGGCGCCCTGAATCGAACGCCGCATTTCGGAATCTCGCCCCCGGTGGCCTACCCTGTTTCGCGTCTCCGTTTTCGTGTCTTTCGTGTATTTCGTGGTTCCTCAAAATCGTCCGTCTCTCGGCATTTCCGCAGCGCACCGCCCCGTTCCGCGGTTTGTCTTGTCGCACTCCACACCATCGGCATAACATAGAGCAACAGACGGGACCGTGTTTCCCGTCGTGGTCTGACAGCCTAGATATGTACGGTGGAGGTTCAGCGAACGGATGGCTGCCCTGGAGATCCCCTGCCCGCAATGCGGGAAGAAACTGCGACTTCCCGACCGAGCGCTGCTCGGCCGGAAGGGACGCTGCGGCAAGTGCGGGCATAAGTTCATCATGCATGAACCGCCGGCCACGCATTTCGCCGAAGCTCCGGATGCCGGAAACGGTCTGCAGTTCGAATTTGCGGGGGCTGATGAAGATCCGGATCCCGGAGCCGACAAAACGCTCCTGGGAATTTCGGCTCGCTACATTCCCGATGAGCCGATGGGCCGCGAACCGGCCCCGACCCGGGCGGCAGCTCCCGAAGCGGCGCCTCTGCCCCGCTTCGATGAGCAGGCCTTTCCCGACGTCTTGCTCGAGTCGGGAAGCGACGACGACGGCGATGCGGTCGCCAACTTGCGCCGTCGGCGCCAGCAGATTCAGCGCCGGCGCCTGATCGTCATCGGAGTTTCAGCCGTCGTACTGATTGCCGTCGGCGTCGGCCTGTACGTCGGCCTGTCGGGCAAGCCAAAGGCCAATCTCGCCAAAAAGGGCTCGGCCACCAGGGCCCGTGCGATTGAAGAGGGCGACGCAGAAAGTCCTGCCGAGCCGCGCAAGCCTGCTGCCGCCAGCTCTGACAAGCCTGCCGATGCAATCACCCTCAAGCTCGTTCCCGAAGGGGCGAAGATTGTCATTCATCTGCGGCCGGCGGAGCTCTGGCGGAAGACCGATTCGGCCGAAGAGTTCCGGGCCTGTCTGGGACCTCTGGGCGTCTGGCTGGAGAGCGCCCTCAAAACCCAGTGTCTCCTGGAACCGGCGAACATCGAAGAAGCGCTGTTCGCTCTGATCCCCGCCAGTCGCGAGGCGTTTGACGTCGCCGTCGTGGTGCGGGCCAAGGGCGACCTGAAACGCTCGGATCTGATCGACAAATTCAACGGCGAACTGGTGGACAAGCCCCGCTCCCACTACATCGGGGCTGACCGCGCCTGGATGGTTTTTGATAATCGGACGTTCGCCAGCGCTCCGGCGAGCATGGCCCAGTCGATGATCGAATCGGCCGACAGCCCGCCGATCACGTCGGACGGCGTGCAGGCACTGCTGTCGATGACCGACCGCAAGCGGCATTTCACGCTGGTCTGCGATCTGGAAGATGTACGCCTGGGGGTCAAGACACTCGCCCCCGACAACGCCCAGAAGCTGCTGGAAGGAATCGTCGACTTCTTTGGCGATGATGTGGAGACCGTCGCCTGGAGCCTGCAACTCGGCGAAGCCGACACCGGGCAGACGCTGCAATCCGATATCAAAGTTCGCAACCGACTGTCGCGCTCACCGCAGAAACTTCAGGCCGACCTCAAGAAGAAGCTCTCCGACCTGCCGGAAGAGGTACTGTCGATCGTCCGGATGACGCACCCCAAGAAGATCGGCGAAAAGAAAATCGTCGGGCGGTACCCGATCATGACGAAAATCGTCGAACGCTCGACCCACTTCGACACCGGCCACCGACTGGTTTCGCTGAAGGTCGATCTGCCCGAGCGCGCCGGCCCGAATCTGGCACTCGGAACGCTGCTCACCTGGAACCAGACCACGCTCCCCGATTTCGGTTCGGCGCCGTCGGTCGCTCCCGCTGTTGCCGGTGCCAAATCAAAACTTCCCGATAAAATTGCCGATCGCCTGAAGAAAAAGATCACTGTCGATTTCCGCAGGGAGCCGCTGCAGAACGCGATTGGCTTCATCAGCGAAGAAACCGGAGTCGAGTTCAAACTCGATGGCCCCGGAATGAAACTCGCCGGTGTCACACAAAATGAAGCCCAGATATTTCAGATGGAGGGAGTCCCTGCCACCGCCGTCTTGCACAAGATTCTCATCGAGAATACGAAGAATAAGCTCGTGTTAATCGTAGACGAAGAGAAAAAGACCGCTTTGGTCACGAGTGTTGATAAGGCCAGCGCCGGCAATCTGACCCCGTTCCCACTCGAGCCGGCGCCGAACAAGTAGATTGACTGCGGTCGATTCCACACCATGGATCCGTTCCACTTCGCCTGTCCGCATTGCTCGTCGCGTCTGCGCGTGCGGGAAAAGCTCTACGTGGGACGGCAGGTCGATTGCCCCGAATGCGGCCAGTCGCTCCTGATCGTCGAAGAGAAAGGGGAACTGGGAGTCAAACGGAGCGAGCGACCGCCGCAGCCTGCGGCGCCCGCTGCTTCGTCAACTCCGGCGCCGGCCGGCGAACGACCTGGGCAACGTCCCCAGCCCTCCGCAGCAACCACTCCGGCTGAACAACCAGGCACCGGAGCACCGAACACTCGAGCCGGCACTCCCCTCCCCGGAGCTCCGGCCGCTGAACCCGTTTTGCAGCCGTCTCGCCAGCCGCGCGGCATCTTGATCGCCGCGGGAATCGCCTTTCTGACAATCGTGCTCCTCGGGATTGCCTGGTTGCTGCGACCTGCCGGTCCCGATCTGGCGACTGACGGAATTGAACCCAACGCCGCCGCTGCGGTTCCGAACGACACCCCTGGTGACGACGCGCGGCAACCAGCCGCCGGCGGTGTCGAACCGCAGCGCGACGAATTGTCTGAGCGAATGACAAAGATCGGCGCTGCACTGCTCGAACAGGTTGCCGGCGAGCAGGCCTTTCCCACCGGGACCGTTCCCATTCTGGGAATCGTTCCCGAGAACCGGATGAGCTGGCTGGCTGCTCTCGCCGACCGGTTCGACGGCGACGATTCGCCTGTCAGCCCAGTCTGGGATCGTCCCTGGAATGGGCCACAGAACGAAGCCTTCGTGCGCCGCCGGCTCACTGCTTTTCAAAATCCGGCAATCAACCAGTTGACCGGCGTGGACGGCTACCCGGCGACGCATTTTGTCGGCGTCGCGGGGGTCGGCGCCGACGCGGCCCGGCTCGACAACCACCATCCTCGCGCCGGCATCTTCGGTTACGATCGCCGCTCCCGACTGAGCGACATCCCGGATGGAACATCGAATACGCTGCTGGTCATGGGCGTCAGCGATCAACTCGGCTCCTGGGCCGCGGGGGGCCCGACGACGGTCCGCGGGCTCGCGCGCGAGCCGTACGTTAACGGCCCCGATGGTTTCGGGACCGGATCTCCCGATTCGATGCTGGTGCTGACGGCCGACGGCCGCGTCGTCATCGTTAATTCAAAGGTCGACCCGCGCATCATGCGCCGGATGGCGGCCAAGGCCGATGGACTTCCTCTCGATGAATCCGAACCAGGCGAGCCGGGAGACCGCCCTTCGCTGCTGGCCGGGCCGAACGATCCCCCCGATGCCGATGACGAAGCCGGCGCGCCGGTCGCTCCGGCGAATCGCCCGATCGATCCCGAGTTTGCCCCTGAACCGCCGGCCCCGCGCAAAATTGATCTGGCCGTTTCGCTCAAGCAGCCGATCGCCCGCTTCGATCAGCCCAGGTCAAAACCACTCGCCGACGTGCTGGTCGGCGTCGCCGAAATGGCCGGTGCTCAGATCGCGATCGACCGCGACGAACTGGGGTCCGCCGGAGCCCGCCTGGCCGAACCGGTCGCGCTGAAACTCGAGAACACGACCGTAGGCGACATCCTCACCGGTCTGTTGCGCCCCGCCGGACTGGCGTATCGCGTCGAGGGGGACCATCTGAAGGTCGTGCCGCGCGGGGCGCATTAGCGGCTGCGCCGAATTTGGTATGCGGAGTGGGAATTGACGCCGGCTGCCAGGCGATTGTTTAACCCCGAGCCGGGCACCGCCGCGAAGAGCGGTGGTCCGAGGCCCAGGCGCACGACGCTGTCGTAGCGCCATATCGTTTAACCCGGTGCCAACGGCGACGGCGTGTCGCCCCGCGGCCTCACCTTCGGTTCGGGGCTAAACGGGGACAGGGACCTGCGACCCATTCCGCATTTCGAACTCCGCATTCCGCATTTTTGTCACGCGATCAGCGCGTCGATCACGTTTCCATGCACATCGGTCAGTCGCCGATCGATCCCGTTGTGCCGATAGGTCAGCCGCTCGTGATCGATTCCGAGCAGGTGCAATACCGTGGCGTGCAAGTCGTAGCAGTAGGTTGGATTCTCGAGCGCCTTGTACGACCATTCGTCGCTCGCGCCGTACGTGGTCCCTCCCTGAAAGCCGCCGCCGGCGACCCAGGCGGTGAACGTGAACGGATTGTGATCGCGCCCCTTGCTCCCCTGGCTGCATGGCATGCGGCCGAACTCGGTCGTCCAGATCACGATCGTGTCTTCCAGCAGGCCCCGCACTTTGAGGTCTTTGAGCAAGGCGGCCGCCGGCTTGTCCATGCTCGTTCCCATATCGAGGTGGTCTCGCGCCAGGTCTTCGTGGCTGTCCCAGTTGCGCCGCGGAAAGCCGTTGTCGGCTCCGCTCCAGACCTGGACGAACCGCACACCCCGCTCGAGCAGCCGCCGCGCAATCAGGCAGTTGCGTCCGAAGTCCTCGGTGATTTTTTCGTCGAGTCCATACAGCGTCCGGGTGGCGGGAGTTTCGGATGAGATGTCGAGCACTTCGGGAGCGCTGGTCTGCAACTTCGCCGCCAGTTCGTAGGCTGCGATCCTCGCGTCGAGCCGCGTGTCTCCCGCCCGGCTCTCGAGGTGCTTGCCATTCAGTTCCTTCAGCAGGGCGCGCCCTCGCGTTTCACTGTCGGCCGTGATGAACTTCGCCGAATCGGGCGGAAACAGGTCGGCGATCGGGTTGCGCGCGTTGGGGCGAATCAGCGTCCCCTGGTGCGAGGCGGGGAGAAACCCCGCACTCCAGTTCCCCGGACCGTTGGGAGCAAAGCCACGCATGTCGGGGAGTACGACAAACGAGGGGAGGTTGTCGTTGAGCGTCCCCAGGCCGTACGAAACCCACGCTCCCATGTGAGGAAATCCGGGGAGCACGAAGCCCGTGTTCTGCATGAAGGTCGCCGGACCGTGGACGTTCGACTTCGAAACCATCGACGGAATGAACGCCATGTCGTCGACGCAGGTCGCCAGATGCGGCACCAGATCGCTCATCCATTTGCCCGACTGACCATACTGCTTCCAGTTCCAGGGACTCTGCATGCACGCACCGGGGCTGCTCTGAAACAGCTCAACTTTTTCCCCCGGATCGAACGGCATGCCATTGCGCCTGATGAGCTCGGGCTTGTAGTCATACAGATCGCACTGGCTGGCGGCCCCCGACATGAAAAGCTGAATCACCCGCTTGGCCCGGGCGCGGTGATGCAGTCCGCCGTTGAGTTCGGCCTTCGGTCGGGCGCCCCCCTCGTCCGCCAATAACCGTTCGCGTCCCAGCAAATCCGCCAGCGCAATCCCCCCCAGCCCACCGCCGAATTGCCAGAGAAACTCACGGCGGTCGTGCGCTGGCCCGACGAATGTGCCCAGGCTTCGGTTGCACTTCATGCATCACACTCCAATCGCTGAACCCGGAACCGGGCACCGCCGCAAATCGCGGTGTTCCGACGGCGTGTCGCGCGCAGGCCTCGCCGCTGGCTCGGGGTTAAACGAATCGTGCATATCAGTCCACAAACAAAAACTCGTTGCTGTTCAGTATCACCCGACACATGTTGACCAGGCCGTTCTCGGCGGCGTACTGAGCGAAGAGACGGCGTTCATCGACGCTTGGGTCGCGGCCCAGAGCCAGCTGGCAGGCGAGAGAAATCTGCGCGGCGCGGTCACCAGTCGTCTGTTCGAGCCGAGCCGCAAAGTGTTCCGCCTGCCGGATCATGAATCGATTGTTGAGAAGTGACAGCGCCTGGAGCGCTGTGAGTGTCGTATTGCGGCGGGGAGTGAGCAGCGAGGGATCGGCACAATCGAGGCAGTCCATGAACGGGTCGGGAACGCTGCGAACGATGAACCGGTAGACGCTGCGCCGGAAGCCGGCGGGGCTATCGACGTCAAACCGTTCGTAATCATAGACCGGCGAATGATCGTCCTTGAAGAAAAAGATCTGGTCCGAGGGTCCTCCCATTTTCAGATCGAGCCTGCCGCTGACAGCGAGCACGGCGTCGCGGAGCGGCTCGGCCTCGAGCCGCCGCCGGTTCATCCGCCACAGGTACTGATTCCCGCTGTCGATTTCGGCGAAGCGCGGATTGTTGCGCGACGACTGGCGGTAAACGGCGCTGGTGAGAATCAGGCGATGCAGATGCTTGAGGGACCAGGGACGACTGCGCGGCTTCGCTGACTTGTCGATTTGACCAGGCGCTGCGCCGCCGGCGATCAACTCGGTCGCCAGCCAGTCGAGCAGTTCGGGGTGGGTCGGCAACGAGCCCATGTGGCCGAAATCATTCGGGGTGTCCACGATGCCGCGGTCGAAGTGGTACTGCCAGACGCGGTTGGTGATCGAGCGGGCAGTCAGCGGATTGCGAGGATCGGTCAGCCAGCGGGCGAGCGCGGCGCGGCGGCTGCCCTCATCGCTTGCGTCCGACAGCTTCAAATCAGCCGGCAAATTGGCCAGGCAGGCCAGCGCGCCCGGACTCACTTCGGCACCCGGCGTTTTATCGTTCCCCCGGTTGAGAAAGTAGACGGGCCGCGGCGGAGTCGCCGCCGGCTGACTCGCCGTTGCGTACACCAGAGCCGGCGCGGGCAACGCCTTCAATTGCGCATCGATTTCCGAAAGGCGCTCTGCCGTCGCGCGCAATTCAGTGCGCGTCGGCTTATCGAGCTTGCTTTCAACGAGCGCCTGCCGGCGCGCCTGCTGCTTCGCGATCTCGGATTCCGTTGCCTCACGTTTCGCCAAACCGGCCTTCAGCGATTCGGCGTCGCCCAGCCGGGCGCGACTCGAAAACTCGTCCACCAGGTTCTTCGTGCTCCAGCGACCGGCTTCGATCGAATCGAGCGCGGTGACTTTCGCCCCAAGCGCCAGGTTTTTTTTTCCCGAGATGGCCTGCAACTCGGCCAGGGCAAAAACGTAATCATTCGTCCGCTTCCAGAGCCGCGTCGCCGTGACACGAATATAACGGGCCGATTTCCCCTCAAGCATCACGCGGAACGGCTTGTCCCTCGGATTCGGAAGATCTCGGGCCGTCTCGTCGGCAATTGTCGTTCGCTTCGCGAATTCGGGATCATCCGAAAGATCGACGCGGAACCGCAGCGGGAACCCAAAGCCGGGAGTGTCGGCGAAATCCGTCGGCCGGGCAGGAATCAGCACAATCGCGTCGAGTTCAGCAATTTGTCCCAGATCGACCTGCACCCATTTCTCGTGATCGGGTTCGCCCATGATCGCGCTGTGGTAGCCGTTGGTCGGGCTGGCCTCGCTTCCCTGCCCCGGCTGCGGCAGCGCCGCCAGGACCTGCGTCAGGCTCTTGAGTTCGGTGTCGATCGCTTCAATTTCCGGGCTCGTGATTTTTGCCGCGACGTCTGCCGCCACTTTCTGCCTCGCGGCAAGCTGCTGCTTCTCGCCGAGCAGCGCCCGCCGCGCGACGTGCGTCTTCGCATCGACGTCGTACGGCCGGTCGGCCCGGTCAACCCCGGCGAACACCGCCTGCAATCGGTAGTACTCTTCCTGCGCAATCGGATCGAACTTGTGATTGTGGCAGCGGGCGCAGTGCACCGTCAGGCATTGAAACGTCGACATGGCGGTGGCGACCATGTCGTCACGATCGTTCGAGCGGGCGATCTTCTTGTCGAGCGTTCCTTCGCGCAGCTCGACGTGCCCCACAAAGTCCCAGGGACCGGCTGAAATGAAGCCGGTCGCCACGAGCGCCTGCGGATCGTCGGGATACAGCACATCGCCGGCAAGCTGCTCGGCCACGAAGCGGTCGTATGGCTTGTCGTCATTGAAGGCGGCGATGACGTAATCACGGTAGGGCCAGGCATTGAGCCGCGGCTTGTCTTTGTCGTATCCGTGCGACTCGCCGAAATGCACCACGTCGAGCCAGTGCCGTCCCCACCGCTCGCCATAGCGGGGCGAATCGAGCAGCCGATTGATCAGAACCTCGTACGCATCGGGCGACTCGTCGGCCAGAAATGCGCCGACCTCTTCAGGTGTTGGCGGCAGCCCATGTAGATCATAGGTCAGCCGACGGATCAACGTCCGCCGGTCGGCCTCAGGGGAAGGTGCCAGTTTCTTTTCGTTGAGGCGGGCGAGTATGAAGGCGTCAACCGGCGTGCGAATCCAGTCGGATTGCAGTTTCGGGATCGCCGGTCGCCGCAGCGGCCTGAGCGACCACCAGTCATCGTCGGCCCCCGCCAACCGCTTGTCGTGGAGCGTCGTCTCCCCCGGCCACTCGGCACCGTCAGCAATCCACTGCCGAATGGCTGCGACATTCTCTTTCGAGAGGGGCCTCCCCTGTTTCGGCATGGCCGGTTTCTCGCCGCTGATCATCTCGACCAGCAGGCTGTCGCCCGGCTTTCCGGGCACGATCACTTGGCCCGTTTCGCCGCCGCGCGCGAGCCCCTCAGCTGTCGCGAGCGATAAACCTCCCTTGGGCTTCTCACCCTGGTGGCAGCCCACACAATGGCGCTCCAGGACCGGTGCCACTTTCTCACGAAAGTGCCGGTCGTCAGCACCGGCCGGCCGCAGCACCGCCGGCGCGAGCGCCAGTACGAGGAGCGCCATCATCCCCGAAACCCAATCTGGCGTGCCTGCCACGCGCGAGCCTCCCGATGCGCCCCGAGCTTGAAAGTGGTCTGACCACTTATTACGATGACATAGGGACTTGAGAATGTCAAGTTTCCTCGCTGTATGAGCATCCCCGTTGAGCCGCGAGGCGCAGCCCAGTGCGATCGCAGATAAGATGGGTGACCCGACCGTCGCAAAGGGCGGGCGGGTCCCGGCGAGCCGGTACAAGATTCGACATCGTGCGAGCCCAATTTGCGGATCGACGTTCCGATCCAGGAGAAAGCCGGCATGCTGGTTCCTTTCAGTTCGGGAACTCACATGGCGCCGATTCTTGTCGCTGCGCGACCCGGCCGGTGCTTCGCACGCGGCCGGGCCACCCTCCCAATTGAAACTCATGTCATCGTCTAATCCCCGTTCATCCTCGCAAAGTTCACGCCAAGCCATGCCCCTCCCGACCGTCCAGCAACGCGTTGCCGAAGTCACGTCGCGGCTCGAGCGGGCGATCGTGTCGGGGGAACTGGCAGTGGGCGAATATCTCCCCGCCGAACGCACCCTCTGCGAACAACTCGCAGTCAGCCGATCGGTCGTCCGCGAGGCGCTGGGCAGACTGGCCAGCCTGGGGCTGGTCGAAAGCCGGCATGGCTCGGGGACGCGCGTCGCCAGCCCCAGCGGGCGGGAGATTTCGGTGGGGTACGAGCGCCTGATGCGCGGGTCGGATGCGTCGCTCGAGGATCTGGCGGTCGTGCGCCTGCCGCTGGAAACAACGATTGCCGCCCTGGCCGCCACCAATCGCAGCGAATCCGACCTCGCCCGCCTGGAAAAAACTCAGCAGATCCTGAGCAATCCGAGGAAGTCGCTGGCTGCGCATGTGAAAGCCGACGGTGCTTTTCATTCGATTCTGGCTGAGGCGACCGGCAATCAATTCCTGCCACTGGTCCTGACTCCGATTCATGACGTCCTGATCGAAAGCCGGCTGCGAACATTGCGGCGTTACGGAGCCGCACTGGCCTGCGCCCACCACGAAAAGATCCTCGACGCAATCCGCGAGCAAGACCCCGCGGCCGCCGCGCTGGCCATGCGCGAGCACCTCACCGTCAACAGCCGGCACCTCCAGGAACTCTCGCGGCAGATTTCTGCCAAGCCCCGCCCGCGATAAGTCACGGCCGTCGCCTGCGGCTCCGGGCTAAACGGCCCTCAACCCAAGCCGCTTGCAGAAGGGGGGGGGACCGCATTGGCCCCGTTACCCCAATCCCCATTCCAAATTTCGAATTCCGCATTGGGCATTCCCCCCGACTTGTTTGCTGATGACGCGATTCGCCCCTTTCGTGTAGAATCCGGCCGTCGAAGCAGATGAGGACAGGTACAACATCCGACGAAACCAATCCACGGAGTTCAGGCGTATGCGGATCGAGCGACAAGTTCTTTCGGCAATTGTTTCAGTGGTGGCTACGGTAGCCGGGCTCTGCCTGGTGCCGACCGGATTCGCCGCCGATGCCCCCACGGTCAAACAGGCACTGGCGTCGCAGCCCCAGAACAGCGACGTCGAAATCGATGTCCCCGATCCCAAGACATACGATCAGTGCAAAGTCACCCTCGTTCGCGAGGGTAAGGCCACAGGCTGGATCGTCGCTGGCCCGGCCGGCCAGCCGCTGCGGCGTTTCATGGACACCAACGGCGACAACGTCGTCGATCTGTGGTGCTACTACAAAAACGGGCTCGAGGTCTACCGCGACATCGATTCGAATTTCAACAACAAGAAGGACCAGTTCCGCTGGCTGAACTTCGGCGGAACGCGCTGGGGAGTCGACACCAACGAAGACGGCAAGATCGACGTCTGGAAGCAGATCTCGGCCGAGGAAGTCAGCCGCATCGCCGTCAAAGCGCTCGCCAGCCAGGATGCGTCGATCCTCGCCCCGCTGCTCGTCACCAAAGACGACCTGAAGCAACTGGGCATCAAAGGCAACCTCGAAACGAAGCTGCTGGCATCGGTGGCCGACCCGGCGGGCAAGCTCCGCAAAGCCGCCGCCAACTCGAAAATCATTACTCCCCGCACCACCTGGATGCGATTCGACGCCTCCCCCCCGGCCACGGTGCCCGCCGAGTCGATCAAGGCCGCAGACGACGTCGTCGTTTACGAAAACGTAATGGCGATTGTCGATTTCGGCAATCCGATGAACCCGGGGCTCGTGCACGTCGGCGAACTGATCCGGCTGGGAGACGTCTGGAAAATGACGTCGCTCCCGATGCCGATGGAAGGAAATGCCATTCAGCTCGAGCCGGGGATCGTCATGAACGACCCGCTCCTTTCGGGGGGAGTCGAACCGTCGATCGCCAAGACGTCGCTGCCGCAGAAGGAGCAGGAACTGGTCGGCCAGTTGCAGAAGCTGATGGAAAGTGCACCGCCGCCGACTGCGCCGCGCCCAGCCCAGGAAAAGCACCAGAAGGCTGTGGAGGCCGTGCTGACGAACCTGATCGCCGAAGTGAAAAGCGACGAATCGCGCAACCAGTGGACGCGCCAACTGCTCGATTCGATGGCGATCGCCGTTCAGTCCGGGGTTGATCCGTCGGCCCTTGACCGTCTGCGAAAACTGGAAGCCGAAGTTTCAAGATCGGCCGCCAAGTCGCCACTGGCGGCGATCGCCCGCTACCGCGTGCTTGTCGCCGACTATGCGACGGCAATGCAGGAGGGGAAAGATGACGAAGCGCGGCAGAAGATTCACGAACACTGGCTGACCGATCTCGACGACTACGTCGAGAAGTTTCCCAAGTCGGATGACGCCTCTGAAGCAGCGACGCAACTGGCGCAGGGCTACGAATTCGCCGGCAAACTTGAAAAGGCGGCCAAGTGGTATCAGCGCGTCGTCACCGACTATGCCGAGACTCCCGCCGCCGGTCGTGCAGGCGGCGCGCTCAAGCGCCTCGAACTCGTCGGTAAGCCTCTGGCACTTTCGGGCGCGTCGCTGGCCGGTGGCACCGTCGACATGAAGCAATTCCGCGGCAAGCTGGTGTGCGTCTTCTTCTGGGACACTGAGAGCAAACTCTGCCGCGAGGATCTCATGCCTCTCAAGGTACTGTACGACACCTACCGCGCCGACGGCTTTGAGATCATCGGCGTCAATCTCGACCCGGTGAAAGCGCCGGTCCAGCCCTACCTCACGCAGAACGGCGTGAAATGGCCGCAGATTCACGAACCCGGCGGCCCGGAAAGCGCCCCTGCCAAAGAGTTCGGAATCACGATCCTGCCGACGATGTTCATCGTCGACCGCGACGGCAAAGTCTTAAGCCGCAGCGCCAACGTCGCCGAACTCAAAGCCCTCCTGGCCGAAAAGGTCGCGAAGAAATAACAGCCACTTCGCCGACAAATTCGGAATGCGGAGTTCGAAATGCCGTATTCCGAACTCCGCATTCCATCGCTTATTTCTTCTCGGCGAATGCGTACAGGTGCGTGGCGGTTCGGAGGTAGAGAGCGTCATCCGCGATCGCGGGGGTGGCCGCACAGCGCTCGGCCAGTTCGGGGTTCTGCGCCAGGACCTCCGGCTTGTCGACGCCGGCCTTCAGGACCGTCACCACGCCGTTCTCGAGCGACGTCAGGTAAATGTTGCCGCTGGCTGCCACCGGCGAGGCGTAATATTTGCCGGTCCCGGCGATTCGTTCCTGATACGCCTGTTTGCCCGTCTCGGCATCGCAGGCAATCACGATCCCGCCGTCCCGGACCATCACCAACTGCCCGCGGTACACGATCGCCGAGGCGACGTACGAGAGGCCCTTCGTCCGCTTCCAGAGCGTCTGCGACGACACGTCCCCGGTTCCGCCGGGCTTGAGAGCGAATGCGCCGTCCTTCCCCTCGGACATGAATTTGACGATCGTCTCAAACTCTTCACGGCTGACTTTGCCGTCTTTGTTCGCGTCCTGGTTGTCGAAGAAGCCGCCAAAAGCTTTTTCCCCTTCGGCTTTCGAGAGCGTTCCATCTTTGTCGGTGTCCAGGTTCTTCAGCAGCGAATCATAGGAGGGCATGGCCGGCCCTCCGTCGGCATTCCCCGACGACGAACCGGCGAAAAACAGCTTGCCCTCGGCGATGACGGGCGAGGCACAACACCCGGAGGGAAGGCCGACCAGCGACCATTGTTCGGCGCCGGACGCAAGATCGTAGCCGATCATCCGCACGTGCCCGGCTGCTGCAACCTGCTTGCCGGCGGGCGTCTCCCAGACAACGGGCGTGCACCAGGAGGAAGGGGAAGTCCGCTTCTGTTCCCATTGGGGCTTGCCGGTCGTCGCGTCGAGCGCGATGATTTTTGCGTCCTGAATAACGTCGCGAACGAGGATGACCGAGTTCCCGGCGATAATTGGGGAGACACCGGTGCCAAAGTCGCCCCCCGTGACGGCAGTCGGCAATTCGTAGCGCCACTGTTCTTTTCCCGCCAGGTCGTAACAGAAAACTCCGCACGAGCCGAAGTACGAGACGATCCGCTTGCCGTCGGTCGCCGAAGTGGAGGCCGCCGGGCTCCCTTCGACCTTGTGGAACCCCTCGATGGTTTTGGCGGGGGCCTCGGTCCGCCAGACTTCTTTGCCGTCCTTTCGGCGGTAGGCGATGGTGTAAAGCTTGCCGTCGTCGAACGCGGTGAGGATGAGATTATCGCCGGCGACGATTGGCGACGAGATCCCCGCCGGGACCGCGACTTTCCACTTCACGTTTTTATCGGGGCCGAATTCCACGGGAGGCTTTTGCCCATCGGCGACACCTGAGCCGTTCGGCCCGCGGAACCGGGACCACACCTGGGATTCGTCGGCGGCGATGCCAACCGCAGTGAACAGGGCCAGCGAAACGAACATGATCAATTTCTGCATGTGGTGCTCCTTGGGAATCGTCAATCGCGAGGCGCTGGAATCATAGCCGGGTGCAACCGGGGCCTCCAGCGATCTCGGAGGTGAGTGAATTCACATCAGAGCGGATGAAACGACAATTGAATATCGAGATCTGAGAGTTGTTTCATCGTCGCTGAAGCGATGCTGAAGTACTTCGACAGTTCTGCGATGTACAGGCACAGCTCGATGTTGCAGCCGAGCTGACGAATCCGCTCGACGATTTTCCGACGCTGCACGAGAAACGTTGCGCACAGGTAGATTTGAAAGCCGACCTCCTGATCGTCTCCCCCGGAATCGGGGACACGGCAGGGCCATTCGCACCACTTCCGGCCGGAGCCGAATACGAGATCTCGCTCGGTGGTCTCCGCGGTCCACAATTGGCGCACGACCGTCAGTAATTCTTCGTCGATCGGAAAATCGCTGATCACAATCAATTTCGCGACAATGGCCGAAGGTGAAGTGGAGGACATGCTGATCTCCGCTTTGAAGTTCCACCAGCCGGCAGCGCGGCCGGTGACCGCCGATTGCTCAGGATATGACTGCCGAGTCTGAGGGTAAATGCCGGTTATTACGCGCTGGCTGGCAGACGTAGGGGAATTTGCCATTCCGCATTCGCCTGCGGCTCGCGGCTCAACAAGAGCGTCTTGATCTCCGGTCCCCATTCCGAATTCCGAACCCCGGCGCGCCGGGACTTAACAGCTCCGAATTCCGCATTTCTGGTCGTCGTTTCCGTCTGGAGTCAACCGCTCGATTTGGCTATATTTCGCCGCGCTTTGGGGCGGATTCAAACCTGATTTGAGGTGTGCGATGAGCGGCGGCATTCCACAGTTCGACCTTTCGCGATCGTTCTGCGTCATGTTGCATGACGTCGCTCCGATCTTCGAAGCTGAGGTCGCCACGTTCTCGCAGGCCATGGCGCCGCTGGTGGGCAACGCGATGTCGGCAGCCGTTGTGCCGTGCTGGGGTGGCGAGCCGCTGGCTGAAAAGGATCGCCCGTTCCTCGAGCGGGTTCGCGACGAATATGCGAACATCCTGCTGCACGGATACGAACACTTCCGTCCGGGCCGCGGCGGGCTCGTGTCGAAGATTGCCGACGGCAAGGATGAGATGAACGGTCTCGAACCGGCCGAGACCGACCGTCGGCTCGCGGCCGGTCAGGAAATCCTCACGCGCTGGCTGGGGGAACCGGCGACCGGGTTTATCGCCCCGACCTATAAGATCGGGCACGCGACGCCGGATCGTCTCGCGAACTTCGGCATCCACTACACTGTGGGTTATGGAAACGTCGTCACGTCGGGAGGTGAGCGACTGCCCCTGGCGAGCTGGGTGTGGGACGTGTCGCCGGTCCGTCTCCTGTGCCGCGCGGGATACAGGCTCGGGCAGATTCAACACCGATTTCGAAAGCGGGCTCTCCCCTGCGTGGTGCTGCATCCTCTGGATCTGGGGCGAGGATTTCTGCCGCAAATCGAGCGGACCGTCGCTAAGCTGTTACACTCGGGGCGGCAACCGGTGTTGCTCGAGTCGCTGGGATTGGGAGTTCCGGCTGCGCCTGCAGCGGCATGATCAGTTGCCCGGCGGAGAATGTCGAGCCGCGCCAGTGCGTATGCACCAGCCCCGCGTGCGACAACAGGGCCCGCATGGCGGCGGCCATGACAAACAGACGTCCCAGTGGAGCAAAGACGACCGCCGTGAGCGGCGCACCGACCAGCCGGAACACCGCCACGTCGAGGACGCACCTGAGACCGAACGCGATCGCAAAGGCCAGCCCGGCGCCGTGCGTCAGCAATTCGAAATTGGCGGTACAGACCGCGTCCGCCAAGCCCCACAGGACGGCTCCCAGCGGCAGCGCGAACATCAGGCACATCCGTCCCAGTGTGCGCACCAGTTGGGCGGGCGTGAGCGTCCCTTTGAAGATCCGGCTCCAGCCGTTCCACGATTCGCGAGTGTTGCGATACGAACGAGTTTGATACAGCCCCTCGGCCTGGGCCACTCCCAGGCGCAGGCCGCAGCTTTTGGCCAGCCGTGCGATCTGCAAATCTTCGCTGATCTGAGTGCGGACGGCTCCCCAGCCGCCAATCCGTTCGAACGGCTCGCGCTGCGCGAGGATGAAGGCGCCGTTGGCAAACACGTCGGGCTTGTGCGGGTCGTCCACGTGCTCGGGGCGCAACCACACCAGCAGTGCCTCGGTGCAGCACGGAACGGCCACGCGCTCCCGGAGTGAAGTCATCGAATACCGGGCGGCAACCGAGAAGAAGTCGAGATTGCGGCGGAGCAGCTCGGCGACCGTCGTGCGCAGTGCTGCAGGGGATTGAAACTCGCAATCGGCGTCGGTGAAGCACACCAGACTGCCGGCGGCACTTTTAAGGCCGACCGTCAGGGCATGCGGCTTGCCGAACCAGCCCGCCGGCAACGCCGAAATATGGACGACGCGTAACCGGTCGGCGAATTCCAGCGCCAGCCGATCGAGAATCCTACCGGTGTCGTCGTTACTGCGGTCGTTGACGGCGACCACTTCGAGGTCGGGGTAGTCCTGCCGCAACAGCGAGCGCAGACAGGTTTCGATGCAATCGGTTTCGTTTCGCGCAGCGACGATCACGCTCAGCCGCGGAACTTCGGCGAGTGCAACCTCATCGCCCAGCGGTTGCAGCACCGACCTGTTCCGGCAGGCCAGCAGGAACGTCATGAGGGCGACGATCCAGACTCCGGCCACGCCCCACGCGAAGACGGTCCACACGTCCAGGTGGGATAAGTGCATGGCCCGACGTTTCTATACAGGTGAATGTTTCAGGGTGGGATTCAGGCAGGTTGATCAAGCGGAAGACCGGGACCTGTCGATCCCGAATCTGCGTTGCCGACGTTTCCTCGCTTCCAGAGCCAGGTGCGGGCACACGCGATCAGCACCGACAGCACCAGCAGCGACAGAAACAACAGATATCCTTCGCTTTGGAGTGGAGGGATTCTCCCGACGTTCCAGAACTCTAGGTCACGCCGGACGTAACGCAAATTTGGGCGAAAAGAATGCCCAAACTCCCAAGATCCGGTCCGATGGGCGAACGGGACGCAACGCGGGAAAGGGGAAGTACTGATTTCCGCTCGACGAGAATGGAAATTGCTTTCGATCAACGAGAATCCTTGTTCCTTCCGAAGGATTGCGCCGAGCGCAACTCATGGCTGGACAGAGCCTTGTGGTTCGACGGCTGCTTTTCCAAAAATTCCCGAAAAACTGGCGCAGATTCAGCGAACCTTTTCCAGGAAAATGCCGTCTTAGGCGAAGAGACTATCCGTCTCACCTGGACGAAGCGTGTATAATCCACAGGTCCCCGCCGGGGGCCGAACGCCATGGTTGGCGTTCCATTCTGATCCGTTTTTTGTGACTGCGGCGATCGCAGGAGGTGCTTCGATGAATCTGACCAGCCAAAACCGAGTTGCGGTAATTCAGGCCAACGCCGTGAATATTCGCGGACAGGTCCTGGTGGCTGCGGTCGTTCATCAAGACTCCTCGACGATGCGCCCCTATTCGAGGATGCGACGAACACGGCTCCCCTTCGGTACCACGCCGACGTTTCCGAAGTTGAAACGTCGGTCAGCCGAAGGACACCGGCATCTGCCGGTCAGTTGTGATCCAGGACTACACCTGGATGCACGACTGTGGGCCCGTCTTGTGTTGAGCAAGATGAGCCGCGGCTAAATAGCCGTCGCTGCGTACGTTCGTCATCTGATGGATCTGGCAAGTTCGGCACAGGATGCCTGATGAGCCAGCTCGACTTGCCGCCGAAAGCGGACGTGTTTTCCGGGTAATTCCCGTCGAACACACCTCTTCGGCCACCGCGATTCGCGGGCAGCAGATCGCTGCCCCCATCAGCCAACCCGAATCTTAAGTCACACCCAGGACGGCCGAGCCGTCCTTTGTTGCCGAGCCGGCAAAGTCGCTGTGCAGATGAAGTGCACGGCAGCCCCGGCCGGAAGGGATCAGTCATGAACGAGACCGAATTGTTCAACCTGGTTCGCCTGGCACAGTGCGGAAGCCGAGAGGCTTTCAACCGGATCGTGCAGGAGACGGAAACGATGGTTTTTGCCATCGTGTTTCGCCGGCTGCGCAACCGGGCCGAGGCGCTGGAAGTCACGCAGGACGTGTTCATCCAGGTGCTGCGGAAGATCGGTCAGCTCCGCGAGCCTGACCGGTTCGGGGGCTGGTTGAGGCGGATCGCGGTGCGCCTCGCGATCAACCGGGCGGTCCGTCGGCCTCGGGAAATCCTGAACGACAACACCGTCCTCGGGGGAATGCGCGGCAACTCCGCGAATCCCTTCGAGCGGGTCGTCGCTTCAGAGAACGCAGCCTGCGTCCGGGAGTGCCTGGGGACTTTGCGCGATCTCGACCGGCGGACCCTCGTCGCGTTTTACTTCGAGGGGCGGTCGCTCCAGGAGATGAGTGCCGAGTTTGACAGTCCCGTCGGGACGATCAAGCGCCGGCTGCACACCGCCCGCAACCGGCTCCGCGACAAGCTGAGCGATTTGCAGCTTGTCGGGTAAAGTGTCAGACGATCAGCCGTCCCAAGTGTGGGACGGCTGATCGTTCTTTCTTAAGCCCCAACGGGGCAAGATTCGATAGCCCAGGGCGCAGCCCTGGGTATCGAATGAAACAATCGGCAGAGCCCTGAAAGGGCGAGACCGCGATGCGTCGATTGATTCCCGGTATTGGAATCTCGCCCCGTTGGGGCTTCGGTGCGTTCAACCGTCGTACCCAGGGCTAACCGCCCTGGGCTATCGAATCCCGCCCCGATTGGGGCTGCGCGACAGAACGCGAGACAGACCTGTGGACAACGGGATGCGCCGTCAACCGGATGGCAGCGTTACCCGACGCCTGCCAGGACGCCGCCCGACACGCCGTCGTCGCTGGCTCGGAGGTAATCAATCTGGGATCCAGCCGCGGAGCGGCGACATAATGTAGCCAGGTGGCGTCAGCCCCTGAAATGTCGGCAAACTCTCGGCAAAGCCCTAGCGGGGCGACATGAACCCGCAAGATGTCGCTGCGCCGGAGCTCGGCTCATCGCATGACGAGACCGCGCGGCTAACGACGGAGGCAAAACGATCCCGCCCTTGCGGGATCTGGCGTCACTTCTTCCCTTCCCGCCCCGTTCCCCACAGCTCCTTCAGGAGCGCGAACATCCGCGGATCGTGGTGTTCGAGTTCCGACCTTACAAACGGAAAGAAATCGTTCGTGCCGAAGAAAGCCTCGCTCTGCTCGGCGAAGTACTCCATCTGGTTGGTCAGGGCGTAGTGCCTTTGCTTGCGGCCGTTGATGTGGAGCACTTCGTCGTAAAGCTTCTCCTCACGGGCCGACGTCAAAGCGGCCGCCAATTCGGGATTTTCGTAACCCCCGGCGAGAAACTGGTGGTGATAGCCGTGCGCCAGCTCGTGGAACACCATCCAGGGCTGCTGCTTCGTCCAGGTGAGGAAGTTGCGCGCATTCGCAATTTCGATGCACCGCGCTTTCTCGGGATTCATGTCGTGCTCCCGGAGCCATCCGGGATCGGGGTGATAGCACATGCAGGGATGGTGGGGCTCGTTGAGTTCGATCCAGACGGCGACCTGCCGGAGCTGTTCGACCGCCGCTGACGGTACCATCCGCCGGATCTGATAGAGCTGGTGTTCCAGCAGCGTCAGGACATCCCGGCACAATTCCGGCTCGTCACGTTCGAACCGGCGATTGAGATACACCTTCCAGCCGTCGACCTTGCGCACAGAATATTGATCGGTGGGTTCGAACGCCGTTTTCGCGGGCTGCGGTTCGTCGGCGATTGCCGGCGCGCGGGCCGCCCAGAGCACGGCGATGAGAGTTGCGGACAGTGTCAGCCCGAAGAAACGCCCGAAAACAATCATGCGCTATTCCTGAGGATGGTGCATTTCGCCAACGAGCTGGCGCCGCCGGGCTTCATAGTGAGAACGCTGGTCATTGAAATCGCGGACCTTCTTCAGGCCATAAAGCAGGGCCACAACAGAAAAGCCCATGACGCCCAGCCCCAGCATCGAGAAGATCGACGGACCGCTGCGATCCACCCCCCCCTGGGAGGCGGCACTCGCTCCGATAAACCAGATCAGCCCCACCAGGGCCAGCATCAGCGAGCCGCCGATGGCCCCGCCCAGGCTCGGCTCGGAAGTCCGTCCATTTTTTCGGTGCACCAGGAGCAGCTCGCGCTCGGCCTGCCATTCGCGGTCGAGTCGCTCGATCTCATTCTGCACTTTGATCGTCTGGAGATCCTGAGAAATCGCGTTGGTCTTCTGCTCGATCCCTTCGAGGACCCGCGTATAAACGGCGCTCTCCGACCGCTCGATCGCCAGCCGCGACGAACAAAACCGGCAGTTGAAAAAATTGACCCCCTCCGGCACCTCCAACGGCGCTCCGCAATGGTTGCAGGTTAGAGAAATGACGTTCATGGAGCATTCCGCTCAATGCGGGATTACAGAACTGGTCCGCCTCAGCAGGATAACGCAATCCGACATGCTATGGATTACGAAAACCGGGCTGGCAGGAAGTTTCAACGCCGAATCGATTTGCCGCATTCATCGAACCCTCGCTTTGACGCAGCGCAGGCCCACAGCATCGTCCTTCCCGTCGGCGGCCAGAGGTCGGCGAAAGGTGCTGCTTAAGGCTTCGTGCCGGTCCTTCCAGGAACCGCCCCGAATCGTCCGCTGTGGTTTGTCGTCGCCGCTCGACCAGCCGCGGCCGTCGGTGGGAGCCCCGGTGTAATTGTCGTGCCAGGCATCGCTGACGAATTCCCAGAGGTAGCCATGCATGTCGTACAGACCCCACAGATTGGGCTTTTTCTCCCCGACCTCGGGATCGTTGCCTACCGCATTCCCTGTGTGCCAGCCGTATTCGTCGAGCAGGCTCGCTTTCGCCCCCCGGTCTTCCGGCTTCACGGCACTCTCGCCAAAGCTGTAGGCCGTCGTCGTCCCGGCGCGGCAGCAGTATTCCCACTCGGCTTCGGTCGGCAGGCGAATCGCCTCGTCGTCCTTCAATAGCTTCGCCTGGCGCAACAATGTCGTGATCTTGCCGCAGAACTCCTGCGACTCGTCGAACGAGAACATCTCCACCGAATTCCGCGGCCCCTTCCAGCGGCTGGGGTTCTCTCCCATGACGGCTTCATAAAGATTCTGTGGGACCTCATATTTGGCGATCAGGAAACCGGACGTGAGCGTGACCTTGTGGGCCGGTTTCTCGGCCGCAGTACGGTTATCGGTCCCCATCACAAACGCTGTCGGAAATTTCCCCTTTCCGGGAGTGATTTCGACAAACTCGGCGTCGAACGTTTTGAGCAGTTCGAGTGTCTTCACAGGCACGTCATTGTCCCCCGGCTTCGCTTCACCCGCGAGTGTCAGCAGAAACGCAAACCCCGCGACAATGGCCCCAAATCGCATCAATCGCATCAGGTCTCTCCAGATAAAGGACGCCAGCCATTCTAAACCGCCGGCAACGGATCCGAAAGAAGCCGGGTGCATTCTTCACCCGGGCAAACGAAACCAAGTTCGGTCAACGAACGACATTGGGGAACCGCGAAATACACGAAATACACGAAAGGACGAGCTCAACGAAATGACGGGTGGCCCTGCCGTCCCGTAGGGCGGCAGGGTCGCGCAGCGACAAGATTCTGCGCCATCCGCAAACAATTCACGACCGACCGTCCCGAACTTTCACTCTGCGAGCGGACGGGGTTTGAGTCGTGCGAACCCGAACGGTGTCGAATCTTGTCCCGGCACGCCGGGACCCGGCCGATGCTTCGCATGCGGCCGGGCCACCCTCTGCCTCCTGTGCGACTCCGGTAGTATGTTTGCACCCGCGGTCCTCTCGTACTTTTCGTCTCATTGTCTGCGCACTGGAGCGGCACCCCGCGGGTATGATACGCTGCGTGAAAATCCCGATACCGGAGAACTGAAATCCCATGCCGCAGTCCCTGATTGGCGTTCCTAAACTTGAGCTCGACACACCGATTTTGTGCATCGACCTGGATCGGATGGAATCGAACATCCGCAAGATGGCCGGTTTCTGCCGCGAGCACGGCGTCGCCTGGCGCCCCCACGCGAAGTGCCACAAAACGCCGACCATCGCGCTGCAGGAGATCGCAGCCGGCGCGATCGGCGTCACCTGTGCGAAGGTCTCGGAAGCCGAAGTCATGGCTGCCGGCGGGGTCCGCGACATTCTGATCGCCAACATGATCGTCGGTCCGCGCAAGCTCGAGCGCGTCGCCGCGCTCCGCCGCTGGGCCGACCCGATCGTCGCCTGCGACCATTTCGCCCAGGTCGCTCCGCTGGCGGAAGTCTGCCGCAGCCACAACGTCGAAGTCCGCGTCCTGATCGAGGTGAACGTCGGGCTTGACCGCGTCGGCATCTCGCCCGGCAAAGACACGCTCGAACTTGCCCAGGCGATCAGCCGGCTCAAGGGTGTGCGACTGGCCGGCATCATGGGTTACGAAGGACACCTGCTGCGGATCGAGAACCCCGCCGAGAAAGAACAGAAGATTCGGGACAACATGGCACTCCTTGTCGGCTGCAAAGAGCAGATTGTGAAAGCAGGGATCGCCTGCGATATCGTCAGCGCCGGCGGGACCGGTTCCTACCAGTACACGGTCAAGTGCCCCGGCATCACCGAAGTGCAGGCGGGGGGCGGCATCTTCATGGATCCCTATTATCGCATCGCCTGCCAGGTGAAAGATCTCGACTTTGCCCTGACGGTCCTGGCGACCGTCGTCAGCCGCCCGACGCTCGAGCGGGCCATTCTCGACGCGGGGCGCAAAACGATGAACCCCGATATCGCTATGCCGATCGTCGCCCGCTATCCCGACGCCGAGGTCAAACGCCTCTCGGCCGAACACTGCGAACTGCACCTCGGGAAGGATTCCCAGAACCTGAAAATCGGCGACAAGATCGAACTCATTGTGGGTTACGGCGACTTCACGACCGTCCTGCACGACGAATTCTACGGCTTTCGCAGCGACCGCCTGGAAGTCGTCTGGCCGATCCTGGGCCGCGGAAAACTGCAATGACTGATCCCTTTGTCTGATGCCCCTCTTCAAACATCCCCGCCGGCGACTTCCTGCATGGGTGCGCTCCTTCGTGCGGGGAGCTGCCGACTTCGTCTATCCGCCCACGTGCCGGCTGTGCGCGGCAGAATCGTCGGATGCTCCCACCGGGGAGGCCCGGGCGTTTTGCGAAGCCTGCCGAGGGAACCTGCTGGTGACGCGCGGTCCGGCCTGTGTCCGCTGCGGCGCCTCGATCGGCCCGTATCTCGATCCGCAGGCTCCGTGCAGCCTCTGTCGCGATGAACGATTTGCATTCGAGCGCGTGTTTCGGCTGGGAGTCTACGACGACGCGCTGCGCCTGGCCTGCCTGCGGGCCAAAGCGACCGGTGCCGAACCGCTCGCCGCCGGGCTCGGGGAACTGCTCTGGGAATGTGAATCCGAGGCGATCGCGCCCCTGGGAATCGATGTAGTCGTGCCCGTTCCGCATCACTGGTTGCGGCGGTTTTATCGTCCCCATAACACGGCGGAGACGCTCGCCGGGGTCTGGGCAGCCCGGTTGAATGTTCCACTGGCGACCCATATACTGCGCAAGGGGCGGTGGACGAGGTCGCAGGCCCGGTTACCACCTTACGAGCGTCGGCGGAACCTGCGGGATGTCTTCCGTGCCAGTCCGTCGGCGGGACTCGTGGGGGCGACCGTTCTTCTGGCCGACGACGTGATGACGACCGGAACCACGGCCCAGGAAACCGCCAGGGTTCTGGTTCAGGCCGGCGCAGCGCGCGTCATCGTCGCCGTGATTGCGCGTGGCCTGGGGCGGCGGTAGATCGCCGCCAGGCGAGCTGTTGAACCGGGAGACTGCCTCCGACCGACATTTTCAAGTCTTCGAAAAAACAAATGCTTCGGGTCCCGTCGGCGCCCATTCAGACTTCAGGCGACCCGGGCTGATTGAGATTCGACTCACTGCTGTCAGGAATTGCACCGATCGATGTCCGACACGTCCAAATCCAAACCGGCCTCTGGTGGCCGTTCCGCGACATACTTCTTTCTGCGCGGCGTCGCCATCACGCTGCCCCCGGTATTGACGCTGCTGATCCTGCTGTGGGCAGCGAACGGATTCAACACCTACGTCATTCAGCCGATCAACACGGTCGTGCGCTACTCGCTGGCCACCTGGAAAAACGACATCCGCACGGCCGAACAGCTCGCCACACCGCCGGCGGGTTTTCCCAGCCTCCCGGGATGGCAACGAAACTACCTCGTGACCCGCCGGGTCGCCGAGGAACTCGGAAGCGATCTGCGGCAGTCCGACCCGCTTGTATTGTCAGATGAGCTGAAGCGCGAGGTCTACGTCCCCATCGGAAAAGGGAACGGAATTCGCGAGTATGTTCCGATCGCGGACTACGAACTGGTTTTCAACTACCTGCGCCCGCAGCCTCCGCCGACGACTGCCATCGGCATGTACATGGAAATCGTTTCGGTCCGCGACGTGGGCTCGTCGTGGCTGCTCAGCGCCGGCTCGCTTTCGCTGGCGATCGTCGCCATGTATTTTCTCGGTCGCTTTGTCACCGCCCGGATCGGCAACTGGTTCGTGCGCAAGGTTGAAGGCGTGCTCGTCAGAGTACCGCTTGTGCGCAACGTCTATTCCACCGTGAAACAGGTCACCGATTTTGTGATCAGTGATCGCGAGGTCGAGTTCCAGCGCGTCGTGGCGCTCGAGTATCCGCGGGCCGGTTCGTGGACGCTCGGCTTTGTCACGGGCGAAGGGATGCTCGACTGCGCCGCCCAGGTGGGAGAGCCGATGGTCACCGTCCTCGTTCCCACCTCCCCGGTTCCTGCCGGCGGATTCACGGTGATGGTCACCCGCAGCAGCGTCATCGACCTCAATCTGACGATCGACCAGGCGGTGCAGTTCGTCGTGTCGTGCGGCGTCCTGATTCCCCCCCATCAGGCGACGACCCGCGAGGCGCTCGAAGTCGAATTCAAGAAGCGGCTGGCCGGGCCGGGCCCCGCCGAACCTGAGACGGCTGCTGTTTCCTCTGGAACCAGCCCGTGACGACTCCTCGGCGAGGCCCGATCCGGATCGCCACGCGCGCCAGTCGCCTGGCCCTCTGGCAGGCCGAGCATGTCGCCGCCCTGCTGAAGGCCGCTGATCCCCAGGCCGACATTGCGATCGTCCACGTCACCACAGCGGGTGATCGCGACCAGACCGGCTCCCTGCGTTCATTCGGCGGGCTGGGAGTCTTCACACGCGAAGTGCAGCGGGCGGTCCTCGACGGAGAGGCGGACCTGGCCGTTCACAGCCTCAAAGACCTGCCGACCGAATCGGCTGCCGGTCTGGCGCTCGCCGCTGTGCCCGAGCGGGAAGAGACCGACGACGCGCTCGTCCTGCCACCTGCCTGTCGGGCGACCGACCTGTCGAATTTGCCGCAGGGGGCACGACTCGGAACCGGCAGTCTGCGTCGCCGCGCGCAGCTCCTGGCGCTGCGCCCCGATCTGCAACTCTCAGAAGCGCGCGGCAACGTCGAGACGCGCGTCAGCAAGCTCGACGCAGGCGAGTTCGACGGAATCGTCCTGGCGGTCGCCGGTCTCAAGCGACTGGGACTTGCGAACCGCATTTCGCAGGTCCTTTCACCCCCGACGATGTACCCGGCAGTCGGCCAGGGAGCACTCGGCATCGAGTGCCGCGCTGACGACGTTGATCTGCACGCGCTCCTCGCACAAATCGATCACGCGCCGACGCGCAGCCGCGTCACCGCCGAGCGGGCGCTCTTGTCGCAACTGAGGGCCGGGTGCCACGCCCCGGTCGGAGCGGCAACCCGCCTCGAGCGCGACCAGCTCGTTCTCGAAGCGGTCGTCTGCAGTGCCGATGGAACAGAGCGCATCTTTGCGTCCGGAAGCCATCCGTTGTCAGATGCCTCAGCGCTGGGCCGATCGGTCGCCGAGAGCCTGCTGCACCAGGGAGCGAATCGCCTGATCGGGAATTGAATCGGGCCGGTGAAAACCGGGGGCCTGGTGCAGCGTGCTTTTGAAAAAATTGCCCAACGACAAGTGGCGGCGAGGGGCGTCCCGTCAGGGATTTCCCTAGTTCAACAAGCGCACGGCGCTCAGTTTTCGCAGATTCCCGAGATTCGCAAATCTCCCGATTGGGCCCCAAAAAACGACCCACTTTTCGGGACATTCGTTCTCTGGGGAATCTGCGTAAAAGTAGCCGATTTGCAACGCTGCCGGGACAGAATAAATCTTCATTCATACGACCGGAATTCCAGAGAATTCTCTTGAGTTTTAGTGAGAATGACTGCTATTCTCAACCGATGATTAGTAGCTGCTGATTGACCCCCGAGTCATCAGAGACGTCTCTTTACCAAGCCGGTTGCATCACAGGAAAGGGCTTGCAGTCATGCACGCGACTTTGACGGAGTTTGACTTCATTGAGGAAATTCGCCTGCGGAGATGGGCCCGTGAGAATTATGTTCCGGCCGGTGAGCGCGATGAAGCGTGGCACCCGGTCGTGCTCGAGGAGATGAGCGCCAAAGACCTCGAGCAGGGATCTGCGGACGACGAGCTCGTCGTTCATCACGATGCGACGTGAGCGACGTGCGATCAGGCGGCCTGCCGACTGATTGCCGGGTAAAAACAGTGAGACGTTTGACGAAACCGGGTTCCCGAGGAACTCGGTTTTTTGTTTGGGTGTGATTCGCGGGAAATCAGCAGCCACTTTGTGCGCGGCGACTTGTCATCGCCACCGCGATCCGATAACCTGATTCACTCGCACCAGCCCTCGTGGCGGAATTGGCAGACGCGCTAGGTTCAGGTCCTAGTCCGGGTAAACCGGGTGGGTGTTCAAGTCACCCCGAGGGCACTTCGGCTGCCGCACCAGTGTTCAACCCCTGCCTCTTCCTTTGAAGACGCAGGGGTTTTTTGTTTCAGACAGGCGAAGCTCCGGGTGGCTGGGGCAGGTCCCTGGTCTGTGTGCTCGATCTGCCGAATCAGGCTCTGACGAAATGAGGGCATGCTCGGCGAGTTCAGCAATGCCCCAGATCTGGAATCTGCAACTGGGGCATCCGCCTGCGCGCGGGTGGTACTGCGTGAACGCTTCAGCCACCGAGCAAACAACGACGTTCCCGAGACGCTGAGCTGCCCCAGCCACTCCGTGCCGGGTGAATGTCGCATATCTCATGTGGGATTGAATCGATTGCATCGTTGCCTCGTGCGCGGAGCCGAAGTAGTATCACATCTGTCACCGTGTTGCCGACTCGCACGGAGTGGAGTGCATGCCACCCACGGGAAACAGCTTTTACGAAGACCTGTATCCTCGCGGACTGCGGAAGCTGCTTGCGATCGGCGTCATCTGTGCCACGACATTGTTGCCCGCGATCACGGCGTGGAAGACGGGACCGGAACCGGTCCCCCAGCCCGGCCCCGCCTTTGGTCCACGGTTCGGAAACTCGCGCAGGGGAACCGACGGCCGAACGAATTCGGCAGGCTCAACGCTGCCGGTCGGCCGAACGTTGCTGGCCATGTTTGGCGGCGCGCTGGGATTGGCGATTTACTATCCGCGCTGGGGTTTCAAGCGCTTCGCCCTGCTGTGCGGACCAGTTCTCGGAATGGGCTCAATGTTCGTCGCCGGCTGGTACCTGTCGGGCCGCTCCACGGTCTATCGTTTCGAAGTGGTCTTCTCAGCCCTGATCGGCGCCCTGCCGGGAGTCGCGCTGTACGTTGCCCTGGTACGCCGCAAGTGGCACAAGAAACAAGCTGCCACGACGATCTGGGTCGAATAGGCCGCTGACGGCGCTTCAATTCGGCGTCCGCGTGTTGAAGGGAACAGACGGGCAGCCAATGATCGCGTACGACACAAACGCTCTCTCGCTCTCCATTCTCCGCACACAGCCGGGGAACGTCGGCTTCAATGCGAGCCGACGCAGCAGGAATCGTCAATTTTCCAGGTCCGGTTCTCGGGGCGATTCCAGATCTCTTTGCCATCCAGTTTGGCGATGAGTCCGTAGACGGTCATCGGCGCCAGGGCATAGCGCCATTCCGCCCCCGCGCTGGTCTTGTAGGCTTCGATCATCAGTAATGCTTCCGGATCGGTCGCCAGGACGTAGCCGTACAGCGCTCCGTCGATCAGATCCCCGGTCGCCTCGTAGCGGTACAGGGGCTTGGTGAGCAGCCGCAATGTGTGCCGCTCGGTCTTCGGGTCTTGATAGATCGGATGAAAATCGTCGGTGATTTCAAAACGTTCGGCGAGGCGCCGCATCTGGGTCTGACGTTTAACGGCCGTGTCGGCGGGAGCCGGCGCGTCGGGAATCGGGCGCAGCACGATCCCCGGGGCCCTGGGAGCCCACATCTTCCGGCCATTCCGCTGCATCGTGAGGGGCGCCAGCGACGTCGATTCGAAGTGATGAATCCAGAGTGACCCATACCCGGCAAACTGGGCGACGACGTCGGGGCGACCGCCGCTCGTCCACACGCCGACGACCCCGTCTTTCGTCCCGCTCACCGTATTCGTCCAGCGGAGAGCGGGGGCCGGCACCAGTTTCGGCCGGCGAACCTCCCCTGCTTCATCGACATCCACCTGGTATTCCGCGAGCGCTTCCATCATGAATTTGCTGCGCGCCTTCGCGTCTTCCGACTGCGGCGCGTCATCGGGCTTGTCGGCCGCGGGCTGTTCGTCGGCCCGCCCGTGAGCGAGCAGCGGAGCGAGGATTGCCAGAGCTGAAAGCAGGACGCATTTCTTCGTCGACATGACCGCACCCAGGTTTGAGAAACAGCGCTGCACAATCCACGGATCGAGCACCAAGACATTATGTCTCATTCCGGTGCAATTCTCCAGCCAATGCACGCCACCGGCCAGGTGCCCTGGAAAATACCGACTGCCACCGGCACATCCATTGATGTGCACCAGCCGCAGTGGGGCGAACTTCAGCTACTTCGCCGCCACTTGCTCGGGAAAATCTTTTTCGTAACGGGCGAGCAGTTGGGGGACATCGGCGGGGACGATGTACAGCTTCCCGCGGATCTCTTTTTTCTCACCCGGCTTGAGGCCCCCCAGCCGGAAGTCGCTGTGGATGCAGGCGATCACTCCCTGGAAGATTTCCTGGTAGGGTTCCCAGGCGACGGCCATGATCATTTTTTCGTCGGCCGAGAAACAGCCGCACAGGCCATTGCTGGGGACGAGCTTGCTCAAGGGGCGCGGATTGACGTCGTTGCGGTCGACGTTTTTCGGGCAGTACACCTGCCCGGGCGTGTAGCGGGCCTCGCTGGCCCACGGTTCGGTGGGGAGGCGCGTCAGCTTGCCATCCAGGAACAGAAAACACTTTTTCGCGTAGGCGGGGACAAGCTCGCGCGCGTCGGCCCTGCCGGCGCCGGTGAATTTTTCGACGCGGATGCAGGGCTGCGCCCAGTGGGCCTGCGATTCCTTCTCGGTCGGGTTGCTGGCGGAAACTTTGAAGTCCACTTCGTCGGCTGTTGCCGTGATGATGTGCGTGACGACGACGCCGTCGTCGAGTTTATCGACCAGACGAATCGACCGATCGCCGGCCGCGGCCAGAAGCTGCTCGGCCCGATGCGGGATGACGGTCTGACCCCAGTCGCGATCGGTCGAGCCAGGACGGCAATAGGCCTCGAGATACATGATCCTGATTTCGTCGCCGGGAAACTTGCCGCGGATCGTCAGAAAGTTTTTCTCCCAAGAGATGTCGAGCGGCTCGGGCCGATCGGCGGCCGGCAGCGAGGCAGCCGGGCCGACCAATGACGAAGCACCGACGAACGCCGCGCCGGCGGCGACGAACTGCCGGCGTGTGAGGAAGTCGCTACGATACATGACCATCTCCCGGAACCTGAAGTCTCGCGGAATGCCGCTCAGCTTAAACTGCGGCCAGAGAATAAGCCACATAAAGCCATAACTTGTTACGACCAGTAATTTGAACGCTACAATCGAATCTGTTGCTCTGGTTCTATCTGAAATCGAGGATCTTGCCATGAGGAGTCGACATGTCTTCTGTTCCATCGTCTGCTGCCTCGCGGCGATCTTATCAGGGTGCTCTGAGACTCCTCCCGAAAGACACAATGCTGCCGACGCGACTGCCGGCGGGTTGCCGCTTGTGCTTCTCGACTCGGTGGATTTGGGGCGTATTCGTTCGAACTCAGCGCCGGTTTCCCGGCAGGTTAAGATTCGAAATTCTTCGAAGGCCCCCGTCCGTGTATCGCATTGGACTGTTTCGTGTGACTGTTTGACGGTAGAACCGTCGTCGATCGATCTGGGACCTTTGGAGACGAACGTCATTCAATTGGGATTCGATCCTGCCAAGGAAGGCGAATCGTTTGCCGGAAATCTGAGCATATCTGTAGATGCCATCGGTCAGAATGGGCCGGTCGGAAGATTCCAGGTACCGGTCACTATCGTCGCGCCCGAACAGTGAGCGCCAATTTCCACGGAAGGAAATTCGACGACAGAAGCACCCTAGGAATGTCACTGCCGCCGTGGATGGCGTGAAAGGGCGCTCCCAGCGTCCGCGCTGAAAAAACGCTTGAGAGCTCAAGGCCAAGCGGCCGCGACATTGAGCGACCGTTGACGCGTCGCGATTCGCGCCCCGCCATCGCCCAACGTTTTGCACTGTGTCCCTTGCTGAGCGCCCGCACGTGCCTTCGTTCCCCATCCGCGGACGATCCGGCGATCATCAATGGATCGTCAATGGATCGTTGATAGACCGACCGTAAGGCCACCGATAGAGTGACGACGCTGAAATAATAATCCGCAACGCGCGAAGCGAATTATGATTTTTCATATCCCACCGCATGAGTCCCGCACGAACGCGTCGTTCCGATCGAGCGTCACTTTCGGACTGATGATTGCCGGCATCGCTGGTTGCGGCGCAGCCGGACTCGATCTGCCGTCGTCTGACGCGACGCCAGGCGTCGCGTCGTCCAGCAAGAGCGCGGGGTCGGAGCGCGACGCGGATTTGACCTCGGCCGATCTGTCGCAGCCGCGCCGTTCCGATGCCGATCTCGCGGCGACCGTGGACCGGGCCCGCGAAGTCGTTGCACTGTTTCAGCAATTGCGAATTCCACCACAGGCCCCCGCCTGGATTCGCATGCACACGCTGTTGATGTTTCCCCTGGTACCGGCGTCCGGGCCGACCGAGAGCGCTTCGCAGCGCCGTGCGCTGATCGAGGGTCTGTTGCTGGCATCCAACCGGGAGCAGGTGCCGTTTTCATTGCGCGACAGGGAGCCAATTCCACGGACGGGGGGCGCCCTGTTCGAACGCGAGCATCATCCGGATCAGATCCTGAGCTATCTCGCCCTGATCGGCGTGCCGCTCGAACAGCCGATGCGCGTCGAGGACAACGCATTTTCTGTCGGTGACATGCTGCGTGTCTCGCAACGAGAAGTGCGGCAAAAACAGGAATTGAGTTGGACGGTTTCGGCCTATGCACACTATGGAAAGCCCGGACAGGTTTGGGAGAACAAGTATGGGGAGCGCCTGTCGTTGGCGATCCTGGCGAAGGCGCTGAGTGAAAAAGCCGAGACCGCTTGTGGCGGCGCCCACCGGCTGACTGCGATTGCCCGAGTCGTCAGCCTGCCGGCTAACGGCCAGGACGTCGAATTGTCCCGTCTGCAGACGTCTTTACGGCGACTCCTCGACGACGAAACGCAGCGTCTTCGATCCGGTCAATTCCCGGACGGGGTCTTTGGTGCGCCGGACAGCCTGTTAAATCAGCCGGACGTCCCGGTGGAGGCGATTGATATTCAATTCACGGGACATAGCCTGGAATGGCTGACTCTGGCGCATGGCTCCGATGTTCTCAAATCCGAGTGGGTCGTGCGTGCAGTGGATGCGCTGGTCGACCGGCTGCAACAGGCGTATGACGTCTGTCAGGATGGTCTTCTCCAGCGGGAAATTCGTGCCAAAACGGACGTCGCGTTGCAATTCCGCGTGGGAAGCGCTGCGCACGCCGTGGGCGCATTGGCTCGTTGGCTGCACCGATTGCAGGCCGTGCCGCCTGAGATTGTCGTTAGACCGTGACCTCTTGTTGCTCCTGTTTTCTTGTCCACTTTGAAAGGAGAGTTGCGATGAAGCGTCTGCGATTTCTCACAGTTTTGTCGCTCTGTTGCGTGGCGGTGCTCTTCGCCAGCCTGGCAAACGCCGGTGCGGCGGGTCCTGCCTCCCTGAAGGATCTCTCGGTCCTGACGGCCGACGAGATGTCCCAGCCGCTGGCGGCAGCGTGCCCGTTTGGCGGTACGTTCCCCCCTGCGAGGTACTGCACACCGGGAACCGCGGCCACCGGCTGTCTCACAACATTTACCGCATGGGGAACTATTTGCACTGGCTGTAACGCGCCCACGACGGGTTTCAGTTGTACGCCCTACAATGGCCTTGGCCCCTCATCGGTAGCTGGTAACGTCCTTGTGGCAAGCTTTGCGTGCAGTCCGGCGACGTATCCTTGGTGGCCGTGCGTTTCATCGCTTTGCTGGTGCGGCAGTTGTTGCGGCACCGGCCCTGTAACGAATACCACCTGCGGCAATTTCAACGCGCAGAATGGCACGACCACTGGCTGCTGAAACCAAAGGCCGTTGTTCGAAAACGTACCTTTGTCCTGTGACGCATAGAGGACGAGCAGCAGCGTGCACTCGTCCTCTGTGCCTGCGGACGCAGGATGCCGCTTGAGTGCCGAGAAGCACAATGCGTGTCTTTGGGAAGGGTTTTTGTGCCATGCGAATCGACCGCCGACTGTTTGGGCTCTGTTTTATCCTTGCCATCGGCGCCTGGCCGAGAGGCCCGGCCCGTGCAGATGAGAACCGGTTGCGCCAACTCAAGGCGTTCATTGAAACGGCCTCGGTGCAATCCGGCAAAGCGCCCAATTGGCTCGACCTGTTCCGGTACGCGGATGAACACAAAATCGAATTACTGAAGGTTCTTGAGCCGGTTGAAGGTAAGGAGTTGTTCGCAGCGCTGAAGGAAGCGCAAAAAGATACGCTCCTTTCTGAGGATGAGTTGCGTGAGCTGCTGGCAGCAAAGCAGAACACCATCTCGAGTTGGCGCTGCACGGCGCGGCTTCGGCGACATTACACCGAGGCAGCGACGGGGGCACGTCTTCCGGAGGTCCAGGAATCGCGTTTTGTATGTGCCGGTCGCAGCACGCGATTGGAAGACGATTTCGATGGTGGCGGCGACCTTCTCGGCTTGCATGTCATTGCGACGGAAGCGGACGGCGTTCACAGAGTTTTCAACAAGCTGCCGCCGGTGAACGACCGCACCCTGCCGGCGATCCAGGCCAGTGGCGAGAATCGGCCTGTCGCGATGATTGCCAGCCGTCCGGAACCCAACATTGCCACGTTCTATTCGCAGCCCGGGAATGTCATCGGGCAATGCATGTTGTTTCCCGGCGACAAGCACGGCGTGGGAAAGGCGGGGGCGGGAATGGATCTCGTTTATTCTCTAAAAGGGGAGGGGATCCTGCTCGCAGGCGAGCACGACGTCGCAGGCACACGGTGTGTTTGCGTCGCCACCGGTCTCGCAAATTTGTTTCTTGATGTGGAGCACGGGTTTGCCCTGCGGAAAATCGAACACCGGCCCAAGTTTCAGACGGTCCAAGTGGCGTTCGTCAAAGACTGCAGCGGGTTTATCGACTGCGGTGACGGTATCTGGCTGCCATCAAAGATCACCAACACCTGGTTCAACGACAAGGGCGAGTTGGCCACTACAGAGGAGATCGTTCTGTCTGAAATGGCAATCAACTGCGAAGTTGATCCCGGTATCTTCACCGACTTCATTCCGGCGGGTGCGTTCGTTAACGATCAGATTAAAGAGATCACCTATGTTTCTGGTGAAAAAGGATCGATTGCGCAGCTCATCGAAGGGTCCGTCCCGTCGACGCTCGACGGTCCCTCACGAGGAATCAGCCGGCCCGTCCTTCTCGTCGTCGGCAATGTCGTCGTACTGGCGGGGGTCATTCTCGTTTGGTTCTGGAATCAGCGTGTCTCCGCAAAACAGGGGGGGAGTTGAAAGTTATGCGTGCCTTGCTGTATGCAGCCACTTGCGTCTCGCAGATTTTGACGGCGAACACCAGCCGCGAATCGGAACTGCTCGTCGACTTCGACTATCGGACTGCCTGCGGCCCAATTTCGTGTTTCGCCGCGTTGCGCTCGCTCGGAAATCGCACGACATCCCTGGACGATGTTATTCGGTTTTGTGGCTGGCAGGAGGGCAAAACAAGCACACTCCTGGAGTTGCAGTACGCGCTGCGCCAGGTTCCCGGCGTGGAAACGCGCGCCGTCCGTCTCTCGCCCGAAAAGCTGACCGAGCTTCTGGCCGGTGGCAATTGCGCAGCAATCCTGACTGTTCGGCGGAAAAGCAACGAAGTCAATCATGCCTGTTGCGCGCTGCGTTCCCGCAACGGGCAAATCCTGACGATCGACTACCCGGAACTGGCGAAATGGTCGAGTTCTGAATCGCTGGTAGACACGTGGGACGGCCGAGCGCTCCTCGTATGGCATTCGGAATCCCCGCCGCGGCTTCGGGTTCTGGCAGAGAGCACGATTCCCGGCTTCATGTTGGGAGTGGTGCTGATTGCGTTTTCCAGTCGCTTGTTCGGCCATCGTCACCAGCAAGTTCCCTAGCCGCCGGCGCTCGGCATCGGCCCGTTTCATCCATGACAAATCGCCTCATTCAAATGTCGTTGGTCGCGGTGGCGCTCTGCCTGGTCTCACGCAGCGCCGGACTGGCGGACGGACGGGGGAAATCCGTACCGCGTCCTCTAGACCGCGCCCCAACGCTTCTGGAACATGACTGCGGCATCGTGACGGAGACCAAACTGGCAATTCATGAATTTCGGTATCGTAACGAGACCAATTCGGCAGTGCACGTATCGGACATTGGCGTGACCTGCGGATGTCTGAAAGTCGTCGACCCGCCGAGCGCCATCGGCCCAGGCGAATTCGGAACATTTCGCGTCGAGTTCAGCCTGAAGGGGTACATCGGCCCCGTATCGCAATCGGCGAGCATCACGTTCCGCGACAATACGATCCCGCCGCTCGTCCTGCGAATCCAAGCCGTGGCGCCGGGGCTTCAGATACGGCCAGCCCTGGTTGAATTTGGGAAGCTGCGGGTCGGGAATGCTGCCACCCAGGACGCGAAGATCTTCGTCGGCGGCCTGTTGGAGGCGCGGATTGTGGACATCAGCAGCAGCGACGACAGGTTGGCCGCATCGTTCGACGAAATCGATGTGAACCCGCAGGAAGTTGCCCGGGCCATGGCGCCGCTGGCCGACGTTCACATTCAACTGCACGTTGGCCCGGGAGACGACGTCGGTAGGTTTGAGGGATTGTTGCACATCAAGACCAACGTTCCGGGTCAGGAAATACTGCAGCTTCCGGTGCGGGCCAATGTCGTCGGGGAATATGAAGCCAAGCCGGAAACAGCATTTTTCGGAACTGTCGGCGTCGGGAAGAGTATTGCGCGAACGATCGCCCTGGTACGCGACGTTCGTGATGCGTCGGCCGATCTCGGACGAACACCGACACTCACCGCCGACCATGATGAAGTGTCCGCGGAAATCATGGAATCGAAGGACGGCCGCGACAAATGGAAGCTTGTCATCCGGTATTCGCCCAATCTGCACGCGCGCAATGGAATTCTCCGCGGTCGAGTCGTCGGCCGCACCGATGGCAAAATCGTGCTGGCCGTCCCTTACGTCGCGTATGTCAATCAACCGTGA